>JAABUV010002961.1_pt1 | contig 22217 bp, 18 predicted proteins | sample 5559971 | NCBI WGS metagenome assembly JAABUV01 (sample SAMN10711881, study PRJNA513362) | rock metagenome | isolation source: Antarctica rocks | place: Antarctica: Victoria Land, Knobhead nord | collected 2015-12-19
ACATTGAATTCATAAATGATCTGAGCTATAAGCATCTCATCATGTAGATGCTCAGTTAGTTTCTTCATCTTCTTAATGAACTTTTTGACATTGATTAACTTGTCTCAAGCTTGAGATGTAAGATTCTTAAGCAGAGACTTAAAAGACTTGAAGTCTAAACGTAAGTTTTGACTCAAATTGATTAAGAAGAGTAATGTTAAAGTGATTAATGATGATGCATTATTGATGATGAATTCAACTTCAGAAAGTCACTTAACTCAATCATCTTGCATGTAATTGATGAAGACTCGAAAATAATGCTTCATGACAGCATTGACTTTCTTGATTTGATCATCGATCTCAAAATGATACATCATTGATAATTTAACATCTATCTTCAACATTTTACATATATGCTTTCAGATATCAAAGATGAATTGTGTGTCTTGATCAGACATGAAGAACTCGAGTAAATCATGATGTTTTTAAACATGAGCATAAAAGCAGTTGATAACTTCTTCAACTTTTATAGAAGTGATGAGAATTAAATGTCTCATTTTAATAAGACAATCAATGAAGACTAAAATATATTTATATATGATACTCATGAAGATATTGAGCGATAAAGAATTTATATAGTTCATGAAGACATCATGTCAACAACGTTCAAAAACTGAAAAAGAATATAATCATTCTTGAGTTCATTGTTTAAAGAGCTTAAAACATGTGCACACATGACAGTTTTGTACAAAGCATTGAACATACTTATAAATGTTTGATCATCAATAAATTCAACTGATCAGTTCATAGTTTTTTGCTCTTTCTGAGTGATCATTGATGACATTATCATGAGCGAGCTAAATGATATGAAGACGTAGTTTATTTGAGTTGAGCATGTACTTTCTTTCTTGAAAGTACAGATGATTCTCGTATTCTTTACACTCAACTAAAGAAATCTTGTTGTGATGTTGTGCTTCATTGCAAAGTGCTTCAATTATCTGAGCTGCGAATTTGTCATTGATTTCAACTTGCTTTCACAATGTTTGAGTGAGAATGTCAACAAAATCTTCATTAAGATTCAGAGTGTCTTAATCTAGCTGAGACTTGATGTTTTCAACGTCGAATTCTTCAATTTCTAAATTCATAAGAGCTAAAATTTGTGAAGATGCTGAAATAACTGAGAACAGATGTAACTGAACTGAATCTAGAGCGATGATTTGTGACTGAAGCTTCATGACTTTGATGTTGAAGATGTCAAAGACAAGATTTTCAACAATATTGAGATTTAAAACATGAGTTTTCAGAATTGTCTGATGTTGATATTAATGTCAAGAATCGAATGTATTTTTCTCTTTAAAGAGATCTTCTGAGTGTTAGAATCATGTTTAGAGCAAGTTATAAAGATACAGATAAATGAAGAGTAAATCAGATAAATGAGAATTCAAAGCTAAAGAGCGAGATTTATTGAGATGCAAAGACTATATGTACAGAAGAAAGAGAAGCATTAGACTCAATAGAGTTTAGACTTACTTCAAGAACATGCATCTCAGTAGAAGACTGAGCACGCTCGTAACATTACTTTCTTCTCTCAGCTAAGCAATGATTTCATTGCTTCAATCAATTCTTTCTTTCTTGTTCATTTCATTATCGTTCTATTTGAGTGTTTCAAGCTCATTTCATTGAGCGTTTTAAGCTCATTTCATCAGACGTTTCAAGTCTATTTCTTCTTGTTAAATGTCATTGAAGCAAACTCACTTCTGATTCAAATTTACTGCATAGTAGAGCTTGTTCTTTTCATGTCATTGTAGCAGACTCACTTCAAGTGTTGTTCAAGCAGACTCACTATTGAGTGACGAGCTCAGTTAATGAGATCAATCGTTGTCTTCTGATTTATGTTTGCTACATGCATGTAACAAAGCTTGTTTCATTCATGTCTACTACACGCATGTAGTAGAGCTTGTTTCATTCATGTCTACTACATGCATGTAGTAGAGCTTGTTCTGTTCATGTTTATTGCATTTGATAAAGCTTGTTTTTGAGTGACGAGCTTGATGACAAGATCAATTATTATCTGTCTTTGTAACAGACTCACTATTCTTGTCATTCAAGCAGACTCTTTCTATTCAGCTTCAAATATTCAACAATGAATGAGTTTCAGCTCATATCTTTGTGTTTTCAAACATATAATATATGTTCTATTCTTTTGAGACATATAATATATGCTACTCTGTCTGCAGTACATATCATCTTTGCTGTTGTTGTCAATGTCGTGAATAGAGATAAATCGTAGAAGATACAAGTAAGAGATTCGTTGCTGAATCAAGTGAATTGTCATTGAAGTAAACTCACTATCGAGTGATGAGTTCAGTCGATGAGATCAATCGTTGTCTTTTAATTCATGTCTGCAACGCGTTGCAAAGCTTATTCTGTTCAATGATAAGCTCAGTCAAGAGATCAGTCGAGAGATTGATTCATGTTTGCAACACTGCAACGCGTTGCAGAGCTTCTGCTTTCGATTTCGACTAAACTAGAAAGTGAATCACTGTTGTGTGATATGTACGAAGCTTTAAATAATGTTAAAATCATGTCTAGAGCAAGTCATAAAGATACAGATAAACGAAGAGTAAATCAGATAAATAAGAATTTAAAGCTAAAGAGTGAGATCTATCAAGATGCAAAGACTATATATACAGAAGAAAGAAAAGCGCTAGACTCAATAAAGTCTAGACTCGTTTCAAGAACGTGCGTCTCAGTAAAAGACTGAGCACGCTCATAATACTGAGCGACGTGTCAGAGCATTCAACTTATCATTGATCTTGTCGAAATGATAAGCGATGTGATAGTTGAATCTAGACAGAAACTCACTTCAATGAGCTTGATGATGACTCAACTGCTTAGTTGACATGAAATACTCAAGGTTTTTGTAATTCATGATCATCTCAACAAAATAAATAAAGTCTTCAAGCTCTGATCATCATTTCTCGAAAGCACAAACAATGATCATAAGTTCTTTATCGTAGATCTCGTAGTTACACTCAACTGAATTATGCTTCTTTGAAAAGTAAGCGACTGAATGAAGAATCTCGTTCTCATCATACTGAGAGAGAATGTCTTTGAACACATAGTTTGAAGCATTGATTTCTATCACAATCTTGTGATCTGAATTATAGTGACGAAGAATAATCTTGAAAGTGAAAACTTTTTTAAGAATGTTAAATGCAATCTGACATTTCTGAAATCAGACAAAGAATACATCTTTTCTGATGAGATGAATGAGCGAGATAGTTATTCTACTATAGTCATAGATGAATCTTTTATAGAAGTTCGCGAAATCTAGAAAACTTTGAACATCTTTAACGTTAATCAAGATGAATCAATTGACAATGATGTTTATCTTAAAAGAATTCATCTTAATCTCTTTGATGATGATTATCAATTCTAAATACGAGACTTGAGTGACATGAAACTCATATTTGATTATATTCATCTAAAGATTTGCTTCTTGCAGCTTTCGCAGAATGAGCTTGACATGAATTTCATGCTTGAGTTCATTGTTGAAATAAATCAAGATGTCATTCAGATAAGCTGTATAAAACTTATTTAAATGTTCATGAAGAGTATTGTTGATATACTTCTGAAACAAGACAGACTCATTACATAAATCAAAAAACATGACTAGATACTTGAATAATTCAAATCGAGTGCAAAAGATGATGAGAGCTTCATCTTCTTCTTTGATTCAAAGTTGATTGAACGCAGAAATGATATTCAGCTTGATAAAAATTTTAGCTCGACTCAGATGATTCAGCGTTTCTGAGATCAAAGACAGAGAATATTGATTCTTGACTGTGATAGCGTTCAGATCTCAATAGTTTACGCAGAAGCAAAGTTCTTCTTCGAGTTTCTTGATAAAGAGAACAGAGATGATCATCTGAGAGCGACTGACTTGAATGAAATCTTTGCTCAAATTCTCATTCAGATAACGACGAAGTTTTAGAATTTCATCACGACTCATGTCATACAAAGCGAAGACTGAGAATTAAGCATTTTCTTTAAGATGTATGACATGATCATGAATTTAATGCAAAGACAAGATATCAACATTCTTCTTGAAGAAGATGTTTAGAAACTCAAAATATATGAACGATAGAATTGTGACTGAATTGACGTTCTTACTTTGTTAATAGACTTCAAGATCTTCTTGTGTCATGAATGCAGTCAAATGAAATTTCTTTTTCATTTGATGAAGATTTAAATGATGATTCTTATCATACATACTGTTTTGAGAATGAGACGAAAACTGAGCAAGAGTTAAACTGTTCTTTGAATGAATAATCAAAGTTGTGTGACGCGATTTTGACTCGTCAGAGTCTAGACTAGAAGATGAGATTGATTCAAGATTCAAAAAAACATCGATTTTCTTTAAAGTGATGCTAAACACTTCAATGTTTTTGACATGAGCAGCATGATCAAAGCTTTAAGTTTTCAACTCAACTATGTCAAGTTGTATAAAAAATTGATTGAATTGATTTGCTTGAAAAACAACAGAAGTTCTAAAGAAGAAAGAATTTTAACACTTGATTTTTGATGAGTATTTTTTTGAATGACTTGAAGAATACAACTAGAAGCTTCTTGTTTCAGATGAAAGACAAGATTGAATGAAGTTTGTTTCTTGTGAACGAGCTGAATATTAGTTGACTTCTCATAAGTGAACAAAGAGTTATATTGCTTCTTGTGAGCGAATGAGAAACTGAGTTAATTCTTGCAAGTGAATTGAGAACTGAATTACTTCTTGTGAGTGAACTGAAAACTGAATTGCTTCTTTCAAATGAATGAAAGACTAAATTACTTCTTGCAAGTGAATTGAAAACTGAATTGCTTCTTTTGAATGAATAAGAAACTAGATTACTTCTTGCAAGTGAACTGAGTGCTGAATTACTTCTTATGAGTAATCTGTAAACTGAATTGCTTCTTGTGAGTGATCTGTAGACTGAATTGCTTCTTGTGAATGATTTGTGAACTGAGTTACTTCTTGTGGTGAATTGAGAACGAGACTGAAAGAAAGCTACTTTGTTAACTTTGAATGAGAAATTTTCTTCTTGTTGATTAAGATCATAGATTTTGACGAGAAATGAGTAACAATGATTAAAACAAAAGAAAAAAACAAAATGAGAATATTGTGTTCAAAATTGACATCAATGACGTGATGATGAAGTCATGATAGACTCATGATGATGAAATACTGACTTAATTCAATGACATAGAAGAATAGTCTTTCAATGTGTTCATCAAGAATCATTGTGATTTCAACAACATGAATAATGTCATTGATTAAAGCAACTTGATCATCAAATTCTTAAAGTCTGCGAAAGTGAGTTAATTGATGCAAGAGAAAATGATGTTGTTGCGCGAAGAATTTATTCATAAAGACATAAGCAGAGACTTTATTATCAATCAAAGTGAGAGTGAGAACTCTAGATTGAGCTTGACGTAGAATACAAAATACTATCATGTGATTATCTTTAAATATCGAATTGAATTCAAAGAGTTTCAAGACAGATTTAGCAGAAAACTTTCTATATGATTGAAGTGAGAGTGAAAAGATTGAAACTAGTAGACAAGATGATATGTATACAGATCTTTGAGCGTGACTTAGCTCAGAAACTAAACTTTTTTCGTGAACAGCGAGACTTCTTCATTTATACTGATGATGTCATTGTCATAAACGTTCATGATATGCAGAGTGAAGAGCTTCTTATTTGAGCATTCTTTAATGATTTTGCTCAAATGTTGCAATTTGCAATAGTAGCAAAGCTTTCACTTGTTGCAGATTTTCTTGATTTCAGAAATGATCAGAATCTTATCTTAAATGATGATAATGACGAAGCTTAAATTCATTGACTCATCAAGAAATGAAAGAGAAAGAGATGAAGATACTGTTGAAACAACAGTCACAGAAGTGATGATCTTTGAACTTAAAAAATTACTAGTTGATGCAAAGATGTTCTTAACTTTGACAAATGAAACAATGATGAAGATGAAGTGAGATTGATGATGCTTAAACTGCTGAAACTCTTCATCAATGTCAGAAAATGCTTAAATTCATTAATGAAAGATGAATGATCAAGTTTCATCGAGATTTCGTCAAAAGAAGATGATGACTTGAGTGAAATAATTGACATTACGCTTCAAACAGTCAATCAATGAAAAATCTTTCATCAAAGAACATTCTTTCTTTTAATAGAAGAGATTGTAGTAATCAACAAAGTTATTCATGTCTTGCTTCAGAGTTTCATGAAGATATAAATGAGCATCTTCTGTCTTGAAAGAATTGTCACAGTAATGATGCAACTTATGTTGTCAATCTGCAAAGATGAAAATGATACAAAGATTATTGACTTAATATTAATTCATTAGATTGTGAATCTTCTTATCTATGATGAGTCGTGACTCGACATAAATGATCTTGACTCGATGAAAGAAATAATGATCATCATTCACATTCATGCGCTGTATCAAACTCTGCTCTCATGCATTCAATTGATCTTTGTTCTTCTCATATTCAGATATGTCAAGAAGCTTCTTGAATCTAGAAGCAATGAAGACAGTGACAGAATTTGCAAAAGAGTGAATGATGAGAAAAGAATGATTGTTCAAAATTTGTGCAACAATCTGAGTTATCATTGCAAGAAATTGAGAATTCAATTTTATATAAATTGAAGAACTGAAAATGATGAATGAGAACGAAATGATAACATCATGTTGTCAAACTTGATTTTGAAGCTCTTGCATTACGCGAAAGATCTCAACTGAATTTTCGATCATACTTTGAGCAAACTGTTCAACAGCACGCTCATCATCAATCAAGAGATTGTGAGATGACTTTATTTGAGCGAAAGAATAACTAGATGAGATTTCAATGTATAAAAACGTTGCAGAAAGTGTAGATCTTTCATAATGTCAAAGACTGAGCTAGACTAGAAATACTATCAATATAGAAGACTGATATTATTATTATTACTTTGATAGAATTTAAATACAAGACAATACATCAAATAATGTACAAGATGAAAGACAAAGAGTGAAAGAAAAGAACGAGAACTTAACTTCTATATACATGAATCAAGCAGAATCAAGACTAGACAGTAGTTTTATTGACTTAAGATTGCAGAAGTTCATGCATATGACTGAGATAATCAAAACAGAATTGCTGAAACTAAATTAAGATGATGATGATTAGATTGATGACTTGATTCATTGAACTAGTTCAATGAATCGAGATTATTTAAGATATCAATGATCTATGTTTTAAATTGAATTGATAATCTGACATCATAATAACATCTTTCATCACGTCTTTGATGAAAGTCTTCAGTTTTTTGCCTCACTATTCTTGAAAGACATTTTCTTATTCTCTTTATTCTTTGAAATGATAATCTTATGTAGACGAGAGATGAATGCATGAGATGCAGAAGTGTTGATCTTGTTCAGCTGAGAGCAATTCTTGAATAAATGATCGAGAATCTTGCAAATGTAGCAAATAATTGATGATCTCGCTGACTCAAAGATAAAAGAGATAGTTGACTTAACATAATCGATTATTGAAGTTGTTATTGACAGAGAAGTAGCACATTTATCAGGTACGACAGTGACTTTGACGATGACAGTGCAACGTTCGCTGCGAAGCTGATAATTGACTCGTTGTTTACTATTCACATCTTGAAGAAAGATTCTTAAGTGAGTGAGCAAAGTAAAGTTCTTTGAACAGATTGATAAAGCATTCTGCAAGCGATTATTGATTTTATTCTGAAGATCATTCATCAAAGTGCAATCATCATATTCAAGATAGCTGAATAGCTTTATAAAGTTGAAGTAGAAGACATTGAAGAACTTGTCTGCTTGTCTCAGAGCGTTGTATTCGTGACGACACTTTTGATTCTTATCTACTTCATCATATATTTCTTTCAGATGTTTGAATAGCTTGTAAATTGAGTAGTATGAACGAGAAGAGTCATAACGACGTCAAGTGTAGATGTGCTCAGCAGCATCATCTTCTAGTCTAGACAACATATAAACAATGCAGATAGTTTCATTATCGAACTAATCAACATTAACAATCAGCTTGTCGCTCATCTTGTTTCTTCAGTCTTCTCAAGTCAATTCATCTTCATCAATGAATACAGATGAGTTCAAAAATTTGTAAAATCAATAATGTTTATTTTCGAATAAAATGAACTTAATAAACATCTCTCGTCGAGTATGATTCTTGATAGAAGCATACAACTCGATATCTTGTTGAGATAAATGATTCGTAGTAAATCGAGACTCAGTAGACTGTTGAGATCAAAGCTGATCAGCTGAATGCTGTTTCTCTTTGAGTTTCAACATTGTTTCTCGTAGTCGAGTGTTAGTCTCTTTTAGAATGTTCATTGTCGTGCAATTAATCTTTAGCTGTTTCAGTCTCTGAGTATGTTTGACTTGTAGAACGATTCAGTGCTCATTACATTTCAAAGTCATGTCTCATTGATCTTTTGTCAGAATCGTGCCTAGATGATACAATCAATGAAGGTCAGAATTGATAGTGCTTGATCTTTAAAGATAGCTATAACTGAATATTAAGAATACAGAAGAAGATTGATACAAAAGCTTCTATTTATGTAATGTTCAGAGACTGCGCTAGACTTGAAAGAAATGTGTTTGTGACATGAAAAGAATGTGATGTAGATGAACAAGATGTTGATGAAAGAAAAGAATGTTGAGAAAGAAAAAGAGTGTTGAGTCATATCTGAGTCATATCTGAGTCAAACCTGACTAGCTCGCTGATTAACTCTAATCATTACGCAGAGAACTCGCTAGTGTTCACTGTGAATTGATTAGAGCTTCAGTCTTGTTCAGTCATAATACGTTCGTAATATCTTTTAACTCATCTAACATCTTGATGATCTCGTTCAACTAATTGAGAATTCATTAATGTAGTTGTTCTTCAATCTTAATGTTTCATAAGATTTCAACGTTTTTAGCTTCAGTTGAAACATCGAAAGATAGTAAAGAAACTCGTTTATTTGCAGTGCTTTTAAGCAAGCAAGCTGTTCATGACTCGACTAACTCTTTGTCACGTATCATGATGAGAAGATAAAGATAAATAGATTGTGAATTGATGATTTTGATAAATTTGAGTAAATTTGATGAAAGTAATTCAAAGAATCTCTTATGAATTTTCTGAATAAACGAAGTAGATTATTTCGTATCATCTACATGTTGATAGCAGAGTAGTTGATTAGCATTTATCTATTGTTAAAAGTCAGCATAGAGCGAGTCATATGAGTGTCATTTAACTAATAAATAAATGCTAAGAAAGAAAAGTATCTACAGAAAAGAACTCGATTCTTATATGTGTGTTTCTCAGCTCTGTGCTAGACTCGATTGAGTTGACATCTTACACATATGATGCAGAGTTTCAATGACATTATTTCTAGCTCTAATGCTCATTAGACTCGATTAGAATGAAATCAAGATGAAAACTAGAAAGAATAGATGAAGACTAGAATCATAACACGTAATACACAAGTATCATTTGAAGCAGTTCAAAAAGACTCAAACAATAATACTATGCAAATTGAAGAAAAGCGACTATATTGATTCAAAGATGTATCGACTCATTGCTTTACTTGATATCATGAGCAAAGTGCTGAAGTTGATCATGATCAAAAGACTGAGTGATATAATCAAGATTCATCACATGCTATTAAATGTTCAAATGAGAGTGAGATGTAAGTAATTTATGATCTTGATGTTAGATTTACTAATAAATTAAGTTCGCACAGTGTGAAACTGTGAAATCAAACACGTAATCTTCATGCTAAGCTTAAACGTCATCAAAGCATTTAATTAAGTCTCACATGTCAGACTTCTGCATACATTGAAAATGAAAAGAACATCAAGTTACATAATTGAATGAACACGCAGCTTTCTAAAGAATCAAGAGACATCGCTAATATTCAATGAATAAACGAGCGACATACGCGAAATAAACGCAAACATATCACAGAGATTTTTCATTTCATCAATTCTCTTTCTATTCTTCAACGTAAGTTTAAATGAAAAATTCAAAGCATTGAGAATTAAAATTGAAGTGCTTAACTTTGTAAATGATATTAACATTCTAGTCTACGACAGATTCACTGAAGAAATTTGCAGAATATTAAGCAAAGCACACGACATTTGCGTGAAATGAGTTCACATTCATAACATAACATTTGCATCAGAAAGGTATGAGCTTACACATTTCACTAGAAAATCGAAGAGATTCAACATGATGACTAGCATATAAATAGAAAATTCAATTATCAAATTAAAATCAAATGTATGAGTTTTAAAAATGCAACTGAACATGAAACTGCAATGAAACGCGCATCTTTGATAAATAAAGATGAATCACGTCACAAGAATGCTGACACTTAGTCATCTTGAAGTTTTTACATGAGAAGTTATCTTCACAAAAGTGAGACAAGTATACTCAGCAGTAGTGAGATCAGAAATTGCATTCAAAGCATCAATCTGACATCAGCGTGACAAAAAAGATGAACTGTTGAGCAAAGAATGCAGACTAGAAACATTTCAGAATCAGACTTTACATCACGTAGCAGAAGTGTTCAAAAGAGTAAGCATCAAAACTTTAAAGACAGAAACATACATAAGTTCGCTACATGTTCATCTGAATATGTTACAGAACAAGATCACGTTACACAGTTGAGTCAATAATTGAACGTAAGAAATCAAATAAGCATATAAACTAATACACGCTCATTTAACGAAAGTTAATTGCATTATTTCTCGCTCACTCGTCATCAAGAAAATAATACTTCTGAATGTTTTCATTCAAGAAGATGCAAAGATACAGTTAAGATGCAGATGATGCATTCTCTTCTTCACAACAATTTCAATCAGCAATAGCATTGCAATAATGCAGTATCACAAAGATCAATGAAATCAACGATGAGAAAAGTACAAAGAACGCGTTGCAGATGTCAACAAAATCTCAGCACAAAGATCGCATCTGAGCAATAAGATGATAAAGATGCGTGATGATTTTCAAAAAGCAGAAAGCATTCTTGTAATGCACATCAGAATTAAACGCATAAATCTGAACATTTATCTGCACTCTAGAAACATTTCAGACATGAATAGTTTGCGATGTGACTGCGAATGAAGTCATCAGACGACGAAGCATGTACTCATGCATTGCTCGAACTGATTGCATCTGCGATCAAGAATGTTACAAGATGCTGACTTCTCAAACTATTGAATAATTGTCAGAATCATGTCTAAATGATACAATCAATGAAGATCAGAGTTGATAGTGCTTGATCTTTAGAAATAGCTATAACTGAATATTAAGAATACAGAAGAAGAGTGATACAAAAGCTTTTATTTATGTAATGTTCGAAGACTGCGCTAGACTTGAAAGAAATGTGTTTGTGACATGAAAAGAATGTGATGTAGATGAACAAGATGTTTGTTATGATCTCGAGCCTATTCTCGACCTATTCTCGACTCTATTCTTGACCTCGATTACCTCTAATTGAGTCTAGTGAGCATTCGAGCTAGAGATGAGATCATCGAGTTTCTGCGTCATCTGTGTAAGGCGTCAACTCTTTCGAGCCTAGCACAGAGATTAGAAACACACATATAAGCTGCGAGTTCTTTTCTGTAGATACTTTTCTTTCTTAGCATTTATCTATTAGTTAAATGACACTCATATGACTCGCTTTATGCTGGTCTGTAACAGTAGATAAATGCAAACTCATTACTCATGCCATCTATTCGAACCTGACTGTTCAAGATCATATGATTGACACAGCTTCTATGTTGATCACTCGATTAGATCAACATCAAATGATTCTCGAAAAAACATGAATGAACAAAATCGGTCTAGTAATTGATATGCGAAACGATTTTCTTCGGTTTTCGAATTTCAACCCTACTAGTCAGAAATCAATTGCTCTATTCTCAAGCAATAAATCAATCACGAAACGAAAGAGCTTGACTTCTACTCGTATACTGAAGAGATCTTTTACTTTCGTTACATCTCAATTCAGTCAAAACAAGAAGTTCATTGAACAGTTAAAACAGCGCGACGCGACTTTGACTAGCGTCAATTCTAAGTCGACGTTCAGTCTGAAATCAGTCTAGTTCAGTCTGAAATCATTCTCTTTCAGTTCAACGAACATAGCAATGATAGAGACAGCGACATATAGAATGTTAGTCAAACGATCAGATGTCAAGATCTTTGCTGTTATCATCTTGAAAATCGATTGACTCATAACTACAGTTGAAAATAAGTCTGAAGAAGTGAATCTGCAGAAGCTCTCACACGTCAAGATTCTTGAGAAGGTCAAAGTCAAGCTTTTTCTCGAGTATCATGACTATTTGAACATGTTCGATCGAGCTATGATCAATCAGCTATCATTGCATCGTTTCTATGATCACAAAATTGAGTTGATCGATGAAGAAACATTCTTTCGAAGCAGACTATATCAGATGTTCGATCACAAGCTTCAGAAGATAAAGAAGTATCTGATTAATTATTTAAACAAAGAGTTCATTTTCTTCAGCTTCGCATCATACATCTCGCTCATTTTGTTCATTGAAAAGAAAGACGATAGTCTGCGTTTCTGCGTCGATTACAGAAAGCTCAATGCTTTGATCAAACGAAATCGCTACTCTTTGCCATTGATAGACGAGACTCTCGCTCGTATACAAGAAAGCAAGTATCTGATTTGATTGAACATCATTGTCACGTTCAACAAACTATGCATGCACTCAGATAGCGAAGATTTGACTATCTTTATTATCTTCTTCGACTCATACAAATATCATGTAATGCTCTTTGAATTAATCAACGAATCTGCTTTCTATCAACACTACATCAATGACGTGTTGTTCAAGTATCTACATCAGTTTTGTCAGATCTATCTAGATGACATTATCATCTACAGCAAGATCTTGAAGAAACACAAGCGACATGTACGATTGATCTTGAATAGACTACGAGAAGCTGATCTACAGATAGACATCAATAAGTGCGAGTTTCATGTTCAGAAACTATCTTTCTAGAACTCTTGATATCAATCAAAGAATTGAAGATGAATTCGCGAAAGATGCAAGCAGTCGTTGATTGATCTACACTCAATAATCTCACTCAGATGCAGTTCTTCATTGACTTCTGCAATTTCTATTGACGCTTTATCAAGAACTTTTCGAAAATTGTTCATTCAATGATTCAACTCATTCAAAAAAAGATCATATTTGAATGAAATGAAGTCTGTCAGATCGTCTTCAATCATATGAAGAGACGTATGATCGAGACTTCTATACTACGTCACTTTAATCAAACTCATGAGACTATTCTCGAAATCGACTCATTCGACTACGTCAACAATGAAGTTCTCTCTCAATATGATGACGAAGAAGTACTACATTCGATTGTCTTCTATAGCAAGAACATATTTTCTGCTGAATGCAACTACGAAATATATGATAAAGAACTTCTGATCATCATTTGAGCATTTGAACACTGACGACTTGAACTGAAGCTAACTGACATTTCTATCAAGATGTTCATTGATCATCAAGCGCTCACTTTGTTGATGAAAGATAAAGAGCTGAGCAGATGTCAGATGCGCTGAGTTTAGAAGCTCACTGATTTCAACTTCAGAATAATGTATTGATCTGACAAACAGAACATCAAGATCGATGCATTAACTCGTCAAGCTGACGTCGTGCTCAGAGATTCAGAAGATGAGCGCGTTCGCTATCAATGAATCACTATTCTGACTTTCGATCGAATGAAAATTGCTGATCTAGAGAAGAACATCAGTGAATCAATCTATAAACAGATTCTTGAGACTAATGAGATTGACGAGAATTGTACGCTACTTCGCGAAGCAATAGCAAGAGACGAGACACAATATAAAGATATCAAATTAAAGAATTGTTGAACTCAGAATGAAATCTTGTATCATGATAGTCAGCTATGAGTTTCGTTCAACGAGCTTCTACAAATGAATCTGATTCGTGAGATGCACGATCAATCGTTAGTTGATCATTCTGATATTCTTAGAACTGTGAAAGTCATAAAGCGAAACTACTATTGATCATTCATGCGAAAAACGATAGATTGATATATTTGAAACTGCTATATCTGTCAACGTTCAAAGACATCTAGAGATAAATCAAATGACTTGCTTCAATCTTCATCGATATTTAAACAGCGATGACAAGACATAGCAATGAACTTCATTATCAATCTATCTGATTCAAGCGAGTACAACGCTATTCTGACAATCATCTGCAGATTGTCAAAGAAAAGGCATTATATTTCTTGCATCACTGATGATGAAGATATCACTGTCGAAAAGACAGCTGAAATGCTGATTCAATGAGTATATTGAACTCATGATCTATCAAGCTTCATAGTATCTGATCGAGATTCGCAATTCATCTCTATACTATGAAAGTTTCTTTGCAAACGACTGAGCATTTTCCTTCGATTGTTCATCATCTATCATTTTCAGATCAATGATCAAAGCGAACGAGTCAATCAGAATGTTGAGCGATATTTTCGATTCTTCTGTTCGTATATGCAGAATGACTAATCTAAGTGACTACTCATGATCAAGTTTGTCAACAATAACGTCTTGTTCTCAGTCATCTTCTTGATCTTCTTCTTCATGAACAAGAACTTTCATTCTCATATGAGCTTCAACTCTGACATCATCGAGTATGAAAGCACTCGCGAACGCTTGCAGATCGATCGAGTCAAGAATATATCTGAACAAATGAACAAGACATTGATCTTCGCTCGTGAAGCTCTGATCAAAACACGAAAACAAATGATGAATCAAGCTAACAAGCATAGAAAGAAGATCAATTACAAGATTGAATCAAGAATGTTTCTGAACGAACGAAACATCGTTACAGCGAGACTCTTCAGAAAATTGAATGACAAGATGCTTGATTCATTCAAGATCACAAACTCTGTTGACTTCTTCTATAAATTGAAACTATCAGACACTATGTGTATACATAATGTATTTCATTCAGAGCTTCTTCGTTCTGTCGTTGATGACTCTCTGCCTGATCAGAAGAATGAACTTTCGAGATCAATAGTGATAAATGATGAGAACGAATGAGAGATCGACGATATATTGAACTCTCAACGATATTGAAGACGACTTTAATATCAAGTCAAATAAAAGAGCTATGACAACGATCTCAACTGATATAACGCTGACGACGACGAATTCATGAACGCTCAGAATATTGTTGATGACTTTCACACTCGATATTCTAATCGAGCGCACTAAGAAAATACATTTATGCGAACATAAATTGTTGAAGAGAAAGAGTAATGTTACGATCTCGAGCCTATTCTCGACCTATTTTCAAGCCTATTCTCGATCTATTCTCGACTCTATTCTCGATCTCGATTACCTCTAATTGAGTCTAGTGAGCATTTGAACTAGAAGTGAGATCATCGAGTTTCTGCGTCATCTGTGTAAGGCGTCAATCCTTTCGAGCCTAGCGCAGAGGTCAGAAACACACATATAAGCTGCGAGTTCTTTTCTGTAGATACTTTTCTTTCTTAGCATTTATCTATTAGTTAAATGACATTCATATGACTCGCTCTATGCTGATTTCTAACAATGTTGATGAAAGAAAAAGATGTTGAGTCAGATCTCGACTCGATCATTGACTAGCTCTAATCAATACGCAGTGAACTCACTAGCGTTCACTGTGAATTGATTAAAGCTTCAATCTTGATACACTTGTAACATTACTTTTCCCTTCGAAAATTCATGTTTGCATGAATGTAGTTCATTTGCTTACTTTTGTTGATAGTTATTTCGATATTTAGCGCGATTTGTTTGAATATAGCTTATGAAATTCATTCAAAACTTCTTCTGAGTCATTGAATTTTTCTTTATCGACATAGTATCATTCGTCGTTTCTATCTAGATCTGTTCATTTGACTTTGTATTGTATTCAATCTCGATAGCGTCTGAAGTTCAATATATCATCTATCTTTCAATGTTCATCATCTTCAATAATGATTGATCTGAGTGATTCTGAATGCTGTTCTGATAGAAAATCTTCTGAATATGATTGCAGTAATTTTGAACTGAACATCGAATGCAGATGCTTCATGCTGACTGATAAATAAAAATGATAGAAGATACTCATTTTGACAGTGATTTGATAAAGATTTAACTGTTTATCTTTCAAATCTTTGCAGAGTCTCGTTGTCTTGACGTTTCTGAAAGATAGTCAAACTCAATCATTTACTTCATAGATAATGTCTCATTTATGTTTATTGATTTGAACTTCAATGATCAGCTTCGTCTTTTTCAATTGTTGATGATCAAAGTTCAGTAGCTTTTTCATTTGAATAACAATGTCATCTGCTTTTCTAGCTTTAAGTTGTTCACAAGTTGTTTCGTAGTCAGTCGTATCTGAATCAAAACTCATTCAAGAGTGAAATTCTTTATTGAAGTAAAAGAAAGTCATTGAAGTGATCAAGAAGATATTAAAATTGTCACTGAATTTCATCATAGATATTCATTTGACTCAGTCGTTCTGCATGTAATTGCAGTAGATTCTAAGTTCGCGTTCAACGTCTTGATTGACTCATTTCAATTGATCATCAATCTCAGAATGATAGACTGTGAATAAACTAGCTGTGATTCTCAGTCACTTACAAAGACTTTTTCACATAGTTGATATGAATTGAGAGTTTCTGTTCGAAACAATAGAACTAAGTAGATCATGCAGTCGATAGACGTTTTATAGCATGATTCAAATCATTTCTTCAATTGAGATGTCATCGTCTTCTCAATGACAGAAAACATAGTGATGTTCTTTGATGAGATAACATATGATTATGCAAATGACGTTATAGTCTTCTGACAGAGATAGTTCAGTGATGAAGTTTATAGTTATATCTTTTCAGCGTTTCTGTGAAATTGAAAGAGAATGATGAAGTTCATTAATGCTATTTCTAGAAACTTTGCTTTGCTGATAAGCATGACAGTTTCAAATGTATTATCGAATAGTAACTTGATGATCTGATCAATAGTAGAAATGCTGAACTAGATCGATGATTCATTTATTGTTGAGATGAGAGATTGAAGATTAATCATGCACTTCTTGTAGTAATTTCGTGTGCATGTTCTCAAAGACTCACAGTAAATCTTTTCTAAATAAAACGTCGTCAATAATTTTGCAGTTCTTCAGTTTAGTGATATGAAATTTAAGCTTGTTTTCATTCATAGCTTGTTTATATTTGCTGCAGAACTCATCTGTTTGATTAATCATTCATACTCATTGATAGAGATTTGCTTTCAATTCAATAGATAGAACATTGATTCTATTGAAAGTCAGAATAGTTTGAAAACAATCTTCAAGATGCTGAGCTGATTCAGAAACGTTTGCTAGAAACATTCTGATTAAAGCATCGACTTTAATGTTCATTTTGCTCGATCTAAAGATGATCTGAAAGTTGAACTTCAATAGAATGTTCAGATAGTTGACTTGTCATCGACTTAACTGTTTGTTTTTCATGAAGATTTTCAAAGTCTGATGATTGATGAACATTTGAATGAGTAGTTCAGTGCATTTCAGCTCAAGTTGTCAGTGTTCAAAGCATCAAATAATGACTAGTAATTTCTTGTCATAGATGTGATAATTGATTTCAGCGAGAATCATGCTTTTGCTGTAGAAGATCATCGAATGAAGAACTTTCTCATCATCATACTGAGATAGTATTTCATCTTTTACATAGTTTGAAGCATCAATCTTCAGAATAGCTTGTCATTTGAGATCAAAGTGACGAAGTATTGAGATCAAGCTGACTTGTTTCTTTAAATTGTCAAAGACTTGAACATAAATCTCATTTCAAACAAAAGATGTGTTCTTTCTAGTCAGCTGAGTAAATGATTTGACTAGCTTCGAGAAGTTCTTAATGAAATGACGATAGAAGTTAATAAATCTCACGAAGCTCTGAATTTCTTTTAGATTGATCGAAGTGATTCAGCTGACTATGACTGTCACTTTACTAAAGTTCATACGAAGATTTAGTTCTGATACGATGACTTCTAGAAAGACAGTCTCTTCTACATTGAATTTGCACTTTCAAATATTCATCTGCAGTTCAGCTTCGCGTAGTTGATTCAATACTAGTTTGACGTGATCTTTATGTTTCTTTCTCATTTTGCTATAAATGAGAATGTCATCTAGATAGACTTGACAAAAGTCGTTCAGAAAGTTTCATAAAACATCATTCATATATTGCTGAAAGAAGATCGATTCATTAGTCAGTTTGAATGATAACATCTTGTATTTATATGCTTTTAAAGCAGTGATAAAAGTGATATAATTCTCGCTATTAAAATGCATTTAAAGTTTGTTGAACGCTGATATGATGTTCAATCTAGTCAGATGCTTGCAACTCACTATTTTATCAATGATCTCGTCTATCAACAATAAAGAATATTTATTTCTTTTGAAAATGACATTTAGCTTTTGATAGTTCACGCAGAATCGAAGATCTTCATTTGCTTTGAGAATAAATAGAATGAAGAAGAAATGAAGAGTCTGACTAAAAGTGATGAATCTCTTCGACAGATTCTCGTTTAAGTACTTCTTTACTTTCAGAAGTTTGACAGAAAACATTCAATAAACTCAGCAGCGAGAAAACGTTGAATCACTGATGAGCTCGATTTTATGATCGTAGAAGCGATGAGAGAATAGTTTATTTGATTGAGCTCGATCAAAAACATCTAGAAACTCATGATATTTCAATGACAACTTCGCTTTAATATTTTTCAAATTCTGAGTCATTTCATCGATTGAAGAGACGTTTAGAGCGTTCAAATCACACTGAGTATTGTACGCGATTTTTCTATTGAGATTCGTCATGAATAGAGCAAAAACTTCAATCTTGTTCTTCTTTGAATGATTCAACAGTGTTTTGAATGAAGCTGCGTTTATGCTTTGAATCGAGAATGACTCTTTTTGAATGAATCATTTGAGCATCATAGAGATCTTAGTCTGAGTGATTGAAGAAGATGAAGTTGATCGCGATCAACTTGAGTGCTTTGAATTGAGAGAAATCGAAAAAATCGAAATAGAAGTACTCAATTGATTCAAAAAAACAATGACGTCGTTTTGCATATTCAATAATATTTCGTTTTTGTTCATTCAGAGCTTACTCAATATGACTTCATGATGATTGATATCAACTATCAGCATTGATACAGTCAATTTCTTATGACTTTCGATGATGAGATTGAGTAGAATTTTATGAGTGATGATCTTCTTAGATATCTTCTCATCATAATTTCTTATTAACTTCTCTTTTGTCAGTGATATAAATTGAATTCTCAGTTTCTTGCATACTTTATCGACTAGATTAGAATGTATGATCATGTAAATGATTGAATCACTGTTTATTAAAGAACGAAGATTGAAAGATTGATTCTGAGAGATGAGATGAATATCAATTAAAAATGACTTTTCAAAGTAATTTTCTTTCAATAGAATTTCATCTAGTTTGCACAAAGATATAATTTCTATCTTTTTGATGACTTTTGAAGAGATGACTAGTTTTTTTAATCGAAATTCGAATTGAAATTGAAGCAATCATATTCATTGTTCACTGCATTAATTCTAGTAGATCGATTCAAGCATTCTTTAGAGCTATGATCTGATTTATAACATATGAAACAGCTTTCAACTAGAATATCTGCTTCTTTGATGCTAGTTAAAATCGCGTCATGTGACTTTAGCTGATCAGACTTCAAGTGATCAACTGACTGAGTGATAACAGTTGCTTTATGAAAGATAGTCTTAGAAAGATCATTAACACATTTGATCTTGTTCTTGATTTCTCAAATGACTCGCTGATCATTATTTAAATGAATCAGATAGAAATGAATTTCTTTTAAAGAATCAGATTGAACTAGTTGATCTACTCAAATGAATCAAAGACGAAGATGTATTTTATCTTTTAGATCAGTGATCAGTTACTTCTTGTAATAGTTTAGATAGAAAAATAGACGTTGAAACTGAGTATAGAATTCATTGAATTTCTTGAATTCTTGAATCAAGTTGTAGTATTTTCTACAAAAGTTGACTTTCTTATTTGAATCATTGAACAACTGAGTTAACTCTTTCAAAAGATCATCGACGATTTTATAAAAATTGACATAGTCATGTTTGCATCTAGTCTGAGTGATCTCAGCTGTATTATTGAATAATCTAGAATGTATATAGCTTAATTTGACTCGTTCATTAAAAAAGAGATCGACGTTGATCTCTAGTTTATTCTGAATTTTTTCGTATCAATTCTTTCAAATAGAGTTCTTTTCATCAGTAAACAGCGAAGAATCAGATATTTTTTGAGATTTAGAACGCTCAGAGTAAATGAAATCAGAAGAAGTATTTTCTTTAACTTGAAGTCTAGTTTTCAACTCTTTGATTTCATCTTCTTGTTGTTTATCTAACTCGTAGAGTCAATCTGTTTCTTCATCAAGAATTAAACTTTAAGTCTTTCAAATTTCGTAGAACATGAGAAGTATTATCATTTCAGCGAATGATTCATCATCTTCATGAATGAATGATGCAGCACTTAATGATTTTATTCATGATTTTGATGAATCAGCATCAGAGATTTGAGAGAAATGATTTTGAAATCTCTTGAAATGTTCTTCAGTAGATGAATGACTAGACATGATGAGATTTGTTTGAAAGAAAGTTGAATGAATGATGATGCTTGATGATTGAAGAAGAAAGACATATAGAATGAGATTTAATCTTCAACAAAGAAGATGAGATTTGTTTGTTGATTTGATTGATTCTCTAGCAAACAACGAAGATTCTTTATCATTGAATCTATCGATTGATTTGATTCTTGAGCAATTCACGAAGATTCTTTATCGTGATTTTCATAATCGAGTGAACTTTGTGTACTTAATGAGCGATAAGTAGTCTAGCAATTCAAACAGTCTTGTCGTTGATTTTATTCAACTCTCTAGTGTTGTTCTATCTTTCGATTATCGTTGATCATCAGATAAATGAATTTCTTTAGACTCGTTCTGTCTAGATGAGTATGTTGAATGAGTAATGAGATCAGTATCATGTGATTAACGAATTCTTAATATAATGTCAGAATCATGTCTAGATAATACAATCAATGAAGATCAGAATTAATAGTGCTTGATCTTTAAAGATAGCTATAACTGAATATTAAGAATACAGAAGAAGAGTGATACAAAAGCTTCTATTTATGTAATGTTCAGAGACTGCGCTAGATTCAAAAGAAATGTGTTTGTGACATGAAAAGAATGTGATGTAGATGAACAAGATGTTGATGAAAGAAAAAGATGTTGAGTCATATCTGAGTCAAACCTGAGCCAGATCTCGGCTAGATCGTTGACTAGCTCTAATCAATACGCAGTGAACTCGCTAGCGTTCACTGTGAATTGATTAGGGCTTCAGCCTTGATACACTCGTAACAATAATCATCGTCATCACGAAGAGTCTCAGAGCAGTAGCGAAGATGATGATGAAAACGAAGCTCTTGAAGCAATTTAGAGTGGCTAGAACTCTCGTTCTCTAACGTGCGATCAACGCGAACAAATTTGATACATAGTCTCAAAACTCACTGTTTCGGCTGCGTGAAGCAGTCGTATAGACTGCGAGTGATTTTCTACCCCAGAGGGTTTTGTTCACTCGATACAAATAGCATAGAGTTCCCCATGGGTCGGTCTAATCGATGTCACAAGGGTGTATGAATTTATTATTATTATTATTATACATACATCACATACATACATACATAGAATATCGCACCCGCCCAAAGTACCTTACCGTATGCAACCATCCTTAGTCATCTAGTCAAAAGAACGAAAAACGTGAGCGTGACTTGACAAAGGTATTTATATATAAAAAAAAAAAAAAGAAAGCGACATACAGCAGTATATACAAACCCCCATCACCATAAAAAAAAAACCCTATCGTAATTGATCGATCGCTCGCGACATTCAGAAGCGCTCAGAAGCAAAGCTCATCTCAACTTTATTTGGCGACAAGTAGCGTTTTGTGAAAGGCTGGTCTAGCTGAGGTGTGTAATCAGATTTGGGGGAAACGTGCCCAGGAGCTATGTAGAAGAACCGGAA
>JAABUV010002962.1_pt1 | contig 22214 bp, 18 predicted proteins | sample 5559971 | NCBI WGS metagenome assembly JAABUV01 (sample SAMN10711881, study PRJNA513362) | rock metagenome | isolation source: Antarctica rocks | place: Antarctica: Victoria Land, Knobhead nord | collected 2015-12-19
GCCCGCTGGGCCGCAACGACGCGCCGCGCTACACGACCTACAAGATGTACGCCGAGACGGTGGGCAACGCCTGGGCCGCCATCGTGCGCTCGCCCGGCACCGCCGGCGGCGTGCTGATCGGCCGCGCCGAGGGCGACGGCGCGCTCGTCTACCTCAACATCGCCGACCGCGCCTTCAAGAACCGCCTCATCGACGTGTTCGGCGGGAGCGGCCAGGGCAAGAGCTTCTTCGTGCAGAAGTTCATGCTGCCCTTCCTGCTGCGCGACGGTTGGGCCACGGCGGTCGATACGGTGGGCGGCTACGAGACCCTGTGCGCCATCGCCGGCGGCAAGACCGTGCGCCTGGGCGGCCCGCGCACCGCCGCGATCAACATCTGGGACGGCCCCCGCGCCACGGAGGAGGAGCGCGCCGCGCGCCTCTACTTCGTCGGCAAGGCCCACGAGGTGCTGCTGGCCGAGAGCGGCAAGGCCATCACCGGGCGCGTGCGTGGGCTCATCGACGCGGGCGTGGCCGCCGTCTACGCCGGCCACCGCGATGAGACCGACGCGGGGCGCAACCCCGACGGCACGCGCCGCACGGCGGCCGACCCGCCGCTGGAGCGCGACCTGCTGGCCTGGTTGGAGGTACAAGCCCGCCAGCCCGAGCAGGACCACGAGGACCGCCGGCTGTACAAGGACGTGGCCGCCGAGCTGGCCCCCTACGCGCGCGGCGGCCGCTACGCCCCCCTGGTGGACCGGCCCACCAGCTTCGACGTCGACACGCGCCTGCTGGCCTTCCACATCGACCCCCGGGACCTGGGGACCACCACGCCCGTCTACGCCTTCGTGATGTTCGCCATGACCGACATCGCCGACCGTCGCGACGCGCTGGCGCAGGCGTGGGGGCGGCGCTCCGGGCGCGGCACGGTGCAGCACCTGTTGGCGATAGATGAGGGGTGGAGCATCCTGCGCCACCAGGCCGGCCAGGAGTGGGTCGCGGGCATCGGACGCACCGGCCGGCACTCGGGCATGGTCCCCATGTTCGTCAGCCAGAAGCTCTCCGACCTGACCAGCAACGCCGCCGCCGCCGGCTACTTCGACCAGACCAGTTTGCACTTCATCTTCAACATGCACGACACCAACGACGAGAGCGGCGTCGATCCGCGGCAGTGGATCGCAGGCAAGCTGCGCCTGACCGAGGGCGAGGCCGCGCGGATCGGCACGCTGGCCGGCAAGGAGGCCGCCGACAAGAAGCGCCTGGAGTACGCGCAGATGTTCATGATCCGCACCACCAAGACGGCCTCCCGACCGGCGCGCGGGGTGGTCAACGTGCCCTCGTCGCCGGAGGAGGCGTGGCTGTTCGCCAGCGACCCCGACGACAAGGAGTACCGCGCGCGCATGGTCCGCGCCGTCGCCGCCGACCCCGAGCACCCGACCGGCGAGGAGGTGTATCAGGCGGTGTGCCTGCTCGCCGAGGGCTCCACCCCCGAGGAGGTCGACGCCGCGCGCGTGGCCCCCGCCCTTGCCCCCACCCCCGCCGGCGACGCCGACGGGGACACCGCGCTAGCCGGGGTAGGAGGTGCGGCATGGACTGCGGCGCGCTAATCGAGAGAAAAGGAGGCCCCCTGCGCCGATTGATCGCACCCCTCGCCGCGCTCGTGCTGCTCGCCCTGGGGATGGGCGTGGGGAGCGCCCGCGCCGCGTCTGCCCCCACGCCCACGCAGACGCCCCCGGCGACGCAGACGCCGTACCCGACGTACACGCCGGCCCCGACCGCGACGCACCACCCCACGCTCGCGCTCTCGGCGAGCCAGGGGATGCCCGACACCAGCCTCGTCGTCGTCGGCGCCGACTTCCCCGATGGAGAGGTCACGCTGTACTGGGACGGGGCCTATCTGGCGCGCGGCACGAGCACGGACAGCTACGTACACATCGACACGCGGGTCCCCGCCACGGGCGGCGCCGCCGCGTTGGGACCGCACGAGGTCCGCGCCGTCGGCCCCAACCGCACCTCGGCCAGCGCCTTCTTCACCATCGCGCGGACCTATCAGCCCAAGGTCACGCTGATGCCCACGCATGCCGTGGCCGCGCCCGGCACGGTGGTCCGGGTGGACGTGTCCGGCTTCGCGCCCAACCAGACCGTCAATTTCTCCTGGGATCGCGCCGGCGGCGCGCCCAACTTCGCGCACGGGAGCGTCGCCGACGACAATGGGGACACCAGCGCCGATATCATCCTGGGGACCGACCCCACGCCGGGCGTCGGCACGCATCGCCTGTACGCGTCGGGGACCGGCCCGACGCTCTCCGCGTCCGCGTCGTTCACGGTGGACCCACCCCCGCCTGCCTGCGGCGGCATCCTGAACTTCACCGTCCCCTGGATCAATTGGACCGTCTGCTACGACCCCTTCGGCCAGCTCGGCTCCTGGCTCGGCCACGGGGCCACCGCCGGGGCCAACGCCATCGGCGCGCTCGTCGCCAAGGATTTGACCACGCAGCAGGACTACACCCAGATCGACAAGCTCAAGCAACCCTTCGCGACGATGCAGGATCTCGCGCGCGACCTGTTCGGGGTGCTGTTCCTGGCCGGGGCGCTCACCTGGTACGCGCGCCGCCTGGGCCTGGGGCCGGGCGGCGAGGCGGCCACGCAGATGGTCGAGGGCGGGCTGGGCCTGGCCGTCACTACCGCGCTGCCCTGGCTGATGCACCTCTATATCGTGGCGGTCAACGGCGCCTCGACGATGATCCTGGCCGACCCGAACAACCAGGGCGGGGTCGCCATCGGCGCGCTGGCGGGTCACCTCGTCAATGCCGCCCTGCTCTCGGCCCTCACCGGCGATCCCATCTTCCTGGTGGTCGTCGTCGGCTTCATCGTCCTCTTCTTCGTGCTGCTCGTGCTCATCGCCATCACGCGCACCATCGGCACCCTCTACGGCGCGGCGGTGTACCTGGCCGCCCCCGTGGCCTCGATCTGCATGGTCACGCCGCTGACGCGCTCGGTGGCGGCGGCGTGGGCGCGGCTGTGGTTCAGCCTGACGCTGTGGGGGGTGTCCTACGCCGTCGCGCTGGTGGCCGTGCGGGCGATGGTGGCCGCGTTCGGGAGCGATGGGCTGCAATCGCTGGCCCTGGCCCTGGCCGGCGCGCTCGTCCTCTACGGCGCCCCGCGCCTGGGCGACGCGTTGCTCGGCGGCGGGGCCTCGCGCGCCCTGGGCATCGGCAACGTGCCCTTCCTCGGCACCGCCGCCCGCATGGGCCTGGCGGCCGCCACAGGTGGGGCCGCCGGCGGGGCCGTCGCGGCGGGTGGTGAAGCGACCGCTGCGAGTGGAGGGACACCCTCCATGCCATCGGTGACGGAGATGCCCACCGCCAGCGTGTCCGAGATCGCATCGATCGCGTCGCCCATTAACGCCGAGTGGGGGGTCATCGAATGAGCGTTAAGAACGGGATCAAGAGGGCCGCGCGCGCGACGGGGCGGGGCGTGTACATCCTGGCCGTCCCCAAGACGGTGCGCCGCTCGACGGAGGAATTGCGCGGGGTGGAGATGTCGCCGGCGCTAGGGCTCGTGCTGCGGCTCGCCGCGCTCCTCGTGCTCGCGGGGACGGTCCTGGCGGTCCATGCCGTCGGGCATCCCCTCCTGGGCCTCGCCCGCGCCGCCCTGCTGCTCGTGGGGGCCGTCGTGATGCTGGCCCTCTCGGGCGCGCTCGCGCCGCAAGGGCGCTTGATGGGGCGGCTCTTGCTGTCCTATGCCAAACGGGAGAGCGCGCGCAGAGGATTGACGTGGCGGGGCCGGCTCTTCCGCACTCTCGCCCGGCGCTTAGAACCCGCCACGTCAGAGAAAGGAAAGACCAATGTCCGCTAACCAGCCCGACGCACAACGCCCGCGCATCTCGATGGTCGTGGAAGCTCCGCAGAAGTGGGCGTATTGGCAGGAGTTCAATTGCCAGCCACCACGTCTGAACGAGTTGGGCCAGGAGGGGTGGCGTCTGATTGGGCCACCCGTCATCGCCAAGATATCACTCGGGACGTCTGGACGGTTGCTGTACGTGTTCGAGCGGCCCATACAAACGCCGCAACGCTGACGAGAGAGGAGCACCGGCCGGGATCGAAGACCCCGGCCGGACTCCCACACGCAAGAAAGGGAAGGAGAGAGACATGTCCATGACGGATCGCCACCACGACATCTTGCGGCTGCTCGCCGACGGAGAGGAGCGCCACGGCTACGCTATCATGGAGGCCGTCGAGACTGCCACGGGCGGCAAGGTGATCCTGGCGCCCGGCACGCTCTATCGTGCCATCAAGCACCTGTTGGAGGACGGACTGATCGTGCAGACTGACCGGCGGCCTGATCCCCTGGTGGAGGACACGCGCCGGCGCTACTATCGTATCACCGCGCGTGGTCAGGCGCTGCTCGCCCGGCCGGGCACGCCGCTCCCCCCGCTCGCCCCGCCCGATCCCGGCCCCGCCTACCGGCAGTACGACGTGCTGCGCGTGCTCGCGGACGGCCAGGAGCGCCACGGGCACGCCCTCATGCAGGCTGTGCGGGCTGTCCCTGGCGCGTCCCCCCTCGGCCCGACGGGGCTCTACCGCACGATCCGCTCCCTGCTGACGACCGGCCTGATCGTCCAGACCGCCGCGCGGCCCGACCGCGCGCTGGACGACGAGCCGCGCGATTACTACCGCATCACGCCCCAGGGGGAGGAGGCCCTGTGCACGCCGGGGCTGCTGCCCTTGCCCCGGCGCACCGCCGCCCAGCAGCACCAATACGACGTGCTGTGCGCCCTCGCCGACGGCGCGGAGCACCACGCCTACGGCCTCATCACGGCCCTGCGCGCGGTCCCCGACGGCGCGGCGCGCGTCGGGAGCGGCACGGTCTACCGCACCCTCGACGGGCTAGTGGCGGACGGCCTGGTGGTCGAGGCCGGGGCACGGCCCGATCCCACCGTCAACCCCGCCGTGTCCCGCCCGCACTTTCACATCACGGCGCGCGGGGAGGAGGCCCGCCTAGCCCTCGTCGCGTTGCCTCCGCACCAGCCCCACGGCGCGGTCCCCTGGCGCGGCGCGGTGTCGTTCGGGGTCGCGTGGGGTACGGCGACGGGCGGCCTGCTCCTCCTGCTGGGGGCGGGCGGCGCGGGCTGGGCGACGGGTGCGGTCGCCACGGTCGTCACGACGGGCGCGGGGTTGCTGCGCCGCGACGAGGCGGCGTAGCGCGCCGCCTCGCGGGAGCACGACGCGGACGACAAGACGAGGACGAGAGGACCGGAGGAGGCCACATGGCGGACGAGAAGAACGAGAAGAAGCGGACGGGGTACTACCTCGCCGATGAGACGGTGCAGGTCGTCGCGGAGTACGCCAAGCGCGCGGGCCTCTCCGTGTCAGCGGCGGCGGACGACCTGATCCAGCGCGGCGCGGGCGCCGCGGCGGCGCAGAGCGCGGGCGCGCCGGCGGTCCCGGCCATCGCGGCGGCTGTGGGTCAGACGGTGGAGGACCTGCTGCGCGCCGTGGTCGTGGGGCCGTTGCGCGCGGAACTGGCGGCGATCCACCACGAGGCGACGGTGGCCCGCCTGGAAGGCTATGCCCACATCTACAACGACTACGGCGCCGCGGTCGCCGAACAGCTCGAAGCGGTGGCCGAGGAGCGTGCCACGGCGGCGCGCGCGGCGGGCGAACGGGCGCGGCTGCACCGGCGCGTGGCCGAGGACCAGGTGGCGTGATGACGACGACGACGCGGACGTTCGTGGAGGGCCGCTATGTGCCGGCCGGGCCGTGGGCGGAGGCCAAGATCAAGAGTCAGGTCCAGCACCTCAAGTCCAGTTTCCGCACCGGGGAGAGAAGGGAGGAGGAGCGGACGCTGTTCGACGCCCACGGCCCGGTCGCCGATGTGGCGGCGGCGCGGGCTATTGTGACGGCCGCGATCGGCCCCAAAGTCGTCTTCCACCGGCTCGTCCTCTCGCCGGGGCGACGCGCCGGTGTGGTCCGCCTGATCGACCTGCATACCTGGACGCGGCTGCTCCTGATGGACCTGGGCCACAGGCTGGGCCAGCGGCTGGTGTGGGTCGCCGCCGTCCATCGCAACACCGACGAGCCGCACGTCCATGTGCTGCTCGCCGGCGCGGCCGCGCGGACCCGCTGGCCCCACGAGGGGACGGTACGGGGCGTGGAGCTGCGGACGCCGCACTACGCCCTCGTGCGGGAGCGCGGGGACGTGCGCGCGGCCGAGATTCGCGCGTTGAATGGGGAAGGAGTAGCGTGATGGACCTAGCGTTACCCGTCCACCTGACCACCGCCCAACTCGTCACCCTGGCGGTGGGCCTCGCCGTCGGGATCGCCCTGGGCGCCATCACCGGTGTCCTCATGGTCGTGGAGAACCGCGACCGGGCGCTGGCCCGCCGGTTCGACCTGTTCGAGCGCCTGCTGCCCGGCTCGCCCCGGACGGCCGAGGTGTCCGCCGTCGCCTGGGACTGGTACCGCGCGCTCCAGGAGGAGAAGGGGCGCGCCGACCGGGCCGAGCGGCACGTCGCCGCCCTTGCGGCGCGCCACGGTGACGACGCGACGGGGACGAACGGCAGGGAGGAGTGTGTCGGATGAACACAGCGACCGCGGGGCGCGGCGGACCAGCGGCGGGCGCGCTCGCCTACACCGTCGACGGCCAGGGCCGCGTGCTCTCCGTGCGGGAAGCGACGCCCCCTGACCCGGCCATAGCGCGCGCGGACGCCGTGCCGCCCGTCGCGCTGTGGACCCTGGTGGCCCCGCTGACCTGGGAGCCGGTGCAGCGCCTGCTCGCCTGGGGCGCGCGGGAAGGCATGACCGCAGCTGAGTTGCTCGACACCTGCCGGGCGACGACACACCCGACGACACGACGACGAAGGAGCGCACGATGACCAACGCAGCCCGCGACGAGAGGGCCATGGCCCCCTATGATTGGACGCACACCAGCGGCCCCGAGGGTCCGGTGTTCACCGACGAGGCACCACCCCTGGACCCGGCCCTCGACCAAAAGGTGACGTACTACACGCGGGAGCCGGACAGCTTCATGCCCGATGACCTCCGCTGGCAGCCGATCACCGACCCGGCCGAGATCGCCACTATCGAGGCGGCGTTAGCGCGGGGCATCGACCCGCCCTACGAGGTGTGGGTGGACCAGGCACCCGCCGCGCGCGACCCCGACCGGCTGACCCCCATCGAGGAGGCACCGACGGTGTACGCCTGGGAGCAGACCGGCCCCGCCGTGGGCGACGGTCAGCTCTACGAGATCACCGATCCGGTCGTACGCGCCGCGTACGATGAGGCGCATCCCGCGCAGGGCGGCATCGAGATCATCAACCCGGCCGACTTTTATGATGCGGCGTGGGCGGCCGACGCGGCGGGAGCGACGGACCCCGGCGCGGCCCTCGACCGAGACCGGGACCTGACGCCGGCCCTCGACCTGTAGGAGCCAGGAGACACCATGAGCACACCTGCTAGCCCACCTATCACCGGCCGTCCCTGGGCACGCGCCGGCCATCTCGCCCGTCGCCTGCCCTCCCGCACCAAGGCGGGGATCGTCGCCCTGCTGCGCATCGGGCGTCACCTGCTCGCCCGCGTGTTCTGGTTGCTGCGCGGCTGGGCCGGCCTCATCGCCGGTCTGCTCGCCGTGCTGGCCCTCTGGCTCGGGCCGCTCGCGGGCGCGCAGTGGAGCGTCACCCAGGCCACGGCCCTCTATCGTCACGTCGCCGCGGCGGTGACGCTGTGGTACCAGACGGGCTACGATGCGGTGGCGTGGCCGGCGGCGACGGGGGTGGCTGCCGTACGCGCGACGCAGGCGTGGGCACACCACGGCCTCCACGGGCTCGCCCCGACGATCCACACGAGCACCTGGGCGTTCTGGATGCGCCACGGCGCGGCCTGGCGCTACGCCACCCTCCACAGCCCGAGCGGGGCGCCCGTGCGTGCGGCGATCCCGCTTGAACTGGGCGGCGTCCTCGCGCTGCTGGCCCTGTTCGCCGTGTTCATCCTCATTGGCCGGAGGAAGCGCGCCCTCGACCCCACGCGGGCCAACACCTACGGCGGCGCGCGCTGGCAAACCTGGGACGAGCTGAAGCGGCGGCGGGCCAAGCCCGGCGACATGGTACTGGGGACGGCGCGGCGCGGGCTCAGACGGATCACGATTGGTGTGCGGTCGGCGCTGCTCCTGGAAGGCGTGGCCATCGACGCGCCGACCGGCCTGGGCAAGTCGAATGCCTTCTTTAAGACGCAATTGCTAGAACCTGACCCAGGGGTGGATTACGTGGCCACCGACAACAAGGGCGACGGGTGGACACAAACGGCCGCCGCGCTCTCGCGCACGCACGATGTCTACCGGCTGGACATGCAGAACCCCGCCGACAGCGTGACGTGGGCGCCGCTCGCCCTGGTACGCACACCGGCGAAGGCCGAGGACTGGGCACGCGCCTGGCTACACAACTCCAAGCCCGCCGACAGCGCCCCGCCGCAGCCCTACTTCGAGCAGGCCGTCTTGCTGCTCATGGCGGCGGGCGTGATGCACGTCCACGCCGTTGCCGCCGCGGCCGGCCGGCCCTCCGGCACGCTCGACGAGCTGCTGGCCCTGCTGCTACAGCCGAACGTGGAGGCCATCGAGAAGGCGTTGAAGAACGGGCCATCGGGCGCGGAGACGGGGCCGGCGGCGCAGTTCCTCGGGCTCATCGCCGAGCACCGCGACCTGCGCTCCTCCATCCCCTCGGGGCTGGCCCCACGCCTCTCCGCGCTCGCCGACCCCGCCATCAAGGCCGTCGTCGGCGGCCAGGGCACGCTCGACCTCGACCGCCTCGGGCGCACAGGGCGGCGGCCCGTGGCGCTCTACATCGTGATCCCGGCCGGGGATGACACGCTGCGGCCCCTCGTCGCGGCGCTGTTCACGACGATGTTCACCGTGCTGCTGGACCGGGCGCGGACACTCCCTAATGGGGAGTTGGCGCGCGAGGTGCGGATGCTGCTGGACGAATTCGGCACGATGGGGGCGATCCCCCACGCGCCCAAGTGGTTCAACATCTGCCGGCAGCCGCGCATCTCCCGCGTCATCAGCTTCCAGTCGTTCTCGCAGCTCGTGGACGACTACGGGGAGCTGGGGGCCAAGGCCATCATCGACTCGTGCAACGTGCTCGGGTGGCTGGGCGGGACGCGCGGGGACGATGCGAAATGGGCGAGCGACGCGCTGGGCAACCGCACCGTGCTGGCCCACGGGGAGGGCGACTCGGCCGCGCCGGGCGGCTTGTTCGGCCGCCGCCCCGATCGGGGCAGCCAATCGGTGAGCGAGACCGGCGTGCCCCTCTTGTTCCCCGACGACTTGGCGGCCTCGTCGCGGCGGCGCGTCGTCGCCATCGCCCGCGAGGCGCGACCGATGGACCTGCGCACGCGGCCGATGTGGTCCGTGCGGGCCATGCGCCGGCTGATGACGCGCCCGGCCCCGCGCGCGTGCGTCGAAGCCCCTGCGGAGTCCAAATCCGCGCCTGCGGCCATCACACCCGCGCGTGAGGACGCACAGGTGGTAGCCGTGCCCAACGCGGCGGGGGGAACCACGCCCGTCGGGACGCGCCGCGCGCCGGCGCGCATGCTGGTGAAACCGGCGCCGACGACAACCCCACCAACGCCCGCAGCATCAGCGGCGACGGACCCGGCCCCGGTGGCGGCGACGGACCCGGTGCGGCCGGCGCGGCTGCCCACGGCCCCCGTGAAGCATGGCACGGCGTACGATTGGACGGGCCTGCCATGACCACGCACATGAGGCGCCGGATAGCGCCGTGGAGGGACGGACAGGGCGTGCACCCGCGCGCCGCCTTTACGCGGGGGGCGTGTGTGGGCTACAATGCTCATCATGAAGGAGTGCGTCATGTAGCACGAATGCGTGGTCGAAGCGGCCACAATGCAAGAGACCCACCGGCGGGAACCGGTGAGTCTCTTGCAGCACTGACCTATTTTAATAGTGACCGGCGCTGGTGTACCTGCCGAGAAAGCAACCACCAGAGCCACCAAACGTAGGCCGTTGCCCGACGGAGTTACCAGCTCCGAACCGGGTAGCGGGCCTGCACAGGAGGCGTTTATGCTTCAAAGCACACCCATGCTCTCTCGACAGGATAGCGCGGACACGCGCGCGTGTCAACAGGTTAACCCCGCCCGCGCGTGGACAGGCGCCGGGACGGTCGATACGCGGTCCCTCATCGCGGCCGTCGTTCGCGCCTATAACGGCGTGTACTGCCTCGAAACCGACGTGACCCCCGCCGCGATCCTGGGGCCGGGCCGCGCGACCCACGCCGTCCAGGCGCGGCACCTGTGCGCCTACCTGCTCGCCGAGGACTACCACCTGACCAATGTGGCGACGGCCCACGCGTTAGGCCGCGCCGACCACACCACGGCCCTTAACAGCCGTGCGCGGATCGCCGCCGCCCTGCCGCGTGATACAGCCTTGCGCCGCGCGCTCGATCGCGTGCGCGCGGACCTGGCCGGCCACCGCCGCGCCGACGACGAGGACGCGCGCGCACGGCGCGACGCGGGCCGCCGGCAAGCCCTGGTCGAGACATCTGCGCGGGAGTGGGACGAATACCGCTACTGGCGGCTGCGCGCCCTGCGCGCGGGGAGCGCCTGGTGAGCGCGCGCACGACAGCGCCGGTGGAGCAGCCCGTCACCACGCCCAGCCCGACGCCGCGCGCGGGGTGGACGCAGATCCCGCGCCCGTTCCTCGACGCCGCGCCGCTGGATAACGATCGGCTCGCCCATGTGCTGCTCATCTCCTATGCCTGGGACGACGATGAGTGCCACCCGTACCAGGGCGACCTCGCCGTGGAACTGGGCTGCTCGACGCGCACGGTGAAGCGGCGGACGGCCGACCTGCGCCGGGCCGCGCTTATCACGGTCACGCGGGGTGGCCGTGGCCATGCCAACGTCTACCACTTCGCCGCCGCGCCGGCGCGGGACGACGAGACCGGCTACGCGACGGTCCCGAACGCCGTGCTCGGCGATCCCGACCTCTCGCAGGGGGCGAAGCGGGCCTACGTCATGGTGGCGCACCACGCCAATACGCAGGGGCGCTGCATCCGCACGGTGGCGCGGATCGCCGGCTACGTCGGCGGGTGCTACAAGAGCGCCTATAACTACCTGCGTGAGCTGGAGGGGGCTGGCTACGTGCGCAGCACACCCCAGGGGCGGGGCCTGCCCAACGTCTACGACGTGGGGACGCCGCAGATGCGCCGGCGCGCGGCGAAGAAGGGGGCAGCGCCGGTCATGACCTTGCTCGACCGCGCGGAAGACGTGGCCGCCGAGGATCGCCGCTGGCGGGCCGTCTACCGTGAGTTGATGGGCACGGAGCCGGCCGACCGATTGAATAAGCAGCTCCACAGCCTGGCCGTCGATCCCGCCGTGGGCGAGGACCTGCTGATCGAGGCCCTGCGCGGCGCGGCCGACTTCCGCACCATCACCATCAACACAGTGCGCGTCGAACTGGACAAGATCGCGCGTGAGCGCCCCACCCCGGAGGAGCCACCCGCGCCGATCGACTACTTCGGGGGGAAGTACGGCCATCTCGTCCTTTGCGCCGGGTGCGGCCAACACAAGGGAGACTGTACCTGCCACGCCCGCGAGGGGCCGACCGGCACGGCGCCGCCGACGGCGCCGGGACCGCCGGGCTCTGGCGCCGGAGCCTCAGTACCGCGGGGAGCGCCGGGGATCATCGCACGCTGCGGCCACTGTCTCTTCGCGCCCTGTCGCTGCCCGCGTAAGGAGCGGCGGGCGCGGGAGCGCGCGGCCGGGAGGGCGACGCCATGAGCGCGGCGCACAAGCCGCTGCGCAGCCCCCTCACCTGGCATGGGGGTAAGGGCCACCTGGCGCGGCATATCGTGCCCCTCTTGCCGCCACACGAGGCGTACCTCGAGCCATTTTTCGGAGGAGGGTCCGTGTTCTGGTACAAGTCGCGTGCCCGGCTGGAAACCATCACCGACCTGGCGGGCGACGTCGTGCGCTTCTATCGGGTCCTGCGCGACCCGGAGCAGTACGCGCGCTTCCGGCTGCTGTGCGAGCTGACGCCGTACGCCCGCGAGGAGTACGAGGACTGCCGCGTGCCCTGGGGCGACGGCGACGACGACGCGGGCGACCCGGCGCGGCGCGCCTGGGCCTGGTTCGTGGGCGTCCGTCAGGCGTTTGGCGGCGCGACGGGGAGCATGGCGCGCCACGGCTGGAAATACAGTGTCCAGACGCCGGGCGCCGCGGCACCGGGGACGTGGGGCTACAGCGCCACCAACGCCGAGGGGACGCGCGTGGCGAGCGCGGCGCAACGCTACCTCTCCGCCGTGGAGCGGCTGCCGGAGGTCCACCAGCGCTTGCAAGGGGTGCAGATCGAGCGCGGCGACTGGCGGCGCGTGCTCGCCGCCTACGGTCACGCCGGCGTGCTCGTCTACGCCGATCCGCCGTACGTGTGGGAAACACGCGCGGGTGACAAAAGATACGCGCACGAGATGACGACGGAGGACCACCATGCGCTGACGGCCGCGCTGCTGGCGTCGCCGGCGATGGTGGCGCTCTCGGGCTACCGGCACGCGGCGGTGCATGGCCCGTTAGAGGAGGCCGGCTGGGCGCGGACCGACTTCGACATGCCGATCAGCGCGGCGCGACACAGGGAGGGCCTGCGCCGCGTCGAATCGCTCTGGCGCAATCCCGCCGCCGTCGCGGCGTGGGAACGTGCGCGCTGTCAACCCGCGCTCTTCACGTTTGAGGAGGGAGACCAATGACAATAAAGGACACAACGCCCACGATCGGCGTGCTCGACGTGGACGGCCTGCACCTGCCTGGGCAGCCCCTCGTCCCGATCCGAGGGGCGATCCGGCACGTCGGCGACCTGTACAACGGCGCGCGGCGGCACGGCCTCACGCAACTGTGGTTGACGGACGCCTGGGTGCGCGCGGCCGAGCTACCCGCCACACTCGCCGCCTCGGGCCAATTCCGCGAGGTGCGCCACGCCTTCGTCAGCGACGGGCTGGACGACCTGCACGCCTTCCCCACGGCGCTCACGCCCTGGCTCGACCTGCGTAAGAAGGGTGAAGCTGGCTCAGGCGTGTCCATCGTCTTCCCCCTGTACGACGAACACGCGGTGTGGGGCCTCGACACCGACGGCGCGACGCTACTGGGCGCCCTGCTGGCCTACGCCCAAGCCGTGGGCGCGCCGTACTACCGCTCGCCGGGCCGCACGGGACTGGACCTCCTGCAGGAGCTGGGCAAGCGCGGGGCGGGCTCTCAGCGGGAGTACCCGGAGCGGCTGCCGCCGCCGGCGGGACAGGCCGATACGGTGACGGAGCTGAGTTGGCTGCGCACACTCTCGCCGACCGAGCGGGGCAAGGCGTACCTCCACTCCTACGACAAGAACGCGCAATGGTTGAGTGCGGCCGGCGTCGTGGAGTTGGGCCTGTCCGGCATCGAGGAGCGGCGCGACCCCACCGGAAAGCTGCCCTTCGACAAGCGGCTGCCGGGCTACTGGCTGGCGCGGATCGCCGGCGCGGAGGAGCGGTGGGCCTGCACGCCGACGGTGGCGTGGGCGCTCGAACGCGGCCAGGCCGTCGCGATCACCGAGGCGTCCGTGTGGGCGAAGCATAGCCGGGCGATGGAGACGTGGTACGAGCGGCTGCGCACGGCGCGGACGGCGCTCTACGACGACACGACGCCGGCGGGACGCCTGGCCCTGGGCGCGCTCAAATACACCTACGCGCTCACGATCAGCGGCTTCAACAGCGCGTGGCAGCGCGAGCGGCGCAGCCCGCTGTACCGGCCGGACTGGCGCCACCTCGTCATCGCGCAGGCCAACGCCAATATGTCGCGGGCGCTGCACAAGATGGACCGGGACGGCTACACACCCGTCGCGGTCCACAAAGACGCGGTGTACCTCGTGAGCGACGAGCCCGATCCGATCACGGCGTGCCCGCCCTCCGTCACCCTGGGGACCGGCCTGGGGCATTTCAAGGTGCAGGACGCGGCCGTGCCGTTAGGGGATGTGCTTCCGGCGTTCGACGGGACGCGCGGTGGGCTGGGGACGCTGCTCAAGCTCTTGAAGCCGCTGCGCGAGCGCGCGGGAGTGCAGAGAACAGCGTAGCGTGTCGGCTATGAAGTCTTGCAACTGTGATAACTCTCGGTTCGCTTATTCTTATGTTTAGTTCGAGGATTCACAGACTACTATATGTAGTATGATCCTTCAGTGATGTACCATATGTTGAAATGCATCGTAGGCGACATGATAACGCCAGCCGAGTGAACCTGCTCGTAAGGGCCAACAACTGGACATTCAGGCATCGGATTTGGCATTGCGTTGCTCATAACGCGCGTCCATGGTGCCAAATCTTTGAACCATTCCGGAAAATGAGCGAACCGAGAGTGATAATGTTCTACAATTCCATTTTCTGCATGGCATCTACGGAACCGCGGAACCGCTGGTTTCGACCATTAGAGACCAATCGGCCTCGAAGGAGAATCATGGCCCAGAGTGATGACGCGTCGCGCCAAGTCGGCACGCAAGGATGGCGACAGTTCTTGACCGCGAAGGCCGATCTGCTCGCCGCCTATGACCGCGCGCGGGAGCATTCGCGGGCGCATGAGGTAGCGACCTATCATGGCGTCGTTGCGGAAGCGGAGTTTAGGAGATGGCTCTCCGAATTCTTGCCGCAAAGGTACGGTGTCACCGCTGGTTACGTCGTCTCGCAGTTCGAGCGCGATACCGTTAAGTTGCCGCATTTCGATGTCGTCATCTATGATCGACTCGAATCCCCGGTGCTTTGGATCGAGGGGCATTCCGACGCGTCTCCACATGGACGGTCGCGCGCCATTCCTGTTGAGTATGTGCGCGGTGTCATCGAGGTGAAGTCCTCGTTCGAGCCGTCCACAGTACGCGACGCGCTCACGCATTTGGGAGACCTGAAGCCATTGCTCGTGGGAGTTGACCCGCCGGGCGAGCAACTCAGGCAATACATTTCTGCACCCTTCTTCAGCAGCATTGTCTTCTTCGAGTTGCGCCAGGAGCATGCGTACAGCGTGACGGCGCTCGACAACGCCTTGCCCCAACCACCCGTGCGCGGCAACTATATGGGAGGCATCGTGCTGCGCGGCGAGGGACTTGCTCCCGAGGGGGCGGGGCGTTTATCGTTGTTCACTTCGGAGATGCCTATAGAATCGAGGGTCGGGCGAACGAAGAAGTCTCTGCTCGGAGGGGTACGCATGCTCGATTCACGCCTTGGACCTAACGGCATATACTACGTGCCCACTATCTTTTGGCATCCGGCAGCATTCGCAAACTATGCCTTCGATCTCATTGCCCTGCTCAAAGGCACATACGTACCCGGCAAGATCTCGAGCCAGTATGGGATGAGTTGGGTTGAGGACGCGGGCGACAGCACTTTGTGAGGCGGAATGTCACGAACGCTTACCCATGCAGAGGCCATGGACGCGAGTAAAAATTTAGTGTTGCAAGGCGTCAAGGGGGCGGCGTAGCGTGTCCGACCTGAGCGAGGACCTGGCGCGGGCCTACGAGGCGCGGGTGGCGGCGGCCGACGTGGAGCTGACGCCGGCGGCGATCCGCGCCGTGGTGCAGGCACTCGGAGGCGGTGAGGGGCGCGCCCAGGTCGCCGCGGGCAACAAGGAGTTGGCCGGCCAACTCGGCATCTCCGTCCGGACGGTGCAGCGGTGGCAAAAGGAGGGCGGGGAGGCGCGCAGCGTGGCGCGCTCGACGCCAGGGCTGCGAATCAGCGTGCGGGGGATCGCTACGGAGCAGCAGCGGCAGGCCAACGCGCGGGCGTTCCGGGAGCGGGTGCAGGAGCAGGGGCTGGACGTGGGGGCATGCCGCGTGATGGTGCTGGTGTACAACGAGGAGCGCGCCCGGCCACGCAGCATCGGGGACATGCACATCGCGGGGACGAACGAGGGGCTCATCGACGCGCTGGACGCGTTGGAGGACGGGAACACGGCGGCGGCGGCCGAGGCGTTCGGCAACGCGTGGCTGGGGACGTATGGGATAGACGTGGACGCCGAGGTGACCGACGTCGTGGGGACGTTCGCGCTTACCTAACGACTGCTGACATCATCTGGGCACGCCCGGATGATGATTTATTGGGTGTCGGCTGGGCAGCCACGATCGGAGTGTGTTAAGAAGGCTATTGACATCGCGGGAAGTTCCTAGCATGATGATGGGACACCGATTATCGTGCATGACGGAACCGTCTTCGGTTGTGACGGGCAGGCCGCGTTCGTCTCGAAAGGATACCCTATGGCCACACTGCGTCAGTTGCGGGAGCAGCACCACTTCACGCAGGAGCAACTCGCCGCGTCGGCCGAGGTGTCGACCTCGACGGTCTACCACATTGAGGCCGGCAAAGTGCGGCCGCGGCCAGCCATCGTGCGGCGCCTCGCGCGCGCCCTCGCCGTCGATCCGGGTGCCATCGAATTCGCCGTCGATGACCGCTCAACGCAACCATAGCCACAAAGGGGAGGGGACCGGTGGGAGTGAAAAGGAAAGATCGCGTCGTCTTGCCCGATGAACCGTATGCGGTGATCGTGCGGGCCGTCGATCACGACGACGACGAGGTGACACTCGTTTTCGAGCGCGGCGACGGGTCGCGCGGCGAAGTCCTCCTCTCCCCTGCCGTTTTCGACCACCTCACCCCCTTGCGCGCGACCGGCGCGGGCGATCCTCGTGTGGCCCTCGCGGGGCTGTGGGGCCACTGGATGGCGCGTGTCATCGCGGTCGTGCGCCAGACCACCCTCGCGACGACGCCGCTCCGCGCCTATGCGCACCAGGACGAAGCGGTCTTCGGCGCGATGCTGCCGCAGCCGACACTGCGCTTCCTACTCGCCGACGAGCCCGGAACGGGCAAGACGATCATGACCGGTATGTACATCGCGGAGATGCGCCGACAAGGCCTGCTCCAACGCGCCTTGATCGTCGTGCCCGCGCACCTCGTCCCGAAATGGGAGCGGGACTTACAGCGGTTCTTCGGCCTCGACACGGAGCGCCTGACCACGGAAGTGGGAAAGTCGAGCGCGCCCTTGCGCCCCGACCGGCATTTTTGGGTTGTCTCCGTCGATCTGCTCGCACGCAATCCCCAGGTGCAGCGGAAGGCCATCTTCGCGGCGGAGGGGGCGTGGGATCTCGTCGTGTTCGACGAGGCCCACCGGCTAACGCCGACCGCGCAGACAGCGTTCCCAATGGCGCGCGAACTGGCCGCACGCTGCACGCACCTGCTGCTGCTGACGGCCACCCCGCATCGCGGCAGCGAGTACCTCTTTCGTGCCCTGCTGCACCTGCTGGATCCGGCGGTGTACCCATGGAGCCCGGATGATGATGCCCGCCTCGGCCCCGACACACCGCGGTTGCGCCCCGCGCGCACGCACTTTATTCGGCGCATGAAAGAGAGCCTGCGCGATCACGATAACGTGACCCCCCTCTTCCCGAAACGGCGGGCGCACAACGTCTCGGTTGACCTCTCGGCGACCGAGTTGCAGCTCTATGAAGACACCCTCGATTACTGCGACCGCTACTTCGACGACCCCTCTGGCCTGGTCCGCAGCGTTTATGGGAAACGCGCCGCCTCGTCGCTCTATGCGCTGTCGGAGACATTGGGCCGGCGCGCCGATCGGTTGCGGGGTCGGGGTGGCAGCTCCGGTCCCGCAGTCCGTGGCCTCGTGCAGCCGCTCGACCCCGCCGACTTGGCCGATGACGATGACGAGATGCAGGACGACTTAGAAGACCGTGTGAATGCGGTGCGCAGCACGGATGCGAGCGCCGAGCTTGGCGTGATCACGACGCTACGCTCTCGCATCTTGGCCCTCCTGCGCGACCCGTCATTCATCCCCGCCAAGTGGCAGCACGTCTTCCAGGAGGTATTGCCCCGGCACGGGATAGCACCGGGCCGACATGAGCAACTCCTGATCTTCACCGAGTTCGCCGACACCGCGACATGGTTAGAGCGCGTGTTCGGCGGCCAGGGCTTCATGGTACGGCGCTACGCCGGCGATGTGTCGCGCGAGGAGCGGGAACGTATCCAGGCGGACTTCCAGGACAAGGTGTTCGACGTGCTCATATCCACCGATGCGGGGAACGAGGGGATTGACTTGCAGAGTGCGCATGTGCTGATCAACTGGGATATCCCGTGGTCCATCGTCCGCCTCGAGCAGCGCGTCGGCCGCCTGCACCGCATCGGACAGCGTAGCCAGGTCGATATCTATAATCTTATTTCCACCTCGACGCGCGAGGGGCGCGTCCAAGAGGTCATCCTGAACAACATCGTCGCCGCGGCCGATGCCCTAGATGGACAGATATTCGATTTCCTGGGCTCCGTCGTCGATCACCTGGGCGTTGACTACACGGGATTGCTCGTGCAAGCGGGGGCCGGGGGGACGTCGACCGACGAAGCCGTGGCCGCCGCGCGCCGCGTGACGGCGGATCAGTACAAGCGCGCGTCCGAGGAGCAGCGGCGGGTCGAGGATAGGTTGGCCACGCTGACCGACGGCGATGCGTTTGCCGCCCACGGTCTGCAAGATCGTTTGGATGCTGTGAACCCCGCCATCGTCGCCGCCTTCGTGCGCGTCCTGGCCGCCGCGAGGGGGTGGCATATCTCCGGCGGGTTGTACGAGGATCTAGTCCGGCTCCACGTACCGGAGGACGCGCCCCAAGCGACGACATTACCCGCCGCGCTTGGGGGCGATAGGCGCGCCCTGGTCGCCATGTCAGCGGATGCACTGACGCACGCGCGACGGGAGGGCGCGGACCTGGCCGGCGCCATCGTGCTCGGGCCAGCGGAGATGCCGTACCGGAGCCTGGTCAACGAGATCGTCCGCGACAGCAACGACGCGCTCGCCGCCGGCGTTGTGCTCGACGATCAAAGCGCGCTGACGCCCTACGAGCTACTGGTCTTCGAGGCCGCGCTCTCGCGTCGTCAGGGGAGCGGCGTGGTGGAACGCCCGTGCCCGCTCCTCGTGCGATCCGACGGATCGGGCGTGCGCGTGGTGGCGTGGCAGAGTGTCGCGCACTTGATGGTTCCCTCCTCCCTGCAGGGCCACGCCGACTTTGCCCCCGGTCCCGCGCTGCAAGCCGAGGTCGTCGCGTCGTCGGAGATGGCGCGACAGGCGGAGGAGATCGCCACCGACCTGCGTACATGGGCCGATGGCGTCGCCGCGCAGCTCGATCGTCTGCAGGATGAGGTCATGGAGCCGTATCAAAACTTGCCGCAAGCGGAGCGCAAAGAGCGGCGGGCGGCCATCGGCCAGGCGATCGCCGAGCGAAAGCGCCTCTTGCGGGAGGCCACAGTCGTCGAGGTGCGGCCACCGCGGCTCGTCGGACGCGTCCATGTGTGCGCCTTGGGAGGGGTTGGGGCACATAAGACGGACAGCAACTCGGAAGCTGTCTCGATGCTTCTATGCGCACAGCTCTTAGAAGCGGAAGGTTTCCACGTCGATGACGTCCATCAGGACGGGTGCGGATACGACCTGAAAGCGCGCCGCGGCTATGAGCAACGCTGCGTGGAGGTCAAAGGCTTGCAGGGTGACGTATCGCCGGGCATCATGCTGGAATCGTCCGAATGGCTCATGGCCCAGCAGCTCCGCGACGACTATTGGGTCTACGTCTTCGAGCACTGCGCCTCCGCGCCCCGGCTGTTCGGGGCGTATCGCAACCCTGTGGCCCTATTCGGCGACAGCAAACGCCTGGTGCAGCGCTTCCATATCGCGGGACCGGTATTGCGAAGGATGCTCACCTCATGAGAATGATCGACCGGTGGTTCCCGTGCGCGGCAGTGTCGGACGCTTCGCATCAGCCGTACGGCAGCGGCAAGATAGAGAAAGCCCTTTTCACATGGTTCGCCGCTCGCCCGATCGCCCAGGCCCGCGCTGCGGTCCTAACCACCCTATTGCCGTGGCCGGAGGATCGCGCCGAACAACGCCGGCTGCAAGACCTGGTTATACGGGCGGTCAATGGGGATGGGAAAGCCCTGGCCGAAGCGGCCGCCGAGATACGGTTCAATCATCCCGACGGTGTGCGCGTCGTCGACCCTTTTTCGGGCCGCGCGATGATTCCTCTGGAAGCCGCGCGAGCGGGGGCCGAAGCGTGGGGTATCGACTACAGCCCCGTGGCGACGCTGGCCGGCATGTTGCTCGCCGATTTCCCCTTGCGCGACTGGGGCGCGGAGCCAACCCTGCCGTTCAGCGACACGAAGGAAGATGGAGCCCAGATGTTCCAACCCGTGCAACCTAAAGACAGGCTATCCCGGGACATCGCTGTGCTCCTACGCGAGATCGGCGACCGCCACGAGCGGTCGATGGACGAGTTTTACCCGCGGAATGGGCGGGGTGAGCGTCCGTGGGGTTATCTCTGGGCGCAGACGATACCCTGCGACGAGTGTAAGAACGACTTCCCTATGGTAGGGTCGGCCGTCCTACGGCTACCCAACCTGTCTATCGGCGATCCGGGGGCGTGCTACTCGTTCGTCGCTGATCGCAGATCCGGTGAGCTGAGTGTTATCATCCACGACGGCATTGACGCTGCTGGCGAGACGTTGCTCTCGATGGGCAACCGCGGCAAAGTGGCGCGCTGTCCCTTTTGTCATCATCCACATATGCCCGAGGTCATCAAGGCGAAAGCGAAAGGCGGCCTGTTGCGTGACAAGCTGCTCATCATAGTGGATCAAGACCCGACGGTCGGGATGACATTCAGACTCCCTGACCCCGCCGATACCGACGCCGTCCTCCAAGCCGAGCAGGCCTTGGGGGTGGAAGCGCCCTTTCCAACGGGTATTCCCGCCGTCCCCGATGAGCGTCTGCCGCCGAATAATTATCCGATCGACGCCGCGATGTACGGGGTGACCAATTTCGGGGGACTATGCTGCAAGAGGCAAACGCTGAACTTTGTGCGGCTATGCCGCACTATCTCCGACTTGCAAGGGGAGTTGCTGGCCGCTGGCTGCGGCGATGAGTATACGCGCGCCCTCCTCGGTTATGCCGGGGCCGTGGTCGTGCGAAAGCTCCGCTATTCGACCCGCGGCGCGACCCTGCGACCATCGCACCGCGCGGTACACGACATTTTCATGAATCAAGCACGACTGAGCTACAGCATGGACTTCATGGAGACGGGCATCGGCGTCGGCTCAGGCACCTGGCGCACCTTGACGGTCGACGCGCCGAAGATAGTGCAGAGGCTCAACCGCGGCGCCGCGCGCACGGCGGCCCGTATCAGGCAAGGGGATGCGCTTCGCTTGCCCTTCCGCCCGAAGAGCGTGACGGCCGTGGTGACGGACCCCCCGTATTACGACATGATCGCCTACTCGGATGCGAGCGATCTCTTCTTCGTCTGGCTCAAACGTGCTCTAGGTGGTGTCTTCCCCGAGCTCTTCAACACCGCCGGTGTCCAAGAGAAAGAGTCGGAGATAATCGTGAAGCGGGTGCGAGGGAGCTACGGGGTCACCGAACATCGGACCTCCGAGTTTTACAAGGCATCGCTCAAGGCCGCATTCGCCAGCGCGCGCGCTACGCTACGCGACGACGGCGCGCTGACGCTCGTCTTCGGCCATGGCGACCCCGAGGCGTGGCGCCTCCTGCTCTCAGCGCTCATGGAAGGCGGGTATGTCCTGACTGGTTCGTGGCCGGCGCGGACCGAGGCCGCGACAGGCGCCGGGTCCGCGAACATCGTCGTCACTATCACCATCGCCTGCCGACCCGCTCCGGCTAAAAGAGCGGACGGCCTGCAAGCGACGGTGGACCTAGAGGTGGAGCGCGAGATACGCGGGCGGGTCGCCGCTTGGGAGCGCGACGGGCTAGCCCTGACGGACCAATTGATGGCAGCCTATGGCCCAGCGATGGAGGTGCTCGGGCGGTACGGGAACGTGCTTCGGCCGGACGGAACCCCTGTCGAGATCGATCATTATCTCTCGCTCGCCCGCCGGGTGGTGCAGGATGTGGCCGCGATCAAGGTCGACGGCCTGCCCTTGGAGACGTTCGATGCCCGTACGCGCTTCGCCCTGTTCTGGGCTCGCCTCTATGGTCGACAGCTCGCGCCCAAATCGGAGGCAGTCTTCCAGGCGATGGCGTCTAATTTGCAGCTCGACGACGTGCGCAAAGACATTCTGGAAGAGAGGGTCGGCTTTAACATAATCTACGCATCGTTCACCGCTGTACATCGCTTCGTTCCGACCCTTTACTTGACGATAACGGCGGTCACACTCGCCTCAGATGCGCGATTACCAACCTGCGGAGCAG
>JAABUV010002964.1_pt1 | contig 22209 bp, 21 predicted proteins | sample 5559971 | NCBI WGS metagenome assembly JAABUV01 (sample SAMN10711881, study PRJNA513362) | rock metagenome | isolation source: Antarctica rocks | place: Antarctica: Victoria Land, Knobhead nord | collected 2015-12-19
CTGTCAGGGAAAGCGCGCGCCGCGCATGGGAGCGGTGGCACGTGACCTACGTTTGGTAGCGCTGCCTGGTGGCCATGCAGCCGAGGTTTGAAGCGAAGTAGCGAGCGGACACTGGTGTGACTTTGCATTAGAATGGCTGCCTATCACAGCACTGAGATGCATGTGTGCATGCGTGCCTGCGTTCCGGCCAGAGAGGGCGCTGCGGCAGTGGCCGCGGCCGGCGCGCTGCCCGACCTGGCGGCGCTGGCGCAGCACGGCTCGCCCGCCGAGCGCGGCGAGGCCAAGCACGCCGTGGCCAACCTGCTTGCGGGCGGCGGCGGCGGCGGCGGCGACGGCGCGCTGCTGTCGCAGGTGCGCGCGCCTCTCGGCCTCGTACAAACGGTTCAACCGGTTGTACCGGTTCAAGCTGCGTCACCTGGCGTGCAGGTCGCGAGTTGCCGCACAGTCGCTGCCGCCTCTTACACAACGTGTCACCAGTCAGAGGGTTCGCTTGCACTGTGCGGTGCAGCTGTTGCAGGGTCGCAGGGTTGCATGAGGTAGGCCCGCCGTGTGCGAGCCCCGGAACGCTCGGCCTGCGCAGGTGGCCTCGCCCGAGGGCGCGCCCCTGCTCCGCGCGCTGCTGGCCCCGCTGCTGGCCCCGCTGCTGGCCGCGCGCGCCGGCCCGCCGCCGGCAGAACCGCCGCTTGTTGGCGAAACCCGCCCCGGCAGCGCGCCTGCGCCCGCCCCCGGCGGCGCCCTGCTCGCGCTGCAGGTTGCGGATGCGGTGGTCCAGCGCGCGCCCGGCGGCAGGGCGGTCGCGGCGGCGGCGGGCGGCGCGAGCGCGCTGCGCTCGCTGCTGGCCGGGTGCGCGGGGCCTGCCGGCAGGCCGGGGCAGCGGGCGTACGCCAGATGCGTGCCTGACGGGCTGTGGCAGGGCTGGCACGGGCGGCGCGGCGTGCGACGGAGCTGCCTGACGCGTGCTTCTTAGGAAGCCCTAATCACCCTGATCCTGACAGCCATGAGGGCCTCAGCATGGCTGCAACTGAAGTTGCTGTGCAGAGTGAGAGAGGAGCCGCCGCAGACCGCCTGTCTGTACTGACAGCTTAGCAGGGGTACATGCTATCATGCCTGTTGCGCGCTTCACACCCATCCGACTCACGTCTGTGCTCGGGCGGCAGGAGCGATGAGCAGCTTTGTCCCTGGGCGGCAGCGCTGCTGTCGCAGCGCTTTGAGACGGCCGCCAGCGGGCTTGCCATGGACTGCAAAGAGTGACGCCGTTCGTTCCAGCCAGCCGCGAGCGGCGTGTGTAAACGTGGGGCTCTGTCTCATGTGGCTGTCATCCATGCCAGGCCAAGCATAGTAGAAGTTGGCCTGTCAATGCGCTTTTGTGTATGCAACATATACCGATGTGCATCAGTAGAATATGTGTGTACAGCGCACCGATTAGGGCGCATTGCACTTGCCCAGATGACGAAGTCAACTTTGTTATTCTGTAACATGGTGATGCACTTGTCATCACGCATGACTGCAGAGGGTTGCAGACATTCGCGATCATAACGTCCCATGCGCCACTGCTCTGCTGCTGCTATGCAGACGAACCGTATACAGGGTTGCAAGCATGACCCCACATGTGCTGTTGTAGCAGGTCAGGCACAGCATGCTGTGCGGCACAGCCTGGATCAGCAATGCCGACAGTGAGAGGCTGAGTCAGCAGTGAGTCTTAACCGAAGCCGATGCTTATCAACAGGGCATTATGAACGCATGTGCAACAATGCCGCTGCTAAAAATAATCCACGACCAACAACGCGCTGCCATGAACGGAGGTTCATACCTCCGTTATAGCATGCACTGATACACAGAGGGCATCATTCCATTTTTCTTGAAACAGACCGAGCCTGACCCAGAGTACCATGCGGCGTTTCTCAAAATGGAGCGTTCAGTGCTCAAGCCTGCATGCCAGAAAGCTTAATGCATGCCAGGAAGCAGCAACAGCGACGTGCGGGGCGCTGCCACAGGAAGCAGCAACAGCGACGCGCGGGGCGATGCCAGTCGAGATTGTGCTGGCCCCCAACAATTTCTATGCACTGATCAGCTGCTGCTTCTGCACGTTGTTCCCACAGCTGCAGGCTGGCTCTGCAACGTGATGTCTGCATGCGCAGGCGCCCTTGTGATATGCTAACCGCATGCGAGTGCAGTGGCCGCAACCACACAATGTACACGCCTCGCACGCTTGACAGACTGAAAATGCAGCAGACAGGACGCTGCGGGCTGCAGAGGGCACCACGCGACGTACACACCCGCCTGCGCGCGGGTGGAAAGGGCCCCACACGCACACCCGCCTGCGCGCAGGTGGGAGCTAGGCGCTGGACGCGCTGGCAGGCTTGGTGCACGTGGCCAGCTTGCGCGCGTCCAGGAAGTAGCCCCGCGCGCATGCGGCCGCCCCAGTGTGGTACCCGTAAAAGTACCCGCAGCCTGGGGCGGTGCCCCCAACCAGTGCTTACTGTACTTGCAAGGGCTGAAAGCAAGCGAGCATGCCATGGCCCGCAGGGGGCCAAAGTTCGGTTGCGTGGTTGTGCGAGAGCGCACAAGCGGATTGGAAAGCGCTCACACTTGGTTAAGACTGAGTGCGCAGGCCCAGATGCTGTGCAAGGGGCAGCAACAGTGGTCAGGGGAGCACCGAAGCATGTCCTGTTGCGCGTGTCCTGCCAGAAGCCGTACGTCATAATATTCCCGCCGGCCGCTGCGCTGGACTGGAAGTACCAACAAAGCCACGTGCAGACACTCAGTCGTAACAATCAGTCAGTCTCGTTCCTCTGCAATTGCTGGGAGGCATGCGCGCACCATGGGGTGTGGTCGCGGCAGGCAAAGGAGACCCCGCCCTCAGGCAGCTGCGCACATAACACTAAGCGCTTGATGCGGCGCCAGCCGGCGCGCGCACCACCAGGTGCGGCCGCGGTAGGCGAAGGAGACGCCGCCCTCGGGCGGCTGCGCCTGCGTGAGCCGCACGCCAAACACGCTCGCCAGCGCGGCCGGCACTGGCAGCTCGGTCAGGTTGAGCGGCGTCTGCGCGGGCGCGGGCGGCGCCGGCGGCGCCGGCTGACTCGTGCACCTGCGCGTCCGCGCGGACGCTTCAGGGACTGCGCGAGCTTGATGTCTGCATCGGCGGTGGTCCAGACAGGCTGGAGGCGATGTGGAGGCAAGCCCACGCATGACATCACGTGAGCAGGCTGCCAAGGCGTCGGGTCGCGCATGGGGTCTGGTTCTCAGCGTGTGCATGTGCTGCAGGCAAATTGTGCAGCAGGGCCCAGCAGGCGAAGTTGCATCTGCACTGCACGCTGTCAGGGACGTTTGCAAACATGTTTGTGTCGAGAGGCGTTGGAACAGGATCCTGCATGCGCAGCAACTGCACCTCTTCTGGCACGACAGGGCCTGTGCTGCAGGCAGCAGCGGGCCGCACCCGCTGCAGCTCAGCGGCTTGCCCCAGGAGCTCGTCACGACGCTCGGCGGCGCGTACGCAGGCTCAGACCGGAAGTCGAGCCGCATCTGCGCTCGGCCACGCCCAGGTGACAACCAGGGCACCGCCCTTGGCAAGCCCTTCCTGGCGACATGGGTGCAAAAGATCCGATGCATGCGGGAGCTCCATCCTGGGAGTGCAGATCTGGGCATGCGAGCTTGCCATGATCACCCCCGCGCACTGCGCTGCCTGGTCCCGCCCCCTGCCTGCATGCAGGCCCAGCCGGCCGCGCCCCGCGAGGGCGCCGCGGCGACGGCCGCGCGCGCACCTGCCGGCAGCGGCCGCCGCTGAGGAACGCGCCCGCGGGGCAGCGCACGCGGCCGTCGGCCGTGCGGAACACGCCGCAGCCCAGGCACCTGCGCGCGGCCGCCGCGTCGGTGCGGCCGCGCCGCAGAGCGCCCCCCCCGCTGCGCGCATGGCGCGCACGCGTGCTTGCAGACACGACGCCTTGCTCGCCGCAAATGTCGTCACGGCGCGCCTGCACATCAGCTCACAAGGCGCGCATGGAGCAGGGTTTGCGGCGCATATGTTGCGGCTCCAGACTCACGTCCACCCGATGAGCCTGGACATATCCATCCAATGAACCAAAAAACTGAAGGGGGTTGTTTGCATCAGCTGCTGCATAAGTGTCTCCCGGACCTGCTCCAGCGCCCGCGCACGCGCTGGCCGCCGTCGGAGTAGAACCACCAGAGGTCGTCGCCGTCCAGGAACGCGACGCCGCCGGCCGGCGTGATGACGGCGATGAGGTTCAGGGTCTCGGGGTCCGGCGGCGTCACGGCCGCCGTGGCCGGCACGGGGTCCGCCGCAGGCGGCGCGTTAGACGGTAGCGAGGCCACATCCGCGTCAAGCGCCGGCGGGTTGTCCGTGCCCGGCTGCGCGCGGGGCATGCGGCGCTGCTTGCTTTGCAATTTGCAAAAAGGCGGCGCGAGGCAGCGTGTTGCACTACTGGTGGTTTAGCGCCCTGAGCATGTAGTGCGTCTGGCGCGTGCTTGTGGCAGGTGCTTACTCTGGCCTCCGTGCACCTGCGAGTGGGCTGCGTGCCTGCACAGGCTGTGTGGTGCTGTCGGAGGTGCCCGGGTCGTTGCCCGAGTCCGTCGCAGGAGCCTCCAGCTGCGGCGCCAGGCTGCCGGCGTTGGGGTCGGGCGAGCCGCCTCCGGCCCCGCTCGCGCCGCCGCCGCCCGCAGCGGGGCTGGCGGGCGACCCGGGCGGTGCACTGGAGCCGGGTGTGTCCGCCGGCGGCGGAGGCGTGGCTGCCGGCGCGTTGGTCTGCGCCGGCGCGGGCGTGTTCTCCGCCGGCGGCGCGTCCGGCGGCGTCGGCGCCTCCTGCGCTGGCGCGCTCGGCGTCAGCGGCTCTGCCGGCGGCGGGCCGCTGCCGCCGCCGCCGCTGCCCCCGCCGCCGCTGCTGCCGCCGCCGCTGTCGCCGCCCCCGCTGCCGCCACCGCCGCCCCCGTCGCCGCCACCGCCGCCGCCCGTGGGGGTGTACCCGCCTCCGCCTCCGCCGCTATCACCGCCGCCTCCGCCGCCTCCGCCGCCTCCACCGCCTCCACCCTCTGCAATGGTCCAGGAGGGTGAGCGGCATTGCAATCCAGGACAGCGCGTCTCTGGCCTCAGCGGTTGTGGGTTCTGCTCAGGTGCTGTGCTCACAGCCCGCAGCTTGCAGTGACGTACCCGCTGGACATACTAGCTGCCAGCCAGGTTCACTGTTGCAGAACAAGAGATGCCCCCTGTGACGCAGGCTGTGGTACAGGTAATGCAGTCGCTGGCACTCTTGTATTACAGTGCTAGGAGTGTTCTGGAGAGTGCCTCACCGTCCTGCAGCAGACGGCGGGACGTCTGAACTGAGCAGCCTAGGGCAAGATGCAAGCCGACGCAAGCCACGACCAACACGAGCAGGACGCGTTCGGAAGTCATGCTCGCGGTGCGCAGGACGCCGGGGACCATACGCCACTGATGCCGTGCGAGTCGAGACAGACAACGGCTACCTCAGGCAGGGTTCAGACATGAAGTTCAAACACTTCGAACGCAGCTGCCAATCCAACCCCGGCAGCTAAACCAGCAGCTCTTCAGACAAAGGAGCCGGGCGTCTCCAGGGCTCTGAGCAGCCGCTCGCGCAGCAGCCCCAGCGGCACGCGTTCATCTATCGCGACAGAGGTTGCGGAGACTCTTGACCCAGGCCAAGCCCCGCCGCGACGCGCTGCCGCGGCCCGCACCTCGCCCAGGTCCGCCAGAGGCACGACCGTTGGGCGCCCGTGTGCGCAGCTGGCGCACGCATGCATTGCATGCTGTCAGGAGGCCTGTGGCCTTACAGACAAGGTTGGCGCCTGTATACAACATAAACACATTACATATCAAGGCAAAGCTGCCGCAAGGGCGTAGTGATATTCTCTGAATACATCTGGCGCCATATCTGATCAGGGTCAGAATACGCATGCATCACACCTTGAAAAGGTTGATCAACATATGCGCCAGCCCTAACTGCAGGCGCGCACACCTGAAGCACAGCGCGGTGCGGGCCAGCTCCTCCAGCAGGCGCACGGCGCGGCCGGGCGGCACCGCGTCGCCAAACTTGGCCGCGGTGCGGCAGGCGCGCGCGGCGAGCACACGCGCCGCGCCCGGCGGCAGCGTGCCCGCGCCCGCCGTCGCCTGCAGCTGCGCCGCGAACAGCTGCGCGCGCGGACCGTGCCCCGGTCGTGTAGAGCGCTAGCAGACGGCGCTGCACCTGCCGGCCGCCTTTGCAACCGCGCCGAAAACAGCGCGCACGCCTGCTGCCTGGCAACCTGCCCTGCCCCTACCCTACCCTATGCGGGGTTCAGACGTCATGATGCGGCCGCCCAGCGCATCCCCGCCCGCTGGCATCTGTCTGCAGCTGCACATGCCTCTTCCAGGCCAAAAGCTTGCGCATGCACGCTGGGACACACAGCCGCGCTGCATGGGCGGGAGCCGCCGGAGCGAACAGGGCGGCGCGCCTGCAGGTCGGTGGCGCCCAGGGCCACGCCCAGCAGGCAGGCGGCGTGCGTCAGCTGCGCCGCGCCGCCCGCGGCCGCCCCCGCGCGCCACCGCCAGCCCCATGCGCGCAGCCGCGGCGCGTGCGCGTCGAGCGCCTGCGCGGCGGGGCAGGGTCTGCACGGCAGCCTTGCAGGGAGGCCTGCGGCGCGGAGCGCTCCGCGCCTGCTCTCGGTAAAGCAGGGGGCCTGGCGCGTGCAGGGCGCATGCACAGGCTGGGACGCCAGAGCCCTGCGGCCCAGCGCATGGAGAGGACAGGGCATGCAACCCTGCGCACTGGCTCCAACAGGTGCACTGACCCATGGGGATACCAGAAGCAGGGCCTGCTCCAAGCACGGCCTGCTCACAGCGCCACGCCGTGCGCTGGAGAAGCGGTGCTGCAGGCCGAGGGCTGCGCGCCTGCAGGTCGCGCGGGCCCAGGTCCAGGCGCGCCGGCCGCGCCAGGCGCTCGCTCGCGGGCCGCGCGGGCAGGTTGTCGGCGCCCAAGGCCTGCTCGCGCGCGCAGCGCGGCGCTCACGCCGGCCTTATCACACAGGCGCCCAATGGGCTTGGCCGCCATATGCCCATACTGTAAGGCGCAGACACGCGCCAGACGCTGCGAGGAACGCATGCGCTTTCAAAATCGCGTTTGGCACAGCCTGTGAAGCCGCCCGAGCTCCTGACTCGCGACACAAGATGAAGAGCCTGCGGAAGACCGCTTCGCTTGAGCCGGTTTAGCACAAGGCTGCTGGGCAGGGGGTGGCCGGGTCGGGCCGGGGGGCGACCTCGGCGCGTAGGCGCTCCAGGCAGACGCGCTCGTCGGCCGCGTGCTGGTCCACCACCGCCAGCACGCCCGCGCACACCGCCGGCACAAACTTCATCGCCACCTGCCGGCCGGTGCGCTTTTAACCCATCTGACAGGGCCGGCATGGCCGCCCTGCAGGACCGCGCATGTGCCAGGTCGGCGCGCAGCAGGCGCGCGGCGCGCCCTGCAGCAGATATCGGCGCACCCAAACGCTCGCCAGCCTGATCCGAGACGATCGTTACAGCCCGCCATGCTTCGATCATTCCAGCAACAAAAACACATCAGTATGTAGCGTCTGCCGCGTAACACATGCCCAGCACTCAAGGCCAGGCGCGTCTCAGCAGAAGCACGCGTCAGCGCGCGCCTGCGGCAGCGGCCGCGCGCGCGCCAGCTGCGCACGCGAGAGCGCCGGCGGCGCGACCGCCGCCCCGCCGCCCGCCAGCGTCTCCAGGTCCAGCACACGCGGCTCGGCAGGCACGGGGCCTTCGGGCGGCCCGCACTCTAAACCCAAAAACCTAGGGTCTGGCTCCGGGCCGCTGCCGCCTGCGCCCGGGCAGGCGTGCGCCCGCTCCGCCGCAGCCTTGCAACCCTGCTCGCGCGCTCCCGCAGACTCGCGCTGCACGCCGCCGTTGCGCCCCGCGCGGCGCTGGCGCATGCCAAGGCCGCCTGCGCGGGGCCCGGGCTCGCAGCCCTGTGGAAGCCCCGAGGAGGCCCCGCTGCCTTCCCACCGGCACACGCCGGGCACCGTGTCCCGGCGCTGCACGTCGGCCACCGGCCCACATGCGTCCGGGCCCCGCTCGCACCCAATGCCCGCCCGGCTCGCGCCGCTCTCGCCGGCGTGCTCGCGGGCGGCGAGGCCGCGCGCGCCGCCGAGCGGGGCTGTTGCCTCGGGCGGGCGCGGGCCGCCGGCCGCGACGGCCTCCGGGCTGAGGCCGCCGTGGCTGCAGCGCAGGCTGGACACAGGGTTGGTGTGCGCGCCGCGCGCCGTCCGGCGCGCATGCGGCGGCGCCGACCGGCGCCCCTCTCGCCGGCAGGACGCCCGCGCTTCGCCGCGCCCGCTTCCTGGCCGGCGGCCGCATCCGGTGCCTGCCGCGGCCGCTCGTATGCAGCAGGCTCTGCAGCGACCGCAGCAGGCGCGGCCTGCCGCCGAGCGGAGGCCAGCGCGCGCCGGGTCGCGGCCCCGCCGACCCAGGGCTGCGGCAGCACCGGTGGCCTGCACGATGCCGGCGCCTCCCCGCGCCCTGCCGCTGGCTCCTCTGGCCGCGGCGACAGCTGCTCCTCCGGCCTTCTCGGGGCGCCGAGCGGCTCGGGCCGGGCGCGCTTGCGAGGGCCTCGGGGCTGCTCCATGCCCCTCCACGGCCCCGCCCCGCCCGGCTCGCCGACCGCGCGGCGCCGCTTGGCGCCCAGGCACGGCGCGCTGCCGGCGCCGGCGCCGCCGCTACCGCTGCCGCCGCCGCGCCGCGCTGTTGGGCCGGATTTGCGGCCGGCCACTGCGCCCGCAGGCCACATGGCGCCGGCCGCACCCTGCGGCTCGCCAGAGAGCCAGTCCACGAATGAGCTGCGGCGTGCCTCTGCTGCAGGGCACTCCGCACCGCCCTGCCGTGCCCGCGCCTCTGGCGCAGACCACACGGCTCCGGGCCGCGCAGCCGGCGCTGCCGCACCAGCGTCCGGGTCCCCCACCGGCGCCAGCGCCGGCGGCAGGCACGCGTGCCACACGCGGCACGCGGCCGCGCGCACGGCCGCCAGCACGGGGCCCCAGTCGGCGAACTCGACCAGGGTCTTGCCAGGGTCGAGCGCGGCGTCGTACAGGCCGGGCGGGCACGCGATGAAGAGCAGGAAGGCGGGGTGGAGGCGCGCGGCCGGCGCCGGGGCGGCGCGCTGCGCGCCGGGCGCAGGCGCGGCGTGCGCGCGCTGCCAGGCCTGGAGCGCGGCCTGGAACAGGGCCCGGAGCAGCTTGGCGGCGGGGCCGCCGTGCACGGGCCGGCCGTTCACAAACCTGCCGCCGCGCGTGCAGGCGCGTGGGGCGCCAGCAGGCATCCACGCAGGTCCACACCAGGATGTTGAGCGGCAGTTGCTCTGTGCAAACACTAGCAGTTGCTCCGCAAGCGCTCAGGATGCATAGAATCCTGTCATGCATGCACGCATGCACAGACGCCCTTCGCACTTCATCTGGCACAGCAGTGCGGCAAAATGCGCGCCAGGCCCTGCAGCACGCGTGCACAGGCGCACATGAACTGGCAGCGCCGCGACGTTGCACCCGCCGGTGGCACGCTCGCGTGTAGCGTCACGCCCACGGCGCCCTGCCGACACTCGGCCGCGCCGGCGCCCGCCGCCAGCTCGCCAAGCGCGAGCGCAAGCGAGTCCGCCACTGTGCGTCCCTGCGCAACGGAGCACGTCAAGTAAGCGGCGGCTTGCCGCACATCCTGTCACCGCCTGAGCATCACCTGATGAGGACACTCTTGACCTGCACGTGCAGGACTGCAGAGCTTAGCGCGATTGCCAACAATGCTGTCTGGCAAGCACATCCTGAAGGCAGCAGCGCACCGTGAGAGGCGCAAATAAGAGCTTGCATAGCGGAGCAGCAGTGGGGGCAGCAGGGAAGAGCCGCGCGCCGGGGGCAGGCTCAGCAGGGTCTCGCGCTGCGGAGCGTTGGTGACGCGGAAGGACACGGCTGGGTGCGCGAGCGCCAGCTGCAGCACGCGCTCCCGGCAGGCATCCAGCTCTCTGCGCGCCCTGCACGGCAGTACCTGTCAGTCAGGTTCGGAGCAGGATGCGCATATTGGCACAGCAAGGGCCAACAGTAAGAGCGTGACAGTGTAACCACAACCGCTGGCAGCAAAGTGAGCCCTTACCTAGTGAGAGTGGGACCTCCAGTCAGCTGGCCCGCACCCGGCCTCCAGCAGAGCCCGCCGGTTGATCGGCCGGTTGAAGAGGAAGTCCCGGACGGCGACGCTGGTGCCCTGGCGCTCGCGCTGCTGCAGCGCCAGGCCCTGCCTGAGCACGGCGCCGCGCAGCAGCTTGGCGTGCGTCTCAAACGCGCGCGCCGCCTTGGAGGCGACCTCCAGCAGCGAGCAGTCCGCGATGCTCGCCAGCGCCTCGCCGCGGAAGCCCAGGCTGGCCACGCCGGCGTCGAGCTCGGCCGCGCTGCGCAGCTTGGACGTGCAGCAGCGCTCCGCCAGGCGCGCAAAGTCGGCGCCGGGGATGCCGGCGCCGTCGTCATGCACGCTGGCCGCGAGCTGGCCGGCGCCGATGGTGAGCTCCACCATGACAGAGGACGCGCCGGCGTCCAGGCTGTTGGCGACCAGCTCCTCCACGACCTGTGCGAGCGTCTGCACCGCGCACCCCGAGCGCAGCCGCGCGGCCAGGCCACCGGGCAGCGGCGCGATGCGCCGCATCGCGCCTGCAGCCGCGATGCGGCCTAAAATGATTTAAATTTCTTGCATCAGCCAGGACCAGAAAGTGTCCATGGACTGGCCGTAACAGCCAAGTAGGGCTGTTCACATGGCAGTGGCTCTCCTTGGAGGGGGTTACAGATAACTACTGCAAATAGGATGTTGTAGATAGAAGCTCACTGGGCTCGATGGGCTGAAGGAGCACAGAAGAAGACATGGTATGTGGTTGTCCAAGGACAGGGCGACCTGTTATGCATGTATGCTTGCGTCTTGCAGCCCGCCACTCCCCGGACCGGGCGTGCCTGCCACTGCTGCGACGTGCACACGCCTTGCTGTTATGAGTGAGTGTGGCTCCAGCTTGACTGGCTGCACCGCAGCGTTCTGCCATGCAGCTAACACTCAGAAAGTTAGTGCTACACCTGTGGAGCAGTGTGCTTGAGGTGCTGGGTGGCTGCTGCTAGAACAGCTTGGGCAGCAACAGTAGTGCTTTTACAGACTCATAGCGCGTGTGTAGGGTAGCAAGGGCTTGCAGCGAACCTGGCCAAAATACGGTGCTCGGTATGTACAAAACAACCGCAATGGCGTGATACATGCAGTTGTGCATTCAGATGACAGTGCTGTTGTGGGGCTCATGCATGAGCCGCTACAACTTGACCGCACATGCAGCAAGCTCACTAGCGGCAGTGTACACCACATGAGTGCAGGCCATGCGTGACCCTGTTAAAGACACAGAGGGCAGCAAGTGCCCAGTATCTGTCGCGTGCCGAATCACAGAAGCGGCTATTCGTGTCACATGTAAATGTTTGACGTGCAAGTCCATTAATCAGCACGGCACCACGGTGCCCAGCTTGCATAAGCTGAGTGGCGCTGGAGCGCGTAAGCAGTTCCACAAAGTGCGAGCCGGCGATCATTCACCCTCTTTCTCCTTCTTTGCCAGACTGGTGATGTCCTCACACTTGAGGCAGCCAGTCGTCAGGGTCTCGAGGGAGGCACTAGGCCATGCTATGCACTTCAGGTGTCTGGTTGATTGCCGCAATTGCGGGCTTCCAGGCAGGCTGCAGGGACAGCAGGCTGCGCGATTGGCACAGTGACGAGACCCATGCAGGGGTGCGCGCTTTCGCGCCAAGCATGCCAGACAGCCCTGACCGGTGCGCATGTGCACGCCCGCGCGGAGACAGTCGGGCGCGGCCACGGCGGCGCTGGACGAGGGCTGCGCGGCCAAGCGCGCGCGCAGCGGGCCGGGCGGCTCTGCCAGCCGCGCAGCGCTCGGGGCGGCGTGACCGGGCCTGGCGGGCTCTGTTGGCCTCGGGACCCAGCCAGGACGCTGCCAGCAAGCTTGTGCACGGTGTCACAACCTCGCTCATGGTGTCAGCAAATTTTGTCACCGTGCACAAGCTTGCAAGCAGCGTCCTGCTGAATACCGAGGCCAACAGAGCCCGCCAGGCCCGGTCACGCCCGCCCCAGGTGCTGTGCGCCTGCCATAGGAGGGGGTCAGCGCCGCTGCGCGCGCGCTTTGCGGCGCGACCCTTAGGCGGCGCTTGCCGTCGCCAAGCCAGACTGCAACCGCGCGAACGCTCACATGCGCGCCGGTCAGACTGTCCGGCTCGGTGCAAACGCGCGCGCCCCTGCATGGGTCCATCACCAGGTCAAGCATGCAGCCTGTGGTCCCTGCATGCGGCCTTGTCATGAAAGCCCGCGCCCGCGGCTACAATCAGACCACCTTGCTTGTGATGGAAAGTAACGTCCCAAACATGGTGGCATGGCGTACCTGGTGCCAAGGGCCCAGGGTACTCCGCCATTGACAACGCTTTGATAAACATCATACTGCTTGAGGCCATGACTCATGCTGCTCGAGGCCGTGACTGCACCTTGTGTCAAAGGTGCCTAGGTACTGCGCTTCCACCACAATACCACTGTGAATAGCATGCTGCTCGAGGCCGTGCCTCGGCCAGCGCACCATGGTCAATATGTTTTTCAGTACTTAACACATGCACTGCCATAACGCTCGGCAGCTGCGGCAGCTTGTGCATGTTGGCATGTCAGGCAGCACAGCAATGCTTCTTGAATACATCGTTGTGACATAATGGGTGATAGTGCATCACCCATTATGTCTTGCAGTGCGCAAGCCATCAGCCGGGTCACCCCGCCTCAAGCAGCATGCTAAGCACAGTGGTATTGGTGTCAACGCGGTACATCGGTACATTTGACACGAGGTGCAGTAGGGCCTCCTGGATTACCTCTGCCATGCCCAGCACGTCTGGGACAGACCGCTCTTGGCCGGGGCTGCCCGCGGGGCTATGCGACATAGACAGTTATAAAATATTTATGTCCGTGGCGCCCTTTGTCCACGTGCAGAGAAGGGACGACGGCGTTGCTGGCCCGCGCCTGCGACTGCCTCAGGACAGCCTGCGCCAGCTCAGCGCGCTGCCAGCAGCCAGGCGGCGGCCGCAAGCGACCAGCGCGCGCAGCTTCATGGCTGTTGTGCAAGAAGCACTGCTGCAACAGCTCCGGCCGCGCTCGCGTACCTGTCAGGCTGCTGCGGCGGCCGCGGGCTCAGGCTGCAGCTGCATATCTCCAGGCTGAGTCTGGAGACCGCTCCTAGCTGCCATGGTGACGTGGTTGCGGCGTCCTAGAAATATCCCAAACACGCTCCCCCCAGCTATTGCAGAGCATGGCTCACATGAATCTGCAAAAAGCCTCGCCCTTTTGAACAAACATGTCCGCACAGGTAAAGGACGTGCTGGATGCAGTTATGTAATAGTATCGCGGGCAGCCTGAGGCTGATGTGCCCCGCACATCATGCTCTACCTGTTCGTGTAACTGTGGCCCGCACCACATATGTAGCCTTCCCAAGCGATGTAGCTACCTTCAGAAATGAGCGATGGGAACTTTTATACCAGAGGCTTAGGCGACCCCACCCTTAACCTGCATGCCACAGAATTGCTGCACCACCGTCCGTAGCTTGGCTCCAGGCTATTGCTGCTTGGGCATGACATATACTGTTTTACATCATGCACTGATACAGCAGGATGTGACACAGCAGACAACAACAAAACCTCCTGCACTTGACGGCATCCAAGCACACGGCCTGAAAGCAAGCCCAACAGCTGTGACAGAGCAGGCCTCGAGCATGCCAACGGCCTTTGCCAATGCATGCATTGCTCAACATGCAGCAGCAGCAGTGTCAGACACCACCTGCACTTGCCATAACACCTGCTGGCAGTCTGCGCCATTGTCGTTCAGGTTGCTGAAAGACAGCAAGCTACATAAGCCCCCACAAGGTTCCTTTCACACTGATCAGAGCTTGCAAAATTGTCATTCAGCAAGCTGGTTTTAAGGACCCCACAAGACTCAAGGATGGGTTGGGAGCCGCATGCACGCACAGCATGCACAGGGCCATCAGTTGGCTCCCTTGTCCTCCTGCGCGGCAGCTGCCAGCGCGCCCGGCCGCAGGGGCTTCAGGCAGCGGCGCGGCAGCATGAGCGCGCCGTCAGCGCTCGCCGGCGCATTCACGGTGCCACGGCACTGCGCCGTCCCGCAGTGGCAAGCTAGCAGCTCCTCGCCGCAGAACCTGCGCGCGGGGCGGAGCAGCGTTTCTGCAACCTGGAAGCAGGCTGTACCTCAGGTACCTTTGCAGTCACCATCTCCTTTACTTCTTCTTTGGACGGCAAGTTTCTGATCACAGAGGAGCTAGTGCTGGTGTCACGAGCATGCGCAGGCCTGGGTCTGGAACAGGTGCACATCTGCCCAAGCAGCATCCCCCGCAACAGCCCTTCACGCTGGTTGCGAGGTCCGCATGCGTTGCCAGAAAAAACAGGTCAGCCAGACTGCTGCACGCTCCCCTCCCGCCAGGCCTCGCAGATGCACACAACTGACATCATGTGCAACATCCGCATTGCTCTGCAAAGGACATGGCCCTACCCCCTGCATGTGCAGGCACGCGGGGTGCACCGGTAGTCATAGGTCAGCTCCTCGCCTGCGGCGATGGCGCGCCGCGCAAAGATGACCACGTGGTCCGCCAGCGCGCCCGTGGCGCCGCTGCGCACGGAGACCGTGCGGCTGTAGCAATTGGGCGCGCAGGAGTGGTTGAGCAGGTGCGCGATGTTGCCTGGCGGCGTGCGCGCTTGGGGGTTGGCGGGCCGCCTAGTCTCAGCTTGGGGGGGGCAGCGGGCCGGTCTCATCCAGCAGCGCACAGGGTGCGCCCCGACCAAAGGTATGGCAGCAGCACAGTCTGCATTAACTGCTGCCGCTGCCGTCCTCACAGCAGGCACATTCAATAGAAAGACAGACTTGCCATTCGTATCTACATCTCACTGCGTGGGGGACGTCGCTGTCCCATACATGCAACACCGTATTGAATACGAACATGATTCGCTGCAGGAAGCATGCAGATATGGAAGGCACATCAGCAACTGCAGCACATGCACAAACAAGACTGCATCCACGCTGTCCTTTCATGGGCAGGTCAACTTTTAAGAATGGACCTACAAGACGTCTTCACCGCATGTACCACCCGGCTTGCAGGCTGGTGCACCGCGCCGCCCCGCGCGCCCGCGCGGCCAGCGGGCGGGGCCCGGGCGCCGCCGCACCCGCGCGCGTGGCGTCCACGCACAGGCTGTCGGACAGGCGGAACACGTAGGTGCCCGCGCCGACCAGGCTGTTGTACAGCCGCCGCTCGGTCGCGTCGGCGACCGTGCAGCGCACGAGCGCGCCGCAGTACTCCACGACCAGGTCGCCGGCGCCGTGCGGCGCCTTGGCGAACGCGCCCCAGCCGTGGATCGCGCTCTTGCCTGCGCTGGGCGCCCTTGCTTCACAGCCATGCGCAGCAGCCCTGGGCAGCGCTTGTGCGCCTGCCGCAGATGCGCCCATTTGCAGGGGCGGCCGCTGGCCAGCGGTCCGGACAAGACAGGGTGCCCCAGTGCGTCCGAGCTGCGGCATCCCGCTACGCGGGGATTCTTTCTTGCACCACGCTGCAGCAGCCTCAGATGCCACGCACATGCAACAGGAGCACAGCAGCCTGGGCGGCCGTGCACAGCAGCCTGGGCGGCCGTGACCGGGCGCGCGCCGCAGGTCACGCGCCGCGCCAGCGTGCGCCGCATGGCCGCCATGCGCTGCGCCAGCGACAGCACGAGCGACCCGCCGGCGGCGCCCGACGGACCGAGCAGCGCCTGCACCCCGCGCGCGGCCGGCCACGCCCTGGCCGCCGCTCCGCCTCCGGCACCGCTCGCCCACGTCCCCGGCACCTCCGCCAGGCGCAGTGCTGCGCGCGTCGCGCCGGCTGCAGCCGCAGGCGCAGGGTCCGACGCAGCCCCGCTGCCGCCCTCTTCCAGGGCTTCCGACGCGTCGTCGGCCACGACGCGGTAGCAGCGCGAGGGCGGCGGCGTTGCGCCGCCCGCGCCGCTCACGAGGTACGGCACCGAGCGCACGAACGCGCGCTTGGCGAGCGCAGCCGCCAGCGCCTCCGGCGCGCGCTCGCCGCGGCGCAGGCCATGGTCAAACGCGCGCGTGCGCGCGCAGCCGCCCTCGCAGCCGCTGGCCCGGCGCGCCCCGCCTGGCTCTGCATCGGGGCTGCCAACTGGCACCTCTGCTGCCGGGGACGGTCGTGCGCTGGCGCCCGCGCATTCGCGGGCGGCGGCGGCGGTGGCTGCGGCGTGCGCGGCGCCCGCGGGGCCGGCGGCGGCGGTGTGGCGCGCGCAGTAGCAGACCAGGCGCCAGCCATCCGCCAGCGTGGTGCCGCAGCGCGCCGGCCGGCGCCGGCGCGGCCGCCCTGCGTCCGCGCGCGCCCTGCTCGCGCCCTCGACGCCGCCGCCGGCCACCGCGGCCTCGGCCGCGCATGGCGCGCCGCCCGCGCGCGCGCCCGCCGCGGCGGACTCGCCGCGCCCCTCCGCGGCATCGTCGTCTGGCTCCGACTCGGAGGACGACGCGGAGTAGTCGGGCACGGGGGCCATGTGCAGGTCCGCCGCGCGCGCGCACAGCGGGTGGAATGCGGCGGTGCACAGGCGCGCGGCCGCGCACTGGATGGCCGCGCCGTACGCCTGCCCACACAGGCTGCAGGGCAGCTCCCAGCGCGCCTGCACGCGGCGCGGCGCGAGCGCGTGGGCCGGCTGCCGCGCAGGGGAGCGCGGTTGCGGTGCGCATGCCACAGCTCCACATGCTGCGTCTACCTCAGCATGCTCGTAGGCAGCAGATAATGAGGCTGCAGCCTTGCGTAGCAGGTTGGAGCCGCGCAGGTTTCTAGGCCCCGCTGTGGCAGCCAGGCGGTTTCAGCGACCAGACGCCCAGACACGCCGGAATACTGCAGGCACGGTGGCGCGCTTCCAAGCAGAGCATGCTGGCACCAGGCGAGCGGGATGTGCAGACTGCTCGAGCCGGCAGGCGCAAGATGCGCAGCGGTCCTGATTCTTTGTCCTTCATCCTAACCCTACAGGCGCGCGGTTGGTAGCACACCTTGGGTACGCAGTCCAGCCCCTGGATGAGGCCACTGTCCGGGTCCAGCGCGGTCTCAGGCACCCACAGCGCGCATACGGCGTGCGCCCAGCGCCCGCCCGCGCAGCGCTTGAGCGCGCCGCCCTCGCGCGGGCACAGCGCGCACGCGGGCGGCCGGGCTGGGCCTGCGCGGCCGCGCGACGCACCCATGTGTCGATGTCCAAATATTACACTGCCCAGGTGCGTGTCATGCCTGTAAAGCTGATGACGTCCCCTCCGTCAAGCGCGCCATCGCAGTATTTGCACGTGACTGGGGCGGGAAGGGAAGGCGCAAAGACATGGCGGGCGCCACAGCACGAGGAACAGGCAGCAAAGGGGGCGGACCTAGTGCACACACGTCGCAGAGCCAGAGGCAGCCGTCGGGCCTGTTGCGCACGCCGTAGCAGTCCATGTGCACCTGCACCCCCGGCGCGCGCGGCACCCTTCACCATCCCTGGCGTGGGCCAGCTCAGCGGCAGCTGCGCGCACCACATATGTCGGCCGTCAAACTCTGCAGCTAAGCAAAGTACCCCAACATGGTGTGCGCAGCACTTTGCGCGCTGACGCAGCGGTGTGCTGCACGATGGCACCCATGCAGTTGGACAGTCACAAACGCAGATGCCCTGTCACACACTCAGCATGAAACTTTGCTTGGCTTGGGCCGGAGGTTGTGCGGTGGGCGGGCGCGCACGTACACGCGGCAGGCGTCGCACTGCAGCAGCGCATTTTCCTCAGTCTCGGCCTCCTCCGCGCACACGTCGCAGCGCGGCACGCCCGCGGCGGCGCACGGCGGCGCGCCCGCGTGCGGCCGCCCGCGCCCCAGCCGCGCCTTCACCGCCGGGCTCAGGCCGCGCCCCGGCGAGCCCGCGCACGCGCTGGCCGGCGGCAGCGCCCGCACGCCCGCCGGCAGCTGCTGCAGCGCGGCCGCAAGCGCCTCGCGCTGGCGCGCCTCCTCCGCGCTCTGCGCGCTCGGCGCGCGCGGCCGCGTCGCGGCCGTGGCGCATGCTGCAAAGCCCCGCTGGCAGGCGGCATGCAGGCTGCAAGGAGCGCGTCTGTGCCTGGGCGCTCGAGTGGCCTGGATAAATGATGAGCGTCTGCAGCTGCAGTTGTATCTGCAAGCGGCAGGCCCACTTCCTCACCTGACCTCCCCACAATGCTGTCGAGCTTGTGGCCGCCTGGCGTTTGTAGGAGCAAGAGCAAGCGCTCTGCAAACTCACAGTGGCCGACTCAAGCCACATGCCTCAAGCCACACGCCTCTCTCCCAATGGCCAGCTTGCCGGCAGCGCAGCACATTGCGCGCCGACCAGGCGCACCAGCGGCTCTGCGGCGGGCCGGGCGCCGGGCCAGGCCGCGAAGCGCGCGCAGCGGACGGCGTGCGGCAGCGCGCACAGCGCGGCGAGCACGCGCGGGTGCGCCAAGCCGAACTGGCTCGCGCCCGAGGCGCGGCCCGACCTGGACTTTGGTGCTGCGGGCGCGGCGCTGCCGGGCCCGCGGGTGGTCGTTTGGCGGGTGAGCAGCAGTGCCCAGGCAGCTGAGGGCGTGCCGGCCTCGACGCGCGCGCCGCCGGCAGGCGTCACCCTGCGCGTGGCATGCGGCACGGTCCTGCTGCAGCGCTGGCTGCCATACGCCGCGCAGCTCAGCGAGCGGTTGGCCAGCAGCGCAGTGTCTGGTGTCTGTCAGGTTTCAAAGCCAGGCATGCACGCAGCGACTCCAGGCAGCCATAGGCATGCCTGCCTCGGAGCGCGCACGTCTTGGGGGCAAGCTACTGGCATGGCATGAATGCAACATGTGTGACCGCCTGTGCTCTGCAAGCAGCCAACGAGAACGCATGCTTCACGCTTCACTTTCGCTATACAGCTGAAGCTCTGTCCGGCCATCACCTGAAGCGCGGCCCCGTGCCGTCCGCCGCGGCGACCACCTCGCAGCGGTGCGGCACCTCGCGGCCGCCGGAGGCGGGCGTCGCAGCCAGGCGCTCGGCCGCGTAGCCGGGCGGCCACAGGCTGCGCGCGGAGTGGAAGCCCGGGTGCAGGAACTCAATGCGCCCCAGCGCCAGCACTGCGCGCCCACAGGGCTAGGGTTAGGGCTGGGCTAGGGTTAGGGCTGCAAGTGGGACAGCTGCCACAGATGAGCACGTGGTGCAGACGATGAGCTCCGGCTGCAATGCACAGCGAGCAAGCCATGCAGTGCCCGCAGTGTTGCACCCGTGCAGTATGTGGCGACGAAAGCTGCACAGTATATGCAGTACAGGCACACAGCTACATGCAACATGCCACCACCACGCAGGACACAGTGAGGCAGGGGCCAGTGCTCGCACCGGTGAGCTTGACAGACACCCGGAGCGGCAGCTGCACGTCGGCCTCCACAGCCGCCTCTGCGCTTTCGCCGTCGCTGCCGTCGTCCTCGTCGCCCTCCTCCTCGTCCAGCGCGGGGTCCAAGTCCGGGGGCAGGGCGCCATCCTGCACTCATCAACTCGCATTATGCTTGAGCCGGGTCGTGCCTGGACCCTGCTCATGCCTGGACCCTGCTCGAGCCACCCGCGCCTGCACTAGCTGGCTTGTGTACACCTTGTATATTGAAATTTAACAGTTGCAGCCGGAACTGAAAACGAGTCACATGCATGATTGTGTTCTGTGGTCGGGTGCAGGTGCAGGGCCGGGTGTGGCATCAGGGCAACACACCTGCAGGTACGCGGCCGCCTCATCAAGCGCGCGCGCAAAGGCCGCATGCGCGCTGCGGGATACCTTTGCGGCGTGGCGCCCGGCGGCCAGGCCCGCGCGGAAGGGCGCCGCGTCGGCCGCGCGCAGGCGGCCGGTCTCGCCGGTCGCAAAGTAGCGCACAAAGACATAGCCGGGGCCTGAGGCCATGTGCCCTGCGCAGCAGGTGAGTGCGCCATGTAATATGCGTAAATGTATGCAACGGTCATTCGCCAGGTACACCACACACGGCTGCACGACCTGATGCACCTGTCAGCACACTATGCATGGCAACCTCTGCTGGCACTGTGTACTGTTGAGATTACGCCCAAAAATAACTCCGTCTTGTGCTGTACCCCATGTTCCTTGCATCAGCTGCCACAAACCACACATTTGTGCACCCTGCAAGCGTGAGGCGAGCGTCCGCTCTGAGCCCGAATGGCAGGCCTTGTCAGCTGCCATGCCGTCGAGCACCCTGACGCAGGCCCGCGCGCAAACAGCGGCAGGCCCGCACCGAGCTTCGCAAGCTTCGGCGCGGCGGCCATGGCGTCCGCCGGTGTGACGATCAGCGCCGGCCATGCGTTCCAGCCCTTCTCGCGCGCCCACACCACGCAGCCCAGGCCGCGGCCCGCGGCCGGCACGGCCGCGCCGGCCGCCGCGCCGCCGCCCGCGGACGCGGCCAGGAGCGCGGCGGCGCGCTCGCGCAGCGAGCTCCCAAGCGGCTCTGCCAGGCGTGCGAAGCGATTAGGATTGAAACGTGCCTGCCCTGTTGCCAGTGGCCGCACGCCGCTAGAGCACAAACGTGCTCAATTACACATGTGTTGTTATGTCCGGATCAAAAAGAGCTTGCAAGAGGCAGGGGATGGCTGCTGTACAGAGCGATCATGCCAATGCTGCGTGCTGCCAACTCCTCTTTGCATGCGGGGTAGCGCTTGCAGCAGAGCATGATGGGGTAACGGTATGGAGCCGCGCGGCGGCCGCACCCGCGTCGGCAGCGCCCGCGGCCGCCTGCAGCTGGGAGCTCAGGCGGCGCAGCGAGTCCGGCGTCGGGGGCGGCGGCGCCTCGCCCGGCGCGAGCGCCAGGCGCACGCGCTCTGCGGCCAGCCACACCGTCTCCTCGTCGCCGTCAAAGTAGTTGACCTGTGCGCGCGGCTGTCAGCGGCCTGCTGCTCGGGTGCACCAGGTGACTCACAAGAGACAAACAGGATGCGCTTGCAGCTGGGACTGGGACTGAGCGCTGGCACGGTACAGGAGGCAACAGCTTGACCGCTGGCGCTGTGCAGCATCGGCTCAGCTCCATGGGCATGTTCAACCAAGCAGCTGACTTTGTAAGTAACGTTGGGTGTCAATGACTTTGCCGAGCGCGCCGTGTGCTGCCCGCTGCCAGCGTCGTACGCGCCGATGGTGCCGCCAAACCAGGCGCCCTCGTCCGGCCACCACAGGCTCATGCGGCGGCCCACCAGCGCCTCAGGCGCCACCGCCGTCGCCACGTCCAGCCTGGCAACATACACTTCACTTGTTCGTGTGTTTTCGTCCAAATCGGCAGTCAAGCATTATAACAAAACGCTGCTGGGGAGAGCAGGGCGCGCACTCGTACAGGCGCGTGAAGCCTCCGCCGCGCTCCTCGAAGCGGGCCGCCGCAGCGGCCAAGCGGCGCCCCAGCGCGTCCGGCGCCTCACCTGGCTCACCGGGCGCTCCGGCGGCATGCGCCGCCTCAGCGGCGGCCCCGGCCTCGCCGGCATGCGCAGCGCTGGGAGCACAGGCCCCTGCAGGCGCGGCGCTGCGCACGCGCGGCTGCGTAGCCGGGTCCGCTTCTGGCCCCGCGGCAAGCGCGGCGCCCGCTGTCTGTGCAGTCGCGGGTGCAACCGCGTGCGACCCACTTCGGGCGGCCTGTCCGGTCTCGAGCGCGGTCCCGGTCTCAGCAACCGGCGCGCCTCCCGCCCCGGCAGCGCCTGTGGGACGTGCGGTGCCCCGCGCGCCACGCTGCTCGGCGGGGCTTGCAGCTATTGGCTGCTCAGGTGTTTGACAAGGCTCTGATACGGGCGTGCTGGCCGCAGGCCGGGCCACGGCGGCCTGCGCTGCGCCTGGCGGTGCGGACACGGCAGGTGCTGCTGCTGCTGCTGGCGGCCCAGCGCGCTCACCATGCGGGCCCCGCGCAAGTCCGCCTGCAGCTGCTGCGCTTACGCCGCAGGTCTGAGGCAGCCGCTTGCGCAGCTGCGCGCCGGTGGTGACAAGCACGCTTGCCGTGGCCGGGGCTAGTGCGCTTGCAGCGGCGCCCTCAGCGTCAGCTCCGCTGGCCGCTGCTGTGTGCGCCCTGCGCGGCCGCTTGGTGCAGGCAGCGTGGTAGCTGCTGTCTGCACCACGGGCGCGCTTGGGGGG
>JAABUV010002965.1_pt1 | contig 22208 bp, 23 predicted proteins | sample 5559971 | NCBI WGS metagenome assembly JAABUV01 (sample SAMN10711881, study PRJNA513362) | rock metagenome | isolation source: Antarctica rocks | place: Antarctica: Victoria Land, Knobhead nord | collected 2015-12-19
AGGCGTGCGGCTCTGCTGAGCGGGGTCGCGGCGTCAGGCCGTGCGCGCCCGTCTCCAGCGGGCCCCTGACGGCGGGCGGGGCCGGCGGCCGCGGCGCAGGCGGCAGCGGCTGCGGCAGCTGCGCGCCAGCGGCGCTCGTGGCCGGCGACGGCGGCGGCGCGGCGGCCAGCGCCGCCAGGCCGGCGGTCACCGAGCCGGCCGTGAAGCGCAGCGCCAGCTGCAGGTCGGCCGTCTTGCTCCCATCCTGCGGCGTCACCCCCAAACCCGGGTCTGCTGAGAGGCTGGTGGCACTCGGCACAGGCTCTTCTGCTGTTTGAGCCTCGGCAGCAGGGACCAGCAAAGGGCGGTGCACAACCCTGGGCAGCACCTTGCCCAGGAGCGCGATGCAGACCTCCTCCTCCCCGCTGCGCATGGCGCGCTCCACGCTCAGGTCCGCGGCGCCCACCTGTGGGTGTCCCCGGGGCATGGTCAGGGTAGGCACAGGAGCGTCGAGCGCGGGGGCTGGCACGCTGCGTGTGCGTGGGCCGAGGCCCCACCAGGCTGGCCTTGAGCACGCCCGCCGTCCGCAGCTCAAAGCGCACGGTCGTCGGCGCACCAGTGAGGACCGACCTGCTCGCCCACGCGTCAGCTGGACGCTGGACGAGCCTGTGCAGGGCACGGATCTCAGCTTGTGCGAAGCGCAGGGGAGGGGAGGAGGGCGCGCACAGCTTCACGCTGTGGTTCCAAACGGGCGCCGTCGTCCCGCGCTTCGCCTTGCGGGTGCGCTCCTCCACGCCGCCATAGAACACCTGCAGAGCAGGTTGCGGGCGCGCCGTGAGCGGCAGAGTCCACGCAGCCAGACTGCGCTCATCTAGGAGATGGTGGCCCCCCCTGTTCACCCCCGACCTGGCCCGCGACAGGTCCCACGAACTGCACAGGACAGCCGAGCCACAGCCGCAGTGTGCCACAGAGCGCCGTGGTGGGCTGCAAGCCCGGCGCCCGGGAACGAAATGACGCGTGAGTGGTTCTCGGGGCGCACCGCCACCAGGCTCTCGCTGGCGGCCACCTTCTCGCCGACCTTTGCGCACACGACGGCGACCTCCAGCAGTCCAGAGCAGGCCGCCATGCAGCAGACTCAACACTCAACCGCGACGCCAGGAAAATAAGCGAGTCACATCAACATAATGTATTTGGCTCCTATACGTGCTTAGCAAGCACAGGTCGCCGTGGCCGGGGGAGCAGGCAAAAGCGGACCAGCACTGAGTACGACACTGTTTAAACCTGTAGGGTATGCCCGTTCGAATGCGGCAACAGCCGCTGCCTCCTGACAGCAGTGCGCACTCATAGGCAGCGCTGTCATGCAGTCTCAGATGGCGACCTGGAGCCGATCCGGCCCCGCGCCGCGCCTGCGCCTGCGCGACTGCGTGACCAACGCCGACAACCTGAGCCTGGACAGCGCGGGCGCCAGCCTGCTCTCACCCGCCGTCAACGGCAGCCTGAGCGCAGCCCGCGGTGCGTGCGCATGCGCTCGATGCGATCGCGACACAGACCGCGCGACGAGTGCACACGCGCTGGCATCGCCCTGTGTGACCTGCGAGCACCCGCTTACTCGGCACACGCGGGCGACAGGCAGCCTCGGGGACGGGGAGTGGCCGTTTGCGGCGCTGCCGTCGCCGTCGCAGGGCGCGGCCGCGGCGGCGCTCGCTGCCGCGGCGGGCCCCGCGCCCGGCACCGCGGGCACCCCCGGCGGCGCCGCGCCGTCCGTGCTCGCGCCGCTGCACTGCAACGTCGCCAGGGCGGCGGGCGCCGCGCCCGGAGGCGCAGAGGAGGGCGGTGCTGCGAAGCCGAGCCTGGCGCTGTCCTTGCAGCTGCCGGCACATCCAGACCAGGTGAGATGCGGGATCGCGGCATGGCTGCTATGTCCGTGGCCAGCGTTGTTCTCTTCGGCGCAGCCGTACGCGTGCAGGCACGCAGGAACCTGCACTGAGAGGACCCTGCCATCTCAAGCCAGCCAGGTCATACCCCACAGCACGCGGGGCGCAGGGGACCGGCGAAAACCTACCATCGCCGCTGATCGGCGCCGGCCTGTCGCCCCTGGTCGGCGCAGTTGCGCCCGCGCGACCCGCGCGCGGCTGGGACGCGCGGCGCCAGAGCCTCGCGATCGCAAAGACGTTCGACGCAGCCGCCGCAGGCGCGGCGCGGCCCGCCCGCTGCTGACTGCTGCAGAGCAATGGCAGCTCGTGCATTCGCCGATCGCTCCGCCCAGTCACCAGGCACCTGCAGGCAGAGATTAATGAAACACATTCCGCCCAAGGCAGACCCTGAGGCGCACAGCAGGCACACTCGGGGCATTGGCCTGGCGCAGCTGTCCCCCACAGACTGCGGCTTGCCCTGTGCGCAGGCACGGGGCTGCTGGAGGATGATGACCTCGCGGGGCTGCGCCTGCCCGCCCGCAGCGCCCGCTCGCCGCCGCCGCTCGCCGCCTGCGAGGCGCTGGGCCCGCTGCCCGAGGAGCCGGCGGCGCGGCCGGGCGCCGGCGGCGAGGCCGGCAGTGCCACAACGGACGCGCCGGCTCCCGCCCCGCGCGCTGCGGCACCGGCAGGGGAGCCAGCGGACAAGGCCGCGGGTGCGGCTGGGCAGCTCGGATGCGCCGCGCCGGCGCCAAAACGGAGCGCGCAAAGCCCGGTGGAGGCAGGGCCGAGTGCCTGTGAAGGGAGTGTGCGCGGCCCAGACGAACAATCGGTGGCCGCTGCTGCGGCCACCGAGGCCGCGGCCGGCAGCCCGGGGTTACAGGACCCTGCACAGGAGCCGCCCAGCGAACCAGTGCTCGCGGAGAGCCCATCGCACCTGCGCGCGAGCGCGGCGCGCGGCGCTGCCAGCCAGGGCGCGGCACCGGGCGGCGGCGCCGCAGTGGCGCGGTCGGCCGGCCCGCCCGCCGCGGCGGGCAGCCCGGACTTTGGGGCGCTGCGGGCGGGTGCGGCGGCTGCGGCGGCGTCCGCAGAGGCCGCCGCGGCGCGCTCGCCCGCGCGCGCGCCGGCGCAGGCGCCGCGCGCGCGCGCGCCGCCCATGCGCGAGAGCATGGCGCTGTTCCTGCAGGCGCGCGGGGCCCTGACCCTACCTCATGTGCTTGCCTGCATGCGCCCAGCTTGCGTGCATGTGAGGCCAGGAGGGCTGACGTGCTGTTGGCGCGCCGCAGCTGGAGGGCGCTGTGGAGGGCGCAAACGGCTTTGCTCCAGAAGAGGTCCTGGAGATCAATGACCCGGGCGCGGCGGCCGCGGGCGCACGCGCGCCGCCGGCCCGCTCTCACGCGGCCGCCTCCGCAGGTGGGCCCCGCAGGCCGGGAAACAGGCGGTCCCCCGGGCGTGTCGCTGCGGAGTCGGGGGCACCGCATGTGCCGCTGCCGTGCAGTAGCGCCGCCGGGCGCCGGGCAGCAGGGGCGCGGTGTGACGTGCGGTCTGCCTGCGCAGAGCTCGCGCCGCAGCCGGCGCTGTCGCCGCAGGCGGCCGCGGCGCCCGGCAGCCGCCGCGGCCGCGCGTCCGGGCCCGCGGCTGGCGGCGCGCCGGCGGTGTCAGACAGCATGCAGCTCTTCCTGCAGGCGCGGGCCCGCGCTGCCGTATCCGCGCCCCGGCGCTCGCCCAGAGGACCCCCGCGCTGCCTCCTTGCCCGTCCCGTGCAGCCGTGCAGCCTGCCAAGCCCCGCTCTGCTGTGCTGGCGAGATGTAGCAGGCCCACGCTGCAGCAGGGGCGTCCAGCCTTCGCAGCGCCGACGCTGGGCCCGACGCGCGCGCTTGCGCCCGCGCGCGCGCAGCTGGAGGGCGCCGTGGACGGCCAGAACGGCTTCTCGCCGGAGCAGGTGCTGCAGATCAGCCGCGCGCCCGGCGGCGCGCCCGGCCGCGCGGGCGGCGGCCCGGCGGCCGGCCGCGGCGCGGGCGTGCGCGCCAGCTCGCTGGCCGCGATCCAGGAGGGCCCCGACGGCGCGCCCGCTGCCCAGCGGGACCCCGTGGACGCGCGCGAAGAGACGATCGGCGCGTGGCGGCCGCCCGCGTGCGCGGCGGTGCGGGCCTGGCTGCCTTTCGCGCGCCGCTGCGCGCGGGGCCTGGAGGCGAGGCCCGCATGCGCTTGTCAACCAGGCAGCATGCGCAGGGGGTGGCCTGCTGCGCACGTGCGTGATGTTGACGGGGTGCCCGAGGGCGGCAGCAGAGCCACGCGGCGGAGGCTGCGCAGGCCGTGCAAGACATGGGCCAGCCTGCCAGCGGCGGGCGCGCTCATGCAGCGGCCGTGCCCGTGCAGCAGCCGGCGCCAAGCCAGCCAGGCGCGGCTGCCGCCGCGCCGCTCGCGGCGCCCGGCGCAGCGCCGCCGGCCGCGGCGGCGGGGAAGCTGCGGCAGCCCGCCGGCCAGCGGCAGGCGGGGCTGGCGGCCGGGCCGGCCGCCGCTGCGGCCGCGCCCGCGCCCGCTTCGCGCCTGCGGCGCCCCGCCGTCGCACACAACTTCTTCCGGCCGGGCACGCTGGCCGCCAGGCGCGCGCGCGCGCCCGCGCGCCGGCCCGCCTGTGCTCGTGCAGCCCGCGCTGCCTTTGACCCAGCACTCCCGCACGCCCTCAGCCCCGCTGTGGCCGCCGCCGCGCTTGAACCCTCGCGACCTGTAACCGGGTGTGGCCCCGCGCAGGGGCGAGCAGGATCTGCCGCTGGCAAAGGCAGGCAGGGGCGCCGGGCCGGGCGTGCGAACGGGCGGCGGCGGCGGCCGCGCCCGCGCCAGCCCGGCGCAGGCCGCCGCGGAGGCGCGCCGCGCCGCAGCGCGGGACGCCGCGTCGCGCGCAGGGCGCGCCAGCGCCGGCGGGGCGCAGCCTGCCGCAGCGCGCGCAGCGGCGGGCGCCGCGGGTGCGCGCGCGCGCCGTCCCTTCACCTGCCGCGGGGGCGGCGCGGGGGCGCCCGCGCCGCATGCCGCTGCTGCAGCGCCACCACAAGAAGCCTTCAGGGTGTGTGGTCGGGTAGCTAAAGGCCGCTTTGAGAGGATGCATGGGGACCGCGTGGAGGGACCGCAGGGACCGCGCGGGGACTGCGGGGAACGCTGGAACCGCATGTGGGACTGCATGGGGACCGCAGAGCAGGCCGCACCACCGGGAGTGTGCGGCGTCCGGCGCAGGAGCGAAGGGCGGACGCCCGGCCCGGCCGCACGCGTGCGGGGACCCGGCGGCGGGCGCGCCCGCCGGCCGCCCCGCCGCGCTCGCACCGCCGCTGGGGCCGCTGGCGGCAGCCGCGCAGGCATGCCCCTGGGCCTCCAGGGTCCTGCGCTGCTGCCGGCGGCTGACCGGACTGGGAGCAGCTGCGCGCCCTGGTCGGAGGAAAAGACCCATCAACTGGTGCTGCTGCCGGCACACTCGTGGAGCGCTCAAGCGTAGCATGCCCTGCGGAGCGTTGTTTATCTGCTATGTTGTGAGAGGGGGGAGGAGAGGAGAAGGCCCCTGACCAGGTGCCCCGCACACGGCCGCAGGGCGGCGGCTCGCCGGACGTCTTCAGCACGCTGCTGGAGCGCGCATTCCAGGACGGTGACTCCAACGCCTTCCGCGGTGCGGGCGGCCCCTTTGCGCTGCGTGTCTTCAGGCTGCGGAGATGCAGACGCATGCGGATAGCCTGCACGGCAGAGTGGCGCTGGTGCTGGTTCTGCAGCGGCACTCCTTCATGCGCAGCTGCATCCGCGCGCTGCTGAACAGAATGAGCTGCTCGCCGGTCTGTTGTGCTTTGATTCGCGAGTCTGGTGCCCGACCCGAGCCACAGGCTGCTCGTGCTCTGGCATCCTGATATCAGTGCATGTTGACAGGAATTCGTGTCTCTGGGTGTGCGGCAGGCCTGGGCGGCGGCATCCGCAACTCGCCGCTGGGCGGCGGCGACAAGGGCCTGGCCGCGCCGCAGCGCACCAGCGCCAAGGACCGCCACTGGGAGGCCTGGGAGGGCGGCCGGTGACCGTAGTGGCGGTCGCCCGGGCGGGCCCCGGTTGGGTAGGACAGGCGCATGCGCGCGACGTGCCATGCGTGCGTGCTGACACTGTTAGCTTTTCAATATGTTGTCATGAACATGAGCGAAAGGCAGGCAACCTGCAGTCCTGTAGGTTTGTTCCGAGAAAGGCTTGTGTTGCAGGGCGCTGCCGTCCATGGGTGGGCAGCAAGAGCTAGCCGCTTACTGCTAGTAAACCGTGCGTTGCACTTGGCAATCAAGCGAGGATGGCAAGCAATCTGTCAACCTAAAAACGGACCACCGCTTGTGGTGAGTGAGCGACGAAATAACACACTGCTAAAGGCAAAGAGACACTCTTGTTCCCAAAATCGCGCGGCCACCCCTGCATACCCGCAGAAGGCCCAGTCACTTTATGCACGCACTCTCGCTGAACCGCTCGCGCCGTCCGCACACACTCAAGCACCGAAAGCGGCCGCCGCGCGCGCAGTCGCCGCGGCGTACGCCTCCCGCAGGTGCGCCGGCAGGTACTGGCTGCGGTCGAAAACGGCCGGCGGCGCCGGCGCACGCATGGCGCCCGCGCCCGAGAAGGGCCCGAAGAAGTTGGCGTGCGGCGTGGACACCATTGCGCGCCGCTCACGCGTCACGAGGAAGGCCAATGGAGAGGGTCAGGGTAGGTTTAGGGTCTACGGTGAGAAACAACGCCACAGGAGGGCCGCAGCCTCTCCTGTGTGCCTGCAGCGTCAGACTCTGCATATCCACCACAACAGACTCTGCTTATCTGCCACAACAAGCCCTGCAGCCGCGCAGCCGGGGCGTTGGGCGCGCCGCTAGGGCTGCTGAGCGCGGCCTCTGTCTCCAGCACGACCACCTCGTTAGCGCCGTCGCGCAGCAGCGGCCCCGGCACGTACTGCGCCTCCTGCACGCGCGCCGGCCGCCTCTCCAGTCTCCTCCTACATGGGCTTCTAGGGATACTAGCATTATATCATGGCAGCAGTCAGGGCAGCCTTGCTTGAGCATTCACACGGCCGGGTGCTGCAGAGCTGGGCACGCTCGGAAACGCGCAGCGCATGGGCGCCCGGCGCGGGCGGCGCGGGCAAGCGGCGGCGGCCGGCGGGGCGCGCCTGCGGCCCGGCGGACGCCCAGAACCAGCCCAGGTTGTTGCCGTTCACCCAGAGCAGGCCCTTGCCCCAGCCGCGCATGTCGAGGTAGGTGTCTGGCAGCGTGCCCTCCGCGTTGGTGCCCGCCTCGCTGCCGTTGATGCGCAGCGTGCCCCTGCGGGCGCGCGCGCCCTCACCCGTGCGCTCCCTTTTTACGTCTGTGCCCTGATCGAGGTGCTCTCGCTCTTGAGGCGCAATCAGCAGAGTGTTGCTGACCTGACCAACACTTACTGAGCCTTGATATGAAGGCCAGGGGCGGCACGCGCGCAGCAATGCATGCGTGACATCAAGAACGCTGGCTGCAGCTGGTGGGCAGGGCGGTCAGGCTGCTGGGCGGGCGAGGCGCGGCGCCTGTAGAAGACGGGCCCGCTCTCGGCCGCACTGGGCGCGCTGACATCGGGCAGCGCAGCGAACTGCACGGCGGCCGGCGCGTCCAGCTGCAGCGGGAAGATGCGCCAGCCGGACAGCACCGTCCCTGCACATTGGCGCGCCAGAGCTTATTGCGTCAGAGCTGCTGGCTCCAAGCAAGAGGCAGCAGGATCGGACATGGCTGCACAATATGTCTGTGTGCCCGCATGCCTGTATGCGGAGCTGCTTTGCATGATTGCATGGCTGGGCGTGTTTGCCAGCACATTGGTCACACCGGGCCTTTTGAGACATATGCCATGACATGTGTTATCGGCAGAAGAGAGCTTTAGGCTGATAAGCACGCGTGCGTTTCCTGAGCATCTTACCGACACTCTATTTTATAGGACCATAAAATAAACTTCATCAGCTCTGCTGCTGCATGCTCGCAGTCTTACTCTGTGGTTTCTGAGCCTGAGGCAGAGATGAGGCTGAGCAGACGCACGAGTCTGACCCTGTACAAATTTTGCCATGCTTCAGACAACCTGTGAAGCAGCGCCACGGTACCTTTGTTCCCTCTCAGAAAACCCCTGCCTAATTCGATGCTTTGCGACACTCGTTGGCCACAGCTGCACAGCTGCCCCGGCTGCTGCAGGATCGCCCCGCTCTACCGGCTGCACTGCCCTACCCTGCGCCGAGCCGCCCTGCCCTGTGCCTGCGCCAGGCGACAGCCCACACCCGCGCGGCGGAGCCCCGCGACGGCCTCTGCCGCGGCGGCCGCGCCGCGCTCACTTGCCGCGCAGCTGCGCCAGGCGCTGGCTGAGGTCGTTCTCGGGCGCGGCGGCGGCCGGCGCGGCGACCGCCGCCGGCGCGGCGCCGGCCTGCGGCAGGTTCAGCTGCGTCTCCAGGCCGTGCTCCTCGGCCACCTGCTGCAGCAGCAGGTTGACGTCCGCCTCGGGCGTGGCCAGCGAGGCCTGCGCGTTCATTGCGCCCTCCACGAACTGGCTCTGCACGTCCAAATTCTCGAACTGGCGCTCGAACTGGTCCATCGTGTCGGCAACGCGCTCCAGGTTGTTGCCCGCGAGCGCACGGTCGAGCTGCTTGACGATTGCGCCCATGGAGGAGTTTATCGCGTTCATCTTGGCCTGCGTGTCCAGGCGCGATACGACCGCGTCCAGGCGGCTGGCCAGGCGCAGGTAGTTCAGCGCCTCGGTCTTCTTGCGTATCGCGTTCTGCGCGTATATCTTTGCGCCGTCCACGTTGCCCTTCTCGATCGCCTTTTTCACCTGGGGCGAGCGCGCGGCGCCTGGAGACGGCCCGTCCAGCGCGAGGACAGCAGCGACGCGAGAGCGCAGCTGCTGCGAGCCTGGCAACCGCGGCGCCAGCCGGGCGCGCCCTGAGATTCTCACCTTTAGCTTCTCCGCCTTCTCATCCTTTTCGCACTTGTGGCTGGACTTGACGAGCTGCTTGCTGGTGAACTTGAGGTTGAAGATGGAGTCCAGCAGCTTCTCGCCGCCCATCGCGGGGCGCGCGGACCAGGATAGCCCCACTGCAGGACTGCGCTCGCCTCACCCGCCCGCCGGCGCACTCGTGCTCCGCCCGAATGCGTGACGGCACTGGCAGACCCACGCACAGATGCGGCTCCCAAGCACGGCGCGTTGAAAGGTAGCACGCCCTCTTGTGCGCAGCGTGCAAGGAAAGGTCTGCTCAATTGTCACGTTTCACCCGGCAAGCTGCGCCTCAAGCTGGCTGCCAACTCTACTCGAAGAGAAGGTGCCTGCTGCAAAACCTGAAGCAGCCCTGCCCCTCAGCTCCAAGGCTCCGAGGAACAGGCAACAAAATCCACACATTGGGCACTGCCAGCACAGGCATCCAATAGAAGCTATGCAGGCAGTGGCGGGCTGCCCTGCAGCGCGACATGCTGTGCGCCACGCTGCATGCGGGGCCAGACCGTTCACATGCGCGCGGCCATGCGGCCTGCGGCGTAGAGCGATGCGGGCTGCCTGGCCGCAAGCAGCTGCGCCACCCAGGCGCCTGCAGGCGAGGGCGCTGACAGAGGAGACTGAGCTCACAGAGGTGCCCGAGCCGGAGGACGCGCGGGGCGCGATCGCGCTCGGGCTGAAGCTGTACAACGCGGGGAAGCACCAGGCGGCGCTGGACCTGTTCGCCAAGGCCCTGGAGCTGCCGGGCACCGGGCTGAAGCGCTTCAGGTGCATTTTACTCCGCCGCACCTTTGTATAGGCATCGGCATGGTTAGCCTGTGCCTACCCATGGATACCGTCGAAGGTACCGTCAGTGTGTGTGGGCTGAACCAACAGACGACCGCCCGGGGCGCAGGGACAAGCCGAAGCTGATCTCGGAGGGTGAGCGCCAGGCCGCGCTCTTCAACATCGCGTGCTGCTACTCGCGCCTGGGCCAGGCACGCGAGGGCCTCGCCGCGCTCGCCGGCTGCCTGGAAGCGGGCTACCAGGATGGGGACCAGCTGCGCGCGGACCCCGACCTGGCTTTCCTGCGCGAGGACGAGCGCTTCGAGGGCCTGCTGCAGCGCTTCCGCCTGGCGCAGCCCGGCGGCGGCGGCTTCTTTGGCAGCCTGCTGCGGGGCTTTGGGCTGTGAGCGGGCGGCCCGCCGGCGCGGCGCCGCGGCGGGCCGCTCTGCGCTGCAGCATGGGCTGGCGCGACAGAGCGTGATGCGGCTGAACACAGCCCCCCGGTGCCTGTTCAGAGTGGTGTCTGTTTGTGTGTGCATCTGATCGTGGACAGTGGCGAGGACACTACAGGACTGAAGCATGGTCAGGTCTCTGTGTCTAGTTTTGACCTGGTGTAATATGATGCGGCGCGTCTGGCTTGCCTCTGTGCACAGTGCATGGCGGCGGCGGGCGGGGGGCGCGCCGTTCAGGCGCACGTCGGGCGAGGTGAGCCCCTTGTAGTCCCACGCCGGGTCGCAGCCGAAGTTGACGCGCCCGAGCGCCTCCACCAGGATGTCCAGCACAGCGTCCTGGTTGCCGGCGGCGGCGGCCGGCAGCGTCAGGTTGCGCGGGTTGCTGCGCTCCAGGCGGCCCGCCACGCGGCCGTCCACCAGCACCTGCGCGCCCGCCGCTGCCCGTCGCGGGGCTTCTCCTGGAAAACAATCGGCAAAACGACCGGGGCGGCGGGGCAACTGCGTGTGTTGCCAAGTCTCAGGCGGCCCGCCCCGCGGCTGTCCGCCAGCCCCTGCGGGCCGGGAACCGCCCCCTTGCGGGGCGCTCCCAACAGGCCGGGCAGGCAGAGCAATGCGGGAGTCGCTGCACGCCCAGGCGGCCCGCTGCGTGGCCGCCTGCGTGGCCGTCCTTGCTCGCGAGCGCTCTGGCATGCCGTCACCGCCAGAGCTCGGTGGCAACGCGCTGAGCGCGCCTTCGCATAGTCGTGCACAGGCGCGCCGATGTCGAGCACGACGCTGCCGTCCAGCGCAGATGCGGGCACCTTAGTGCGGTACAGGATCAGGCCGCCCCTGCCGCATGACACGCGCCCTGTGCTATGCTTCTCCTTGACTGGGCTGCCCGCAGCAGACAGGATCAGGCCGCCCCTGCCGCATGACACGCGCCCTGTGTCATGCTAATTCTTGACTGGGCAGCCCGCAGCACAACCAACCGAAGCGGCGCCCCTGCCCGTACCAGCCCTGCTGCGTGGAGCCTGACAGGCTCCTCATGCGCTGTGCGGACTCAGGGCCGCGCGCCAGGCCGGTGGTTGTCATTTGATGTCAGGGTCAAAGCGAGCGTACTGGACGCATCTGACTCAAGCTGCGTTCGCGGCATGGATACGCACTGACACAGCAGAACTCCAGAGCGCCCAGAGCAACACGGCCGTGGCGCATGCGAGGGGACCCCGGGGCGCACGACTGGCCGTACTCCTCCATGACGTCGGGGGAGTCGGCCGCGACGCCGTCGCCGGCCACCAGCGCGCCCAGCTGCTCCAGCAGCAGCGCGCCCTCGCCCATCTCTACGCGCCCGTAGCCGCGCAGCACGGGCGGCGGCGGCGCGTCCGGCGGCGCCTCGCCCGTCACGTCCGCGATCAGGTCGCGAATAAGCTGCGCGCGGCGCGGGGGCGCCGCTCAGCAGAGCCTCGAGCACGGCCCTGCCCGCGCCCTGGGCGTGTGAGCGTCGCAATGCTGGCAGCCGCAGGCCCGGTGGTCGCGCGGGCCGCACACCTCAAACTTGTTGGTGCCGCCAATGCCCGGCTGCCCGTAGCCGCCGGCCTCGCCGACGGGGCAGTCGTAGTCGTAGCTGGTGATGTGCGGCTGGTAGATGGTCGCAGCCATGTTGGCGCCTGCGCCGCAGCGCGCGCGCGTCGGCGCCGCGCGCGCCCGCCTGGCCGACCATGCCAGCTTATCTGATACCTGCAGGCGCGCTGTGCACGCGCGCGCCGGCGAGAGACGACGAGGCACGCAGCGCACACGCCTGCCAGGCCGGATAGAGCAGTCACGCCTACCCTACCCTACCCTATATACATCGCGGCGCACCGGCCCAGTAGCCAAAGTTGGTGCCGCCGTGCGCCATGTAGAAGTTGACGGAGCCGGTGCTATTGGCGTGCTCGAGGATGGCGCGAAGCGACGCGGTGACCAGGCTCGCCGTCGTGTTGGCCATGACCTCGCCCCAGTGCGACAGCCAGCCGGTGCTGCGCGGCCCGCGCCCGGCCATGGGAGCAGTGTAGAGTGCACACCTCGTGAGGCACATCAAGAAGCACAAGGGGGTGGGGGGTGCGGAGCGGATCCGCTGGAATACCTGAGCTGCTGCAACGATGCAAGGAAGTGTGCCTACAACAAGCTGAGCGGAGTGGGGGGTGCGCACTAGTACTCGCTGCAGAACGGCGGCGACTTGCCGGGCGGGTTCATGGCGGCCTGCGCCGCGAACGCCCATGCAGGGTCCACGCCCGGTCCAAAGTCGACCACCCTGGCGCAGCCGCGCAAGCCTCGGCTGTGCGGTGCTTAAGGACAGGGTGGCTGGCCGCGCCCGAGCGCTCGCCAGGGCCCCCACAGGCGCGGCCGACGTGTGACGCAGCGGCGCGGCCGGCGCTCGCAAGCGCGCACCATGGCGGCCATCAAACAGGGGTCGAGCGCGTACCGGGGGGCGCGTGCACGTATGCACAGCCCTGTGGGTATAGGGTTAGGGTAGGCGCGCAGGCGCGGCGCAGGCGCGCACGTGAGCACCTCCTCGCCGTCCAGGCTGCCGATGGGTGCGACCTGGGGCGGGTCCGTGGTGAACAGCACGGCCTCGGGGCCCAGCGCCTCGCGCGCGGTGTCCACCAAGTGGCGCAGGTACGCCTTGTCGTTGAAGCCGCAGAAGCCGTACTCGTTCTCAATCTGCGCGGCGGCGGCCTAAGCCTTGCCCTATCCGAACCCTAACCCTATTGCGTGCGTGATTCCGCAGACCCAGGGAACTCTGACTCCCAACAAAGCATACCACCGAGTGCTGCTGCACTGCAGCCCAACCCAGCCCAGGTGTCAGGGCGAGCGCTGCAGCCAGAGTGAGTGGCACATACAACCCCAGCCAGCAGAGGCATGCGCCACTTTCGGGTGACCTGCACGCTTCCGACGCAGCAGCAACTCACTCCCTGCTGGTGGGCGCCACAAGCCCACCACCACGCAACGCACGCATTCCGCGGAGGCAGACATGCATGCCTCGGACCCGCAGTCAGCAGGCCCAAGTGCAGTGCAGGCGGGCCTGCTGCATGCAGCATGTGGGCAGGGCAGGCGACGCCGTCGCGGGCGCGCGCCTGCGTGAGGATGATGGGCCCGCCGCGGCCGTGCAGGTAGGGCGCCACGCGCGGCAGCAGCTCGCCCCACCAGCGGTCGACGTGCGCCAGGTAGTCCGGGTCTGCGGTGCGCAGGCGCATCGACCGCCCGCCCGCCACCTGCACTTCGGCGCGACGAGCAGTGTACTTTTAATCGTGCTCTGCGCCCGGCGCGCGGCTTTTCTGGCGAACCAGGTTGCGTGCACCATCGCCACCAGGTCCGCGTGTGGCCTGGCGCCGCAGGAGCGGCGAGCAGCGTTCATGCCTCGCGGCACACACCCAGCGGCGCTGCCCGACAGAGCTCCGGCTCTCCCCCATGCATGCCGGCCAGATGCGTGCATGCCCCCCCGGCCTGCCCGGCGCTACAGGGCGCGCGCGCGCAGCAGCGGGGCCTGCACGGCAGGGACGCGCCTTTGATGAGGCCAGCCACCAGGGGAAGCCGCCAAAGTCCCACTGCCGGGCGGAACACAGGTCAGCAGGGAGCGCGCGACCGCGGCAATGCTACCAGCAGCATAATGCCTGTAAGCAACTTGTCGTGCGCGCTGCCAGATGCGCTGCAGCATACCCAACCACTATCGCCTAGCCTACCCTACCACTATCGCCGTCACATGCATGCCTCACTGCTAGCAAAGCCAGCCATGCATGCTCGGCAACAGAAGTGCACGTGAGAGTCAAGGCTCCTGCACAGACTACCGTCGTGACATCAGGGCCCGTTAAGGGACCCCGCAGCCCACCTCGGCGCAGATGTAGGGCCCGGGGCGCAGGATCACGTCCAGGCCCAGCTCCTGCGCGAGGTCCAGGAAGCGCGTGATGTTGCGGCTGCCGCTCCACTCGTACTGGCCCGGCTGCGGCTCGTGGAAGTTCCACGGCACGTAGAACTGCGGCCGGCGCGCCCCGGCTCAGCCACGGGGGGCGTGGCTGCGTGAGCGAGGTCCCACAGCAGCTCCTCCCGCTCGGCTGAGCCTGGACAGGGACAGGCTGCAGCGCCGCCGCGTCCACGAGCGCGAGCGTGACCCGCGGCTGTGCGCCAGCGGGGCGCGCCTCTATGCTGTTCAGGCCCAGCGCGCGAACGCGCAGCAGCCGGTCCCGCCAGTACGTCGGCGGGATCCGGTTGTAGTGGATGCTGCGCGCCGGGCGCGCCCGCTCAGTCTAGTCAGCCCAGCATTTGCTTACACATGGCGCCACACACACTGTGTGACCGGAGATGGACGTTTCAATGTGTCGGCAACGTCACGCCGTTAAGGCGCCGCTCATCATGCAATGCATGATGCGTCCCATACATCTAGATGTGCCGACATCACGCACCAGGCACACGCACTGGTTGCGCGCACCTGCCGGAGATGAGCCGCAGGGGCTTGCCGTCCTTGATGAAGCGGTTGTCCTCAAGCGTGAACGTGCGCTTGGGAGCGGGGGCCGGCGCTGGCGCTGGCCTCGGTCTGTAGCCGTGCGACGGCCTGCGCGGGTTGAACACGGCGAGCACCACCAGTGCCAGCACGCCCAGCAACAGGAGGACCAGCTGAGACGTCTTCATCCTGCCCGGCCGGTGCGAGCGTGGGACACAGTCCTGGTGTTACGATAGCCCGCTCAACGCTGCCAACTGGCCACTTGGTACTCCACCCAGACGATAAGCGCACGTTGTGCTTGCAGGCAGGCCCTTGTCTTATTACCCTCCTCCCAGGTGCACTCCAAATGGTTGCCAGGACAGCAGACATCTGCATCACTAGAAGAGAACAGGGGCGAGGCGCACATCGGGTACACCGCCACACGTAGACGGATTGCCTTAGCACCGGCGGCGCTGAGCGGGGCAAACCTGAAAAGCAGGGAGTGGAGAGGCGACTGGCCTGGAGTGAGCGCTCGCGCAAGCGGACGGCGGCTGCGGCGGAGTGGGCCGCGAGACGCGCCGCCACATGCGGAAGCGCCCTGGGGGCGTTGCCCAGCATGAGGCGCTGCGGCGGGGCCGCTGACCTGAGATGGCGCACCCGGGCTCGCAAGTCGTGCTGGCAACCGCCGGCTACGACCACACCATCCGCTTCTGGGAGGCGACCAGCGGCATCTGCTACCGCACGCTGCAGTATGCCGACTCCCAGGTGGGCCGCGCACCTGAGCGCCCCAGAGCGGCGCTCGCCAGCGCCGCCGGCGGTGCTGGACGGCATGCGGGGGCGCACAGGTGAACAAGCTCGAGATCACGACGGACAAGCAGCTGCTGGCGGCCGCGGGCAACCCGCAGATACGGCTGTTCGAGGTCAACTCCAACAACCCGCAGCCCGTGCTCAGCTTCGACAGCCACTCCAACAATGTCACCGCGGTGCGCCCTGCCCACACCCGCCGCGCGCCGCCATGGCCGCCGCGCGCCGGCTGCGCCGCTCCGTCCTCCGCAAACCCTCCGACCTCACGGCCGCGGCGTCACGGGGCGCCGCCCTGCCGGGGCGCAGGTGGGCTTCCAGAAGGACAGCAAGTGGATGTACTCGGGCTCGGAGGACGGCACGGTGCGCATCTGGGACCTGCGCGCGCCGGGCTGCCAGCGCGAGTACCAGTCGCGCGCGGCCGTCAACACCGTCGCGCTGCACCCCAACCAGGGCGAGCTGATCTCGGGCGCGCGCGGCCCCGCCGGCACGGCAATCTGCGTGCCTGCAGGCGCTGATGGGGCTGGCAGGGAGCGGGGGCCATGCAGGCGCGCGGCGCTGTGACCTAGGCTGGCCGATGATGAAGCTGCATGCGTTCTCCGTCGCGGCGCGCCCCCAAGCAACCGGCGGCCGCTGCCGGGCGGCACGGGCCGGCGCAGGGAGGCTCAGGCCCGCCCAGCGGCGCCGCGCGCAGGCGACCAGCACGGCAACATCCGCGTGTGGGACCTGACCGCCAACGCGTGCAGCTGCGAGCTCGTGCCCGAGGTCGGCACCGCCGTGCGCAGCCTGACGGTCGCGCTGGACGGCTCGCTGGTGGTGGCCGCCAACAATGCAGGCGCGCCTGTTCTGCGGCCTGCTGGACGGCGGCGGCAGGGGGCCGGTGCTTGGGCAGGACGCCGGGTCGGGCGCCACCCGAGCGGGCGCCGCCCCGAAGTCTACCCTGGTGGTCAGGCTGCAGGCATGCATCGGCCAACAGCCGTGCGGGCGCACAGCCCGTACCGCACTAGCAGTGCAGTGGGCTGCTGGACCTGCGGGGACGCGATGTGATGTGTGCATATGGCCCGCATGGCGGCACTGGGTTGGGCAGTGGTGCTTCTCATTATACTTATAAAAAAATGCCGCTACCAAGCCTCACCTATCCCTGACCCTCGCTTTAGCTCAGTTGGAAGAGCATGTGACTGTAGTGGGCAAACCCCCCGCGGGAGTCTCAGCGGGCATCACGGGGTCGCTGGTTCGAATCCGGCAAGCGAGATTTTGCTTTTTGCTGCAGTTGGTTTTGGCATGGTCCGTGCACCTTTTTTCTGCATGACTGCCCACTAGTTTGTGCACGATGCCCCCTTTAGGATTGCTGCACATTGCTGCGTGCGGTTGCAAGCTCAAACGCCAGATGCCTTTCTGTGATTCCGACCCTCAATGACGCCTGCCTGCTGCGGCAGGCACGTGCTACGTGTGGCGCATGATGCGCGGCTCCTCGCTGACGACGCACTTTGAGCCGCTGCACAAGCTGCGCGCGCACGCCGGTGCGGACCACCTTTCCTTATGGTGCACTCAGTCCTGACGAGGCTGCGGCTGCGGTGCCGCGCGGCGCCTGAGCACGGCGCCGCGCAGGCAAGTACGTGCTCAAGTGCCTGCTGAGCCCGGACGTGCGCCAGCTGGCCACGACGTCCGCGGACAAGACGGTCAAGCTCTGGAACCTGGACGGCTTCACGCTCGACCGCACGCTCGTGGGTGCGGCCCGCCGCGCCCGCCGCCCTATCCCCTGGCCCCATCCGGGCCGGGGCGGAGCACACCCTCGACCTGAGGCAGGCACCACGCGGCCCCGCATGCCCGCCGCCCTCCCACGCATGCCCGCCGGGCCGGGGCGCAGCGCATTCCCGACCTCAGGCAGGCGCCGCGCGTCCCCGCACGCCCGCCGCCCTCCCATGCATGCCCGCCGGGCCAGGGCGGGGGTCACGGCCGACCCCAGGCAAGCGCCGCGCGGCCGTGCAGGCCACCAGCGCTGGGTCTGGGACTGCGTCTTCTCGGTTGACGCGGCGTACCTGGTAACAGCGTCGTCCGACTGCAGCGCGCGGCTGTGGGACCTGTCTACAGGCGACGCCATCCGCATGTACAGCGGCCACCACAAGGCCGCCGTGTGCTGCGCGCTCAACGACAGCGCGATAGAGGGCCGCGACGCCGACTGATGCGGCCGGCGGCGCGCGCGCGCGCGGCACGAGGAGTGTGGAGCTGCTGTGAGTGAAGAGCGGGGAGCTGTCGGCCTTTGTTTTTCGGGCTGCCGTTGCGGCTGTGTATCTGTCGCTGTGCCTGATGATTTTGCAGAGGGAGTGCTTCGAGCATGATACAGCCATTCTTGCCATTGAGTTGTGCACTTGCAGCAGCCCAGAGTGCAGACCATGCGGACATAGCAGTGCATTAGCGCCGGTTGCCTTTGCCGTGCGGCGTTATGCGCAGGGCCTGGAGTATGCTGTGTCTGATGACAACACTGAAGTGTGAGGGTGGCAGTATAGCATGGTGTGCAGCCGCCACTTCGCGAGGACATCAATAGGCTCTACACTGCCACTGTGGGGCCAAGGGCCAACCATGGGGTGATTTGCACTGATATTCACATCTCGGCTCTCCTCTGTGCCAGAGAGGACAAGGAACTTCCACGAGTAAGAATGGTACATTCCTGCCAGGCCTTGGTAGCAAGGCTGCCCTCATGAGTAAGCAGACGTCCACCTCAGGGGAACTTACATTAGTACTGTTAGGGCAAGTCGCTGCAGCCCTTGCCTCTCGGCCGTTGCTTCAAACTAGAGCTCTAGGCCCAGAGTGCGCTTGCCGGCAGTGCGCGGCAGCTGCCCCAGGCACTGCGTGTATCAATACCAGTGAGTAAGAGCTGTCACCAGCAGCCCCGCAGGCATCTAGCTATATCTTTCTGGGGAACCGCAGAGCTGGAGGCCACTCCCACTGCACCTTTGAGGTTGACACAGCAAGCTGCAGCGCCCACTGCACCGCGCACTGCTTGACAGGGCTGGGCCGTTGCCAGTTTGCTCTCCGCGCACGAAGGCCGGGCTGCAGATGGAGTGCCTGGACGCCACGATGCCTGGGTTGCCGGCGCACCTGCTCTTGAGTAGTGCAACAGCGCAGCGGGAGGCCTTGGTGAGTGCCTGGCGTCCAGGACACCTCACCTACGTGCCTGCGCTCTTACGGGCACCAAGCGCGGAGCCGGGGTACCACACGTGCGTGTACTGTCGTGTGACGGCTCAGGCAGCCACGCAGAGTTGCTAGACGGGCATCCAAGGTTTCAGGGAGGCCGCATTGCGCAAGGCCATTTAACTGCGCCGCAGCTGCCTCATTCGGCAGCTACACGCGTTAAAGCCGGCTCGCAGTGCTGCGTTGCTTGTGAAAGATGTGTGCAGTGCCGCTGAAGCAGCGGGCGGGCACGTTGCAGCAGGTCCTCGCCTGCTGCCGTGCCTGAGCGGAGTGCTGGGCCGCGCAGTGCGCGGTGGTGGCGCTGTGCGCGGGCCTCGGCGTCGGCGCGGCCAACTACGTGCTCGAGGCGGTCGGCTTCTGGCTGTGCCGCGCGCTGGAGGCGCGGGGCATCGTGCGCCGCTTTGTGCCGGGCGGCGGGCAGTTTGAGGAGCACCCGCTGAGCAACGTCTGGGCGGTCGGCGGGCCCTATGTCGCACTGTACTACGCCGTCGCCCGCTGGCTGTGGCCCGGCCTCAGCGCGCGCATGTACGTGAGCTTCAACGTGCTGGAGGTGTGGGCGTTCGTCTGGTGCGCGCGCCCGCCCGAGCCCCAGCCAGAAGCGGCTGCGCAGCACGACGTGCGGATCAGCAATTGCCTGGTGCGCGCGGGCACGGGGCCTGACCGCCTGTGGCGCGCCAGGTGCGCCATGGTCGCCCACGACGCGTGGTTCTACGGCATGCACCGCCTCTTCCACCAGGCACGCCCCCGCTCGTCGGCCCGCCGCGCCGCAGGGCGCGCCGCCGCGCCAGCCTGCGCCGGCGGCGCCTCGCCGCCCAAGTGCTCTACCCCATTTCCATACCCTGACTCCAGCCCTGCGAGCGCGCAGGTCAAGCCGCTGTTCCGGCTGGTGCACCAGCGGCACCACCAGAACGGCTCCAACGTGACCGCGCTGGGCACCGCGTTCGGCGACGCGGCCGACATCGGGCTCTGCTTCGTCGCGTTCCACTTTGTGCTGGGCGCCGCGCTGTGGCTGCTGCCGGCCTGGAACCTGGCGGGCGTGGTGACGCTCATCGCGTTCGAGGCGCGCGGCCCGGCGCCCGGGGTGGGGTAGAGGCCTGAGGTGTGCGTGCCGCGCGCCAGCTAGAGCACGGCAGTATGCAGGACAAGCTGACACTCAGTACCTACAGCAGCTCTGAAAGTCGCTGCGCTGTTTTAGATGGCTGCGTATGCGCACTCGCTTGCTGCCGACCGGTTTCTGCCTGAGGAGCTGCTGCGAGCACTCCTCGCACGCCCGCACGGCGCACGCCCTGGCCCGCTCTCCGGCCGGCTCCGCCGCACCCGCCTCACCCGCGCCGCGCTCCGCAGGTCGCGACGAACATCACGGGCCACAGCGGCTACGAGCTGCCGCTGTGGCTGCACGCCGTGGTCACCGCGGGCGTCGGCCTGACGCCGCTGGCGGCCACGTCCAAGACGCACTACATCCACCACCTGGACCCGCGCTTCAACAAGGCGCTGTACTTCACCTGGTGCGACCGCCTGGCCGGCTCGCACCGCGGCACGCACCGCCTCATCGACGGGGACGCGGATGTTCCCAAGGCCGCCTAGCGCGCCCCGAACGCGCCGCCGCCTGCCCGTCAGCCTGTTCATATTCGTTGTTCGTGTTCGTCTGTACTGGTCCGTGTGTTCGTCGTTTGGCAAGAACTGCGCGCGGCGCGAGGCATGCGGGCCGCACAACGTATGGCCAGTCCCGGCAAGTAGACGTGCGTCGCCCCCGTGCCGCGTTTCTGGGATGTGTGCCGGCATCTGACAAGCTGCCGGGCTCGTCAGGTGTGGGCCTCTAGGGCTGTTAGGGTGAGAACTCACTGCCCCCTTTAGAGTGTTAGGGAGAAACATCTACCAAGGACGAATGCATGGCCGGTCTCAGACTCCCTGCTTGTGGCCAGAGGTTGTCATTTGCGGCGTAGCCATGCGTCCGCCTCGAGGCGGCCGTGCGTCGCCGCGGGCCTGTATGCGAGTGTCATTGGCCCTTTGTGCGTGGCCCGGTCGTGTTCAGTATGTGTCCAGCCTCAGAAACAATCTCCCCTGTACTTTGGGCTGTTGCGGGTGCATCCACATTGATATGCGAGTAGAGGAGCTTGTTGGAGAGGAGCTTTCTGGGCCGGATAATGTCATTGTCTGACAGTGTAGTGGGCTGACACCCCCCATTCATGCCTGCTGTCTGGCACAGCAGTGATCTATGTATTATATATAATGGCAGGAACGTACACTGCAATTGATCATGTTTTGCTGCTAAGGCATGTAATAAATAGTCCCTCCGAGTGCTTTTACATGCTACCTGACTGTACAAATAGACCGCGACCTCCGTACCTACCACCACTGCACATAACAGTGTTGTCTGACAACGCACTCACGACACCTGCAACTCTCTCCATGCATTTTCAGTCGCCATGGCAGCCTGCCATTGCCCAACGACCCTCTAAACGATGTTCACCTCATAAATAATACGCCACCCAACCGAATGACTGCAGTTACAGAGACAGGGCACACGCAGCCCATAGACAATGCACAGCACAGACAGCACGCAGTGGTCACTCAGGCCCCTCGCTGACAGGACAGGCCAGGATGCCAGCCAGCTTCAACCTGCTAGGCCTGCTTGCCCGGCACGCCAGCCGGCGGCGGCCGCCTAGGCCTGCTTGTCGCCCTGCAGGCGCTTCTGCAGCGCGGGGCGCCACTTGGGCGAGTTGTACGTCAGCAGCCCGGCCAGCAGCACGGCCGTGCCGGCGATGAAGTTGGGCCCCAGCGGCGGGGCCGCGTCCAGGTACGGCAGCGGGAACGTGAACGCCCAGATCGTCAGCGGGATCACCGACTGCATCGCCAGCGACTGCACCACATTCTGCCGCCGCCGCCCGCGCGCGCCGCCGTCAGCCCCATGTTGCAGGAGGCCGCTGCGCATGCGCTGGCATCAAGTCTGAACCAGGGCCCGTGATTGACAACACCAGCCTGCGAGCCCCAGCGCCCATGGCCGGTGGCCGACAGGCCCCCAGATCGCGGCCAGCGCGGCTCGGGCACGCTCTTGAGACCGCGAGCGCCCCGACCATGCCTGGAACAGAGCACAGCAAGGCACGCGGCACCGCGCCGCCTCGGCGCCTCGAGCCGGGCGAGAGCGCGGCGCGACGCGGCCGCGGGCGCGAAACGCCACACGCATTACACGATCCCCGAGACCACGGACTGGAAAGAAAGTAGTATAAGTATGCCACTCATCAGCAGAGCGCACCCCGGTCGCGCGCAGCAGGTTGAGCGCGGCGATGTTGAACGCGAGGTTGGTGCCGACGTACAGCGGCGCCAGCAGCGGCGCGCCGCTGCAGTCGCTGCCGCACCCGGCCGGCGAGATGCCCATCAGGCACTGCGTGCCTGCGCGCGCGCCGCCGGCGAGATCGGACGTGTGCTTTACAGCAGCACTTCCCAACGATATGTCCTTTGCCAACCCCAAAAAAGGGTAGAAAGTACACATGGTCTGCTGAAGCCATGCAGCGTGTGCCGCCAGTCGAGCTTGCGCGCCACAGCCCAACGCCGCAGCCGCTTCCGGGCCGCTGCCATGGAGCGCGCACGGCTTTCTGGCTGCACCCCGCAGGCGCGCATCCGGCGCCGGGGCGCGCCTTCGGCCAGGTACGTCGGCAGCTCGCCGAAGGAGATGCCGCGCAGCGAGGCCAGGAACGG
>JAABUV010002966.1_pt1 | contig 22202 bp, 23 predicted proteins | sample 5559971 | NCBI WGS metagenome assembly JAABUV01 (sample SAMN10711881, study PRJNA513362) | rock metagenome | isolation source: Antarctica rocks | place: Antarctica: Victoria Land, Knobhead nord | collected 2015-12-19
CCTGTGGCAGCAACGAATTACAGCCATATCGGCTCACGCACGGCTCCCCGCGAAAATCACCGACGCCCTGCTCAACACGCTCGCGGAGGCCGCCTGACGAATCAACAACAGTGCGAAACTCCACTTCGGGGCAAGGGTCATGTGAACTCGTAGCGGAGGGTGCGGTTGCCCCACCAGGGGACGGGGGTGTTGGGAAGGTCGGCTTGGCGCGGGCATCCTGAGTTGCGTGAGCCGTGGACCTACCAGGCGTGTCCATCGCATGGTGGTGGATGGCGAGGTGACACCTGCGCTCCTGCGAGCGGCCGAGCACGAGGCGGATCTGGTGGCCCATCCCTATATCGGTGTCGAGCACGTGGAGTTGACCCGGCTTCATCTGACCGGCCGGGATACCGAACTCGGGGAGCTTCGGCAACGGATCCCAACCGGGGTACGACAGCGGTGGTGGCGTCCGCGGGGGCCTCACTCCGCGCTACGTCGACGCGGCCTCGCGGAGACCGAAGCTGCCCGCCGGGCTGCCGAACCCCCGGGACCCCTCCGGCCTCGCCAGCGACTACCAGGCCCTCACCCGGGAGATCCTCAACCGCATCCGCGCCGCGGAACAGGTCACCGTCAACGGCGGTGAAAGGCCATGAGCAGTCCCCGGCGGCGAGCCGCCTTCTACCCCACCGCCCTCGACGACATTGACGACCTGCTGCCCATTCTGTCCACCCCCGTGGGGGATCACCCCGAGCCGTCGGGGGCCGGTGACCCGGTGGCCCCCCCGGTGCAACGACTGGCACCCCCGGAGAAGCGTTCCCCGTCGCCGGCCTCCCCGGTGCCCGCCGCCCCTCGCCGCATCCCACCCCCAGAGGTGTCCCTCGCCCCCGACGTCTACGGTGCCCTGCGCGCTCACCCAGCGGCCGAGCCAACCGCCCGGCACCCTTGCCTCCCCCAATTTGTCCCGCTCTCCTGATCGCGTGGGTTCGCGACACGGGCAGTAGCTCGCAGGCGTGTCCGTGCTCGTCCCGCGAGCCCTCTTGGGATTTCTTATTGTGGAGCTATGACCCACGTTCGCTCAGCGCCGTCCGCCGCGTTTCTTGTGGGTGCCGTCGCAGAAGGGGGCGATGCTGGTGCGCCCACAACGGCACAGGGCGATGGTGCGGCCTCGCTCACCGCGGAGGTCGGTGCCGTCGCCGTCGACGAGCCCCGCCGGTCCCCGGACCAACAGGGGCCCGTCCGGGCAGACGGTGATGAGGACGTCCGGGCCCAGCGGGGGGATGAGGGCGTCGGCGGGATCGGTCATGGGGACTCACTACCGGGTCGCGGCCGCGCCTGCACGCCGGAGGTGGCCACCGCCATGCCAGTCCCCGCCGCGCGCGGCCCGCTCAGCACGGCGCTGCGCTCGATGCTGACGCAGGACGCTTCCCCCACCACGTTCCTGGAGGCGGTGCGCACCGCGGCCCTGCCGGCGGACGTGCTGCACGACGACGACGTCCAGCTCACCCTCACGATGCTCTACGAGCTGCACCTGCAGGGCCTGGCCGGGGTGAGCGACGACTGGGAGTGGAACACCGACCTCTTGGCCGCCCGGGCCGTGCTGGAGGTCCCTTTCGCTGCCGCCCTGGACGCGCTCGCTGGTCACGTGGAGTGCACCCCGGACACCCTGGCGGGTGACCTGGCCGCACTGACTGCCGACGACGGCACCCCGGGCCTGGCCCGCTTCGTAGCCCGCGAGGCGCAGCTGTGGCACGTGCAGGAGATCGTGGTCCACCGCTCGCTGTACCAGCTGCGCGAGGCTGATCCCCACACCCTGGGCATCCCCCGCCTGGCCGGTGCTCCCAAGGGGGCGCTGGTCGAGATACAGACCGACGAGTACGGCGGTGGCCGACCCGAGCGGATGCACTCGGCGCTGTTCGCCCGCACCATGACCGCCCTCGGGGTGAATGCCTCCTACGCCGCGCACGTCGACCGGGTGCCCGCGATCACGCTGGCCTCGCTCAACGCCCTGTCCCACCTGGCCCTGCACCGCTCCCGGCTCGGTGAGCTGGTGGGGCACCTGTGCACCGTGGAGATGACTTCCTCGGCGCCGAGCAAGCTGTACAGCACGGGGCTGCGCCGGTTGGGGTTCGACCGCGACGCCACCCGGTTCTACCACGAGCACGTCGAGGCCGACGCCATGCACGAGCAAATAGTGGCCCGTGACCTCGCCGGCGGGCTGGCCCGCGCCCAGCCGCACCGCGCCCCGGACGTGCTCCGGGGCGCCCGAATCTGCGCCGCCCTCGACCACCTCGTCGGAGCCCACATCACCGGCAGCTGGGCCGACGGGCGCAGCTCCCTACTCAGCTGAGCGGCACCGTCGCGGGGGTCGCTGCGGCGCGGATGACCACGAGTCGCTCGGTGCGCCCACCTTCGGTGACGAATCCGCGGGACTCCAGGAGCTCTGCCCGCGCGGTGAGCACTGGGCCGAAGGGGTGCGTGACTTCCTGGACGACGTCACCGTGCAGCCCATGGGCGTGCAGCGCGTCAAGGGTGGCTTCGATCCCGCACAACCCGGAGTGCACGAGCAACAGCTCACCACCGGGAGCAAGAACGGTGGGCGCCGCGGCGATGACCCGGTCCAGCAGCGTGCGTCCGTCCCGGCCGGCGTCGAACGCCCGGTAGCGGCCGTGGCGCGGCAGCTCGTCGGTGGCGGCGGGGACGTAGGGCGGGTTGGACACCACCACGTCGAACACGCGTCCGGAGACGGGCGCGGTCAGGTCACCCCGAACCGCGCGGAGGGTGGTGCGGTGCAGACGGGCATTGACCCGAGCGGTGTGCACCGCGCGGCGGGAGAGGTCGACGGCGGTCACCCGGCCACCAGCCAGCGCCGCGGTCACCGCGAGCGCACCGGTGCCGGTGCACAGATCCAGCACCCGGGCACCGGGTGTCACCGCCCGACGCAGGACGTCGGCGACGAGCCAGGTGTCGCGCTGCGGCGGATACACACCGGGGGGACGAAGAAGGAACACAGAACTCCTCGAGTACGCGCAACGGTGCGCGAGGGCACGTCCCTGGTCGGCGAGCGGCGGCTGGACCCGTGGCGAGGAAACGGTGACGTCCCGACACAACCAGAGGCCCCCGGCGGACCAGCGTCGGGGTGGTCAGCTCCACCAGCGTGGCCACCGCCGACATCAGCGTCGTGGTCAGGGCCAGTGAGGAGGCGGCGCGGGCCGCTGGACCCGCTCGGGACGCCGCACCGCTGGTCACCGGGCACGCCGCGGAGCCCACCTGGGATGAGCCGGCTGCCCAGACCGACATCACGGTGTTCGACCGGATGACCGGGGCGCTGGCGGAGGGTTTCCTGGGTTCCGACGTGCTCTACGGTTTCGCCTCCCATCAACTGCACACCACCTGGCTGGCCAGCTCGACCGGCCTGCGCCGCCGGTTCGTTCAGCCCACCGGCTCAGTGGAGGTGAACGCCAAACGGGACGGGTCGAGCGCCTGGGGTGGCGTGGGCACCCGCGACTTCACCGACGTGGACATCCCCGCAATCCTCGACGACCTGTCCACCCGGTTGGGCTGGGGGCAACGCCAGGTGGAGCTGCCCGCGGGACGTTACGAGACGATCCTGCCGCCGTCGGCCGCCGCCGACCTGATGATCTACCTGGCCTGGACGATGGAGGGTCGCGGGGCGCAGGAAGGCCATACCGCCCTGTCCCGGGCCGGCGGCACCCGGGTCGGCGAGCGGCTCACCGAGTTGCCGCTCACCCTGGCGTTCGATCCACACGCCCCAGGGCTGGAGTACCCGCCGTTCGTGGCCACCGCGGAATCCGGTGACGATGTCTCGGTCTTCGACAACGGCCTGGACGCCGGACGGGTGGAGCTGGTGCGCAACGGGGTGGTGAACGCGTTGACCTACCCCCGCGCCGCAGCCGCCGAGTTCGCCGCACCCGTGGCTGTACCGGGCAACAACCTGCTCCTCACCGGTGGCACGGACGCCTCGCTGGCCGACATGGTCGCCCACACCGAGCGGGGGCTGCTGCTGACGTGCCTGTGGTATATCCGCGAGGTCGACCCGGCGACCCTGCTGGTCACCGGGCTCACCCGGGACGGGGTGTACCTGGTGGAGGACGGGGCAGTGACCGGTGAGGTGAACAATTTCCGGTTCAACGAGAGCCCGTTGGATCTGCTGCGGCGGGTCACCGAGGTCGGGGCCACCCAACGCACCCTGCCCCGGGAGTGGAAAGACTGGTTCACCCGGACCGCCATCGCCCCCCTGCGCATCCCGGACTTCCACATGTCGTCGGCGAGCAAGGCGCGGTGAGCAGGGCGCCGTGAGCAGGGCGCCGTGAGCAGGCGTGGTGAGGAGTCCGCCCGCCTCGAGCGCTCGTGGTCAGGGGGCCTGCGCACGGCCCTCTGTGGTCGGGGCGGCCAACACGCCCGGGCAACGTGCAGAACGCGCCCCGATCGCACAGGTAGCAGAACAGACCCCCTGCCCACCCCGCCCCGAGTCCGCCCCCTCGACGACCTGCTGGCGCGGACCTGGGCTGAGTACCGTCAGCGCGTGGCCAGCACCCCGGACGACCTCTCCCCCGCCGCGCTCGAGTTCCTCACCGCCCGTCAGTTGGCCACCCTCACCACGCTGCGTGCTGACGGCACGCCGCACGTGGTACCCGTCGGCTTCACCTGGGACCAGCAGCACCACCTGGCCCGGGTGATCACCGACGGAGCCAGCCTCAAGGCGCGCAACGCCGCCCGCGGAGGACCGATCGTGCTCTGCCAGTTCGACGGTGGGCGGTGGCTGTCGCTGGAGGGCACCAGCACGGTCACCGACGAGCCTGGGGCCGTGGCCGAGGGCGTCGCGCGGTACGCCGCCCGGTACCGCCAACCCCGGGTGAACCCCACCAGGGTCGTCATCGAGGTACACGTCGGCCGGGTACTCGGCTCCGCGGCGATCCTGCGCCCCGCCGCATCGGTGCGGCCCTGCGCCAGGGGCTGAGACGCTGGCGGGATGCGCACGGTGACCCCTCCCCTGATGCTGCTCGACGGCGCCAGCCTGTGGTTCCGGGCGTTTCACGGATTGCCCGAGTCGCTCACGTCGCCGGCCGGGCGGCCGGTCAATGCGGTGCGCGGGTTCACCGACATGGTGGCCGCGCTGATCCGACGGGAGCATCCCAGGCGCCTCGTGGTGTGCCTGGACCTGGACTGGCGGCCGCAGTGGCGGGTCGACGCAGTCCCCTCGTACAAAGCGCACCGCGTGCTCGCTGGCTCGCCGGACGGCGACGTCGAAGATGCCCCCGACGAGCTCGCCCACCAGGTGCCGGTGATCCTCGAGCTGTTGGCCGCCGCCGGAATCGCCACCGGCGGGGCGGACGGAATGGAGGCCGACGACGTGCTCGGCACGCTGGCCGCCAACGAACGCCGCGACCCCGTCGTGGTGGTCAGCGGCGACCGGGACCTGCTGCAGGTGGCCGCCGACGAGCCCGTGTCCGTGCGGGTGCTCTACGTGGGCCGGGGCCTGGTCAAGGCCGAGTTGTACGGTCCGGCGGAGGTCGCCGCACACTACGGCCTACCGGCGCACCGCGCGGGTCCGGCGTACGCCGAGCTGGCGCTGCTCCGGGGTGACCCCTCCGACGGGCTGCCCGGAGTGGCCGGGATCGGCGAGAAGACGGCGTCACGGCTGCTGCTGGCCCACGGCTCCCTGGCCGGACTGCGGGCGGCCGTCGGAGACCCGACCTCCGGGTTGGATGCGCGTATACGAGCGAAGCTCGCGACCTCCGGTGCGTACCTCGATGCGGCAGAACAGGTGGTGCGGGTGGTCACCGACGCCCGGGTGCACCTCTCCGGTGGGGATGCGCTGCCGTCGGCCCCGGTGCATCCCGACACGTTGGCCGCGTTGGCGCAGCACTGGGGCGTGCAGAGTTCGGTGCGGCGGCTGACGGAGGCCATGTCGGCGGGGTGACAGCCGGACCGCCCAGTCAGGACTGGGCTAGTCCTGGGCTACTCCTGGGCCAGTGCTCGACAGGGCGGGGCGTTTAGACCCGACTTGCCTCTCGTGCACCAGATCCCCCCGTGACGCGGGAATCCGCGCCTGAGACCGAATCCGGTGCACCAGAGGCAACGACGAGGACGACTAGTCCACGACTAGGACTGGTCGGCGCCCGCGGGTCAGGGACGCGCAACCTGGTACGTGCCCTGGTCGTCGGTGACCGTCACGGTGACCGGTTTCTCCTTGCCCGCGATGCTCGCCTGGCAGGTGAACCGCGCGCCGGATTTCACCTGCTGGTCGGCCGGGCAACTCACCGAATCGACTCCGGTGAGGTTGTAGCTGTTGGTGAGGATGCCCTGGACGCCATTCTGCAGGGCATTCTCCTCGAACACAGTGGTCTTGAAGAACCCTGGAACCACGAACCCGAGGACCGCCACGACGAGAACCAGGAGCAGTACGCCGAGGCCAGCCCACCGGACTGCCGCGCTCCTCTTCGGCTGCCCGGGGACGCCACCGAACTGGCCTTGGCTGTACCCCGGCTGGCTGTACCCCGGCTGGCTGTACCCCGGCTGGCTGTACCCCGGCTGCCCGTACCCCGCCTGCCCGTACCCCGCCTGCCCATACCCCGGCTGCGCGTAGGGCTGCTGGTTGTACCCCGGCTGCCCGTACCCCGGCTGCTGCCCGTACCCCGGCTGGCCGTACCCCGGCTGCTGCCCGTACCCCGGCTGGCCGTACCCCGGCTGCTGCCCGTACCCCGGCTGCTGACCGTAAGGCTGCTGGACGTACGGCGGCGGCTGGCCGTAGGAACCCCGATAGAGCTGCGGCTCTGGCCGACCCGCTTGCGACTCGGGCCGACTGTCAGGGGTAGTCATAGACGCCTCCGCGCGACGGTTCCGCCAGCAGCCGCCGGCCGGAGCGCTGACCCGGAGCTCGAGCCCCCGAACCGCACGGCGCGATCCAACCACAGCGTGCGACCGATGAGCTGGGCACGCATCACGCCGTGCCCAGCGCTACCACTCCCCGCCGCACGGCGCTCACCGCGTCGGCGGCGACGCCGGCCAACGGCGAGCCTCGCGCGGCGACGCGGACCTGGTCGAGGAGATCGACCACCTGCCGGCACCAGCGTACGAAGTCGCCGGCCGAGAGCTGCTGGCCGTCCTCCCCCGCCGCCGCCAGCACCGCCGTCAGTGACTCGCCACGGGCCCAGCGGTGCACCGGCCAGGCGAACCCGAGGTCGGGCTCACGCGTCGGGGCGATCTTGTGCCGGCGTTCGTCGTCGGTGAGTTCCGACCAGATCCGTCCGGTGTCCGCGAGCGCGGTGCTCACCGAACCCGCCGGTACGCGCGGCAGCGTCTCGGCCTCGCGCCGTGACTCGTAGACGACGGCCGACACCACACACGCCAGCTCGGCTGCGGTGAGGCCGTCCCACACGCCGCGCCGTAGACACTCGGCGACCAGCAGGTCCGACTCGCTGTAGATCCGCTCCAGGCGCTGCCCGTGCTCGCTGACCCGCTGATCAGACCCGGCGCCTTCCAGATACCCGCGCTCGGCCAACAGCGCACGGATGCGGTCGAAGGAACGGGCGAGAGAATGCGTGGTGGCCGCCACCCGCTGGCGCAGGGACTCCGTCTCCCTGGCCAGCCGGTCGTGCCGTTCGGCCCAGCGTGCGTGCTCCTCGCGGTCGGCGCAGCCGTGGCACGGGTGGAGCCGCAGGGCCCGACGCAGGGTGGCGAGTTCGCTGTCGTCCGCGGCCACCGCGCGGTGCCTGCTCGAGCGCCCCGGGGCCGCGATCCCGCTCGCGCGGAGGGTGGACGCCAGGTCGCGGCGCACCCGCGGCACGCGGTGGTCGACCCGCTTGGGCAGCGCGAGCCGCCCCAGCACAGTGGCCGCGGACGGGAAGTCGGCCACCGAAAGGCGACCAGCCCAGTGGTCCTCGGTCAGGACCAGTGGCCGCGGCTCCGCCGGGTCGGAACCGGTGTCGAGCACCACAGCCAGACCAGCGCGCTTACCCCCGGGCACGGCGATGACGTCGCCGCGCCGGAGGGCCGCCAGCGACGCACCCGCCTGGGCCCGGCGCGCCGTGGTGGCGTGCCTGGCCAGCCTGCGCTCCCGCTCACCGATGTCGCGGCGCAGCGCGGCGTAGGAGCCGAAGTCGCCGAGGTGGCACTGAATGGCGTCGGCGTAACCGGCGAGGGCTTCGGCGTTGCGATCCAGCGTGCGCGCGAGCCCCACCACCGACCGATCTGCCTGGAACTGGGCGAAGGAGCGCTCCAGCAGCGCGCGGGCAGCGTCGGGACCCATGGCGTCGACCAGGTTGACCGTCATGTTGTAGGCGGGTCTGAACGAGCTGCGCAACGGGTAGGTCCGGGTGGAGGCGAGCCCAGCGACGGCCGTGGGTTCCACCCCGGGCGCCCAGAGCACCACGGCGTGCCCTTCGACGTCGATTCCGCGTCGCCCGGCACGTCCGGTGAGTTGGGTGTACTCACCGGGTGTGAGGTCGACGTGCGCCTCGCCGTTGTACTTGACCAGCCGCTCCAGGACGACGGTGCGCGCCGGCATGTTGATGCCCAGCGCCAGCGTCTCGGTGGCGAACACTGCCCGCACCAGCCCGCGCAGAAACAGCTCCTCCACGCACGTCTTGAACGCGGGCAGCAGGCCGGCATGGTGGGCGGCGAACCCCCGCAGCAGTGCCTCGCGCCACTCCCAGAAGCCGAGTACCCCCAGGTCACCCTCCGGTAGCCCACCGGTGTGCTCACCGACCACGATCTCTATCTGGGCCTGCTGCTCCGGTGTGGTGAGCCACATCCCGGAGCGCATGCACTGGGTGACCGCGGCTTCGCAGCCCGCCCGACTGAAGACGAAGGTGATGGCCGGCAGCAGCCCCTCGCGGTCGAGCCGCTCGACGACGTCTGGGCGCGGCAAGGGCCGGTAGCTGGGGTGCGCCGCCCGGCCGTATCCGCCGCGGCGCTGCGGCGGGGTTCGTCGACCGCGACGGGCGTGACTGGGTGGCCAAGAATCCTCGCGGCGCTCGCGCTGCTGCACGTAGCGGACCAGCTCGGGGTCGACCACGAGTTGACGCTCGCGGGTGTTGTCACGCTCGCTGAACAGGTCGAACAGCCGCCCACCGACCAGCACGTGCTGCCAGAGCGGAACGGGCCGGTGCTCGTCGAGCACCACGGTGGTGTCGCCGCGCACCGTGGAGATCCACTCACCGAACTCCTCGGCGTTGCTCACCGTCGCCGACAGGCTCACCAGCCGCACGTCCGACGACAGATGCAGGATCACCTCCTCCCACACCGCGCCGCGAAACCGGTCGGCCAGGTAGTGAACCTCGTCCATCACCACGTGGCTGAGCCCGCGCAGGGCGGGTGAGCCCGCGTAGAGCATGTTGCGCAACACCTCGGTGGTCATCACCACGACGGGAGCGTGGGGATTGACGGAGGTGTCCCCGGTGAGCAGGCCCACGTTCGCGCGGCCGTGCCTGAGCACCAGGTCGGCGTGCTTCTGGTTGCTCAGCGCCTTGATCGGTGTGGTGTAAAAGCATTTGCTCCCCGATGCCAGTGCCAGGTGCACGGCAAACTCCCCCACGACCGTCTTGCCGGCACCGGTGGGCGCGCAGACCAGTACGCCGTGGCCGTCCTCGAGGGCGACGCACGCCTGCTCCTGGAAAGGGTCCAGCCGGAAGCTCAGGCCTGCGGTGAAGGCATTCAGCTCCGGGTGCGCCGTGCGGCGCTTCGCGGCGGCGAACGCCTCCGCGTGGGATGTGTCGGCCACATACCTCAGGCTGCCACACGCCGTGTGCGGGTCGCCCGTGCGGGAGCCGGGACTTGCCGGGCGGGCGGCGTCAGGTCGCGTCGGAGTAGCGGTGGGGGTCGTCGACCGGACTCACCGGGTCCACCGCCTCCGTGCTGAGGTCGAGCGCCGACGCCTCGTCGTCGGCCAGGTCGTCCAGGCCCTCGACCTTCGCCACCCGGGCCTGCCGCTTGTCGTGCGCGACAGCAATGATGCGGGCGAGCTCGAAGAGGATGGTGAGCGCGACAGCAAGGGCAACCATCGAGATCGGGTCTGTGCCGGGCGTGGCGAAGGCAGCGAACACGAACAGCGCCATGATGATGCCGCGCCGCCACTTCGTGAGGTTCTCGGCCGGCAGCACACCGACCTGGTTCAGCATCACCACCAGCAAGGGCAGCTCGAAGCTCACACCGAAGATCACGAGCAGGGCGATGAGAAAACCGAAGTACTGGTCGGGTGAGAGGGCCACCGTTACGACGTCGGCCGAGAAGCCCAGCAACACCTGCAGACCCTGCGCCACGACGTAGTAGGCGAGCACCGCACCCGCGGTGAACAGGACGACAGCCGCGGAGACGAAGACCGTGGCGAACCTGCGTTCCTTCGCGTACAGACCCGGCGTGATGAAGCCCCACAACTGCGCCAGCCATACGGGGCTGGACAGCACGATACCGGCGGTCACCCCGACCTTGAGTTGGAGCAGGAACGCGTCGAACACGCCCGTGGCCAGCAGTGAGCAGGAGCCCGGAATACCGTTGAGGTTCGCCCGTTTGCTCTCGTCGAGGCTGCAGTAGGGCGCGGTGAGGATCTTGCCGAGGCTCGGCAGCCCGAAGGGGTCGTGGTTGAACCACACGAAGCCCAGCGCCCCCCCGATGACCACGGCCAGCGCTGCGATGGTCAGCCGGCGGCGCAGCTCGAAGAGATGGTCCATGAGGGACATGGAACCGTCGGGACTGCTCGCCGCGGAGCCGCGCAGCGCCGCGATCGGGTTAAACACCCGTGGACTCAGCGCTGCTGAGTGGGGGGCTCGGCGGACACCGTCGCGGGCTGAGTTGCCGTCGCGGGCTGAGTTGCCGTCGCGGGCTGAGTCGCCGTCGCGTCGAGGAAGCGCTGCGCCTCCAGACGCTGCTCCTCGACCGTCTTCGCCCGGGCGGGTAGCGGCGATGGCTGATCGTCGGGCGTCTGCGTGTAGTCGGCCTGAGCTGGCGGCTTGGCCGGCTTGCCCTCGTCGTCACGCAGGCCCTTGGTCTCGGCCTTGAGGATGCGCAGCGAACGGCCGAGCGACCGGGAGGCATCGGGTAGCCGCTTGAACCCGAACAGCAGCATGACCACGATCGCGATGATGAGAATCTCTGTGGGACCCAGGTTCACGGTGGTTCCTCTCGTGTGGTGTGCAGACGACAGACTACGCCCGCCCCTCGTTTCCGGAGGTTAGGGCGCGTCGGTGAACGGCGGGTGCCGGGAGTACGCCGCCAACGCCTGCTCGGCGCGCACGACCAGCTCGGCGACCAGCTCGACCGGGGTAAGTAGCTGGGCGCCGGCGCCCAGACCGAGCACCAGGCGCAGCAGCCACTCCATGTCGGTGTAGCGCAGCGCGACGACCACGCCCCCGTCGACCGCCTGCTCGACGGACTCCACCGGGTAGTACTCGGCGACCCACGCGTGCTGGCGAGCCAGCTCCAGTCGCGCCAGGGGGAGCTCCGCGCCGAGGCCGAAGGGGTCCTCGGCCGCAGACAGCTCCGCGACGGGTGCCACGGGTACCTGCTCGTCGAGCATCGTGACCTGCTCCACCCGGTCGACCCGGAACAGTCGCACGTCCTCGGCGCGCCGACACCACGCCTCCAGGTAGGTGCGTCCGTCGACCACGAGCAGTTGACGCGGCTCGACCACCCGGTCGCTCACTTGGTCACGGGAGGCTGTGTAGTACCTCAGCTGCACGGCTCGGTGTGTCCCGAGTGCGGCGGCGAGGGACGCGGTGGTCGCCGCGCTGTTCTCGTCGGCGTGCTCGATGCCGACGGCCACCGCGCTGGGCCCGCTGCTGCCCCCGGCGGCCGCCTCCACCTTGGCCAGGGCACGCTCGACCACGTCCCGCTCCACCAGGCCGCCGACCTCGGCGAGCGCGCGTAGCGCCACGGCCAGCGCGCCGGCCTCACCGTGGGACAGCCGCAGCGGGCGGGTCATCCCGGCGTCGAACACCACGGTCACCGTGTCGCCCTCGAACGACAGGTCGATCAGCTCGCCGGGCCCGTAGCCGGGCAGCCCGCACATCCACAGCAGGCTCAGGTCCTTGCGCAGCTGGGTCGGGGTGACCCCCAGTTCCCCGGCGGCGTCCTGCACGCGCACCCCCGGGTGCGACTGCAGGTACGGCACCAGCGCCAACAGTCGGGGCAGCCGCTGGGCTCCGGCGCTCACCCCGCCACCCCCGCCGCCCCCCGCAGGGTCGCCAGCACCCGCTCGCGCAGCGCAGGTGGGTGCAGCACGACGACGTCGGCGCCGTGACCGGCGATCCAGCGCGCCGCGACCTCCAGGGCGGGCAGGGTCAGCTCGACGACGGTGCCGGCGGGCCCTTCCGCGCAGACCACGGACCGCCGCCGGAGCCCGCTGGCCCGCCCCGGCGCCACCAGCAGCCGGGCGTGCACCTCGCGGACCGGCACGCCGGCCGACTGCGCTACCAGCGCCAACAGGTCGGTGCCCGCCGGCACGGTGACCGCCCCCGCCGGGCTGGTGGCCCGCACGTCGGTGATCCGGGACACGCGGAAGCACCGCACGTCGACGCGGTCACGGTCGTGGCCGACCAGATACCAACGCCCGCGGTAGGAGACCACGCCCCAGGGTGCGACGGTGCGCCTGCCCGGTTCGGCACCGGGGTGCGCGCGGTGGGTGAAGGTGACCATCCGCCCGGTTTCGACCGCGCTCACCAGCGGGTCGAAGGCCGGGTCGCTGGCGCGTACCCGCGGCTGCACGCCAGGTGCGATGTTGCTGTCTACCTCCACCCCGGCGGCGCGCAGCTTCAGTACGGCCGTGCGCGCGGAGGCAGCCAGCTGGGGGGAGTCCCACAGGCGCGCGGCCAGGGCCAGGGCGGCGGCCTCGTCCGGCGCCAGCTCGATCTCGGGCAGCTCGTAGTCCCGCCGGGCGATGCGGTAGCCGTCGGCGGAGTCGAAGTGCGACGTCCGCCCGGTCACCAGCGGCACCCCCAGCTCCCGCAGCTCGGACTTGTCCCGCTCGAACATGCGGAAGAACGCCTCGTCGGTGGGGGCGTCGTCGTAACCGGCGACGGTGGACCGGATGCGCTCAGCGGAGAGGAACTGCCGCGTGGAGAGCAGGCAGATCACCAGGTTGACCAGACGCTCGGTGCGGGCCGCGGACACGCCACCACCCTAGGGTCCAGCGAGCCTGGCGCGGTCAGGTCAGCCGCAGCAGTGCGGCGTACAGCGTGAGCCCCGGCCCGAAAGCGAGCGCCACCACGGGTGCACCAGGAGCGAGGTGGGGGGTCAAGGCGTCGAGGACCAGCAGCACCGTCGGCGACGAGCAGTTCCCCCGTTCGGCGAGCACCCGCCGCGACGCGGCCATCGCCTCGGCGTCGAGATCGAGCCCGGCCGCCACGGTGTCGAGGATCCGCGGCCCACCGGGGTGCACGGCCCAGCCCCGCACGTCACCGACGTCCAATCCGTTGCGTCCCAACAGCACGTCGACCAGCGGACCCACGTGCTTCGCCAGGACGTCGGGCACCCGCGGTGAGAGGCCCATCCGGAAACCGTGGTCGGTGATGTCCCAGGTCATGTGATCGGCGGTGGCGGCGTCCGTCACGGCGGCGACGTCGACCACCTCGAGTTCACCGCCGGGGCCCGGCTGGGTGTCACCGCCGGGGCCCGGCTGGGTGTCACCGCCGGGGCCCGGCTGGAGCACCACGGCCGCGGCGGCGTCGCCGAACAGCGCGTGCGTCACCACCTGCTGCAGCTCGGTGGCGTCGCGTTGCAGGTGCAGCGAGGTGAGCTCCAGGCACAGCAGCACGGCGGGGTGGCCGCGGGCGACCACGTAGTCGGACACCGCGCCGAGGCCGGGTAGCGCGGCGTAGCAACCCATGTGCCCGATCATCAGCCGCTGCACGTCGGGGGCCATGCCCAACGCGGCCCCGAGCTGGACGTCCAGACCGGGCGTGGCGTAACCGGTGCAGGTGGCGACGGCGAGCAGGCCGACGTCGGTCGGGTCCAATCCGGCGGCGTCGAGCGCGTGGCGCACTGCGCGCTGCCCCAGCGGCAGCGCCTCGGTGATCCAGCGCCGCATCCGCGCCTGCGTCCCCCAGCCGGAGACGTCCTCCACGACGGGATTGACCACCCCGTGGCGGCGCCGCACTCCGGAGCTGGTGAAGATGCGCTCGGCCGCCCGCCGGTGCGGCCCGGTGTGCCCGGCGAAGTACCCCGACCACAACTGCGACTGTTCCATCACCGGGGGGAACGCCGACCCGGCGCCGGTGATCCGCGCGGTCGTCACCGGGCTGCTCGCTTGGTACCCCACGCCTGGAACAGCAGGGCGGTCGAGCGGGTCGCCACCATCGGCACGGCCACCGGTGCCCCCGCCAGATGGCGCACCAGCGGCCACGGCGCAGGGCGCAGGCCACGCAGGGTCAGCTCCACGCCGTGCCGCCGAGCCACCCGCACCAGCTGCGTGCGGTCGACGAACAGGCGGGGGTCGTGGATGCCGCGGGGCGCCAGCCGTAGCCCCTCGGCGAGGGTGACAGCGACGAAGCGGGCGCGGCGGGTGTCGGCGATGGTGTCGAGCACCAGGACCCCGCCGGGCCGCACCAACCGACACGCCTCGGCCAGGACCGCCGCGGGATCGGCCACATGCTCCAGCAGTTCACCAGCGCTCACCACGTCGGCGCACCCGTCGGGCAGCGGGACGGCGGTGACGTCGGCGCGCACGGGCTGCACCCCGTGCTCCGCGGCCTGGGCCAGCGCGGAGGCGCACCGGTCCACCCCGAGATGCCGGTGACCCAGATGGCTCACATGCGGCGCGAGCAGGCCGGCGCCGCAGCCGAGGTCGACGAGCAACGACCCCACCCTGGTGGCGCGGGGCATCAGCGCGGCCCGAGCGGCGGCGATCCAATGCAGCATGGCGAAGCAACCGTGGGGCGCCCACCACTGATCCGCCAGGTCGTCGTACTGCCGCAGGTCGTTGCGCGCGCGTCGGGGCGGGTGAGGGCGCGGCACGGAGTCGAGGTTGTCACGGGTGGGGTGGCGCGGCGACACGGGGGCACGCAGGATCGTCGGGTGACCTCAGCCGATGCTGGTGCGTCCGCCCGGGTGGCGGCCCTGCTCCGTTCCTGCCACCCGGTACCCACGGTAGCGGTCACCGCGGTGGCCACGGCGCTGGCCGTCCTGGCGCGCCGCGACGCACCCGGGGTGCTGCTGGTCGCGGTGACGGTCCTCGCGGGGCAAGTGTCGATCGGGTGGCTCAACGACGCCGTGGACGCCGGCCGGGACCGGGCCGCGGGCCGCACCGACAAGCCCGTTGCGGCCGGTGCGCTCGCGCGCTCCACCGTCGCGGCTGCGGCGGTGCTCGCGGCGGTGGCCAGCGTGCCGCTCTCCTTCGCCGCCGGCGGGGTGGGTGGCGGCGTGCTGCACGCCCTGGTGGTGGGCGGGGGGTGGGCCTACGACCTGGGTCTCAAGTCCACTGCGGTGTCGCTGGTTCCCTATGCGGTGGCCTTCGGTGCGCTGCCCGCGTTCGTCGTCGCCCCGGTCGTCACCCCGCCGTGGTGGCTGGTGGCCGCGGGAGCCCTGCTCGGTTCGGCGGCGCACTTCGCCAACGTCCTGCCCGACCTGGAGGCCGATTCCGCCACCGGGGTTCGTGGGCTGCCGCACCGGCTCGGGGCGAGCGGATCGGTGGTGGCCACGGTGCTGTTGCTGCTGTCGGCGTCCGCCACGCTGGTCCTCGGTCCCCCCGGGGGTGTGCGCCCGATCGGCCTGGTCCTGGGGGCGGTCGCCGTGCTCGCGCTGGCGGTGGGGGTCTGCGGCGGGGACCGGGCCGTGCTCTTCCGCATGGTCATGGCAGTGGCCGTGGTCGATGTCCTGCTGTTGCTGGTGTCTGGCGCTGCCGTGCGGTGAGCGGCCTCAGATGGAGGCGATCAGCCGCTCCACCCGTTCGTCGACGGCGCGGAACGGGTCCTTGCACAGCACGGTGCGCTGCGCCTGGTCGTTGAGCTTGAGGTGCACCCAGTCGACGGTGAAGTCGCGGCCGGCGTCCTGGGCTGCGCTGATGAACTCACCGCGCAGCTTGGCGCGGGTGGTCTGCGGTGGCGTCTCCTGCGCGGTGTCGATGGTGGGGTCGTCGGTGACCCGCGCGGCAAGGCCCTTGCGCTGCAGCAGGTCGAACACGCCCCGTCCGCGTCGGATGTCGTGGTAGGTGAGGTCGAGCTGGGCGATGCGCGGGTCGGACAGGTCCATGCCGTGTCGGTCGGTGTAGCGGCGGAACAATTTCTGCTTGATGGCCCAGTCGATCTCGGTGTCCACCAGCGACGTGTTCTCGCTCTCCACCGCGTCGAGCGCGCGCCCCCACAGGTCAACCACGCGGTCCATCACCGGGTCCGGGGTGCGCCGGGTGAGGTGCTCGACGGCTTTGGCGTGGTACTCGCGTTGGATGTCCAGGGCGCTGGCCGAACGGCCGCCGGCCAGGCGCACGGGTCGGCGGCCGGTGAGGTCGTGGCTGATCTCGCGGATGGCGCGGATGGGGTTGTCCAGCGCGAAGTCGCGGAAGGCCACCCCGGCCTCGAGCATCTCCAACACCAGGGCGGCCGAGCCCACCTTGAGCATGGTGGTGGTCTCGGACATGTTCGAGTCACCGACGATGACGTGGAGGCGGCGGAACTTCTCCGCGTCGGCGTGCGGCTCGTCGCGGGTGTTGATGATCGGTCGCGAGCGGGTGGTGGCCGAGGACACGCCCTCCCAGATGTGCTCGGCGCGTTGGCTCAGGCAGAAGGTCGATCCGCGCGGGGTCTGCAGCACCTTGCCTGCCCCCGCGATGAGCTGGCGGGTGACCAGGAACGGCAGCAGCACGTCGGAAATGCGGGAGAACTCGCCCTGGCGGGCGACCAGAAAGTTCTCGTGGCAGCCGTAGGAGTTGCCCGCGGAGTCGGTGTTGTTCTTGAACAGGAAGATGTCGCCGCCGATGCCTTCCTCGGCCAGGCGCGTCTCGGCGTCCACCAGCAGGTCCTCGAGGATCCGTTCGCCAGCCTTGTCGTGGCTGACCAGCTGCACCAGGTCGTCGCACTCGGCGGTGGCGTACTCCGGGTGCGAGCCCACGTCGAGGTACAACCGGGCACCGTTGCGCAGGAACACGTTCGAACTACGACCCCAGGACACCACCCGACGGAAGAGATAGCGGGCGACCTCGTCGGGGCTCAACCGGCGTTGGCCCTTGAAGGTGCAGGTGACGCCGAACTCGGTCTCGATGCCCATGATGCGTCGCTCCACGGGGCCGACCCTACGCAGCGGTGGTGGCTCGCTCAGGGTCGAGCGGTGTCGGCGTCCGGCGGCTGCGCCTCGGGTGCGCCGGCCGGGGCAGGCTCGGGCAGGAGTTTGGCCAGCACGGCATCCGGGAGTCGACGGAACGCACGGCGCGGGCGGGCCTGCTCGAGTACCGCCACCTCCAGCGAGGCGACGTCGAGGGTGCGTGGCTGCCCACTGCCGTTGACCTGCTGCAGCGCCCGGACCGAGGTGGCGACGGCTTCGCTCAGCGACATCCGCGGCCGGTACCCCTCCTTGAGCGCGGCGGTGATGGGTTCGGTGGTGCCACCCATCACCACGAAGCCGGACTCGTCATTGATGGAACCGTCGTAGGTGATGCGGTACAGCTGAGCCAGGGGTTCCCGCGCGCCGGCCGGCCCCACCTCGGCCACGCAGATCTCCACCTCGTACGGCTTGGCCTGCTCGGTGAAGATGCCGCCCAGGGTCTGCGCGTAGGCGTTGGCCAACGACGCACCGGTGACGTCGCGCCGGTCGTAGGAGTATCCGCGCAGGTCGGCGTGCTGGATCCCGGCGCGGCGCAGGTTCTCGAACTCGTTGTACTTGCCGACGGCGGCGAAGCCGATCCGGTCATAGATTTCGCTGACCTTGTGCAGGGTGGTGGAGGGGTTCTCGGCGACGAAGAGCACCCCGTCGGCGTAGCTCAGTACCACCACGCTGCGCCCCCGCGCGATGCCCTTGCGCGCCAGCTCGGAGCGGTCGCGCATGATCTGCTCGGCTGAGGCGTAGTACGGCATGGTCACGGCGGTGGCTCCTGCTGCTCGATGGTTGCGTGGACGGGGCGGACGGACCGCTGCTCAGCCGCCGGGGCGGGAATGCCGCTCGGTCACCACGGCGGTCGCCACCTCGGCGGCGCGCTCCTCGGGCAGGCGGACGGCGCCGAGCTCGCCGGTGACGGTGACGACGGCGGGGTAGAGCCCGCGCACCAGGTCGGGACCGCCGGTGGCCGAGTCGTCGTCGGCCGCGTCGTAGAGCGCCTCGACCGCGGCGCGCACGGCCGTGTCCTCGTCGGCCTCGGCGGTGTAGCGCTTCTTCAGTGCCGACCGGGCGAACAGCGAGCCGGAACCCACACTGTGGTAGCCAAAGTGCTCCTCGTAACGGCCGCCGGTGATGTCGTAGGAGATGATGCGCCCGGCGCGCGACGGGTCGGGGGCGTCGACGTCGTAGCCCGCCAACAACGGCACCACGGCGAGGCCCTGCATCGCCGCGCCCAGGTTGCCGCGCACCATCGACGCCAACCGGTTGGCCTTGCCGTCCAGCGACAGCGGCCGGCCCTCGATCTTCTCGTAGTGTTCCAGCTCGACGGCGAACAGCCGCACCAGCTCCACGGCCACCCCCGCGGTGCCGGCGATGCCGACCGCGGAGAATGCGTCGGTGACGAACACCTTCTCGACGTCACGCATGGCGATCAGGTTGCCCATGGTGGCGCGCCGGTCGCCCGCGATGAGCACCCCACCGCTGTAGGAGAGCGCCACGATGGTGGTTCCGTGCGGCGTGAGTCCCTCCGCGGAGCCTGACCCACGGTTGCCGGGGAGCATCTCGGGCGCGTTCTGCCGTAGGTACTGGGTGAACGACGACGTGTCCGGGTGGCCTGGCGTCCGCCCTTGGCTCACTGGCCGCCCTTCTGCACATAGGCCTTGACGAAGTCCTCCGCGTTCTCCTCGAGCACGTCATCGATCTCGTCGAGCAGGTCGTCGGTGTCCTCGGCCATCTTCTCCCGGCGCTCCTGACCGGCGGCTCCGTCTGCTCCGGCAGCGTCGTCGTCCCCGCCACCACCGCTGCGCGTGGTCTGCTCCTGGGCCATCGTCGACTCCCTGCTCGCGTGTCGTTTCACCTTGTCGTGCTCAGGTAAGACCCTACCCAGGGCCACCGACGCTGGTGGGCCATCCCCGCCGACTCCCGCCGACGCCAGTGGCGTGCGCCGGCGCGGCGCCGATACTGGTGGCGTGGCCTCGGCGCCCCGCCGATACTGGTGGCGTGGCCGAGGAACTGCCTGAGCTGCTCCTGCCCCACGTCGACGCCTGGCACCACTGGCTCGCCGAGCACCACACCGAGCCGTCCGGGGTATGGCTGGTGCTGAGCCGCAAGGGTGGGTCGGTGACCTCGCTGACCTACGACCAGGCGCTGGACGAGGCGCTGTGCGTGGGGTGGATCGACGGGCAGGTCCGTCGCCGCGACGAGGGCAGCTTCCGGCAGCGTTGGACACCCCGGCGACAGCGCAGCCCGTGGTCGGAGCGCAACGTGGGGCACGTCGTACGGCTCACCGAGCAGGGGCGGATGCAGCCGGCCGGGGTGGCCGCGGTAGCTGCGGCGAAGGCGGATGGGCGCTGGGACCTGGCCTATGCCGGCCAGGCGACTGCGGTGATCCCGGCGGACCTGGCCGACGCGGTCGCGGCGGAGCCCGGCGCCCAGGCGATGTTCGAGGTGCTCACGTCGCAGAACCGGTACGCCCTGATCTTCCGCCTCAGCCAGGTCACCGACCCCAGTGTCCGAGCGAGGCGAATCGACGAGTTCGTGACGATGTTGGCGCGCGGGCAGACCCCACACCCGCAGCGGGCCCGGCCGCCGGGGACGTGACGATGCCGGTACCGACTGACCGTGGTCTTCATTGCGACCTGTCTCCGGCGAGGGAGGCGCGTAACAGCCGCGTGGAAGCGCGTGACGGCGACGACGGCCGGACTCAGGCCTTGGTCAGGGCGTCGACCAGTTCCACGGCTGAGTCGACCGAGTCCAGCAGTGCCCCCACATGTGCCTTGGTTCCGCGTAGCGGCTCCAGCGTGGGGATGCGCACCAGGGAGTCGCGGCCCACGTCGAAGATCACCGAGTCCCAGCTGGCGGCGGTGACGTCGTTGCCGAAGCGGCGCAGGCATTCGCCGCGGAAGTAGGCGCGGGTGTCGGTGGGCGGGGTACTGATGGCCGACTGCACCTGCTCCTCGGTGACCAGCCGCCGCATGGAGCCCCGCGCCACCAGCCGGTTGTACAGACCCTTGTCCAGCCGCACGTCGGAGTACTGCAGGTCGACCAGGTGCAACCGGGATGCCCCCCACCCCAGGCCCTCGCGGTCCTTGAAGCCCTGCAGCAGCCGCAGCTTCGCCGGCCAGTCCAGCACGTCGGCGCAGTCCATCGGGTCACCGGCGAGCTGATCGAGCACCCGAGCCCAGGTTTCCAGCACGTGCTGGGTGCGGGCGTCCGGATCGCGGTCGTGGCCGAACAGCTCGGCGACCCGCTGGTGGTAGATCCGCTGCAGGTCCAGCCCGCTGAGCTCCCGGCCGTCGGCCAGTTCCACGGTCGCCTTCAGCGTCGGGTCGTGGCTGATGTGGTGCACCGCGGCGACCGGGCGGACTAGCTGCAGATCGGACAGGTCCGCGCCGGACTCGATGAGGTCGAGCACCAGCGACGTGGCGCCCACCTTGAGGTAGGTGGCGGTCTCGGCCAGGTTGGCGTCGCCGATGATCACGTGCAGGCGGCGGTACTTGTCGGCGTCGGCGTGCGGCTCGTCGCGGGTGTTGATGATGCCGCGCTTGAGGGTGGTCTCCAGCCCGACCTCCACCTCCATGTAGTCGGCACGCTGGGACAGCTGGAAGCCCGGCGTCTCCCCCGACTGACCGATGCCGACGCGGCCGGAACCGGCGAACACCTGGCGGGAGGCGAAGAACGGCGTGAGCCCGGTGATGATGCTGGCGAAGGGGGTCGAGCGGGCCATGAGGTAGTTCTCGTGCGTACCGTAAGACGCGCCCTTGCCGTCGACGTTGTTCTTGTACAGCTGCAACCGTGGTGCACCGGGGACGGTTCCGGCGTAGCGCGCGGCCTCCTCCATCACCCGCTCACCGGCCTTGTCCCAGATGACGGCGTCCATCGGGTCGGTGACCTCGGGTGCGGCGAACTCCGGGTGCGCGTGGTCGACGTACAGCCGGGCGCCGTTGGTCAGGATCATGTTCGCCGCGCCCACCTCGTCGGCATCGACGATCGGGACCGACGCTCCGGGCCGGGACAGGTCGAACCCGCGCGCGTCGCGCATGGGCGACTCCACCTCGTAGTCCCAGCGGGTGCGCTTGGCCCTCGGTACGTCGGCCGCAGCGGCGTAGGCCAACACCGCCTGGGTGGAGGTGATCACCGGGTTCGCTGAGGGGTCGCCCGGGCAGGAGATGCCGTACTCCACCTCGGTTCCCATGATCCGTCGCATGGGTGCCGAGCCTACGGCCGTGGCGGATGGGTGCCGGCCGGGCGGGGTTGGGGTACCGCCGCTGCCCACGCTGGGTGTGGTGGACATCGAGCCGACCCGGGCGCGGCAGGACTGGCTGCACGTCATAGCCCGCCCGGGTGGTCGCGGTCGCCCGCTCAGCCGTTGATCAGCGGTCGCGGGTCGAAGGTGACCCGGATGGTGCGGATGCGGCCGTGCTCGGCGTGGATCCAGTTCGCGGTGGCCGCCGGCGGGGCGACGGTGGTGTGCAGATGGAACCAGGTCAGCACGTCCGACCCGTCGACGAAGACGTGCTGGACGTCGATGTCGGTGACGATCTTCGACATGCCCTGTAGACCGCGCAGGCACGCGTCGCCGTTGTCGGCGGTGCCGAGCGGGCCGCGGAAGGTCGCCTCGTCGGCGAGCACCGAGCGGAGCGTCGGAAAGTCGTTGTCCCGCCAGGCCCGGAAGTAGGTGGCGGCGAGGGTGCGGGCATCGGTGGTCACGGTCGGTGTCCTCTCGGGTGGCGCGGGTGCGGATGAGCCAGTCGAGGTACTCAAATGTCCTCCCCGACGACCTCCGCCCATCCTCGGGCCCTCATCACCAGAAGTCCAACAGATGCCTTTTCTGCGATCTAGAATCGTGGAGTTTCGCACTGTTGTTGATTCGTCAGGCGGCCTCCGCGAGCGTGTTGAGCAGGGCGTCGGTGATTTTCGCGGGGAGCCGTGCGTGAGCCGATATGGCTGTAATTCGTTGCTGCCACAGG
>JAABUV010002968.1_pt1 | contig 22188 bp, 20 predicted proteins | sample 5559971 | NCBI WGS metagenome assembly JAABUV01 (sample SAMN10711881, study PRJNA513362) | rock metagenome | isolation source: Antarctica rocks | place: Antarctica: Victoria Land, Knobhead nord | collected 2015-12-19
CGTTAGGCTCGAAAGAAATGTGTTTGTGACACGAAAAGAATGTGATGTAGATGAACAAGATGTTGGTGAAAGAAAAGAGTGTTGAGAAAGAAAAAGAGTGTTGAGTCATATCTGAGTCATATCTGGGCCAAATCTGACTAGCTCGCTGATTAGCTCTAATCATTACGCAGAGAACTCGCTAGCGTTCACTGCGAATTGATTAGAGCTTCAGCCTTGTTCAGTCTTGATACGCTCGTAACAGAAACTAGTGAATCAGTTCATTGAATCTGTACTCATATGAAAACAAAGCACTTAAGTTGACTTCAATCAACTTCGTTTCTTTCAGTCAACTGAGAAAAAGAAATTCGTCAATATTATCATCATTGAAGTCGTTGTGTATTAAACTCTAGTCAAGAATAAAAAGATCAAGATCTTCTTCTTGATTATTAGTAAAATCAACAAAGTGCTTAGCTCAGTCAAAGATTTCGCGAAACTGAATGAAATGATCTTTGTCATGTCATTAAATGAACTGAAGAAGAAGCTTTTGATAGTTTATCACAACTTTTTGAATGTTTTTGATAGAGAAAAGACAACGCAGTTGCTCTTGCATCGATCATATGATCATAAGATTGAATTAGAAGATGAGAGTCAATTCTTTAGAAGTCAATTGTATCTCATGTTAAGCTACAAGTTGCAGAAGGTCAAAGAGTATCTAGAAGAGAATTTGAAGAAGAAGTTCATCACACTCAGTAAAGCTTCTTTCGCTTCGTCAATACTATTTGTCAAAAAGAAAGATGATAATCTTTGCTTTTGCATGAACTATTGAAAACTGAATGCTCTGATCAAAAGAGATCGTTACTCAATACTCTTGATAGACGAAGTACTAGCTTGAATTCAAGACAGTAAGTATCTGACTTGACTCAACATTATCATCGCGTTCAATAAACTGCACATGAGTTCAGAAAGCGAGAATTTAACTACTTTTGTTACTTTCTTCAATGTTTACAAGTATAGAGTAATGCTCTTTGAATTGATCAATGAATTCGCGTTCTTTCAGCATTATATCAACGATGTATTGTTTGACTGTCTGCACAAGTTTTGTCAAACATACTTGAATGATATTCTCATTTATAGTAAGATCTTGAAAGAACATAAAACTCATGTGAAAGAAGTGCTAGACAAGCTTCATGAAGCTGATCTGCAGATAGACATTGACAAGTGCAAATTCAAGATTCAGAAAATCTCGTTTCTTGAACTACTGATATTCATCAATGATTTATAAATGAACTCTTGAAAAGTAGATGTGATTCAAAGCTGAGAAGTGCTTCGATTGTTGATTTATATGCAGATTTTCATTGACTTCTGCAATTTCTATTGATGATTCATAAAGAACTTCTCAAAGATCACTCAATCTATGATAAAGCTGATTCAAAAAGATTATTTCTTTAAATGAACAGAGATCTGTCAAATGATCTTTGAAGAACTAAAGCAACAGATGATGACAGTTCTCGTTCTGAAGCATTTCAACTCAATCAAAGAAACTATTCTGAAAACGAACTTCTTGAACTATGTGAACGACGAAGTATTGTCTCAGTATGATGATGAAGACATTCTACATTCAGTGATGTTCTATAGCAAGAACATGATTCTTGCAGAATGCAACTACGAAATCTATGACAAAGAACTGCTGATCATTATTCGCTGTTTGAAACATTGATGTCTCGAATTGAAATGTATGAATATTTCAATCAAGATCTTCATCGATCATCTGAATTTAAAGTACTTCATGATCATCAAAGAACTGATCAGATGACAAGCTAGATGAGCTGAGAAGTTATCTGAATATAACTTTAAGATCATATATTAGTCGAAAAAACAGCAATCTGAAAGTCGACGCGTTGATCAGAATGTCAGACGTCAAGTCAGTTGAAGCAAATAATGATCGAAAGCTATATCAGCATCAGATGCTATTGTCAAAAGACAAATTTGAGCTGCAGTCAATAAAAGTTGATCAAGAAGATGAGCAGAAAGCTGATCAAGATCTGACTCAGATTTGAAACAAGAATCGAACGCTAATAAAGATTTAATCAAAGAGATGATTTCTATTCAGAATCAAATTATAGTCGAAAATTGAACGAATCAACTGTGCTTCAATATTTGAATAATCATGAAACAGAATAGAAGAACTTGTCAAGATATTGATTTAGACAATTGCAAAGTACTTGATGAAGTACTCTGAAAAGATGATAAACTGTGAGTTTCTCAGTCAATGATCATTTGATTGATAAGAGAAGCACATAATCTTTTGATCAATGAACACTCTGACATGAATTGAACGTTGAACTTGCTGAGATAATTATATTGCTGATTGAAGATGAGAACGATGATCAAGCGCTACATTCAAAACTGTTATGTTTGTTGTAGATCAAAAGCATCGAAAGATCAAATCAATGAATTGCTGAAGTCATTGCTCATACTTGAGCAGCAATGACAGAACATATCATTAGACTTCATTATCAATCTATCAGAAAGTGATGAAAACAACGCGATTCTGACAGTCATAAATTGATTGTCTAAGAAACGACATTATATATCATGTTGATCAGATGATGAAGAAATCTTCGCAGAACAAACAGTCAAGCTACTGTTGATATGAGTCTTCAGAATTCATGAACTATCAAGATCAATAATGTTCAATCGTGATTCACAATTCATATTGATTGTCTGAAAGTCTTTATGTCTGAGACTCAACATCAAGATGAAACTATTCACAGACTATCATTTGCAGATCAATGATCAAACAGAAAGAGCGAATCAGAATGTGAAATGATATCTACGAAGCTATTACTCATATATGCAAGATGATTGATTCATCTGATTATTTATGATTGAATTCGTCAAAAACAATGCTATTTCATCGTCAATTGAACAGTCAGCGTTCTTTCTGAATAAGAGCTTTCACTCTTGTATGAGCTTCAATTTGAATTCAACTGAATATGAGATCACTCAAGCTAGAATCGAAGCGAGCAAAGCGAAAAATATATTTGAACATATGAAATGATCACTAGCATTGATTAAGCAAGCATTAACAAAAGTCAGAATCACAATGAAGAAACAGATTAACAAGCATTGAAAGAAAATGATTTACAAGATAAATGACATGATGTTTCTAGATTCTAGAAACATTATGATCGCAAAATCATCAAAGAAACTAAATGATAAGATGCTAGAATCTTTCAAGATTCTGATTGAGATTGAACATGCATATTGACTGAAATTGTCATTGACAATAAAGATTCATTCGAAATTCATCTTGAATCTGCTGCAACTGAATTCAAAGAACTTTCTGAAAGAACAACGAAATGAATCATCTGATTTTATAGTGATGAATGACGAAGATAAATGAGAAGTGAAGAACATTCTGAACTTCAGACACTACAAATGATGACTACAATATCGTGTCAATTGAAAAGAATACGACGTCAATCTACATTGATACAACGTCAATGAAAATGAGTTCAAGAAATGTCAAAAGATCATAAATGACTTTCATGAACAATATTTGAATAAGTCAAGATAGAAATTGAAAGAAAGATTGATTGAACTGCAGCAATGAGAACATTGCTAGATGAAGAGAGAGAATAATGTTGCGAGCATGTCTTGTTACTCTGAGTTAGTCTAACATAAATCATGTTAGACTATCATAGACTAGTATAGAGCTGATGTTGACACGCTAGTGATCTAGCGCGCCTTCGTGAGTATAAGACTCTCGACGTGTTTCATCTTCTTTCTTCTTTAGCTTTGAACTTCTAGTTAGAATACACTCATATGATTCACTTTATGCAGACTCATAACAACAATTACGTTATAAATATTAATAGATAATGCACAGATGATTCAGAAAGTTATACACATTCATGAAGCATACAATTCATCACTCAGAGATCATGAGATCATTCATGAAAAAGAAAATCTTTCAGACATTGAAAAAATGCTGCATATGTCAAAAGAAAGCATTCTTGTAGAAGACTTCAATCTGCATCACTTCACATGAGAAGAATCATTTTATTCAAGACAACATTTATTGTTGAATGAATTAATTGAAATGATCACAAACATTAATGCATCACTAGCATTATTTCAAGACACAATTACGAGAAATTATCAAGAATCTTAAATGACAATAAATTTAATCTTCATGACAAAGAGCATCATAATTCATAAACAGATTGATACAATGCAAAATCAATGAAGAAATGAAAAACTTCTTAAATTATCTGTTGATACAGACAGTAATAAATTTTAGAGTCTGCAAAGAATCAGCATGAAGATCACGTTGCAATTGAAAGACAATGAATAAAGAGAAGTTCATCAATATTCTGAGAGAACAAATGTCAAAATTATTGTCAAATCAAAAGATGAGATGTCAGCGCATAAATGAATACATGAAGCAACTGCTGAATGCACTGAAGAAAATCATCAAGATTTTCACTCTTTGAACAAGATCACATGAAATGATCAAAGCAGAATGAATGAAGAAGTGTATGAAAATCATCAAAAGCATGCAATGAATGAAAAGAAGTTGTTAAATCATCAATGACTGAACAAAGTACATTCAAGCATGTGATAAAAAGAGCAAAATTATCAGAAAACAAAAGCGCAGTGAATATTGAGAAATCATGCAGAATGTTAAGCAATTCTCAAGAGAACTGTTTTAAATCATGAAATGAGCAAGAAATGCAATCACAGACACATTGACTTAAACGACAATTTTCTCTCTGATTAAGTCAGAGTGCTTTGACATCATCACGACAGTGCAGAATAAGATGAAGATGATGTTTCAAACTCACTTTTCATCATTTTCAAAGATTTTCATGCTGAACACAAAAAACTTCAAGTACTCATTCTTGATTGAGAATGACATCTTGCTGATGCATTGCAATATTAAGAGAGTCATTTACAAAATGATGTTTAACAAGACTTCAAGATACACAGAATACATAAATAGAATAATGTGCAAGCTCGTCAACAACATGTCAGAATAAATACATTTTCTTTTTGAAAGATGTTTATAGAAAAGAATACAGTTAACTCAGTTTAAGAACGCAGTTACAATAGTGATGCAAAAGTCAGATAAGAAAGATTACTTCAATGCAAAAATATATAAATCAATTGCATTACTTGACACATTGAGCAAAATACTGAAGTTCATTGTATTCAAATGTTTGTGAAATATTGTAAAAGCTTGCGACTCAATATTGAATATTCAGATGAAAATTCACAAGCACAGATCAATAGATATGACTTTGTAACTAATTATAAAAAAGATACATACTATATGAAGTGACATGAGAAAAAAAGTAGTCTCACTGCTGAATCTGAATGAAAAGAGTGTGTTTAACAATGTGATGCACAGCAAACTTTTACACAACATGAAGAAAAGAAAAGGTTTTAAACTGCTTCTTAAGTTTATGAAGAACTTTCTGAAAGATTGATGCATCACGATCACAATTGATGATTACATGATGATAAAATGCAGCGTGAACGTTGATATATCATAAGATTCTTTACTATCGTTGATATTATATTTGTTTTACAATGTGAACTTGTTAAAAGCATGTGATGACATCAAACTAAGAATTAACTTCACAGACTTCATGAATGATGTCAATATCTTGATATACAAAGAATTTATAAAACGCAATTGCAGAGTTCTTAATGAAATTTATGATAGATGCAAACAGTGATCAAAAATGCATGACATCAAATTTTCAATGACAAAGCATAAGCTGATTCACTTTATAAAAACTTTTAAATGATTTAATATGAACATTGATGTAAAGTTGATGAAACATCAAATTAATTCAAAATCAGATATCAGAGTTTTGAAAGTTCAATTGAACTTCAAGCTGAAATGAGTGATTCACATGCATCATATCAAAGCAAAACTAATGATTAAACAAAAAATCATGCAGATAATCATTGAGTTTACTTGAAACTTGTCAATGACAATGAATAAGTAAATATACTTCGTGATGACGCACTTTCTGCTTAGTCACGAAGTCATCATATGATATACATCACAGAGAGTGAAAGATCATTGAAAGAGTCTGAATGTCAAGCTGAAATCAGTACAAGAAAGAGCATTGTGACAGATCATCAACGTTTATCATGCAACATCAACAAAGATTCTACAGATGAAAATAAACATGATGTTGATAAATATTCACTTATGAAAGCTGATACAAAGATCGATAACAAATATGAACTTTCAAAAATCAAATGAAGTTATCAAGATAACAATGTGTTGAATTCACAACAACTTGATATTCAAAAAAGATCAAAAATCAAAGCTGCATAAAACATCTTTACAGCTGAAGCAAAAGTGAATGAAAGAAACACTTAAGTAAACAAAGATGAATTGAAATCATCTTTACACAGCAACTCTCTGATCAAAGTCATTGAAAATAATTATAGTTGCAAACAAGAAAATATCAATAAGACAATATAATTTCAACACATTCACATCAAAGTAACAAGTTTACTCAAATAATAATGACAGCAGAAACAATGTTACAGCAATCATAATGAAAATGAACTGAGAGTTAAATAAAAGACTGAAGAGATCAACTTTAGTCATCATTCATTATAATGAGCTGAAAGAGTTAGTCGCGAAGATAAAACATTTTACAGATGTAATGACAGTGAATCAAAAGTATCATGAAAAGATATATAAAATATACAGTGACAGTCAGATCTTTCTGAAAACAGTAAAAGTCATGATATCAACAAAAAATCAGACATGTTGCGAGCGTGTCTTGTTACTCTGAATTAGTCTAACATGAATCATAAACTAGTACAGAGCTGATGTTAACACGCTAGTGATCTAGCGCGTCTTCGTAGATATAAGACTCTTGACGTGTTTCATCTTCTTTCTTCTTTAGCTTTGAACTTCTAGTTAGAATACACTCATATGATTCGCTTTATGCAGATTCATAACATTAGTTCAAAGCTCATTAATCTTGCTATTGACGTGTAGACGATACAAAAACAAGCTACACAATCAACTCAATCAGAAGTTGAACTCAGAAATTTCAACAGCAAAATCAGAACTTGAGTTCAGAAAGTTTGATAAAAACCAGAAATTTCTAAAGAAGAATCTTGATTCAAAATAGAAATTTTGATAGAATCAAAACTGAAGAACATGAACGTGTTACTCTTGACTAACTCTTTATTGAACTCATCATCAAAAATCAGAAATTTCAGCAGTACTTGAATTCAGAAAGTTCGATAAAGTACTAGTCATTGCTTGAACTCAGAAAGTTTGATAGAGTAACATCAGAATCTCGATCAGCAATTTTCTACTCATATCATGACTAGAAGCTCAGAATCAGCGAGCATTGCTCATTATGAACTTCAAAATGCTAGAAGAGAATCACTTCTATTACAGAATCAAACAGCATTAGAAGAAGAAGACATGAATGCATCATTGAATACAGAAGAAGAGAACATGAACGCGTTGCTTTTCAATCATGAAATGATCAAGATCAGCATCAGTACTGAATTGAATGCTTGAATAAGTGCTCATGAAGCAGATGATCTCATTGTCTTTATCAAGTACATGTATTAACAGCACAACATCGAAATCAAGATTCATAATGACATGATTCAAATGTTAGAAGATGTCAATGAGATAAACATCACATTGAAGATTACACATACACGTCTGCAGAAAAAGAATAAAGACAAGAACGTGATTATACATCATTTAAAAGTTGCATCAAGTCGATAAAGCACTTTGATCTCTGAAGATTAATTCTCAAAGTCGATCAAGTTATCAAATTCTTCACTGTTTGAAGATTTATCACAGAATGTAAACAATTAACTGTCTTGAATGCAAAACATGTTGAAGATAAACAAGAATCATTTTTCTATCGAAGAGTTGAAGATTGCATACATCAAAAGTCAAGTCAGTGAAGCTGCAATCAAACATATTGCATCTTGCATGTGAAATATCTTCTTGAACTCATTTCTAGAAGTCGAAGAAGTACTATTGATGATTAATAAGATGTACGATGATTTCAATCATCATCACACGACTCAACATTAATATCTGAAGCTGTATCAGAACAAGATCTTCTTTCATGAATTTTGAATGAAATTTCAGAGATTTAATACAGAACTAAAGTACAATAATGAAACTTTATTAGATGATCTTCAGCATAAGATCAGCTCAGATCTTCAGCGAGCAACGCTCAATGAATGAATCACGAACTTGAATGAGTTTGTTGATATCTGCATGCAAGTTGATGTTAAATTGACTGAATTGAATGTTCAATCAGTCGTCAAAGCATCAGCTACTCAAGCTGCTTGCTCTGTCGTCAGCACATCGACTATTCAACTCACGTCATCAGTCTCTTCGTGAAAGAAACTCAGAAGATCGAAGCTTAATTCTATTCAGAAAGAGTTGTTTAAGAAAGAACTCTGCTTCAAATGCAAGAAGTCAGAACATAAAGCATATGACTGTCTTGAAACGACTCAAGTGCACGAGATCACTACGAATTCAAAAAATGATCTGTTCTCGTTAAAGTAGTGACTGAGAGCAATATACTCATATTTTGCTTCATCAGCATGTCTGATGATTTATTTAATTTCAAGTCGTTCACTGTTGATGTCATCTTGAATAGTTTAAAAAAGATATTCAGATTCTTTGCTCTGATAGATATCAAAGTCATTGACATGACTTTCATTGATGAATCTTTGATGTCAGAACTATGTGAACGCTTTGATATTCAGTCAATATTGCTGTTAAAATCAAAGTTGATTTGATTGTATGATGAAATCTCTGATCAAAAGTCGATTACATACACTCTGTATACATCGATCATGATACAAAAATACAAGAATGAAATGATATCTTTATTGATAACTCGTCTAGATCAGCACAAGATAATCATTGAAAATCTTTGATTGAAAAGAAATCAAATTTTGATAGATTCTGCAAATGATCGATTAATATCATTGTTGAAGATTTGAACTATGAGTAGCTTGAGAAACGCGCAGTCACACTAGAGAATATGCACGTAGATAATATGATCAAATTTGATAGTAACTTAGTAATATCTATTCATATAGAAAGTTAACACTAGACTACAAAATACAGAAGTGAACTCTTCTTTATATACTTAAAGAGCTAAGTTTAAGCATCATCAATGAGACAAGCGAGATTACATGCAACTCATGTGAGATCTCTTGAAGATTGTATGTGACTTGAATTCTTATCATTGATGAAATATTGAAGATTGTATGTGACTTGAACTCTTGATAGACTCGAAGACTCTGAGAATCGATGATAGAAATTCTCATAGACTCAGATTCTCATCTGAGAAATTGATGATAATGTTGAAGAATAATTCTCATGTCTGTTCTTTATTCTTTGAAGAGCTTTGATTCTCATAGATCTGAGTTCTGACAATTATTCTCTCTTTTAATAACAATGTTCTCGTTGTTGAATTGTGAAAGATTGCAAGCAGAAGAGCGATGACGTCATGCAATACATGATATCTGCATTGTTTTATTTTTCAAGTTGCAAGCATCGAGTCTCTAGAGAATCGACAGTAGCATTCGTGTTTATTCTCTTGATTCTCATAGATCTAGATTCTGATGATAGCATATTTTTTAACTTCTGATTCTCGTAGTGTTCTTTGCAACTCATGTAAGATCTCTAGATGATCAGCAGTAGCATTCGTGCCTGATCTAAATTCTGACGATAGCATATTCTTTATTCTCTGATTCTCATAGACGTAGACTGAGTGTTCTCTGCAACTCATGTAGAGTCTTTAAACGATCAGCAGTAGCATTCATGTCTATTCTCTGATTCTCATAGATTTGAATTCTGACAATTATCTTGTTGTTTTGTTATATTTCAACTGTCGCTTTGCAGACGTTTTATGTAGTCATGCAGTGTGTTATCATGATCTCAACACTTTCTTTCATTAACACATGCACATCGACTAGACTTGAATTCTCATGATGACAATTGTAGTGAGAGTTGAGATTTACTCAATTTGAAGTTTTTCTTCTATAGATGATACTTGATAGTAGAAGCAGACAATGAGCAGAAGATAGTATCAGATAGTAGAAGTAAACAGTGAACAGAAGAGCGATGCTTCTGTTGTTTGTTGTGACTAGCGCAAGAATGATGATCATTGATGTTTATATTTATTTGTTGTGAAGTAGTGAATTTTCATTGACTCATTTCTTTTATCTTCTGCGTGATCTTCAGCTTTCTTTCTTCTTCAACTTTTATTTTCACATTCAATTTTCATCTTATTATTTTACTCGATCTTTTATTCATTCTGTAGAGTAGTTCTGTACGATTTCTTCAAGTATCATGATCATAGTGAGTATGAATCAGCTTCTTGATTCAATGATGATGAGCTGATGATATCTTGAATGAAGATGAAGAAGTCTAAAAGAAGTAAGCAACGCAGTTCTTCATCGTATCTCTCTTTTAAAACATGAAACATGCTTGCATCACATCTGCTTACTTTTTTCGCTATTAATTCTTCATCTCGCGTTAGCGCGCTCGCTGTGTCTGTTGCTTGCGTTTGATTCTCTCATTCTCACGTCATCTCTGATCAGAAATCTGTCTCTCTTTCTCTCTATATGAGAAATCTTACGTCATCAACTCAGCATCACAAAACAGCTCTGAATGTGTACAGCAAAGAGATTGCAATACAATTCTTGAATAAATGTAAAAAGTGCGTGAAAAGAAATGTAAACTGCGTAAAAATAAAGTTTTCTATTGAAAAGAATTTCAAGAAATGCGCACTATGCGTCGTTATCGAAGCAAATTGCAAGTACAAGTCATAAGTATAATTTTCAGTTTTCAATAACTTCAAGATGTAAAAATTCAATGATTAATTGATGCTTTTTAAAGCACTCGAAAGCGACTTGATGCTCATTTCTGTCAGCTTTGCTCTCTCTTCGTCTGATTCAAGCACTTCTCTGTCTCGCTTAAACTCTTCTCATGTCGAGATTATATTTGATCTCAAGTTCAATCTCGTCAGTTCTGTTTCTTCATCACTTTGCTTAAGCCCTTTTTCTTCTCGATCTCACGCAAGTTTTTCTTCGTTCTTTGTTGCATCTGATTCTGAGTTTGTGATCGAGAAGATGATGATTATTTCATGTGATCTTTCTTTTAACTCAGCTCAGAATCAGATGTTTCTTGAATTTGAAGAGTATATTAAGAAAAAGTTGCATCTTTTCATTCTTGATATCAAGATAAACAGAAATGACATCAGCGAAATGAAGAAGAATGTTGAAGACGTGATTATCAATTGCAGAAAGATGTGAAAGCAAATGACAGCACAAGAGACTTGAATCAATGATCTGCTGTGTCAAATTGCAAGACAGAACAAGATCATTGAAGATCTGCAAAAGCAGATTGAGAACTATGATAATCTTTGACTTGTTTTGATTGTTTAAACTCAGAATGCTTTGATTCTTTTTGCGATGCATTCGAAGAATCAGAATGCTTTTGTTGCAATTGAAACATACTCTTCTGTGATGTCATCTTCGTTCTTTTTCTCTTCGCTCTCTCATGTCTCTCTGCTTTCGCTCTCGTCTGATTCATTTCTGTCAATAACTTTTTCTCTCTTCTCATCTTCAATGTCAATCACGCAGTCTATCATCAAAGAGATGAAGAATGCTTCGCTCTCATTTGATTTATTTTCATCGATGACTTCTTCTCTCTTCTCATCTTTGACGTCGATCACGTAATCTATCATCGAAGAGATGAAGAATGCAGTGAGCTTTGATATGAACTTCTTATTTTATTCATTCTGTCAATATGATAGCTTGTGCATGTTTTGTGCTATCTGACTAATAGTTGCAAGAGTTTACTTTCATTAACTCTTGAATTTTTGAGAAAATGAGAGTTGAATGATACACATATTGTATGAAACTCATGAGTTATTCATGTATCAATTTCTGCATCTGCTAACGACTTTTTTAAACTATTGAGTTGAGTACTGACGAGAATGATTGAGCGAGAAAGTCTTGTTTTTCTTTTCTTTTTTTCTTTTTAATGATAGCTAAATAATTATCAATCTTTTTACTTCGTTTTATGCATACTTGTGATCTTTCGTGATGACATTAATGATTTACTTTCAAGCTTGATAAAATGTCTGCAATGAAAGAATCTTAATAAAGTCTTGCAGTTGTCAAGACAGTCTGATAATTCTCAGATATTTTCTGAAGCTTCAAAGTTCTTTCAGCTAAGCAGATATTGCAACTGATTATTCTGTATACAACTATTCAATATGTTGTTGATTTCTCAGCTATCATGTATCTTTTTCTTTAGCTCAAGATCTTTCATGAGCGACTCATTCAATTTTCTCTTTCTTGAGCAGAAAGATTTTAGCAAGCTGACATTGAATATCGAGTGTATGCACGTCTTTGAAGACAGTTCAAGATGATAGACTTGTCTGCTCAGATGCTTCAGAATTCTATACAATTTGTATCTTCTGACTTCAAGTTTCTTGAAAGACTTCTTGATTTGAATGTTCTTGACATTCAATCACATTAACTGATCGACAAGATACATCTTAGTTGAGTGTTTTTTATCATGCTGAGTCACGTAGTTGATGTTTATCTCTGCAAGTCTGTAGCGAAGATTCTTGTGCAGTCTTTTCATTCTCGTTGTGTAGTTTGTGATTGATTCTGATTTCTTTAAGTGATTCTTGATGCTGAACTTCATTCTTGAGTGTCTTTCTGTGACTGCAAAGAATGATGTTATCAATGTTGCAATGTGAACGTTGTTATTGTAAAAGAACTCAATCATGACAAGAAGATAAACTCAATCATTTTGAACATTATTGCAGTACACTCGAAGATAAGTCTTGAGAGTTTGATTTTGTCTCTTGATTTGATCATCAATGCAAGAATAAAACGCAGTGCTAAGTTTTCACTTGATCAGAAGATGATAGCACAGCGACGTTCAAAAGTGTGATGTAAATATAAAATCTCTGTCAAAGACTATATCATCAGAAGTTTCATGATATTAAACTACTTTGTCAAGAAAAAGATTGATCAGATTGAAAGCAATCATTGTCTTTCGAGTAGAAATGTAGTGCATCATTTTGAAAAGATGATCGATTACAATCATAATGCTGTCGTAGAAGACGTCTGAGACGCTTGTGTTGTCAAAAAGATTGATGATGAAGTTCATAATAATGCTTTCTCATACTCTTCAAGAAACAAGCAAACTATTCAGAAGCTCTCAGATTCTGTGACGTAGTGTCTTATGTTGCTGACATGATTTACAGATTTTGCAGTATTTCTTAATGTTCTTATTTGTGAACAATCAGTTGAAGATTCATTGAACAAGCTTTAAACATCATTGAGAATTGAGATGTTTTGCAAGAAAGCTGTCATGATGTCGTTTCATAATCTCTGCTCTAAATTTAATTTATGCAGAAACATAAATGAATTCTTGAAATATCATGATGTCATTTGTGATTTTCTTTGATCAGTTGATCATGAAGATGCTGAAGTCAATTTCAGTATCACGCATGCTTAAGTTTCTCTTTTTCATTAATTCTTGTACTGTGATGACGAGATGATTTATTTTTTGCTGTTTGAAGATCAATCAAGTCAGATTCTCAAAAGAGTAGCTTGCAAAGTTGACAAAGCTTGAGATCAGAACATCATTTCATATCGACGAATTGAAGCATTTATGAATTTTCATAAACTTCAAGACTATGTCATCTGTCTCATCTGAATCATTTTGAATTGCAACGAAATGATTCTTTGATGCATTCACTTTCTCTCTCATGAGTAAAGCTTTCTTCTCTTTAGCAGAATGATGCATAGTTGAACTTCTGCTCTGACTCATGATCAAACATTCACTTTTCTCAGCAGAACAACGCATGATCAAAACTCTGCTTTGACTCATGATCAAACATTCGCTCTTCTTGACAGAATGATGCATAGTCGAATCTCTGCTCTGACTCATGATCAAACATTCGCTCTTCTCGACAGAACGACGCATAGTTGAAACTCTGCTCTGACTCATGATCAAACATTCGCTCTTCTCGACAGAATGACACATAGTTGAAACTCTGCTCTGATTCATGATTAAACACTCACTTTTCTTGACAGAACGATGCATAGTTGAAATTCTGCTCTGACTCATGATCAAACATTCGCTTTCTTCAGCAGAAGAATTTGCTCTTCTGCGTTTTCATCTTCTCTGAATGACGTTTCTCTCAGTCTCAGCAACAGTGATAGACGTCAACTCAATGTTCTTGTGAAGACAGATGTCTTTTCTAGTCTCAGCAACAGTAGTAAACGTTGACTCAATGTTCTTGCAAGAGCAGATGTCTCTTTTAATCTCAGCAACAGTAGTAAATCTTGACTCAGTGTTTTCGTGAAGACAAACATCTTTTCTAGTTTCAGTGACAGTAGTAGACGTTGACTCAATATTCTCACAAGAGCAGATGTTCTTCTGATGAGAAATAATGACATTTTGAAATCATCATTGAGACTTCTCATCAGCAGTCAAGAGTTTCTTCAAAGTCTGAGAAACTCTTCTGATTCTTCTTGCAAACGCTGATAAGTTGATGATCTTTTCAAATGATTTGATGACTATTTTTTTGTGATTCTTGATGTTCAGAGTCTTGAACTGTCGAGTGAAGATGACGAGTGTTGATGCTGACTAACTTGAGAAATTCTTCAAGAGTTTTCTCATGTATGCTAGATCATGAGTGAACTCTCTCTTGTCTGCATCAATATCTTTCTCATAGTTAAGTCTTCTTGATGAGTCATTGACAGAGTTACTCACTTTCTTTTGATAGAAGATCTTGAAGTTGTACGCAGTAAATCTATTGATTCACTTCATCTGTCTGCAAAAGAGCTTGATTGTTGTCATGAAGTGTCAAAGATTTGCATGATCGTTGATTATCTTTATTTCATGTCAAGTCTCTTCTAAATAATGTCTTCAATGATTCATGCTTTTGATGATCATCAGCATTTTCTGATCATGTGCATCATAGTTTCATTCAATCGATTGTCACTTTCTTGATCAAATGACTACTGAGTGTCAATGTAGATTTTCAAGTGTGATATTTGTTTATTGAGATATCATCATTCTCTTTGCAAATTCAGAGATATTCATCTTCAATTTTATGACTTTTGCAAAGTTGAAGTGTTGAAGAACAATGTTTTGAGCAAAGATGATTTTCAGCTTTTGAAAAGCATTTCAAGCATTGTCAATAAACTTAATTTACTTCGTCTGTTTTTTGAGAATTCATCTCTTTTTTGCATTAGAAAAGAGACTCATTTTGAAATGATCAATCAAGAATGATGCTATTCTTGAATAGTTTTTTATGAATTGACGATAGAAGTTGACAAAGTTGAGAAACATTTGAATTTCTTTCATCATTCTTGATTGTGATCAATCTTGAACAATTTGCACTCGATTCTTCTTCATTGAAATTTCTCTTTTCTTTATTTTATATTCTAGAAAGAATAACTCTTTCTTGAAGAATTTGCATTTGAAGAGCTTGATGTAGAGCTTCAGAATCTGCAGTTTGTCAAGAATTTATCATATGTGATGAACATTTTTCTCGCAAGTTTTGCTGAATATCAGAATGTCATTCAGATAGATGAGACAGATGATGTCAAGAAATTCAAACAAAGTTTGATTCATATAAATCTGAAAGAAAGTCGATGCATTAATGAGATCAAAGAGCATCACAAGATACTTGTATAAGTCAAATCTTGTATGAAATGTCATCTTTCATTCGTCTTCTTCTTGTATGCAAAGTTTGTTGAACGCGTTCTTGATGTCAAGCTTGATAAATCACTTGATGTCTGCAAGATGATCGAGAGCTTCATCAATCAGCAAAAGAAAACATCTATTCTTGAAAGTGATCGCGTTGAATTCTCGATAATCAACGCACGATCGCAGCATTTCATCTTTTTTAGATGTAAAGAGCATAAACATCTTAGCTGAAGAGATGAAGTATTGTATCATGTCTGTTCAAAGCTGTTTCTCGATATACATCTTTTGTACAATGAGTTCAACTGCGAAAAGATTGTACAAAGAATTTCAAAGAATGATACGACTCTTCTTGATGCAAATAACGTGATCATGAGACTCGTGAGTTGAAAGAACTTTGACTTTTTGAGTGAAGAAATTCATGAAATTCGCAAATTCTTTTGAAACATTTAAGAATTGATCGACTATCGTATTCTTAATCTGTGTGAGTCGAGAGTTTTCTTCTGTCACTGAGAAATTCAAAGAGTCGTACAGAGCATCTAGAAGTGATCAAATGTGTATTGTGATGCTTTGTTACTTGAGATTCTGAGTCGATTGAGCGCTTGAGACTTCTTATTTCTTCTGATGATTACATCAATGAAAAAACTTGAGAATGACTTCTCTTGCAAAGCTAAATTGATGAATATTGCATGCAAAAAGACTTGACGCAAGTCTTGCTTCATCAAACATCATGTAAAATGATTCTGAAACTATTTTTCAATGAGATAGTCTCTTTCTTTTATTCTGAGCACATAAGATTCTTCAGCGTAAACATCAATGAGCAAACTCATGAATGAAATTATGCTTCTTAAAGAATGAAATATCTAACATGAGATTCTTTGAAGCATATTCAACAATGATAAAGATTTTTAAGATGCATAAATTGCTCTCATTGAAGTTCTGAATGTTCAGATCAAGCAGTATTGTTTTATGTAGTTACATTGATTTATCATTGAAGAAAATTTTCGTGAACTTTCAAGAATGAATATTCTTGATCTTATCTAAACGTTTCACGAGACTGTGATGAATCATGTTTAGCATACATTCAATGTTCATCATGACTTAAGTTTCAAAAAGATCAAGACATTCTGACTTGATCTTGACTATGAAATTGAATGATGTCGTGACTGAGTTTGAGTTCTTTGACATTGTCAACGCGTTCAGTTCAACAGACAGTTGACTGATCAAATTGACTCATTGAACTTCATACTCTTCAGTTGCTTTCTTTTCTTGAACGATCAATAAATGAGAGAAATCTATTGAGCTAAGTCTTTTCTCAAAACGTCAATAATGAGAATGTTGTTAGAAGCAGAAAAAGCTTCTGAGAAGAAAGTTCTTAAGAAGATGAATCATGAGTTTGAATAATTCAACTCTGCATGATCTCTAGATCTGCATCTGACGCACGCTTTCTCACTGACTCTGCAATATTTTTTCTTTCAAAAGATTGTTTTTCTCAGTTCTGATTTTCATTGCTCTTGTTGATCATCAAAGTATTCTTCTTTTTCTCGATTATTAATTCTTTGCAAAGAACTCTGCAAGCTTTTCTTGTGTGATCAATTCTCAAGAAACGAGTTTGTTTTCAACTGTTGACTCTGCTGAGCATAGTTCGAAGCATGCTGCATGTCAATGTACTTCATCAATTCTTGACAAAACATCTTGCTTCATTGAGCGAAAGTTAGTATGATTAGCTTGATCTTGTTCGAAGAAAGTAGCTCACTCAGAAATCTGAACAATAGCACTTTCTTAAATTTCATGATCTCAACATGATTTTGAAAATGTGTCTTGTTGAGTTTCAGAAAGAACGACATGCATGTTTGATCGCTTCTTTTTATAATGATATTTCATAGATCATTCACTCGATTCTGAAGTGACTTCACGTCAAGCAAGCATTGCTGAAGAGTTTCAAAAAACTTCGCTCATGTGATTTTATGATCTCTCTTCTCAGCAGTCTTCTTGATCTGTTGAAGACAGTGCATCATCATGATCTTTACATATTTCGTGACATAATCAAGCTTGTCATCGTCTTTGATGTAATTCATCTTGATGAAGTTCAACTTTAGTTTTCTGAGAAACAACTTCAGATTCTTGTTGATGATGAATTTAAACTTCTTCTCTTTTGAGAACTTATTCGAAAGAATGATCTTAGAAGTGATCACTCTCTTCTTAAAAAAGTCATCATCGACGAAAGAACTTTTTATGACTCTAGCGATGACTTTTTTGCGAAACTTCGATTCATGATGATCAGATGCACGACTTCGTCATGTTAAAAAGTAATCAGAGTTTGACGTGCAAGATGCTTGATTCAGATCTTTTAACAAAGTGATGTTTTCAATGAACAATGTCTTGCGTTAAGCGCACATCTTCAAATAATTCTGTTGTCTTTGCAAAATCTTCACGTCATTGATAATGCTCTGAATTTCGTTGAGAATGACAAATGAGAATTCATGCTCAACGACTTTCATTCTTGTCTGAAGCAGCGTGCGCTGTCTCTTTTTTCTTTCTACATCGATGCAAATGCTTCTAATGTCTTCATTCAATACTGCATGATGATGAGTCTCTAATAAATTCTTCAAACTAACGCTTGCAAAATCAGAAGATGATTGAGTCAATGAAATCATGATATCGACGATGATCGCTTGATGCTGCGTAAGACTCTTCATCAAGTTCAATTGAAACTTCTTTCTATTGTCACAAGAAATTTGATCAAGCAGAATGAGTGCAAGCTCTGTAAAAACAATGAAAGTAGACGAGACAACGCTCTTGAAAGACATGTGAATATTACTTTCAAGAAATGAGATCATGACATCAAGAAGAGTCATATCTTGATCGTGATGCTTGAAGAATACATCTACGACGTCAGTGATGACAGTCGCTTGAGTCAGAGACGCAGAAGTTTTGAGAATGAAAAGAAATTGAAATTCATTACAAAGATTGAGTGTCATATTCGAAGAATTGCTGTTCAAGTCGATAATTTTTTTTTTGATTGTACAAACTATCGTCTCTGTAATAGAGTAGAGTGTTAAAATTGTGAGTAGCTCGAGAAACGCGCAGTCACACTAAAGAATATGCGCGTAGATAATATGATCAAATTTGATAGTAGCTTAGTAATATCTATTCATATAAAAAGTTAACACTAAACTATGAAATACAGAAGTGAACTCTTCTCTATATACTCAGAGAGCTAAGTTCAAGCATCGTCAATGAAGCAAGCGAAATTACATGCAACTCATGCGAAGTTTCTCGAAGATTGTATGTGACTTAAATTCTTATCATCAATGAAACATTGAAGATTGTATGTGACTTGAACTCTTGATAGACTCAGAGACTCTGAGAATCGACGATAAAAGTTCTCATAGACTCAGATTCTCGTTTGAGAAATCGATGATAGCGTTGAAGAATAGTTCTCGTGTCTGTTCTCTATTCTTTGAAGAGTTCTGACTCTCATAGATTTGAGTTTTGACATGAACATCAAAATCTGTTGTTTTGAAAGCAAGCAGTCAATCAGCATTTCACAAATCTGAGTCAAGCAAGATTTGTGAAATGAAACGAAAGAACTTGAACTTAATTGTTACATCAATGATTATCTTGAAGAGACTCATGAATCAGAAATCAGTGAATAGATTCATTGAATCTATTTTCATAACAAAGCAAAGCATTCAAGTTGATCTCGATCAATCTCAATTCTTTCAGTCAACTGAAGTAAAGAAAATCATCAATATTGTCATGATCGAAGTCGCTGTGTATCAAACTCTAGTCAAGAATAAGAAGATTAAGATCTTTTCATTAATTATTAGCGAAATCAACAAAGCACTTAGCTCAGTTGAAGATTTCGCAGAACTGAATGAAATGACATCAGTCATGTCATTGAATAAACTGAAGAAGAAGCTTTCGATCGTCTATCACAACTTTCTGAATGTGTTTGACAAAAAGAAGATAACGCAGTTGTCTTCACATCAATCATATGATCATAAGATTGAATTAGAAGATGAGAATCAGTCTTCTAGAAGTCAATTGTATCTCATGTCAAGTCACAAGCTGCAGAAGATCAAGAAGTATCTAGAAGAGAACTTGAAGAAGAAGTTTATTACACTCAGCAAAGCTTTCTTCGCTTCATCAATACTATTTGTCGAAAAGAAAGATGATAGTCTTCGCTTTTGCTTGAATTATTGAAAACTGAATGCTCTGATCAAAAGAGATCGTTATTCAATATTCTTGATAGATAAAGTACTAGCTCAAATTCAAGACAGTAAGTATTCGACTTGACTCAACATTATCGTCACGTTCAATAAACTGCACATGAGTTCAGAAAGCGAAGATTTAACTACTTTTGTTACTTTCTTCAACGTCTACAAGTATAAAATAATGCTCTTCAAATTAATTAATGAATCTGCGTTCTTTCAGCATTATATCAATAATGTATTGTTTGAATGTCTGCATAAATTCTGTCAGACATATTTGAATGATATTCTTATCTACAGTAAGATCTTGAAGAAACATAGAACTCATGTGAAAGAAGTGCTAAGCAAGCTTCATGAAGTCGACTTGCAAACAGACATTGACAAGTGCGAATTTGAGATTCAGAAAATCTCGTTTCTTGAACTACTAATATTCATCAATGATCTACGAATGAACTCTTGAAAAGTAGATGTGATTCGAAGCTGAAAAGTGTCTTGATCATTGACTCATGTGCAGATCTTCATTGACTTCTGCAATTTCTATTGATGATTCATAAAGAACTTCTCAAAAATCGCTCAATCTATGATAAAGCTGACTTGAAAAGATCATCTCTTTGAATGAATCGAGATCTGTCAGAAGATCTTTGAAGAACTGAAGCAACAGATGATGACAGCTTTCATTCTGAAGCATTTCAACTTGATCAAAGAAGCTATTCTGAAAACGAACTTCTTGAACTATGTCAACGACAAAGTATTGTCTCAATATGACGATGAAGACATTCTACATTCAATGATCTTCTATAGCAAGAACATGATTCTTGCAGAATGCAACTATAAGATCTACGACAAAGAACTGCTGATCATTATTCGCTGCTTGAAGCACTGATGTCTTGAATTGAAATGTATCAATATTTCAATCAAGATCTTCATTGATCATCTAAATTTAAAGTACTTCATGTTCATCAAGAAACTGACTAGATGACAAGCTAAATGAGCTGAGAAGTTATCTGAATATAACTTCAAGATCATATATCAGTCGGGAAAACAGAATCTGAAAGTCGACGCGCTGATCAGAATGTCAGACGTCAAGTCAGTTGCAGCAAATGATGATCAAAAGCTATATCAGCATCAGATGCTATTGTCAGAAGGCAAATTTAAACTGCAGTCAATAGAAATTGATCAAGAAGATGATCAGAAAGCTGATCAAGATCTGACTCAGATCTTGCTCAGATCTGACTCAAAATTTGACTCAGATTCGAAACTTGAATCAAAAGTTAATCAAAATTCGATCGAAGATGTGATTTCTATTCAGAATCAGATTATAGTTACAAATCAAATGAATCAACTGTGCTTTGATATTCAAATAATCATGAAACAGAACAGAAGAACTTATCAAGATATTAGTCTGAACAACTGCAGAGTACTTGATGAAGTATTCTGAAAAGATGATAGACTATGAATTTCTCAGTCAATGATCACTTGATTAATAAAAGAAGCACATGATTTTTCGATTAATGATCATTCTGACATGAATTGAACATTAGACTTGTTGAAATGATCATATTGCTGATCGAAGATGAGAATGATGATCAAACGCTACATTTGAAACTGTTATGTTTATCGTAGATCAAAAGCATCAAGAGATTGAATCAATGAACTGCTGAAGTCATTGTTCATACTCAAACAATGATGACAAAACATATTCTTGAACTTCATTATTGATCTATCAGAAAGTGATGAAAGCAACGCGATTCTGACAGTCATAGATCGATTGTTTAAGAAACGACATTATATATCATGTTAATCAAATGACGAAGAAATCTTCGCAGAACAAACAATTAAGCTGCTGTTGATATGAATCTTCAGAACTCATGAACTATCGAGATCAATAATGTTCAATCATGATTCTCAATTCATATCAATTGTTTGAACGTCTCTTTGTCTGAGACTCAACATCAAGATGAAACTATCTATCAACTATCATTTGCAGATTGATGATTAGACAGAAAGAGTGAATTAGAATGTGAAATAATATCTACGAAGCTACTGCTCATATATGCAAGATGATTGATTCATCTGATTATCTATGACTGAATTCGTCAATAACAATGCTATTTCATCGTCAATTGAACAGTCAAAATTCTTTCTGAATAAAAGCTTTCATTCTTGTATGAACTTTGATTTGAACTCAACTGAATATGAAATCAT
>JAABUV010002969.1_pt1 | contig 22183 bp, 21 predicted proteins | sample 5559971 | NCBI WGS metagenome assembly JAABUV01 (sample SAMN10711881, study PRJNA513362) | rock metagenome | isolation source: Antarctica rocks | place: Antarctica: Victoria Land, Knobhead nord | collected 2015-12-19
TCCACCGGGCTGTCGCACTCGCCGCGCTGCTTGGCGCCGACGTAGAGCCGTTCCATCAGGCAGTCGGTGAACAGCTGCTGCTCGCGCAGGTCGAGCGCCTGGATGTTGTAGTCGTAGACGCAGGCATTCGGCGGAAAAACCGGGGCGTTCGACTTGAATACCCCCGAAAGTTCGAGCGCCTCGACGCGGTCATAGAGCGACTGCACGCAGTCAGGGCTGTTCCACAGTGCGGATTCCGACGATGCCGCCCGGGTATTCCGAACGTATTCCGCGCACCGTTCTAATCTGATGCCGCCCACCATTCTAATCTGATGGCGCTCAGGGTGGTGTCGTCTCGTGGGCCTGTTTCGTCATGTCACGATGGTGGAGCTTGGGTCAAGCGGCAGCGCGCTGCTGGTCTTGGTTCGCGGAACCCTAGTCACGTCCGTAGCCTCGCGGTGGCTCGGTCTCGTCGAGGGCTGTGAGGTCGAGATCGGCGATGGCTTCGAGCGCCTCGGCCATGGCGCTGTCGCGCAAGCTGTCGGGCAACGCCTCCAGCCACGCGGCATATTCGGCCTGCAGCGCCAGCAGTTCGACGACCGCATCGCGCCAACGCTGGGGGCGGCTGCGGCGATTGGATGGGCGTTTCGTCCGGGCCATGACGGCCGCGGGCTGCGTCACGCGGCGGGCACGATGGCGAGCCTGGCGCTCGGCGTTGCTTAGCGCGTGCTCGCCATCCGGTTTGCGGCCTCTCGGCATGGCCTTGTTCTCCGTTACTGTAACGCATTGCAATGGGGTTCTCATCCGGCCGCCCGCTGCTTGCGCAGGCTCTCGCCCTTGAGTTCGATGCGGTGCGCGTTGTGCAGGATGCGGTCCAGGATGGCGTCGGCGAGCGTCGGGTTGCCGACGATCTCGTACCAGTGGTCAATCGGCACCTGGCTGGTGATGATCAAGGAGCCCGCGTTGTAGCGGTCCTCGACGATCTCCAGCAGGTCGCGCTGCTGTTCCGGCAGCAGCGGTTCAGGTCCCCAATCGTCGAGGATCAGCAGGTCGACACGGGCGAGCTGCTTCAGCAGCTTGGCATAGCGCCCGTCGCCACGGGCCAGGGCGAGGGCTGCAAACAGCCGGGGCACGCGCTGGTAGAGCACTGACAGGTTCTCGCGGCAGGCCTTGTAGCCGAGCGCGCAAGCGAGCCACGACTTGCCGACGCCGGCCGGCCCGGTCAGCAGGCAATGGCGCCGTTCGCGAATCCAGTCGCAGCCGACGAGCTTCAGGAACACCGCGCGGTCGAGCCCGCGCGGGGTGCGGTAGTCGACGTCCTCGACCGCCGCCAAATGGCGCAGCTTGGCGCTCTTGGCCCGGCTCTCGAAGCGTTTCTGCTGGCGCAGGGTGCTCTCGCGCTCCAGCAGGATGCCGAGCCACTCCGCATGGCCGAGCGCCTGGCCCTCCGGGTTCTCCACAAGGTCCCGGAAGCCTTTGGCCATGCCGTGCAGACCGAGGTCGTGCATCAGGTCGAGTGTGGGGTGGTTGAGCAAGGGCCGTCTCCTAATGGTAGTAGCGGGAGCCGCGGATGTTGTCGTGCAGCAGGGGCGTGCCGTCCGCGGCTTGCGGAGACGCCTGGCGGTCGAGCCGGTGTTTGAGGATCGAAGCGACGCTCGCGTAAGACAGCGCCCCGATCTCGACCGCGCGCAGGCTGACCGTCTCGGCCCGCGCAGGATCGATCCCGCGGAACAGCCGCAGCACGCCGAGGCAGGTGCGGAAGCCCTGTTCCGGATGCGGCCGCCGAGCCAGCACGGCGATGATCAGCGCCTCGGTGTTGGGCCCGACGTCGCGGGCCTGGCGCTGCAGGCGCTCCGGCGTCCACTCGGCATAGCGCCGATGCGCGCTCGGCATGTGCTCAGGCTGGGTGCCATGCCGCGGTCCGCCATAGCGCCGGGCGTGCGCGGCAACGCGCTTGCCCCGGTGGAACACCTCGACCGTGCGGGCCGTGGCGCGGGTGTCCACCGGTTCGCGGACCAGGGCATGCGGCACCGAGTAGAAGAAGCCCAGCACCTCGACGTGGTAGTCGATGCCGACCCGGGCGAGATGCCAGTCGGCATACTCGTGATCCTCTGGCGGCAGTTCCTGCATCGCAGGACGCTCGACGGTCTCGAACAACTCGCGGCGGCTCGTGCCGAGGCGGCGCATTTCGCGCCCGTTCATCCGCTCCACCGCGCTGGCGATGGCAGCGTTGCACTCGGCCAGTGAGAAGAACACGACGTTGCGCAGCCGGCCGATGATGTAGGATTGGGCGAACCGCACGCCCGCCTCGACGGCCGCCTTGTCCTTGGGGCGCCGCGGCCGGGCTGGCAGGATGCCGACGTTGTAGTGCGCCGCCATCATGGCGTAGCTGCGGTTCACCTCGGGGTCGTAGAACGAAGCTTTGTGGATGCCGCTCTTGAGGTTGTCCGGCACCAGCAACCGCGGCGCGGCACCCCAGAAGCGGAACATGCGCACGTGCGCGCCGATCCAGTCCGGCAGCGTCTGCGTCCAGGTCGCCTCCGCGTAGGTGAGGCTGGACGCGCCGAGCACGGCGACGAAGACCTCCGCCATGCGCACTTGGCCGGTGACCGGATCGGTGATCGGCGCTCGCTTGCCGGAGTAGTCGACGAACGCCTTGTGCCCGGCCACGTGGCTCTGGCGCATCACCGGCGACAGCCGCCGCTCGAACTCCCGGAACAACTGGCAGAACCGGCTGTAGGCGTAGCCCTCCGGGTGGACGGCCCGATACTCCTCCCACAGCACCAGCAGATTCACGCCAGGGCGCTTCAGCTCGCGCACCAGCGCCGACCAGTCGGGCTCGGCGTGGAAACGTGCCCCAGCTCGCACGCCGGCGTTGACGAACAGCCGCGCCATCAGGCTCTCGTCGGTGTCGTCGGCGGCCAACGGCCAGCCGACCCCCGCCACAGCCGCCCGGGCCAGATACTCTCGCACCGTGCTCGGCGCGACGCCCAGCTCCTGCCCGATCGTCCGCGAGCTCGCCCCGGCTCCGAAGTGCAACGCCAGTAGTTGTCGTATCCGCCGCATGGACAGCCTCTGTGTCGGCATCCCGCCCCTCCATCGATTGCGATGGCAGCACTGGAAGCCAGGTCATCGCTGACCCGCGAGACAATCCTTTCCCCGCCTGCCCCGCTCAAACGGGGGTGGGCGGCACCGTCAGAATGGTGGGCGGCTTGAGATCGGAACGGTGGGCGCCATCAGATCAGAACGCCGGGCGGCATCAGATCGGAATGGGTGGGCGGCTTACGTCGGAATCCGCATCCACAGGATCAGCTCTTCCAGCTCCTCGCCGGTGTCGATCCTCTCCAACCCCTCCGCGAAGGCGTCGCGCGCCTCGGCCCGCGCCTTCTCCAGGGCGGCGTCGAGCTTCTCCAAGTCCGCGTCGCCTGAAGCCTGCTGCTGCTTGCGCAGCCGGGATCGCCGCTTGGCAAGGGTGATCACCTTGTCCAAGGCTGCCGCAGCCGTTTGGGTCTGCCCCATCCGCAGCATGACCATGCGGGTCCAGATGCTGCCTTTCAGGTCTTTCAGCGTCGGATAGCGCTTGACCAGCCCTGGGCGGCCCCGCGGGTCATGGTCCAGCGTCCACGTCTTCGGGTCGTCCATATGGAAACCGAAGTTCCGGTAGCCTTCGGACAGCAGGCGGAACAACGCCGGCCGCTGGCGCTGCCCCAAGGCGCCTTGCCGGGCCAGCAGGTTGATGAAGGCGAGGCAGCGTCGGCGCACCCCGCCGATGTCGGCGTCGTCCAGCAGCTCCAGCGGCTGCAGACCGTAGGGGCTCTGCTCGGAGAAGCGGACGGTGTGGACCTGCTGCTCGGGCAAGCCGTCGCACAGGTCGCCGTGCACGTTCAGCACGTGGATGCGCGGCACCCCCTGCCGCGCCAGTGCCGCCAGCATGGCGTTGAGCTGGTAGGTCTTCCCCGTGCCCGATGGTCCGGCGATCAGCATGTGGCCGTTAATCGCCCCCTTGCTGTCCCAGAACACCGGCTGGCCGTCGGCCAGCCGGTGGCCGAACGGGATCCGCAGATGCGGCGCGGCATGGACGTGCCGGCGCCGGGTCGCAGTCGGCAGAACATCGGCCTGGGTTGGCCACCGGCGCATCTCGTTCACGGCACGGCCGGCTGTCGGCGCACACGGCCTGGCGGCTGGATATGGCGCATCACGGGCAAGCATCCATGGGCGGCCTGACGGACGTCGGCGCTCAAGGGCCGACGACTTTCGATCGCGGCGCGCCTGTCTGCGCCGTCGCCGCATCGTCGCGCATCAGCACGATGTCCCTCTCGGCCAGGGCGTCGAGGATCCATTTCAGCCAGTGGAGGCCTCCGCCGTCGGCGACCTCGCGCCCGACATTGAGATAGCGCTCGCGCGTCGGGACGAGGACAGAACACCAGAGATGCTTGGCATCGATCAAGGCTTGCTCCAGGGCAGCGGCCTCTTCGCTGGAAAGCTGGGCAGGTTCTGCGCCAGGCGTCCTCGTGAACGCCAGGCCAAGGGCCGCGGCCCGGTCCTCAATCGCCAGCAGCAGATGCTCGTAGTAACGCTGGTTGACACGCCGATCGACGTGCGCGGCCTCGGCGAAAAGCGTGGAGCGACGGAACGGAGCTAGCTCCTCCCTGGGCAGAAGGTCGGCCGTGTCGGATCCAAAAAAGTGGGAGTGGTCGTGCATGGTGTTCCCTCTGGAGTGGTTCGTGCTGTGCAAGGTGGAGGCGTGCGGCGCGAACGGGAAACCACGGCCGGACGTGCCAAGTGCAGGCCTTTGCTGATCCATTGCCGTCTCCCGTGTGCCTGGTCGCGATGATGCGGGGGCATGGCGCGAACGGGACACCCCGCACGTTGCGGCCTGTCAGCCGGGGGCGAGGCCGCCCTGCGCGGCGGGACATCGCACGGCGCGGCACGACGGCAGACGCGCCTGCTCCCGCCATGCGGTCAGGAAGCGGGCAGATGTTCTGATCAAAGAAGGAGATTGCGCCCAACCGCACGATGCCGCAGGCAACCGGCATGTCCGACATTCATCACACTCCAGGCGGTACGGCACCGATGGGCCACCCGCCTTACGACCGCCCGCCCCGCCAAGCCTTGAGCGAGATGCCAGCCGAGGTCCGGGCGACCTGGCGCGGCCGGTACATCACGGAGGCCGACGCCGAACTCCGGGTGCTGGCCCTGCTTGATCAAGCCGAGGCCGCCCTGCAGCCAGGCGGCGCTCCGGTCACGATCCGGACCCTCTGGATCGCGCTGGCTGACCGGGCGGGACGGTCGGACAACACTGACCTGTACGCCGCCGCCGCGCTGGCCGGCATGGCTTTAGGATTGCGACCCTCCTGACGCGCGCAGTCGATGGGCGTGCGGCCCAGCCGCTATGCCATCAGCATCCCGAATACGATCCGTGAGACTTGTGGGGACAATTTGGGCGTATACCGTACGGTCATCTATGAAACCTCTTGGAAGGCTCCGGTAGGTTCCCACTGGCCGGGGCCGTTCTTGATGCCAGTCATTCGCCTTGTAAGACCATTTTTCTAAGTTGGATGATTCGCGAGAAATTCGGTAATGGCTTGCTCAACGAGGTCTTGCACCTTCTCGCCCTGCATTGCCGCCCGCGCCTTCAACTGCCGGTAGATTGCAGCAGTAACACGCGCACCCACCTGCTTGCGCTCGTCCTTGCCGATCACCTTCAAGGTCGGTGCAACGTGTGGGATCGCGGGCGGGCTACGGTCGATATCGAACGTTAGAGCCTTCTTGCTGGCGCTCATGCCGCACTCTCCCTGACTGCTGTTCTGTTGGCTTGTCGTTTTGATAATTTGATATTTTGTTTATTTGATATTTTAATAACTTCGCTGCAAACCCATGCCGCCAACTCGCGGGCCTCTTCCGCCGCTTTGCCCTTAGGCTGCGCTTCTTGGGCGGTCCGGCCTTCCTGAATGAAACTTGAGAACGCTTTGAGTTGATGCAGCACAACCGGGCTGACGGATACGCCCGCTGATTGTAGGGCTGTTCGCATTTGTGCTGTTTCCTCGCCTTGGGATGGCGCAGCGTTGATAACGACATAGGCAGGCTTGCCCGAACCTTGAGCTAGCCGGACGCTTGCTCCTATGGCGTCAAGATCAAGCGTCGAAGGGCGGCACGGAATTAGGATCGCATCGGCATGGCTCGCCGAATCCGATGCAATACTGTCGGCATGGGGCGCGGTGTCCAGAATAACCAGGTCGGCGGCCTGCTCCCTCGCCTGCGTCAGCAAAGCGGCGAGACGTGGAGCCTGCGCGGGGACAACCGCCGGACTGTCGCCCTCCCGCCTGTCAGCCCATAGAGCTGCGCTCGCCTGCGGATCGAGGTCGAACACGGCAACTCTGAATCCAATGGCCTCAATCGCTACGGCAAGGTGAATGGCTATGGTGGTCTTGCCGGCCCCACCCTTCCGACTGACGATGGCTAGGGTTTTCATCGATGCTCCTTTGCTCTTTTGCTATCTACCCAACAAGGTAACATGATAGCATCATCCCGACAAAGCCAGGTAGCTAAACATTTAAACGTTAAGTTACTTTGTGTTTTCGGTAATATGGTAACAGCCTGCTCCAAGCCCGATGGCAAGGTCGCATTTGCGGCTAAACCAAAGCGCGAAGCCCTCGGGCGCCTGCCCTTCTTCTGGCGCTGTTGCCAGCATGTCGGCCTCAATGCCGGCGTCTGTCGTGTCGGGGTCACGCCATAGAACGAGATCTTGGCCACACTTGGTGAAGCTGAAGGCGAGGTCGCCCGTATGCTCACTACGGGTTCGTGCGCAACACAGGCGACCACCAAAAAAGTCGGGAAATGCTAGCCGCCATAATTCATGGCTCTGAGGTTGGCCCTGTTTGAGGCACGTGGTTTTCGCGTGATGGTTGTGCGGGCATGTAGGTTCGTTGCCACCTTGGGATAGCATGTTGGCGGTTCGATGCGGCGGCGTTGGGGGTTGATGGAAACGGGTGACGGCGGGGCGCGCTGCCCCGCAGCCTAACTGACGATACGCGGCATGCGGCCGAGAACGAAGGCGAGGATGGACTGGCACGGTGCGTGGCTGGGCAGGTGCAGCTTGACCTGGGTCTTCATCTCGACGACGCGCACGGCGAGCTTGACCAGGCGCAGCCGCAGGGTGTCGAACTGGGCGGTGCGCCAGGACGAGCGGCGCGGCATCAGCGTGCGCAGGCTCCACAGCAGCCAGTAGGCGCCCGCATGCAGGAACAGGCGGAACTGGTTGGCGGCAGCCTTTGTGCACGAGGTGCGGTCGGCCGCGAGGTGGCGCTTCCAGCTTTTGATATGATTTTCCATCCACTCCCGTAAAACCGTCTGAACAGCAACTTTTGGCGACAAGGCAACCCCGACTTGGTCGAGCAGCGTTGCTCGGTTTGGTCCATTGGGTGGCGGCGCGCCGTGAAACAGGCACCTCCCGCAGCGGTCATGACCTGGACGCAGCTGCCGGCTGCGACGCGCCGGCGGCTTGCGGTCCTGCTCGGCCATCTCGTCCGCCGCCCTCTGGTGCCGGAGCCCGCCGAGGAAGGCTGCGGCCATGACCGACGCGCAGCCAATGAGGAGGAGCACCATGAGCTTCTCGGAGAAGGTGCAAGGCCGCCATCAGGATCGCCTGGCTTTGGTCTACGTCCGGCAGTCCACGTTGCGGCAGGTCGAGCAGAACCAGGAGTCGACGCGCCTGCAATACGCCCTGGTCGAGCGCGCCCTCCAGCTCGGCTGGGCGCGCGAGAGGGTGGAGGTGATCGATGACGACCTGGGCCGCTCCGGGGCGACGACGGCCAACCGCCCCGGCTTCCAGCGGCTGATGACCGAGGTCGGCCTGGGCCATGTCGGGCTGGTGCTGGGCGTCGAGATGTCGCGCTTGGCGCGGTCGTGCCGGGACTGGCACCAGTTGCTCGAGATCTGCGCGCTGTTCGACACTCTCATCGCCGACACCGACGGCGTGTACGACGCGGGCGGCTTCAACGACCGGCTCCTGCTTGGGCTCAAGGGCACAATAAGCGAGGCGGAGCTGCACGTGCTCAAGACCCGCATGCTGGAGGGACGCCGCGCCAAGGCGCGACGCGGCGAGCTGTTCTTCAATCTGCCGCGCGGCTACGTGCGCAGCCGCGCAGGCGAGATCGTGTTCGACAGCGACGAGCAGGTGCAGGCGACCGTGCGCCTGGTGTTCGATGCTTTTGAACGCCGCCGCACGATCAACGGCGTGCTGGCCCACCTCGTCGCCCACGACATCCAGCTGCCGCTTCGTATCCGAACAGGGGCGGCGAAAGGCGAGTTGGAATGGCATGCGCCGAACCGCTTCACGCTGTCGGAGATGCTGCAAAGCCCGCTGTATGCCGGCGCCTATGCTTATGGACGGCGCTGTGCCGATCCGCGCCGCCCAAAGCCCGGCTGCCCCGGCACGGGCCAGAAGGCCGGCGATCCGGCGGTGTTGATCAAGGACCACTGGCCCGCCTACATCAGTTGGGAGGCCTACCAGCGAAACCTGGAGCAGATCGTGGCCAACCGCAGCGCACAGCGCGGCATCCCCCGGGGCGGCCCGGCCCTTCTTGCGAACTTGATCGTGTGCGGCCGATGCGGCCAACGCATGGCGGCGCAATACCCGAACGGGGGCCGCTTCCAGCGCTACTGCTGCTCCCGGCTTGCGATGAACTACGGCGCGCCCTTGTGCCAGTCCCTCAGCGGGCGGACGCTGGACGCGCTGGTGGGCGAGCTGATGCTGCAAGCGCTGGCGCCGGCCGCGCTCGAGGTCAGCCTGCACTTGGCGGAGGATCTTGAACTGGAGCGCACGGCCCTGCACCGGCAATGGCGGCAGCGGCTGGAGCGGGCGCGCTACGAGGCCGAGCGCGCCCAGCGTCAATACGACGCCGTCGAGCCGGAGAACCGGCTCGTGGTGCGCACCCTCGAACAGCGCTGGGAGGCGGCGCTGGCCGACGAGGTGCGCCTGAAGGCCGAGCATGAACGGTTCCTGGCGGGCCAGGCCTTGCCGCTGACAAAGGACGAACGCGCTGCGATCGAGCGGCTGGCGTCGGACATCCCGGCGCTCTGGACGGACCCCGCCACCACGGCCGCCGATCGGCAGGCGATCGCACGCTTGATGCTGGACCGCGTCGTCGTCACCGTGCAGGGCAAGAGCGAGATGGTCCTTGTGGAATGCCATTGGGCCGGCGACGTGCGGACGCAGCATGACCTGCGGCGGCCCGTGGCGCACCTGACGCAACTGAGCGACCACGCGGCGTTGCTGCAGCGCGTCCATGATCTACACGCCGAAGGCCACAAGGCCCCGGTGATCGCCGACGTTCTGAACGCGGAGGGCTGGATGCCGCCCAAGCGCCGGGCAACCTATACGGCTGCGATGATCCGCGACTTGCTGCGTCGCTTGGGCATACCGGCCGCTCCTCGCTTGTCCTGGACGGCCCGGCTGCAAGAGCGCGAGCCCGGAGAGTTGACCATCCATGAACTCGCGGCACGGCTCAACGCTCCCCACGTCACGGTTCATCGCTGGATCCAGCGTGGGGTGGTCGCCGCCCGCAAGGTGTCGGTGCTCACCCAAAGCGTCTGGCTCATCCAGACGAACGAAGCCGAGATCGACCGCCTGCGCCATCGCCGCCTGCATGGCGCAGGCCACCCTGCAACCCCTAGTCACTCTTGAGACGCATCATGCCTGGCAGATTTCCGCCTGGCCCCTCTGGCAATACTGCCGTTCGTAGATGGCGCGGGCCGAGCCGCCCGGCAGGCTGGTGACGACGAAGCGCGTGTCCACGCCGTCAGGTCCGGCCTCGACGCGGGCGACGATGCGCTCGACCCGGTCCCAGCTTGCGGCGCCGTCGTAGAACTCGGCGAAGCGGCGGAGCTTGTCCAAGCCGCCCGAAGCGGCGAAGCGCGCGGCGGTGCTGGCTTCCAGGCGCTCGACATGACGTCGCAGCGTGCTGGTGGGCGCAACGCCGAGCAGGTAGCCAATGCCATTCGCCCGGCACCAGCGCAGCACCTCAGGCGCGCAGTAGTGGCTGTCGGCCCGCAGCAGGATCTCGACCCGGGGCCAGTTGGAGCGGAGCTGGCGCACGAGGCGGCGCAAGAAGGCCCGGATCTCGCGCCCACTCGGCCGCTTGGCCGGGCGCAGCACAGCGGTGACGAAGCGGCCCTCGCCGTCGAACACCACGATGGGCTGGAAGCCGTATTCATCGTAGTGCGCATTGAATAGGCGCAGTTGCTGCTCGCCATGCACGGCGTCGAACGTGTCGTCCACGTCCAGCACGATCCGGCGCGGCACCTGGCGGAAGGATGCGCAGTAAAGGTCGACCATGGCCCGGCCCATGCGCAGCAGCGCCCGCGTGCCGGGCAGGTTCTCCAGGCGCGAGACCGTCGGCTGCGAGCACAGTGGCGCTTCGTCCTCCAGCCGCGCCATGGCCAGCTTGAACATGGGGTCCGTGCGCAGCCGGTCCGCGTCGTTGCCGTCCTCGTAGCCGGCTGCGATCATCAGCAGGCGGAAGCGGATGATCTCGTCGAGACCATGCACGACGCGCTCCGCGTCGCGCGGGTCCGTGATGCACGCCGCCAAGCGTCCGGCCACGTCGAGGCGCTGTTCCACCTCGCGCAGCACCAGCAACCCGCCGTCGGACGAAAGCTGCCCGCCGTCGAAGCGGGCGATCACGGGCTTGCCGCCGACGGGTGACAAACCCGGCAGCGCAGCGGTAGTCTCAACCTTGGCGGGCATGGTGCTCCAGATCGGCAGGATTGGCGTCAGCACCCACATCCTACGCTGGATCAAGGGCTTGTACTATGCCCGCCAACCCTCATGAATTTTTCAGGATAGGTCATCGCGGGCGCTTCCAATTTCTATGAGACGACTGCTGGACGTGATTGTTCGGTGGCTATTGTCCTGCGTCGCAATGCCTTCCTTCCGCGCCAGTGCCGAAAGCTTGCCGACGATCCGTGCGGCCCGGTGATGCACGCAATCGGGGCGGCAGCGCAGCCATCATGGCTTGTGTCCCTCGGACCCTGGCTCGGAGGAGAACAGCGCCGCCTTGCCCGGCCGGTCCTTCCAGTCGTCAGCATCGGCGGGAGGCACCCCCTTGCGGACGATGTTGGGCCACTTGGTCGAGAAGACGCGGTTGCGCTCGGCCCAGGTGGCGGCGCGGTCGTCGCTGTCGGGCACAATGGCTTCCGCCGGGCACTCCGGCTCGCACACGCCGCAGTCGATGCACTCGTCCGGGTGGATCACCAGCATGTTCTCGCCGACGTAGAAGCAGTCCACCGGACACACCTCCACGCAGTCCATGTACTTGCACTTGATGCAGTTCTCGGTGACCACGTAGGTCATGGGTGGGCCTCCTCCAGCGTCAGGCCGAACGACGGGTCAGGCGCGAACGCCTCGCTGAAGCGGCGGGCTGGCAACACGCCCAGTTCGTCCAGCGCGCCTTCGACGCCTGCCATGAAACCGAGCGGGCCGCAGTAGTAGTAGTCGGCGCACGCCGTGGGGACGGCGGTGCGAAGCGTCCGCGCGGTCAGGCGTCCGACGAGATCATGGTGGACGCCGGCCTCGTCCTCCGGCCCGGCCTTTTCGTACCATACCGCCACCCTGATGCCTGGACGCTGCCGGGCCAGGGCGCGCACATGGCTGCCGAAGGCGTGATGGCCGCGGTGAGTGGCCGCATGCAGGAACACCACCTCCCGGGTCTCGCCGGGGCTCGCCAAGTGTTCCAGCATGCCGAGCACGGCGGTGATGCCCGACCCGCCGCTGAGCAGCACCACCGGCCCGGCGCCGGGGCGGACCACGAAGTCGCCCAGCGGCATGTGGACATCCAGGCTGTCGCCTTCATGCACCGCATCGTGCAAGTGATTGGACACCAAGCCCGGCATCGCGCTCGGGGTGGCGGGCGGTGCGGCCTCGCGCTTGACGCCGATGCGGTAGTCGCGGCCGTTCGGGGCGGCGGACAGGCTGTATTGCCGCATCTGGACATGGCCGAACCCGGGCACCTTGACCCGGATGGACAGATATTGCCCCGGCAGGAACGGCGGCAGCGCCGCGCCGTCAATGGGTTCAAGGGTGAACGAGGCAGTGACTTCGCTCTCACGCACCTTGCGGGCGACACGGAACGGCTTAAAGCCGCGCCAGCCACCCGGCTGCGCTGCGCCTTGGTCGGCCATCCGCGCCTCCTGCCCGACCATGATCGCCGCGAGCTGGCCATAGGCGGCGGTCCAGGCGTCCAGGATGGCCGGGGTCGCCGCAGTGCCCAGCACCTTGGCGATGGCGCCCAGCAGGTACTTCCCCACTATCGGGTAGTGCTCCGGCCTGATCTCCAGGCTGGCGTGCTTGCTGGAAATGCGCTCGATCATGCCCGCGAGCGGTGCCGGGTCGGCGATATGGGTGGCGTAGGCCAGCACCGACGCCGCGAGGCTCGCGGCCTGGCCGCCGCTGCGCTGGTTTGCCGGGTTGAAGTAGTCGAACAGTTCGGGGTGCGCCCCGAGCATGTCGCGGTAGAACACGCGCGTTATCTCCTGGCCATGGGCGCGAAGCGCGGGAACGGTGGCCGACACGGTGGCGCGGTGATGGTCTGACAGCATGAAGGCAAGCCTTTCCTATGCCCGCCCGAGAGGTCCGCAGGCGGGGTGGTTGGGATCGAAAAAGGTGCGCGGCGGCCTACACCGAAGGGGGCCTCGAGGTCGGGAAAGGTCCGCTGTGGTCAGTGCGGGGCGGCAGTTGCGGGAACAGGCCCATCCGGAGGCTGCGCGCGATCCGCTCCGCCTTGCCGGTGAAGGCCGCAGCCACCGTCGGGTCGAACATCTCTGCGCAGGTCGCATGGAACAGGGCGAGCCAACGGTCGAACATGGCGGGATCGAGGGTCTTCAGGCGGAGGTGGGCCGAGAACGGGTCGCCGTGGTAGCGGCCGCTGGCCTGCATGACGGAGGACCAGAAATCGGCCAGCCGGTCCAGGTGCGCCGCCCAGGCCGCGTCGGTGTCGCCGACGGCCGCGGTGAACACGGGCGCTAGCACCGTGTCCTGCCGGACCCGGCCGTAAAATCGCTCGACGAGGCTGCGGATCTCCTCGTGCGGCAAGGCGAGCGTTGGGGCTGCCCCGCTCACCACAGCAGCACGACGGCGACCACGACCACGAAGTTCCAGACCAGCATGTTGATCAGGCTGCGGATCATGGACCGGTCGTCATCCTTCGTGGCCCCTATCAGGTCGCACACGAGGTTTCCGGGCAGGAGGAACAGGTGGAGAGCACCCTGGGCGACGGTCATGATGGCCACCTTCGTTGTCTATAAGCTAGATAGCAAATACATGTTAAGGCCGCGCAGCTTGCAAAGCAAGACGTAGGATGCATGTTTGCATTGCGCCCTGCGCCGGGCCGGAGGACAACCGTTGCGCCTGACCGTCTACACTGACTTCTCGCTGCGGCTGCTGATGTATCTTGCGGTCAAGCCGGATGGGGTTTCCACCATCGGCGAGGTGGCCGGCGCCTACGGGATCGCCAAGAACCACCTCACCAAGGTGGCGCACCAACTGGGACGCGCCGGATTTGTTGCGACGGCGCGCGGCAAGGGAGGCGGGATGCGGCTGGGCAAGCCAGCCGCACAGATCGGACTGGGCGACCTGGTCCGGTTGTGCGAGCCAGACATTGCACTGGTGCCATGCTTCGAGCCGGTCTGCGGCTCCTGCCCCATCGTCCCGGCGTGCGGCCTGCGCGGCGCGCTGCACCAGGCCAAGTCGGCGTTCCTCACCGTGCTCGACCGCTACACGCTGGCGGACCTGACCAGCCGTGATGGCGAAATGAGGGAACTGCTCGGGATGGCTGTCGCAAGAGCAGGGACAGGTCCGCGACGGTCCGGCGCCCCCACTTGAGTATAAGCCTTGCACTGGGTTTAGAGTTCAAACAGCGGCTTCCCGCATGTCCAGGGCAGCTCGCGCCGTGGCTCGTTAGGAACATCGGTTTGCAAGGAACCGGCAGCACCGCCCCTCACGCTTGAGCCGCTGTCACAGACCGTGGGCACAAGCCTCCGTTGGCAAGCACGACATGACCAGGACCATGGCCAGTAGGGAGGCACAAAGCGTGACCACGAACCTCAGCCCGTTGTCGCCCAATCCGAACAGCTTCCGGCTTCCTTTGCGGGCACGACCGCCGATGATGGCAAGCGGCTACACCTATGCCGTCTTCGGCTTGCCGACCTTGGCGAGCTGGTTGAACATTAACTGTGGGGCAACCCGGCTCATCGTTTTCAAGACGTTGCTTAGCCCAGGCCGGATTTCCAGCTTGCCCGCCTCGATCCCGGCAATTGTGGATGGCGGTCCGAATCCGCGTATAAACGGCGACCGGCAAAAAGCTGGCACGGAACTTGCCGCAAAACCACTAGTGCAGAAAGGCTGGGTGGTAGGCTCCTGTCAACGCCGCAAGCCGCCGAAGGCGGGGGCCGAAGGCCAGCGTTTACGGGGGTCTACCACCCAGGCACAATCGGAAACGGAGGTCGGTGGTCATCTGCTTAAGGCCCGCCCGACTGGGCACTGTGGGCCACCCATCACGAAGACGCGCCGTTTATGCGCGGGTTTTCACCACCGCCAACAGCAATGGCCTTCCGCACCAGCACCGTTGGACTCATGGGCTTCTCGCCCTTCATCTCCGCCTGGAACTCGCCGCGGAACAGCGTCGTCTCGACGGCTGGCGGTGCCAGCTCGACGACCGTCACCCGCGTCCCTCGAAGCTGCGCCCGCATTGATTGCGAGAACGAGTGGATTGCAGCCTTCGTCGCGCAATAGACCGGCGACAGCGGCAGCGGGATGAAGGCCAGACCCGACGACACGTTGACGATCAGCGCGTCCTTCCGGGATTTGAGGTGTGGCAGGAAGCTTTGGACCATGCGGACAGGGCCGCACAGGTTGACCTCGATCTCCCGGGTGACGTCAACCAGGTCGCGGTCCTGGTTGAGGTCCAGGTTGCGCATAATGCCGGCGTTGTTGACCAGCACGTCAAGCTCCGGGAAGCGCGCCAGCACCTCGTCCCGCAACGCCGTGATCGCCTTGGGATCGCTCACGTCGCTCCGGAAACCATGCAGGCCCGGCACTGCTTGGTAGGCTGCATCCAGCTTGTCCTGCTCGCGCCCGGTCACGAGGACGGTGTTCCCCCGCGCAACCAGCTCCCGCGCGAGTTGCAGCCCGATGCCGCTTGTGCCCCCGGTAATCAGGACGGTCCTGCCTGTGAGTTTCATCGTGTGTACCTCGGTCCAATTCAGCCGGCACCCGCCCTCGCAATGAAATCAGGATAGCGACGCTCCGGCTTGTGCGGCGGCGTCGGGAACAACTATCGGTATGACGCTCTCTGTGGTAAAGTAGGCACTTAAAAGTTCCATACTTACTTGGAAGAGAGTGTCAGCTTGACCAAGCTCCCGCACTTCACCGATGAGCAGCTTGCGGCGGCCCAGCGCTACGCCGCCACCACCCCGCCCCCTGACCTCGACCCCCGCATCGCCGCCTTGGTGAACGACCTGATCGGCCGCGTCGCCGACAAGTGGACCATGCTCATCCTGGAGGCCCTGACCGAGCAGGGTGAGATGCGCTTCACCCAACTGGGCCGGTTAGTGCCTGGGATCAGCCAGAAGATGCTGACCCAAACCCTCCGGCACATGGAACGGGATGGATTGCTGACGCGGACGGTGCATCCCGTCGTGCCGCCGAAGGTGGAATACAGGCTGACGGCGCTTGGGCTGGGTCTGGGCGCGGCCTTCTGCGGAGTGTGGGTCTGGGCGTCAGACAACCTGCAAGCTGTCGAGCAAGCCCGCTGTGACTTCGACAACGCGAAGGAACACTGACGCGGAGCAAGGACGCAGCGCGGGCCTGTATGGAATCTAAACGTGGGGACACTGGTGGCGAATTCAGGGTTGGCCATTTGTTCACGTGCACCAGAGGCCGGAGGACCCACTTCTATGGCCGTTCTGGCCCCCGTGGCGGCCATGTGGATGATGGTTGGGAGCAGTGACGCTGAATTCGCCACCAGATCAACCGCACGCATGGCGCGCACCATCATTGCGAGGAAATCAGGTATCAGCGTTCTACCAGAGGTGACGTTCTGGCTCTATTTCCGCAGCAGTGTCCGTGGGTTTAGAATTCATACACCGAGGCGCAAGCTGCGGTTCAGAACGGTGTGCGAGAGACGGGCATGGATGCGGCGGACCTGAAGGTGTTCGAGGCGGTTGCGCGGCTGGGCGGCATGGGCCGCGCGGCGGAGGCGCTGCATACGGTGCAGAGCAACGTAACCGCACGCATACACCGGCTGGAACAGGAACTTGGCACGCCGCTGTTCCGGCGGCACGCCCGGGGGGTCGAACCCACACCCGCCGGCCACCGGCTGCTGCCCTACGCACTCCGCGCGGCACAGCTTTTGGAGGAAGCACGGCGTGCGGCGCTGGACGACGGCACGCCTGCCGAGCCGCTCACCGTCGGCGCGCTGGAAACCACGGCTGCGCTTCGCCTCACGCCTGTGCTCATGGCGTTTGCCGCCGCCCACCCGGCGGTGGACCTCACGCTTCGGACCGGCACGACGTGCGAACTGCTGGATGCGGTGCTGACGCGCCAATTGGAAGGCGCCTTCGTTTGCGGCCCGGTGGTTCACCCTGGGCTGGACGTCGAGCCTGCCTTCGTCGAGGAACTCGCGGTGCTGACCGCGCCAGGTGTGCGCTCCCTCGAAGACGTGTGGGCAGGCGGGGAAGTGCGCGTCGTCGTGCTGCGCGCCGGCTGCTCCTATCGGCAGCGGTTGGAGGGCGTCCTTGCGCGCCGCGGCATCCCGGCGCCGCGGGTGCTGGAGTTCGGCACGTTGGAGGCGGTGGTGGGGTGCGTCGCCGCGGGCCTGGGCATCACCCTGTTACCGCGTGCGCTGGTCGGTCCGGTTTGGGCGGAGGGGCGCGTGGCGATGCACTCCCTGCCACCCGGCGAGGCGCGCGCCGAGACCGTGTTCGTGCGCCCGCGGGAGGGCTACCGTTCAAGCGGGCTTGCCGCCTTCCTCGCGCTCGCCTGTCCTGCTGCCGTCCTTCAAGCTGCTGCGGAGTAGCCCAGCAAGCCATCGTTGATACAGATGGCATCCATCACTACAAATCGCTTTTCCAGTCTCTTTGACAGAGGCCAAGCTGCTTTCTTGGGTGGGGCTGGGAGGTCCGAAGCGTGCGACTGGTAACGCCAGATACAAATGCACGGCCGGCGCGGGGCATGGTTGCCACAGCAGCAGCCGTTGCGCCTGCACTTGGCGGAATGCTGGCGCTGGCTTCCGCGATGGGTATCGGACGGTTCGTATACACGCCCATCCTGCCAGCCATGGCCAATGCGCTCGCCCTGAGCAAGACCGAGGCTGGCCTGATCGCCGCGGCCAACTTCGTGGGCTACCTCGTGGGCGCCCTGCTCGCCGCAGCTCCGCAGTTGCCGGGGGGACGCCGGGCCTGGTTCCTCGGTATGCTTGCTGTTGGCGCCGCCACAACGGCTGCGGTGGGGTGGGCGGACACGACGACCGCCTTCATGCTGCTGCGCTTTGCCGGTGGCGTGGCGAGCGCCTTTGTCCTGGTTCTTAGCTCTGCCCTGGTCCTGGATCGCCTTGCACGGGCGGGGCTGGAACGGTGGGCCGCCCTCCACTTCGCGGGCGTGGGCTTCGGCATCGCGCTTTCGGCGCTTCTGGTAAACGTGCTGCAAGACGCGGGCGCCGGCTGGCGGACGCTGTGGATGGCTTCCGGTGCCGCCGCGGCAGTCGCCATTCCGTTCGCGGCCTGGCTCGTGCCCGCTGCCGGGGAGCCTGCCACTGCCGGTACGGCCGCGCGCGGGGCATCCGGCAGCAGGGCCGGCCTGCCCCGGGGCCTTGGAGCGCTGACCCTGTGCCACGGCCTGTTCGGCTTCGGCTACGTCGTGACCGCAACGTTCATCGTCGTGGCGGTGCGCGCCTCCCCCGAGCTGCGGACGCTGGAAAAGGCGGTATGGCTGGTGGTTGGTATCGCCGCAATGCCGTCCACCGCACTGTGGGCGTGGGTGGGCCAACGGGCGGGCGTGCTGCCTGCGTATGCCCTCGCCTGCCTCCTGGCCGCGGTCGGGGTGGCAGCAGGCGGGTTGTGGCAAACGCCGGCCGGCGTGCTGCTCGCGGCTGGGCTGCTCGGCGGCACCTTCATGGGCATTACGGCCCTGGGCTTCACGGCGGCCCGCGCGCTCGCACCGGAGCAGGGGCGCCGCTCCTCCGCGCTTATGACGGCGGGGTTCGGCGTCGGGCAGATCGCGGGGCCGCTCGTCGCCGGCCGGCTCCTCGATGCAACGGGCAGCTTCGTAGTGCCTTCAACCATCGCCGCGGTCGCGCTCGCCGTGGCGGCGGCCGTCGCAGGCATTGCAGCCCGACGCCCCAACCCGGCGAACACTGTGGCTTGAGCGGAAAGGGAACCGCAGACCGTACCGCCTCATCAAACGGACGGATGCTGTTGGCGAAGTCCAAGTTGGCTGTTTGTTCACAGGGTATGGAGCCTGTTGCACAATCGCCTTTGGGAACGTCGGGATGACGCGTTTTGGTGTGTTTCGGTGTTGACGGGCCTGGCGAACCACGATTCGATCATCGCTCTCCCACGACACGGATCGAGCGATGGCGCACCATTTTCGCACACCGGAACGACGTCAGGCTTTCCTGCTTCCGGCTGACATGATGGACTGGCTGCCTGAAGGCGACATCGTCCACCTGATCGTCGACGCGGTGGCGATGATGGACCTGGGCGGGTTCGAGGCTGGCTACAAGCTGGGCCGGGCCGGGCAGGCGCCGTTCGCGCCGCAAGTGCTGCTGGCTTTGCTGATCTACGCCTATTCGCACGGCGTCCGCTCGAGCCGGACGATCGAGCGGCTGTGCGGCCGCGATGCCGGCTACCGCTTCATTGTCGGCGACGCCGTGCCCGACCACACGGTGATCGCCCGGTTCCGCCAGTGCCACGTCGCGCGCATGCGGGAGGTGTTCCTGGCAGTGCTGCGGCTGTGCCACGAAGCGGGCCTGGTGCGGCTGGGGCTGGTGGCGCTGGACGGCACCAAGGTGGGTGCCAGCGCGGCGCTGGACGCGAACCGCATCGCAAGCCGCATCGACGAGCAGGTGACCCGGATGCTGGCCGAAGCCGAGGCGACGGATGCGCAGGAGGATGGCCGGCATGGCGCGCAGCGTGGCGGCGAACTGCCCGCGGCTTTGGCGCGGCGCGGTGACCGCCTGGCGCGGCTGCGGCAGTGCCAGGACAAGCTGCGGCGCCAGGCGGCCGAGGCGGCGTCGCGACAGCAGGAGAAGATCGACGCGCGCGCGGCAGCGGAGCAGGCCAGCGGCAAGCGCAAGCGCGGCCGCAAGCCCAAGCCGGCCGATGCCGCCGTCGATCCCGACACGGTGGCCAACGTGTCCGATCCCGAGAGCGGCATCATGAAGACGCGGCACGGCTGGCTGCAGGGCTACAACGCCCAGGTCATCGTCACCACGGGGCAGATCATCCTCGCCGCCGACGTGACCACCGAGGCCAACGACGTGCATCAGCTGACGCCGATGCTCGACCAGGCGCAGGCCAATGTCGCTTCGGTGGTGGGCAAAGAGGCCGAGCTTGGCGCGGCGGTGGCCGACGCGGGCTACTGGTCGGACGCCAACGCCGCGGCCGAGACGGACCGGTGCGAGCTGTTCATCGCGACCCAGAAGGACCAGGCGCAGCGCGCCGCTTTGCGCGATGCGCCGCCGCCGCGCGGGCGCAAGCCCAAGGCCATGACGGCGCGCGAGCGCATGCAGCGCAAGCTGCGCACCAAGCGCGGACGCACCCGCTATCGCCAGCGCGGCGCCTCGGTCGAGCCGGTGTTCGGCCAGATGAAGGACCGCCAGGGCGCCCACCGGTTCAGCATGCGCGGGCTCGAACGCTGCCGCGGCGAGTGGCTGCTCGATGCCGCCGTGCACAACCTGCGCAAGCTACACCGGGACTCTGCCCGCCGCATGGAAAAGGCCGGGGAACGGGCTGCGAAAAGGATGCAGAGAGCCGCATAAGGCGGCCTCGCGCCTCATTCTGCACTTTTCCAACCCGTTCATCACCCCTACGCCGACAATCTCGCAACAGGCTCTATGGCCCTGGGCAAACCCGACCTTACCCAACTTGCAGGCCCCTTGCGCGGACGTTTGGGTGGGTGACGGAGCAGTTCAGCCGACTTCGCCAACAGCATCCGGACGGACCCTGTTGGCGAAGTCGGACAACCCACTCCATCACCCACCCAAGCGCCGGTATAACGGGTCTGCAAGCTGGGTGGGGACGGGTTCGCCGGGACCAGCATCCCGTGAACAAACAGCTAACGCCGACTTCGCCAAAAGGGTCCGGACGTTTGACGAAGTGGGACAGCAATGGATTGCCTTTATCGTGCCGTGCAGCGTTCCAAACCCCTTGTTTTCGGATTAACGCTCCGCTCAGAGATTAGTGTTTGCTGGGGTTTCCGGCCACTTCGGCGAGTTGGTCACGCAGCCAGAGATGGCCAGCGTCAGCCTTGGCACGGGCATGGAAAATAGCTGACAGAATGTACTCCGGCAGCATCAACTGCGGTTCGAGGATACGCAGTTCCGTTGCAAACCGCTGTAGAAACCGCCGCGGCAGGGTGCAGGCCAAGTCGGTTTGTGCCAGCAAGGTCGGCACGACCGCATAGCTCTGGACGGACACCGCAACACGCCGACGCCGCCCGGTTTCGGCCAGGGCACGGTCCACCGGGCCATCGAAGCCCCGCCCCATGGCCGATACGATGACATGATCCAGGGCGCAGAACCCGTCCAGATCAAGCGGGACTTCTTCCCGCGGATGTCCCCGGCGCACTGCGGTGGCGAACGTCTCCCGCAGCAGTGGCCGGCGTATGAGCGTGCTGGCGACGTTGCGGTCGGACCCGAGAAGCAAATCCAGGCTCCCAGCCTCCAACCGGGCCTCCGCGTCCGGCCCGGGCTGGACGATGGCAAGCCGCAGCCCGGTGCCGGCCGATTGGACCGCACGTGCAAGGCCGCCGCCCAGCATGATGGCGGCGTTGTCGTTCATGGCAACGGTGAACAGCCGACGGCTGTGCGCCGGGTCGAACGCTGCCGGCGGGGTCAGCACGTCCCGCAAGCTGCCTAACGCACCTGCCAGTGGCAGCGCCAACTCGGCGCCGCGGGCTGTCTTGACCATGCCGCGTCCGTTGGCTGCCGGCATAAGCAGCGGATCGCCCAGGTCCCGTCGCAGCCGGGCCAGTTGGGCGGACAAAGCAGGCTGGCTGATGCCGAGCCGCTCCGCAGCGCGCGTCACGTTGCACTCGTCGAGGAGGGCATGAAGTGCTGGCAGCAAAGACAGGTCTGTCGGCAAGCGGTCCATGGCAGGTCGGGATGCCTCCGGGTAATGCGGCCTGAGTTATACCAAACCTGATGAGCTATCCAGTTGGCTTATGCCTTGTAGTGCGCAGGATTGTTTCTCACGGCGCCGTCTCTCGTCCATGTCAGGGGTGCGGCCTTGAACCACTCGTTGCGCGCAAACCGACAGGAGCTGCCGGATGACTCTCGCCGTGCCCCCGCACACCGCCATGCTCCACCGGATCGGCGACACGTCCGTCACCAAGGTCGTCGAGCAGTGCGGCCCCGGCTTTGCCCCTGACTTCCTGTTCCCGGATTGGGACCCGGCCGTTTTGCAGGAGCACCGGGGCCTGATGGTCCCGGACTGCTTCAGTGAGTCTGAGGGCAAGTTCATCGCCAGCATCCACTCCTGGCTGGTTCGCACGCGGCACCACACCATCCTGATCGACACCTGCGCCGGCAACGGCAAGCACCGCCCGGCGACGCCGCGCTTCCACATGCTCGACACACCCTATCTGGCCCGGCTCGCGGCGGCGGGCGTAGCGCCGGAGCAGGTGGACTTCGTGCTCTGCACCCACCTGCACGCCGACCACAGCGGCTGGAACACCCGCCTGCTCGACGGGCGCTGGGTGCCGACCTTCCCCAATGCCCGCTACGTGTTCTCCAAGACCGAGCAGGACCACTGGTCCGGCCCGGCGGGCAAGGAAGGGTTCAACGCCGGGGTGTACGAAGACAGCGTGCTGCCGGTCGTGGAGTCCGGGCAGGCGCTGGTGATCGACGGCGCGGGCGCGGTGGCTGACGGTTTGCTGTTCGAGCCGACGCCGGGCCACAGCCCCGGCCATGTCGCGGTGCGCCTGCAAGAC
>JAABUV010002970.1_pt1 | contig 22179 bp, 11 predicted proteins | sample 5559971 | NCBI WGS metagenome assembly JAABUV01 (sample SAMN10711881, study PRJNA513362) | rock metagenome | isolation source: Antarctica rocks | place: Antarctica: Victoria Land, Knobhead nord | collected 2015-12-19
ACGACCGTCTCTCTGGCGCCAATCGGATGCCCTCCCTGGCCGCCCTCATCACCCAACGCGCGGCTGAGGCCCACGCCCCCGTGGCGCTCGCAGCGGCCTAGCCCCCCGACTTTTCGATAAGATACCACGCCGCCTGGCTAGGGCTCTTAGCGTACTCTTAGACTTGTGACGTATCCTGATGTTGCAAGGCTCATAAGCGATGAGGCCTGGGAGATCGGCTATGACAACCATATTAGTCGCGGACGACGACCGTGGCATCACCGAGATGTTGCGGCGCACGCTCATGTATGAGGGGTACCAGGTTGTGACGGCGGCCGACGGGCGCGAGGCGCTCGGGCAGGCGGCGGCCCATCGCCCCGACCTCGTGGTGCTCGATTGGATGATGCCCGCGCTCGACGGGCTCGCGGTTGCCCGGCGCTTGCGCGAGGTCGACGACACGCCCATCCTGATGCTCACCGCGCGCGACGCCGTCGAGGACCGCGCCGAGGGCCTGGATCGCGGCGCCGACGACTACCTCGTCAAGCCCTTCGCCTCCATCGAGTTGCTCGCGCGCATCCGCGCCCTGCTGCGCCGTCGTCAACGCGACGGCGGCGAGGGGAGCGTACAGGCGCTGCGCTACGCCGATCTGGCGCTCGACCCCGTCACGCGCGAGACCCGGCGCGGCGAGCGGGTGTTCGCCCTGAGCCCCAAGGAGTTCGATCTGCTGGCCTACCTGCTGCGCCACCCCCGGCATGTGCTGCCGCGCGAGGGCATCTTGGAGGAGGTGTGGGGCTACGACTTCGCGCGCGACGACAGCGTCCTCGACGTCTACATCGGCTACCTGCGCGCCAAGACCGAGGCCGGCGGCGAGCCGCGCCTGATCCAGACCGTGCGCGGTGTCGGCTATGTTCTCCGCGAAAGTTAAGCCCTGGTCGGCGCGCCACGCAGGGGGCGAGATGATGACGTGCCATCCGCGCCGTTTGTCGCTACCGCCCCTGTCGATGCGCCTGCGCCTGACCCTGCTCTACAGCGCGATCCTGGCGCTCACCCTGGCCCTGTGCGGCGCCGCGCTCTACGTGACCGTCGCCCACATTAACCTCGACGAAGCCCAACAGGCGCTGGCCACGGAGGCTAACAGCCTAGCCGCGGCGCGACATTTCTCCCAGGGAGGACTCATCTTGCCCGCCTACGTGGTTGCCGCGCCGGACACCTACATCCAGCTTCGAGACCCTACGGGGAGGAGGGTCACCGATCAGTCAGGCAATCTACGCGCTAAGCACGGGATGCTCCCCCTCAGTTCGTCTGAATTGCAGGGTCTACTACAGGGGAACCAGACGCCGCCCCATGTGTCTACCATGGGCGGCGAACAGGTGCTCGTGTGCGACACGCTAATTACCATCTTCGGCCAAAGAGTCGTGGGTGTCCTACAGATGGCGCGTCAGCTACAAGACGTCTATGGCGCGCTCGATGCGCTACGGCCCGTCTTATTTCTCGGCGGCGCCCTCGTGACCCTACTCGCGTTCGGCGTCAGCTGGCTGCTCGCCGGCACGGCCCTGCGCCCGATCGCGCGCATCACGCGGACCGCCCGCGCCATCGGTGAGGCGCAGGACTTCGACCAGCGCGTCGCCTACACGGGACCTCCCGACGAGGTCGGCCGTCTGGCCACCACCTTCAACGCCATGCTCGCGCGCCTGGCCGAGGCCTACCAGACGCAGCGGCGCTTCGTGGCCGACGCCTCGCATGAGTTGCGCACCCCGCTGACCAGTATCCGCGGCAACGTGGCCCTGCTGCGCCGCGAGCCGCCCATCGCCGCCGCCGACCGCGTCGCCATCCTCGACGATTTGGACGCCGAGAGCGCGCGCATGGCCCGCCTCGTCGGCGATCTGCTCACGCTGGCGCGCGCCGACGCGGGGCGTCCGTTGCGCCGCGACCCGATCCCCGTGACGCCGCTCCTCGCCGCACTGCCGCGCCGCGCGCGCGCGCTGCACCCCGCGCACACGGTCCGCGTCGACAGTGAGCCCGATGTGGCCGTGCGCGGCGACCCCGATGCCCTCACGCAGGCGCTGCTGATCCTGCTCGACAACGCGTGCAAGTTCACGCCGCCTGACGGCACGATCACGGTGACGACAGCGGTGGCGGGCGACCGGGTGACGATCGCGGTGCGCGACAGCGGGTCCGGCATCGCGCCCGAGGCCCTGCCGCGCGTCTTCGAGCGGTTCTACCAGGGCGACGCCTCGCGTGCGGGGGCGGGGGCGGGGCTGGGGCTGGCCATCGCGCAAGCGCTGGTCGAGGGGCAGGGAGGCGAGATCGACGTCGAGAGTTACGCCGGCGCGGGGAGCGTTTTCACCGTAACCCTGCCACGGGCGGTCGTGGGCGAATTGGCCGCCGCGGGCGAGGAGGCGCTGCCCCCGTCCGGTTCTTAGCAAACTCTTAGCTTTTTCTACGTGTTCTCTTAGCCGTGTCTTAGAGTGTTCTCAAAGTCCAGGCGTACCCTACAGATATGCACGAACGCGCATAGCCCCGTGGATATGCGGCAACGCACCGTCATCGAACAATAGAACAGTAGAGACTAAAGAAAGCTGAGAGGGACAACGATACATGGCAACCCAAGAGATTATCCGCGTCGATACCGCGCCCCGCGCGTCCGAAGCGGCCGCGGCCTCACGGACGGGGGTGATCATCCTGCCGTGGGAGCGGCTGGCCCTGGGGGCGGTGCTGATCCTCGCCGCGGTGCTCGACTTCTGGCAGCTTGACCGCATCGGGTACGGCAATACCTACTACGCGGCGGCGGTCAGAAGTATGCTCACGAGTTGGCACGCTTTTTTCTTCAACGCGTTCGATCCAGGCGGGTTTGTCTCCATCGACAAGCCCCCGCTGGGCTTCTGGCTGCAGGCCGGCAGCGCCAAGATCTTCGGCTACTCCGGGCTCAGCCTGATGCTGCCGCAGGCGCTAGCCGGCGTCCTCTCCGTCGCCGTGCTCTACCACCTCGTGGCGCGGACCTTCGGCCGGGTGGCGGGGCTGCTGGCGGCGCTGGCGTTGGCGGTGATGCCGGTCAACGTCGCCGCCAACCGCAACAACATCATCGACAGCACGCTCGTCCTGGTGATCCTGATGGGCGCGTGGGCCGCGCTGCGCGCCGCCGAGACCGGCCGCCTGCGCTGGCTCGCGCTCTGTGGCGTCCTGGTGGGATTAGGCTTCAACATCAAGATGCTCGAAGCCTACCTCGTCGTCCCGGCCTTCGGGGCGCTCTACCTGCTGGGCGCCCCGATCCGCTGGACGACGCGCGTCTGGCGCCTCGTGGCGGCCACGCTCGTGCTGCTGATCGTCTCGTTCTCATGGGCCGTCGCGGTCGACGCCACCCCGGCGACACAGCGCCCCTACGTCGGGTCGAGCGGCAATAACTCCGAGGTCAACCTCGCCCTCGGCTACAACGGGCTCGAGCGCCTGACCGGCCGCCTCTTCGGCGGACGCGGGACGACGGCCCGCGCCACGTCGCCGGCTGCGAACAGCCGCTCCGCGACAGGGACGGGCGGCGCGAGCAATGGTACCGGCGCTGGCGCTCAACAAGCGAACGCCGGCGGCTTCACGCGCGGCGAGTCGGGCAACCCCAGCCCGTTGCGCCTGTTCAACAGCGCCCTGGGCGGACAGGTGAGTTGGCTGCTGCCGCTAGCGCTACTGGGCTTGGTGGCGGCCGCCTGGCGCACGGGGCTACGTATCCGGCCCCACCTCGCGCTCGACCGGCGGCAGCAGTCGCTCGCCCTTTGGGGTGTCTGGCTGCTCACGGGAGCGGCGTTCTTCAGCGTCGCCGGATTCTTCCATACCTACTACATGGTCACGCTGGCGCCGTCGATCGCCGCGCTGGCGGGCATCGGTGTCGTGGCCCTGTGGCGCGACTACCGCGACGCGGGCTGGCGCGGCTGGGCCTTGCCGATCGTGCTGCTGGTGACGGCGGCGGTGCAAGCCTACATGCTGTCCGCGTACCCGGACTGGGCGCGCTGGCTGACGCCGCTCGTGGTGGGCCTGTGCCTCGTCGCAGCGGCCGCGCTGGTCCTGGTCCGCCTGGGCGTCCGCCTCGGCCTGCGCGCGGGGCTCGCCGCGGCGGCGCTCGGCGTCGTCGGGCTGCTGGCCGCGCCGACGGCCTGGGCCGCGGACACGGTCGCCAACAGCAACGGCGGCGGGACGCCCACGGCGGGACCGCGGCCGCAAAATGGCGGGGGCGGCTTCCCCGGCGCGGCGACACGTAGCGGGCGTGGCGCGGACGCCGGCGCGCGCTACGGAGGGCGCGGCGGCGGCTTTGGCGGCTTCGGCGGGGGCGACAACGCGAGCGCGAACACGGCGCTGATCCGCTATCTGGAGGCGCATCAGGGCAACGACCGCTACCTGCTGGCGACGCTCAACTCGATGAGCGCCGCGCCGATCATCATCGCCACGGGCAAGCCGGTGATGGCGCTCGGCGGCTTCAGCGGCGCCGACCGCATCGTCACGCCGAGCGGCCTGTCCATGTTCGTTTCCAACGGCACGGTGCGCTACGTCATGCTCAACGGCGGGTTCGGCGGCTTTGGCGGCGCGCGCTCGTTCAACCCCGACGAGCTCTCGCCTCAGATCCGTGCGTTTATAGAAGGGCAGGGCGGCCGGGGCGGCTTCGGCGGCGGCGGGAACGCCGACCTCAGCCAGTGGGTCACCGGGTACTGCGCGGTCGTGCCGTCCAGCCTCTGGCAAAACACTTCTACCCCCTCGACCAACGGTGGGTTCGGCGGCCGCGGCGGCGCGGGGCAGCTCTACGACTGCGCCAGTCATCCCACGGGTACGGGAACGACCAGCGGCGCCGCGTCGCCGTCCACGAGCTTCGGGGCGACAGGGACGACGCCCGTCCCCACGCCCGGCGGGGCGACGCCCTCGACGGCTTTGCCCGCCCTCTCGGGGCAATGGGTGGCGGGCGCCGCGAGGACGGTGACTGTACAGTCGTTCCAGGGGCAGCAATCGCTGCCGACCACGTCGGGTACGCGCTACTATCGCGTGACGACTGCAACGACGAGCGACGTAGCAGTAGGGCAGCGGATCGCCAGCGCCGCCAGCCGCGCCGCCACGTCCACGGCCGGCAGCGTGACTATAGCAGCGACAGGCGCGCCCGACATCTCCGTGCGATCGTTCAGCGTCGGCGGTAACGGCGGTAACAGCAGTTCCGGTGGGTTCGGCGGTCCCGGATCGGGCAATGCGGGCGGGGGCGGCGGCTTCGGCGGTAATGGCGGCTTCGGCGGTAATGGCGGCAGTGGGAGCGGCGGCTCCGGCGGATACGGTAGTCGAGGCAGCTTCGGGGGGAGCGGCGGCTCCGGTGGCTCCGGTGGTCGAGGTGGCTTCGGCGGAGCGCGCCGAGGCGCGATCACGGGGACTGTGATTGCCATACAGAGCGGCTCGATCACGGTCAAGACGGCGACCGGCGCGTCGCGCACGCTGACGCTAGCGTCGTCTACCGCCGTCTATCGAGTGGTCCCGGCGACACGCGGCCAGTTCCAGAGCGGCTTGTTCGTCGCGGTCGGAAGCGCGACCGTCGGGGGACAGCGCGTGGCGACGGATGTCGTGCAGTCGGCGGTCGCGGGCGCCATCCCCACCCTCGTTTCCGCAGGCACGGCGACGAACAGTAGCGCTGCCACGGGCACGAACTCCTGATGACCATCCGTATTAGCATGACGCGGGGGTGATCGTCGACGATCACCCCCGCGCCGTTATAGCCATGGAAGGAGCGCCACATGCGCCGCCCTGTCTTTGTCGTCCTTATGGCCGCTATGGCCACCATCCCCGTGGGTTGCTCATCGGCGACCACACCCCCATCCACGCAGCCAAGCGCCGCGCCAACCCCCACCCTCTCCCCCTCGTCGCGCCCTGGCGCGGGCTCGCGCACTATCGCGGGACCGAGCGAGGATATGCGGTGGGGGCCGGTGCAGGTGACCATCACCGTGACCGGCAAGCAACTGACGGATGTCCAGGCCACGGCGCCGACCGAGCGCTCCCGCTCGGCGTTCATCAACCAGCAGGCCGTCCCCCTGTTGCGTCAGGAAGCCCTGCAAGCGCAGAGCGCCACTATCAACGAGATTTCCGGCGCCACGATGGCCAGTGACGCCTACGCCGCCTCCCTGCAGGCCGCGCTCCAGCAGGCCGGTATCTGACGCGATGCGCGACCACTGCTGGGCGTTCCGTTTCGTTGTACGATAGACCATCATGCGGGCGGCGGTCCATCACGGGTTAACGGGGTGATGGAGGCGTCCAAGGGCATCACTTTGATCGCGATTTGTCGCGATTTCTTGAGCGATAAGTGACGCTTGCCAGCAGCCATCGTTTCTTACTCCTTCCTCCATCCGCGCGATACAGGAGGAACGCCCGTGGTCGACGACCATCACAGATAGGATGCATAGCAACATTTTGCCGATAACAAATAACAAAAGGGGCGACCGACTCGCCTTCCTGTTTTTCGACCTTGTTGAGAGTGTTGTGCTGCAGGTCAGGCGCAGAAATAACAAGCCAGCTTACAGGCATCTACTTGACAGGAATCTTTGGACCACCTTCTCTAGTAGATATTGCAACGAATAGTTTAACTCCGGTCGGGACAGTGCCCTTGTGCGTGCATGTTATGGACCCAGAAGCCGGTGAGTAAGGGGGCTATACATTGGTCACAGACAATGCTCCGGCGGTGGGATTGACGCCGACAGGTCCGAGCACGGGCAAGCGACGATATCGTACCGCAAGAAGATCCGCTTCATCAAGGACAAGCTGCAGGGTTATACCGGGAACGAGGCGGACGTGCCGGGCGCTGCGGTGGTGAGTGAGCTAATCCAGAACGCGGACGATGCGGAGGCATCCGAAGTCACGTTCCGTTTCCACCCCGACTACTTCGAAGCCGGGAACGATAAATGGTTCATGCCTGAGCATTTCAATGCTATCACGGAGATGCTGGCGGGCCAGAAGGAGGACATCCCCGGTAAGATCGGGGCGTTCGGGACAGGCTTTATCTCTGTCTATCACCTGACCGATACACCGCACCTGCACTCGAGCCGACAGCATATCGTGTTCGATCCTAACGAGGATAATCTGGATACCTTCGACTCTCCTGTCGACAAGGGCACGACCTTCCTCTTCCCTTGGCGGAAAGAGCAAACGGAGACCGGATACGCAATTGGAGCTAAGGTGTGGTGCGATGAAGATATCAGGGCACTCAAGGAGGGGCTCGGTCTCGTCATCTACCGCCTAATCCTTTTCCTGCGCCATGTGCGCCGTATCTCCGTCTATGATGGTGATGGCTCTCTACTCTCCCGTGTCGTGCGACATCCCAATGCGCGCATCGAGCACGCCAACTTTGTCTGTGAGCAGTGGACAATTACTTACCAAAAGGGTGGCGAGCAGGTACTGATTCACGAATGGCTCTACTACCATACAACTCTGAATCAGGATCACGACGTGGAGGGCGTGACGGTCAAGGATCGCGTTATCAGCGTGGCGATGCCGATCGAGGGACATGCATGGCTCACTCAGCATGTCCCCGGAACGCTATATAATTTCTTGCCTACTGCTATCCGTACCCCTTTTGCCTTTCACCTCAACGGCGCATTCTTCCCCGACAACAACCGACGGAGCATCTTGTTGGATGCGTCGACACAGCCTGGGAAGGCTCAGTGGAACGAACAGGTGGTTAAGGGCCTTGGCCTGCTTGTCGCAGGCATCGCGGTCGACATCCGTGATAACGTACCTAGCGCAAAACGCTTCTATGAGTTGCTGCCCCTACAGATCCCAGAAGCGGCCCCATTCCTCAAGCCGGTGTACGAGGAGTTCAGGATGGCCGCGCCACACTTACCGCTCGTGTGGAGTAGTCTTAGGACGTGGTTGCGGCCCGATCAGGTTAAGGTCGGCGGGCCGCCTGCGCTACGGCGGCTGGCTGCGCCATACATCGCAATCTTGCCGCACGATCCGCACGACGCGACATCGGCTTTCCGCAGCTTCTTGGGCAAGGAAATGAAGTCAGACCGGCTGTGCGTCGAAGATGTTCTCGACTTTCTCGAACCGCGCCTCCAGCGCGAGATGTCCCTTGATGATGTGCCCCTGGTCAACAGCCTAGATAACATGCGCATCCTCTATGACGCCATTCAGAATCGCTGGGATGAACTAGACAAGGATGGCGATGCCGTGGGAAAACAGGCTCTGCGTCATCGGCTGCAGTGCCTGCCTCTCTATCCTGGTGACGATGACCTGCTCTACGTGTTCACGGACGACATGTGGTGTGCTGATGCGGAGGTGCGTGCCCTTGCGCTCAACGGCATTGCCCGGTTTGTCGTTAAGAGCCTGCAGGACGAGTTCCCGCGTTTCCTGAGTGACGTCCTCTCGACGCTGGGGGGCGCTGAGTTAGTTGATTATCTGAGTGATCACTTGCGGGACAGCATAGGCGTTCCCCTACAAGACGCCTGCCAATTGATTAACGACCGGCGAAAACTGCTGGACGTGCTGCATGTCCTCCATCGCAATCTGGATGAGCTCAATCAGGGGGCGCTTGCTTTGCTGCCGCTGGTGCTCGACGACGACGGCATTCTAGGCCGCGCTGTCGACTTGATAAGGCTCCCAGGCGACGATCACGACCGTATGTTACTGAAAGCGCTGGGGCTCCGCTTTGTCGCTGCTGACTTCTTAAATCAGCGACAAGCCATCGCACTGTACGATCGGGCAGGCGTCCAACTGGCCCATCCAGATGATGTGGTTACACAGCTCAACGTGTTGCTTGCGCCGTACAACGACAACGCAGTGTGGAACGATGTGCCACCTCCGATCGACACGTCTGACGGTCTGGCACACCTATATGACTACTTCTACCGACACCACTACCAACTGGGCGATGATACAAGGGAACGCCTCCTCAGCTTTCCCCTCTTTCCGACCCAGGATGGAACTCTCCGGTCGATCAATGGTAGCAGGTTGCCGCTTCAACTGCCCCCGATCAGGGATGGAAGCGACCAGCACATACCGTTGGCCGTGCTCGAGTTAGACAATGTCGTGGCCGAGGACGTACTCCACGCGAGCGGTCGCGCCTTCCTGAGCGAAGTATTGGCGATTGAGACGCTCTCATCCTTCGTCGCCGTGCGTGATCATGTGCTGCGCCGATATGAGGAGTTGCCGTTGAGCCATGAGCAGCGATTCGATCTTCTTCGATTCGTGCGCGCGGTGTGGAACGACGCCTCACTTGAACACCGGGATGCCTTGCAGCCCATGTTACGGGCAGCTCCTTTGCTGCGTCGCCCGGGTGACGACACGTACGCTAGAGGAAGCGACCTCTATTATAAATCCGACGAGCTCGACACCGTGTTTCCCGATGGCTATTCGCGATTGCACATGTGTTATCCCGCCGACTGGATCACCTTCCTCGACGTTTTGGGCGTGTGCCGACGTCCTGCCCCCCATGATCTCTTGAGCACGATCACCAAGCTCGTCACTGTCGCGCCTTCGGAATCGAATATCTCCACAATCAAGGCTATTTATGGCCTGTTGCAACGCGAGTTGGGCCGTGAGTATCAGCTAGACGACCCGGCACTCCAACAACTTGCGGCTATAGAGTGGCTCCCAGCCCGCAACGATCCCGCCCACTGGTACGCGCCTGGTGCCCTGTACCCCGGTACCGCGCGGAAGTTAATCGGAAACCACCATCCTTTGTTGCTGTTCGATGATCCGGATCACAACGTCTCCACGTTGTTGCGCATTCCCACCGTGCCTCCAATAGAGCGGGTTATCGACCACTTGCACGCCTGTAGATCTGGTAGGGTCGCCATTGACGACGCGGTGTATGGGTTTCTGGCCGCGCATGCGACTGCAGACCACCTTGACCCACTTAAAGATGAGGCCGTAGTGTGGGACCACCGGCGCGAGACCTACACACGACCCGACAAGGTCGTCGCCGGAGACTATGAGCCCCGTTTCGGTGATCGGCGTTACTTCGTCATTGCCGACCGTCACGACGTGGTTGCCTTCCTTGCAAAGGCCAAAACGTCGTATGTGCATCCGTGGGAGGATGCCCTCGCGCTCATCGGAGAGATTGCGGACGAATACCCTGACGATAGAGCCTTGTCGTCCTCCGACCGTCAGCTGGTGATCCAGAATCTCGACTATCTGGGTGAGCAGGACGACGACTTCTCAATCATGAAACGGGACTATCGTGGGATCTTGCGCAGTGCACGCTTGGCCCTCACTCAGCAGGGCCGTCTAGCCGCTGTTGACGCGCCTGGCGCCCAACTCAAACTCCCTGCCGGGCAAGGGGATGCGGCTTGGCTGGGAGAGTTGAACACATTGGAGTTGGATACGTTCATCGATGCTGCTGTCTTGCGCGGCCCGGCCCGGCGCTTCCTGACGGATGTAGTGGGTGTGGAGGAGATTGACCCGTGCGACGCCGTGCGTGACTATGTACTCCACCACTACAATTCACCTCGGCTCACACACGAGCAGCGGATGCAGCTCCTCAAGTTTGTTCGCTCCGTTTGGGAAAACGCATCAGGGGATGTGCAAGCGGAACTCAAGGCATACCTCAAAACGGCCCGCTTGATCCGTTGTCAGGACGACGAGTACCGGTCGGGAGCAAACGTGTATTATCCGTCCGATGAACTCGACTCCATTTTCGCCGAGGGTTATATCCGCCCTCATACCGCGTATGAGTCGACGACACTGGCGTCTTTCTTCACAATCCTTGGAGTGCACACGCACCCGGTGGCTGAACACGTTCTCAGTGAGGTCGCGCACATTGTGGAGAGCGGAGAGCCGGATGGCGCACGTGCATCGCGAGTCCGGCGGATCTACGAATACCTTAACCAAGAAATCGGCGGGGATAAGCGCCACTCGTCCGGTGAGAAATTCGTCGCACTCCGAGACATGTTCTGGTTGCCAGTCCGCAAGAATGAGCGATACGGGAGCGCATGGCACCGGCCGATGGATGTGTATACGGACGAGTATGTGAGCTTAGTTGGCTCCGAGGCTCCCGTTCTGCGCTTTGAGGAGAGGCCAGCGGACTCTCTGCGTGCAGCTTTAAGTATGCCGACGCGGCCGCCAGTGGCCGTCGTCGTGCAGCATCTCTTCACCTCAATGGCTGCCAGGAGGCGTGTTACACTTTCCGCCTATCGCGACCTCGGCGAACGCTGGAGTGATATTGATGCGGCGAGCCAGACTAGGTTACAGAGCGCGGCCGTGTTCTGGCACGAGGAACGGTTCTGGCCTGGAAGCCACATCTATTTGGGTGACCACCGCTATTTCTTCGGCAAGCGGCGCCTCAATCTCACACTCACAGCGGCGACGCCCGGGATGCCTCAGGCCTTCCTACGCAATATTGGCGCACGGTTGGAGCCACATCCATGGAAGGACCATCTCGCACTACTCCAGGAAATTGCCGACGACTATGCTGATGGTCGTGCCCTTGCAGCCGAGGATCGTCAGCTCCTGTTGAAGAACTTCGATCAATTGGGGCGTCAGCCTGAGGCAGCCGAGTTTGAGCAGGCGGCTCGAAGCCTTGGGAGCCAAGCTCTTGTGCCAGGCAAAGACGGGCGGTTGCATCGTCCGGGTCGAATCGTACTCGTTGAAGAGTCGGAGCGCAGGTTACTCGAACACTTCGATCCCAGCGCCGTTCCGGTTGTTAATGCTGCGATGCACGACAGTGTTGGCTTGACGGAGTACGGACGCCACTTCGTGCGTGCGATGTTGGGTGTCGTGTCCATCGGCAGCATCTTTGAGCGATCTCTGGTTGCGACACCACCTGACCGTCGGCACAATGAGGAGTTGAGCCGGAGGCTGCAAGGGCTGGCAATCGCTTTCCGGCGTATTGCCCTGACCGTACGAGAGCAGCATAGGGAGGGACCGCTACAAGAGTTCCCCACAGAACAGTTGGAAGACCTACAATTCTACATTTGCGCGGAGGTCCCGGTCGAGTATGCACTCGATAACGCGGGCAATTGGCGTGTCGAGGGACAGCGTGGCAGCACGCCAGCGCTCTACGACAGCATCGCCAATGTCTTCTATGTCCAAGAGAAGTACGATGCTAATGGGCGGCGACGCGCATTCAGACGCCTGGACATTGCACGTGAGATCGAGAACGTCTTCTTCCCTGAGAGCAAGGTCAGTGCTGTGATAGAGCAACTCCTGCACATGACGCCAGACGAGGCTGATCGGTATTTGACCAAGCATGGCTATCGACAATTGTATGCGGATCACCTGGCTGCTACTACAGGGAATGACGCCGAGCAGGACGAGACCGATTGGTATGATGACGAGGGGACATCTCCCGGCGCTGAATGCGATAATGCACCCATCGACGTATCACAGGACGTTGTGGCAGCTCACTGCATATTGGATGAACATGATGAATCGGTGGACGCGCCCGATGCAGCATCTACTCCACCCATTGCGCAGCCGACCGGCGGTTCACAACATGATGTCCGGCGATTTGGGAGCGTTCGCAGAAATGTGCTGGAAGGTCTGGACGCGGTACACTCGTTTCCTCAATCGCCTAGGTCACCTGGCGGCGCGAGGCGCCTGCCATCTACGGACAAGGTTGACTGGCAAGCAGATTTCGAGCCCGCTGATGTCCCTCTGCGCGACGAGCCATTCAAGCCCGCTCCGTCCATCCGCAACGACGTGGAAGGGGTGCGGGCACAATCACTGGAGATGGAATCCGACGACCCAGCTGATGTTCTCAGCCAGAGGGCCAAGGTCGCTATCGGCCAGTGGGGCGAAGCCTATACCCTAGGTTATCTCGCGCAGCACTATCTGGCCCGTCATATTGGTGGCGTACTCGAATGGACTGTCACCGCGTTCACTATCCGATGCAATGGCAACGTTGCGGTCACCGGAGTCTGGCTAAACGGGGGCGGAATCGACACAGGCGAGGGTCACGACATCAGGGTGGAGGAAAATAGTGCGATTCACTATTACGAGGTAAAGTCGACCAAGAGCGAAGCGAAAACGTGGATTGATCTTTCGGGTCGTCAATGGCGACTTGCTAAAGAGCAACGTGCTCACTTTCATATTCTACGCGTCTACAATGCGGGTACGCGGCAGGCCAAGGTTACCCTCATAGACGATCCCGTAAGGCAGTGGGAGAGCGGTGCTATCACTGCTTTCACACTCCGCATCAAGGTATGAGACTGACTCCGTCGGCTGTCGCGCCCCGAGTAAGCGCGCATAAGGGTTGGGTTAAGCGGCGCAAAGAATGAAGGGTTTGCGGTCCCGCCAATAGCGGTCACAGCCATCGTTCAGCTAGGGGTGTGGGGGCCAGCCGCCGGGGCCATCGTGATAGCGGTCGGGGCCGTCCCAACGATGGCCGAAAGGCTGTCCGAAGCCGTGACGGGGTCCCCAGAGCGGCGGGCGCATCCCGCCATCCGCGACGATTCGTAGCAGCGGCCCCACGGTCAGCGCCGCGATGAGTCCGACGGCCAACGCGCCATCCCGCGCCCGCCTTCGCGCCGGCGCGAAGGCGGCTTGCCCCACCGGGACGGGCCGGATCGACTGTGCCGCGGGGACCACCATGGGCGCCCGTGGCGTCGGGCTGCCAGCCCCGCCAATGGCGACGGACGCGCAGGCGTCGAGGGCGCGGGCCATCTCCGCGCCATCGGCGTAGCGCTCCTCTGGCCGCCACGCCGTGGCGCGCCGCACCACACGGAGCGCCGCGGCGTATGACGCGCTATCGGTGGCGGCCGCCCTCTGGGGGAGGAGGTCGCGCAGCAGCGTGCCCAGCGCATAGACATCGGCCCGCGGGTCCAATATTTGCTCGTCGGGCGCCTCGGTCGCGCGGTCTAGCCCGTCCCCAGCGCGCGTGGGCCGCGGCCAGACGAGATCCACGAGCATGGCGGTCCCATCCGGTTGGAGCGATACGCTCTCCATGCTGATCGATCCATGACAGAGGCCCGCCGCGTGCGCGACTCCCAGCGCCCCGGCAAGATCGGCCACGACACGGCGCGCACGCTCGACCGTCCAGGCGTCTCCCGCGCGGTCAAGCACATCCCGCGGCGCTTGGGCGTCAATCCTCCGGTACACCAGGATCATCCGGCCCCCGTCGATCCCCATATCGTGGACGAAGGGGAGGGCCGGATGCCGCAGCGACGCCACGATCGCGGCCCGCCGCGCGAAGAGATCGCCCTCCGGCGTGCCAAGCGGCGCCGGCGCGGCCACGATGTCCACCAAACAGCCCAGGCGCACATCATACGCCGGTATCCTGTCGCCCCCGCCGCTGTCCGCGGGCGTCTCGTTTCCGATGGGTCGATAGCGCGCCAGGACTAGCGCGCCCCCCCGTTATCTATCACCGCCATCGCTCTCCACCCGTCACACCGTGCCCCCTATCCGCGGGCCTTTACTTCATCATACCCGCGTCTGCCGCATCCGCGTCTGCCGCGAGCCCATCGTCCATTTCCTCTGTTCTTAGCGAACTCTTAGCGAACTCTTAGCACGGCCTTAGATAACTCTTATGGCGTTCTTATCCTCTGGCCGTACGCTGGAACCACAACCTGTGTTGGAGGGGCGCGACGCGCTAACCGGCCTCCGGACGAGAGCCGTGAGAGTAGACATCGGGGAGAGAACAAGGCGATGATGACAAAGACAAAGATGACAAAGCGGAAGGCGCGTTGGCTGCTGGCCGGCTTGGTCCCCGCGTCGGGGCTGGCGGCGGCCTTTACGGTCCCGGGCATCAACACGCCGCCAGCCCCCAACGGGCGCGTGGAGTACGTGTCGACGGGGACCATCACGACGACGTCGACGCCCTCGGGCGTGGTCCAGCCCACGACGGAGTTGTCGCTGGACTTCCCGACCTCCGGCGTGGTCGACCATGTGTACGTGCGCGCCGGCCAGCGCGTGACGGCAGGGCAACTGCTCGCCACCGTGGTCGACCCCTCGCTGCAGACCACCGTGGAGGGCGACCAGAGTTCGCTGCTCATCGCGGAGGCCAACCTGGCCAAGACGACGGCGCCGACCCCCTCCTCGGTGGCGCAGGCGCAAGCCTCCCTCGACGCGGCCAAGGCCCAGTTGGCCAACCTCCAGGCGGGCGGCACGCCCGCCTCGGTGGCCCAGGCCGCGGCCAACCTGGACGCGGCCCGCTCCAAGCTGACCGCGCTGGGACAGGGGACACCATCGACGATCCTGACGGCCCAGTCCACCCTGGACGCCGCCAAGCAGAAGCTGGCCAGCATGCAACAGGGCGGGACCGTGGCGGCGGTGGCCCAGGCGCAGGCCAGCCTCGATTCCGCCCAGGCGCAGTTGGGCGCCCTCCAAGCGGGGGGCACGCAGGACGCCGTCGCGCAGGCCCAGGCCGCGCTCAGCGAGCAGCAGGCCAAGTTGGTCAGCATGCAACAGGGCGGGACGGCCGCCGCCGTCGTCCAGGCCCAGGCCGGTCTGGACGAGCAGCAGGCCAAGCTGGTCAGCATGCAGCAGGGCGGGACGGCCACCTCAGTGGCGCAAGCCCAGGCCAGCCTGGACGCCACCAAGGCGCAGTTATCCAACCTGCGAGCCGGCGGCACACCTGCGTCGGTGGCGCAGGCGCAGGCCAGCTTGGACGAGCAACAGGCCAAGCTGTCCGACATGAAAGCGGGCGGGACCGCCGCCTCCGTCGTCCAGGCGCAGGCCAGCCTGGACACGGCGGTGTCGAAGCTGACCCAGGAAAAGGCCGGCGGGACCGCGGACACGGTGGCGCAGGCCCAGGCCAGCCTGGACACGGCCGCGTCCAAGTTGGCTCAGGAGAAAGCCGGCGGGACCAAAGATTCCGTCGCGCAGGCGCGGGCGAGCCTGAATTCAGCCGAGGCCCAGTTCGTCAACGAGCGAGCGGGCGGCACGCCGGACGCCATCGCCCAGGCCAAGGCGACGCTCGACGCGGCGCAGCAGAAGCTGGATGCCGAGAAGGTGGGCCCGAATCCCAACACCGTCGCCCAGGCGCGGGCCAGCCTCGACTCCGCGAAGCAGGGCCTGGCCGCGCTGCAGACGTCCCCGGACGCCAATACCCTGGCGCAGGCGCAGGCCAGCCTCGATGAGGCCAAGCAGAACCTGGCCAAGTTACAGGCGGGGGGCACAACGGCCGCGGTCGACCAAGCCCAGGTCAACGCCACGCAAGCGCAGATCAACCAGACGACCGCGGACAACCCGTCGCAGGCGACGATCCTGGCCGACCAAGCCAAGCAGACGCAGCTTCAGAACCAGTTGACGGTCGACCAGGACGAACTGACCGTGCTGCAGAATGATCCGCCCACGCAACCCGTCACCGGGACGGTCAGCGCGTACCAGAGTACGCTGGCCACCTACCAGCACAATCTCGTGCAGGCGCGCTCGGCCGTCGCCACGGACCAGGCCAACGTGGCGGCCGGCGCGCTGTCCCTGCAGGACGCGCAAAGCCCGTCAAGCCAGCAGGAGACGCTGGCCAGCCAGCAAGTCGCCGCCGCACAGGCGGCCCTGGCCCAGGCGCAACAGCCAGCCACCCCGCAGGACCTACAGTCGGCGCAGGACGCCGTGGCCGCGGCGCAGGCCGCGCTGACCAAGGCCCAGGCTCCGGCCGTGGCGACCGACGTGGCGAAGGCGCAGGACACCATCACCTCCGCGCAGGCGGCGGTCAACCTGGCGCAGACGCCCTACACGACGCAGGACGTCGCGCAGCAGCGCGACGCCGTGACGCAGGCGCAGTCCTCCCTCGACGCGGCCCAGCATCCGTACTCGGCGCAGCAGATCGCCCAGCAGCAAGACACCGTGACGAGCGCGCGGGCGGCGCTCGATGCGGCCGAGCACCCCTACACGGCGCAGGACATCGCGCAGCAGCAGTCGTCGGTGGACGCGGCGCGGGCGGCGCTCGACGCGGCCAGACACCCCTACACGGCGCAGGATATCGCACAGCAGCAGGACACGGTGACGAGCGCGCGGGCCGCGCTCAACGCCGCCAAGCAGCCCAACACAGCCGCGGCCATGCGGCAGCAGCAGGACGCCGTGACCGCGGCGCAAGCCGCGCTGCAGACGGCCGCGCATCCCGGCGGCCCGCAGGATATCCAGCAGGCGCAAGACGCCGTGACGGCGGCGCAGGCCTCCTTGGACGCGGCCGAGCACCCCAATACGCCGCAGCAAGTCGCGCAGCAGGAGGACGCCGTGAAGAGCGCGCAGGCCTCCTTGGACGCGGCCCAGCATCCGGGCACGCCGCAGACCATCCAGTCGGCCCAGGCGTCGGTGGCCCAGGCCAAGCGGACACTCGTCAGCGACCAGCAGTTGTTCGCACAGGAGACGCAGTTGCGCGCCCCGTCGGCGGGGAGGGTACTGACGTTGAGCGTGCTGGCCGGCCAACTCTCGACCTATGCCAACGACACAGCCTCGAGCGGCAGCGGGGTCGCCAGCGCCTCGTCATCGAGCTCCAGCACGGGGAGCGCCGCCATCGTTATCGCCACCGACACGCAACCGCAGATCCTGGTGAACGTGGCGGAGGCCGACATCGCCAGCATCCAGGTCGGCGACCCGGTTGCCCTGACCTTCAACGCCTATCCTGGGCGAACCTTCACCGGCAAGGTCACGAGCTTGCCGCAGGTGGCCACGAGCAGTTCCAGTGTCACGACCTACGCGGTCTACGTGACGGTCACGGGCGCGGGACAGGGGCTGATGCCGGGGATGACCGCTAACCTGACGATCGTGACCGCGCAGAAGCAAGGCGTCACGGTCGTGCCGACCCAGGCGGTCCAGGCCACCTCGTTCGGGAGTTACGTGACAACCATCGACAGCCACGATCAGCAGGTGCGGACGCGCGTGCAGACGGGGCTCAGCGACGTGAGTGACACCGAGATCGTGAGCGGCCTCACGCCGGGGCAGCGCATCGTCGTGGCCAACGTGAGCCTCACGGGAACCGGCGGCGCGGGGACTGGCCGCGGGGCGGGCGGCGGCTTCGGCGGCGGCTTCGGCGGCGGCCGGCGCACGGGGGGCGCATAGATGATCGAGCAGACCGCGCCCCAGAACGGGCGGACGGCGGGGATCGCTCCCGCCCCCATCCTCGCCCCCGTCGTTGAGGACCCCGACGACGGGGCCGAGCGCCTCGTCGCGATGGTGGGCATCGGCAAGATGTATCAGATGGGCGAGCAGAAGGTCCACGCCTTGCGCGATGTGAGCCTGCGCATCGACCGCGGCGAGTTCGTGGCCATCATGGGCGCCTCGGGCGGCGGCAAGAGCACGCTCATGAACATCATGGGCTGCCTGGACCGCCCCACCGCGGGCAGCTACCACCTGGAGGGGCGCGACGTCGCCCGGCTGGGCGACGACACGCTGGCGGTGGTACGCAACCGGCTGATCGGGTTCGTGTTCCAGCAGTTCAACCTGCTCCCGCGCACCTCGGCGCTCAAGAACGTGGAGCTGCCGCTGGTCTATGCCGGGGCGCGCCCGCGGGAGCGGGCCGCGCGGGCGCGGGCGGCGCTGGAAACGGTGGGGCTGGGTGATCGCCTTGACCACCAGCCCAGCCAGCTCTCGGGCGGTCAGCAGCAGCGCGTGGCCATGGCGCGCGCGCTCGTGACCGACCCGTCCATCATCATGGCCGACGAGCCGACGGGCGCGCTGGACTCGCGGACCACGGTGGACGTCATGAACCTGTTCCAGCGCCTCAACCAGGACACGCGCATCACCATCATCATGGTGACGCACGAGGAGGACGTGGCGGCCTATGCGGGGCGCGTGGTGCGCATGCGCGACGGCCAGATCGTCAGCGACGAGAGCCAGCAGCCTCGTCGCGCCCCGCGTCAGAGCCCCGCGTCGGAGCCGGTTTGATGACACGTCTACTGGGAGCGCCGGCCCGTATCTACTGGGAGCGCCGGCTTCTAGCCGGCAAACGGTCGGGGCCACCGAGTCCGCTAGCAGCGATGCGCTCGCCTGCGACGGTCTGCCGGCTGGACAGTCAGCGGACTGACGCCGGCGCTCCCAGTAGATACGGGCCACCGTTTTTTGTGACCGTTTGCCGGCTGGCAGCGCAGCGAGAGCCGGCGCTTCCGGTATATGACGAGGATGAGGAGATATGACGCTGATACAAGATACAGCCCTTCCAGGCGCGCTGTCGCTGGCGCCCGTGGAGAGGGCGCCGCAGAGCCCGCCGCCGGCGGCGCGGGCCGCCGGGCGTGCGGCGAGCCGCGGGTCGGGGCTGGCCCAGGCCCTGGCCATCCTGGGCATGGCCCTGGGGGGCATCGCCACGAACAAGTCGCGCACGGCCTTGACGCTGCTCGGCCTGGTCATCGGCGTGTCCGCCGTCATCGTGGCGCTGGGCATCGGGGCGGGGCAGGCGGCCCAGGTCTCGGCCCAACTCAGCAGCCTGGGCACCAACCTGGTCACGGTGCAGCCGGGCGCCTCCTCCGCGGGCGGCGTGCGCGGGGGCATCGGCTCGGCCAGCACCCTCACGCAAGCCGACGTCGACGCGCTACAGGCGCAACTGGGGCCGACCGGCGCCCTACCCGACGCTTCGCTGATCGCGCCGGAGGACAATACCACGGTGCAGGCGGTGGCGGGCCCGAACAACACCTCGACCTCGGCGGTGGGGGTGACGCCGGCGGAGCAGACCGCGCGCGACTACCAGGTGGCCGCCGGCCGCTTCATCACGCAGGACGATGTGGATCGCTCGGCGCAGGTGGTCGTGTTGGGCGGCACGCTAGCGACCACCCTCTTCCCGACCGGCCTCTCCGGCGTGGTGGGCTCGACCATCGAGTTCAACGGCCAGGCCTATCAGGTCGTGGGCGTACTGGTCACCAAGGGCGGCTTTGGCGGGGCCGACAGCGACGCCCTCGTGCCGATTAGCGCGGTGCAGAACCGCCTGGCCTTCAAGGCGGGGCAAGCGCCCGCGGTCAGCGCGATCAACATCGTGGCCGCGTCGTCGGACAAGACGGACGCGGCGCAGGCGGAGGTGGAGAGCACGTTGCGGGCGTTGCACAAGCTGGCCCCGACCGCGGCCGACGACTTCTCGTTCTTTAACCAGGCGTCGCTCCAGCAGACGGCCTCGAACGTGACGGGCGCGCTCACGGTGTTGCTGACGGCGATCGCCGCAGTGGCCCTACTGGTGGCGGGCATCGGCATCATGAACATCATGTTGGTGACGGTGACGGAGCGCACGCGCGAGATCGGTCTGCGCAAGGCGGTCGGCGCGCGCAAGCTCGATATCCTGGCGCAGTTCCTCACCGAGTCGATCATCCTGAGCGCGCTGGGCGGCGTCATCGGTGTGGCGATCAGTTACGTCGTCGCCTGGGTCCTGCCGCTGTTAACGGCGGGGGCCAGCGGTGTCGCCGCGGTGCATCCGCTGATCTCGGGAGGATCCATCGTGTTGGCGGTCGGCGTGTCGTTGGGCATCGGCTTGTTCTTCGGCAGCTATCCGGCGAGCCGGGCGGCCGCGCTCGATCCTATCCAAGCATTGCGATATGAATAAGCGTCCCGCGCGGGTGCGTGTGACGAGGGTGACAAGGGTGACGAAGGGACACACAAAGCCGAGGCGCGCCCTGGCAGTGGCCGGCGGTGTCGCGTTGATCGGGTTGGCGTTCGGCGGTGGGGCTGTCTACCAACACAACCAGGATCAACAGCGCGTCGCCGCGTACACGCCGGCGCCGGGCGGGGGAGGATTCGGCGGCTTCGGAGGCGCCGGGACGACGACCGCCTCAGGTGGGGGCGGTGGCGGGGGTGGTACGGCGGGTGGCGCCGCGAGTAGCGGCGGTAGGAGCGGCGCCTCTGGTGGTGGTAGCGGCGCCTCTGGTGGTGGTAGCGGCGCCTCTGGTGGTGGTAGCGGCGCCGGCGGTGTGAGTAGTAGCGGTGCGTCGAGCGGTGTCTCCGCTGGCGGTAGTAGTCATGGCGGTAGTGTGAGCAGCGGCGGCGGTGGGTCGGCCGGCGGCGGTAGCGGCGGTAGGAGCGGCGCCTCTAGTGGCGGCGGCGCGGGGGGCGGTGGCCTCTCCCGTAGCGGTGGCAGCGCCGGCGGCGGCGCCTCTAGTGGCGGCGCCGCCGGCGGTACGTCGGGCAGCAGCACAGGTAGCGCCGGCGTGACCGGAGCCACGAGTGGAGGTAGCGCCGCCGGCGCATCAAGCCGGGGTATTGGCGGGAGCGGCGCCTCTGGCAGTGGTAGCGTCTCTGGCAGTGGCAGCGCCCCTGGCGGTAGTGGCAGCGGCGCCAGTCGTGGTACCGCCGGCGCCGTTGGCGCCAGCAGTACCGGCGCATCGGTGGGCAGTACTGGGAACAGTGGAGCAGGGATCGGCAGCGCCTCTAGTGGCGGCGCCGGCGTATCGACGGGGAGCGTAGCCGGCGGCGCCGCCTCGACGAGCGGTAGCGGCAGGAGCGGTTCCGCTGGCGGCGCCGTCGCCGGTGGTGGGGCCGGTCCCTCCGGCGCGTCCGGTAGCTCCGGTAACTCTGGTAGCAGCGGGGTCGGCGTTCCTAGCGGCGGAGGCTCCGGTGGCGCCGCCGGAGCCAGTGGCGGCGCTACCAGCGCGTCGGCCGGTAGTAACGCCGGATCGACGGGGAGCGCGGGGGGCGGTAGTAGCGTGCCGGCGGGTAGTCCTGGTAGTAGCGGCGCCGGGACCGGCGGCCCCTCTGGGGCCGGAAGCGCTGGCGCGGGGACCGCTGGCGGCGCGTCTACCACCGGCGCTACGGCCGGAGGCGGCGCCGCTCGTAGCGCCACCGGCAGCGCGTTGAGCGGGGCGGGCGCCGTCGCCGCTGGTGGCATTAATACGTCCACGGGCGGTAGCGCGGGGAACGCCGCCGGCGGTGGCGCCACATCGAATAGCGGCACAGGGGGGACATCCGTTGGGACGAGCGGCGCCACTGGCGCCGGGGGAGGAGGAGGAGGCGCCCCGGCGAGCGGGGGCGGAGCAGGGGCCATCCCGACACCAGGGACCGGCGGCAGTGGGGCGGGGAGTGTGTCCAGCACTGGCGCAAGCGGCACGAGGGGCGGGGTCGGCGGCTCGTCCTCCGGCGGTACGGGAGGTGCATCGACGTCCCCGTCGATTGCCCCTCTGCCCACCATCACCCCCGATACCGGCATCGGCGGTGGCAGTGGCGGCAGTGGTGGCAGTGGCGGCAGTGGCGGCAGTGGGGCCGGAGGAATAGGAGGGGGGACAGCCCTTTTGAGGGTAGGTTAGCCATACTGCCATTATGCTACCTGCCGGGCAGAGGCGGGTGAGGCGGGTGAGGCGGTTGGGAAGGTCGCGGGCCAAGGCAAGGGGATGAAGTAGCCGCGTGGCAGCG
>JAABUV010002971.1_pt1 | contig 22159 bp, 24 predicted proteins | sample 5559971 | NCBI WGS metagenome assembly JAABUV01 (sample SAMN10711881, study PRJNA513362) | rock metagenome | isolation source: Antarctica rocks | place: Antarctica: Victoria Land, Knobhead nord | collected 2015-12-19
GCGCGGCGGCGCAGCGGGCGAAGCGGCTGGCCTGGCGCATTGCGTGCGCCACAGCGGGCGCGCTCGGGCGCTGCGGCGACGCGCTGCAGACGCGCATCGCCGCCGCGCCCGCGGCCTCGCCGGCCGCCGCCACGCCCGCGGCCGCGGCCTCCGCCGACGTTGTCGCCGACACCCCGCTCCCCGAGGCCGGCGGCCAGGGCGGCGCCGCGGCGCCGCCCGCGCGCGGGCCCGGCGCACAGGCGGCGGCGGGGCTGGTGGGCTCAGGCGCCGGCGGTGACGCGGGGGATGCGGACGGCGGTGCTGTCGTGGCTGCGGGCGCCTCTGCGGAGGGCGCGGGCGCGGCAGGCCCCCACCAGGCCGAGGCGGAGCCTGTCACGCCCGCGCTGCGCCCGCGCGCCGAGCCGCCCGCCGTGCGCTGGCCCTCCGCTGTGCTTATACCCCAGGCGAGCGCCTGCCATGAAGCTGCAGCATGCAAGCCCGCTGCCTGCCATTTGGGCTGCGTTACCAGCCATGTGGGCTGCATTGCGGCGCCAGAGGGGTGTTCGCTCCTCAAGCAGTGTTCTGTGAAGCTGCTCGGCCCGCTGGAGACCTGGAGGCAGGGGAGGTCACACCAGCCAGCCCTGGCTCATGGCAGCTGATGAACACCGTGCGACAGCGCGAGCGCCGCCACGCCCGGCCGCGCGCAGGCGGCGCCGCCCGACGAGCGCGCCGCGCAGTTGGAGGCCTGCTGCCAGCTGCTGCGCCAGGCGCATGCGCTGCACAAGGCCTGGCCGCCCGCGCCCGCCAAGCGACCGCCCGGCTCGCCCGCCGACGCGCAGCTGCTCAGGCGCGGGCGCAGCGCGCGCTGTCCCTCCAAAGTGATCAAGGAAGGTTGTGCTGGACATGCTGGCGTAGTGAAGGTGCTGTAGATTACCAGCCGCATTTGCAAGTGAATCTGTCACCTGGCTCTCCCTGCGTGCTGACACGTGTGCTCTCCTGAAACACAAGAGATGAGTTGCAGCTTCTGAGCGTGCAGCACAAATCCGTCGGCAGCGTGGTGTGCTGAGCTCAAACTAGGCTGGACCGCACTAGGTCGCACCATCGCCAGGTGCCTCTCGCCGTTCCAGTGCTGCCTGGCAAGTCACGCAGGCCTTTCCAGGCCACCGCGACGCACGAGGCACACAGGCAAACCTGTGCCGATGCAGCAGTGAAATGTCCACCGTGTATACAGCCCTGCAACATGGATCCAGTGAGGCTGGTTCCAGCGAGGCTGCACCGCCACCGCGCGCAGGGCGTTCTGCATGTACCTGTGGCTCGCGCACGGGCCCGCCGCGGAGGGCGTGCCCGTGTCGCTGGCGTACGCGGTGTCCGCCTGCGACGCCATGTTCCGGCAGGCGCGCCGCGGCGCGGCGGCGACCGTCGGCGCCGCCGGCGCGCCGCCGCCAATCCCGCCGCTGCCGCCGCCGCCGTCGCCGCTGGCGGCCGCGGCCGCGCCGCGAGCGGCCGCTGGTGGCGCGGCGCCTGGCGCGGCCGGCGCCGCGGCCGCGGCCGCAAGCCAGGCGGCGGCGGGCGTGGTGGCGCCGACGAGCGGGCAGACGCCGGGGTCCGGCGCGCGCGCGCCGCCGCAGCAGCGCGTCAGCCTGGAGGAGATTGAGGCCATCATGACCGGTGCGGCGCCCGTAACCCTGGAACCCCTAACCTTGGCCTGCGTCCAGTGCCATAGATCTGCTCGATACCTCCAGCATGTTTGCACGGCTTGTGGCACACTGTAGACGGCCTGCGCGCGCTTCGGCAGCCGCCGCTGTCGCACTCCAGCGGGCCGTGCTGCCGCGCAGGCAAGGTGTTCTCGCCAGGCGCTGCGGCCGCGCCACTGGCGCCGCGCGGCGGCGCGGGCAACAAGCGCAAGGACGCAGGGGGCGAGGGCGGGCCGGAGCCGAAACGGCCCAGGCTTGCCAATGGCGCCGGATGAGCTGTGCATGGAGCATGGTACAGCAGCTGTCTGCATCTTACCTAAAATCCTACAGAGCTGGGCGAACCTGGCATGATGCATGACATGAGAACTCACAGACATGAGAACTCACCCAATGAGGACTGAATGTGACCAATGAGCCATCGGCTGTGTGTCCTGTTTTGAACTTGCGGCCTGCGTGTGTAAAGGTGCGCATCCGTGCTGCCATGGCCGCGGGCCTGGCGCTGGGTGCGCTGCTCCTGACCGCGCTCAGCGGCCCAGCGCTGGGCCAGTCCTGCGCGTCGCTGCAGTGCACCTGGTCGAGCAGGACAGAGCGGCCGAGGAGCCACTGCCGGCACCTGCTCCGCCTAGGCAGCAGCGCTCCCCAAGGCTATGTGCACTACTACTCCTCCCGGCCAGAGATGGGTGCTGCCAATTCGACCGCTGGCGACGTCACAAGCGTCATCCTGGTCCTCCACGGCCTTGCAAGCAACGCAGGCACCGCCCTGGCTGGGCAGTGCGTTTCACGCATGCTTCCGCATGCACAGCGGCTTACTCATGCTTGGTGTTTGCACAGACGCAGACTGAGCTTCACGTGTTCTTGAACAGTCTGGCCCGTGCAGGTGCCTACTTCTATGAGATGATGCGCGTGGTTCAGGCGGCGGGAGCGTGCACCACAGCTGTTATTGCGCCGGAGCTGGACACAGCTGCCAATGGGTGCGCGCACCCGCCGTCGGTGACCCGCGTGCCCAGCTCCCTGAAAGAGGGTGTTGGCAAGCGCTTGAGGCAGCTGTGCGCAAGCGAGTCAGAGCGCGGCGTGAGCACTGGCCGCGGCCTGAGCGAAGGGAGCCGCGCCGGTCTGCCTGTAGAGCGGAGCGCGCTGGGGGCGCACAGGGGACGGCTGATTTACTGGGCCAGCCCGCCTGCGTTCATTGGCGGCGAGCCCGCCGTCAACGACGGCGGCGTCTTTTCCTTCGACGTGCTGGACAGCCTGCTCCGGCGCGCGCTCCAGGCGTTCCCCGGCCTCACCTCGGCGACCGTCACGGCAAGTCGGCCCTCCTGCGGCCCTCGCCCTGTAACCGAGCTGCGCGCTGCACTCGCGCTGCGGGCGTGAGTGAGCGCGACTGCAAGGGCCCGGCTGGCGCGCAGGGGCACTCGGCAGGGGCGCAGGCGCTCCAGCGCTGGGCCGGCGCGACGAGCGTGGCGGCCGTCAACGGCAGCCCCATCAAGGTCATCCTGAACAACCCGGTGCGTCATGGCGCCCTCAGCCGCGTATGCCGGCAGCGCCCACTGTCTACGGCACTCTGTCAAGCCTGTCGGACAGCCTGTCGGCCAGCGTGTCGGCCAGCCCGCGCCGCGCTATGCTCCTCCCGCTCTGCGTCGCCCCGACCGCCGAGCGGCGGGCACAGGGCACGTACCTCTACCTGAACAGCCAGCGCCTCAGCGCGGGCGTGCTGGCGGCCCTGAATGCCACCTGCGGCGCGTCCAGCCCCTCCTGCGCGCTGCCCAGCGTCGGGGGGTCGCCCTGGGCGTCGACGTACGTCGGCGGTGCGGCCCCCGCCTTGTTGCGCTGCCCACAGGCGCCTGGCACCCGCGCGCGCGCGCCCTGCTGCAGCGCAGCGCATCCTGCCTGCCGCGAGCCTGATCAGCATGGCAGAGGCAGACGCGCTTCTGCCATCGGGCCAGCAAGGGAGCGCCTGACGGCCCGCCCCGCCGCGCACAGGCTTCCAGGACGGCGTCAACGGCAGCCAGGGCTGCAGCGCGACCTACGACTCGGGCAAGTACGGCCTGGCCGGCGCGAGCGGCTACCTGGCGCGCGCCGGCGCGGCCAGCGTCGCGGCCACCTACCCGACCAGGCGCGGCCGGCGGCGCAGGCGGCGGTCGCGTGCTCGCCCCTGCCGCGCCTGTTCTCTCTGGCAGCACTGATCACGGGAGCACCGTGTGGTGGTCGCGCTGAGGTGCAAGCGCCGCGCGGCAGGCACATTAGCATCCTGCTCGGGCAGGAGGACACGGCGCCCAATTTCCGCTTGGACCAGAGCTGCGCGGCGGACGCGCAGGCGCGCGCGCCCGGATGCCGCCTCCTTCCCCGCGGCGCGGCATTTGTTCCTGCGCTGTGCTGCCCCTTGCGTGCTTTCCCTGCGTGACCGTTCGCCCAGATCCGGAGCGTGCGGTCGCGCGTGCGGCCACCCGCGCCCCGTCCGCCGCCTCACGGCAGGCCGTGCAGGGCCGCGCGCGAGTGCCGCGCGTCCGCGGGCGGGGCGTGACGGCCGAGCGCTGCCGCGCAGGGCTTCTTCCGCCGGCAGCGCGGCCAGGTGTTTGCGCAGTTCTACATGCCGGCGTTCTTCCCAGCGGCCGCCGCCGCGCAGAACTGGGCGCTTGTGCCCGGCTGCGGCCACGACGAGGCCTGCATGTTTGGCAGCGCGCAGTTCGCCAGCGCCTGGCGCGGCGCGCTGCGCGGCGGCGGCGCGGGCGCCGCGTGAGCGCATGAGAGCCCTGCCGCCTTCTGCTTGACTTATATTATCCTCATGTTTTGTGCACCGCCATGCTCACTTCTCGGTCACTCTGGGTCTTGCTGCATGTGTGTTGCATTTATGACCAAAGCCGCGGGGGCAATGACGCGCCCCATGCTGCGCGGGCTTGCACGCCCGTCACTGACTGGGATGCTAGCACTCTGGGACTGCCTGATCGCCCCTGCACGATGCAGGCCATGCTTGGCAGTCCGAGCGACGCTGCTGTGTTTTCTGCTGGTCTGTACCAAGGGAGTTTCTAAGCTCTGATATGGTGGTGTGGTCGGACGCCTTCTGGAGCAGTGCCAGGCTTGTGTCTGCAAGCCTGGTGAAGCTGCAGTCTCCCAGTGCGGAGCCCAGTTGTAAGAGCTTCGGCTGCGCAGCAGCACTTATTGGCATGTCATGAGGATGCCCGCCGTGGAACAGGCTCCGTCAATGTCTGGTGCCTAGCGGGGGTGGAGGTGCATTTTTTAGTAACACTGCGGCGTCTGTTTGTGTATGCTTACAGAGGGGCTGAGAGGCACTGCTGCTTGCTGCAGTGCGGGCGCTCTGGTGGAGCCACACGTGCTGCCAGAGCGTGCTGGTTAGCAGATTAGCAAAATTTTGCAGTATGTACCTGTTCGCCATTGCTCCTAATAATGTTACTCCTGTTAACAGGATGTGTGCCTGGCAGGTCGAATAGCATGTTGTGCTTGCCTCAAGAGCATGTGACGCTACGTGCCTCACTGAAAAAGAGCAATGTGGTGTCTCCAAGTTGAGGCTGCTGGAGGGACATACCTCTCACTGGTCTCATGCCAAATGCTTCACATGTCTGGCCATGGTGCGGTGTACAGGAAGAAGACGACAGCCCATTCAAAATTCAAACGCTATGTCTGGTGGGATCGTTGTTAGCGGCGCACCAGGCGCGCTACGCGCACAAGGACACCTGCTTAGACAAGAGCGCGTGAGCGTGCTGGGGCCAGGCCGCGCACCACAGCCGGACAAGCGTGTTCTGTTGAAGTGGAACATTGCCTGCTGTTCAGGCACCTGGCCCCAGCAGCGTTGGAGTGCAGCGCAGGTTTGCTGCTGCCATGGCGGGCAGGCGCGCGCGGCATGCGGCAGCCGTGGCCGTGAACTTGGCCATGCTCGGCGCGCTATGGGTTACGCCGGCCAGTGCTGTGTCCATGTACCAGCCAGGCCTGGGCAGCATATTGAAGGCCACCCGGGCCGCTCCCAACGCGACGCACGCCGAGGCCGACGCCGCGCCCCTGAGCGTGTTCTCCACGACCATGAAAACCGTGGCCGCATGCCTGCCGCTGTCCGTCAAGTTCTACGACGCGCAGCGCAGCGGCCAGGCGCGCGGCACTTGTGGCTGGCCTGTACTGCCTGAGGCAGCATGCAGGACAATCCGGATTCCGCGCAGTGCGTGGCAGCGAGCAGCTGGGCTGGCCGCGCGCAGGTCGCGCCGGCGGACGCGCGCGTATCCTGGCGTGCCGATTCGGGACTGTATGACGAGGTCCTTGGCGGCTTTTACGACGCGGGCGACTATGTTAAGTTCGTGTGGCCGCAGGTGCTCCCCTTTTCTGCGCTAGCCGCGGAGCCTGTTGTGGCCGCCTACGAGCTCCGCTGACGGCTGTGCGTGGGGCGCAGGCGTTCTCCATCACCATGCTCTCCTGGATAGGGATGCAGTACGGCAGCTCCTTCCAAGCCACCAGCAGCATGAGCGCGCTCATGTCCAACGTCCGGTGCGCTGACCCTCGCCGCGCTGCAAGACGACGCGGGGCCCTCACTGGCTGCACAGCGAGGCCAGCCGCCCGCCTCCCGCGCCTCCCGCGCCAGCACTGGCTTGCACCACCTGCACTCGTGCACCGGGGGCGTACGCTCTGCTGCCAGGCTGACAGCATCCATCGGCCCCGCGCCCTGCGCCGACGGGCACCCGCGGCCCGCCGCGCGCACAGCTGGCGCGCCCCCGCGCGCAGGTGGGGCGCCGACTTTCTGCTGCGCTGCGCCGCCGACGCGCCGGCGTCCATGGTGGCCGCGGTCGGCGACCCGGACCTGGACCACCAGTTCTGGGACATCGCACCGCTGCAGGTGGACGTCATCACGCGCGCCAGCCGCAAGGCCATCAACGTGCGCGCGCCCCGCTCGGGCGGGCGGCCGGCGGGCGCCCCGCTCGGCACAAGCCGAATTCCTCTGCGCTGTGACCTTGTTGCTGCTTTGTGTCTGCCTTTATTTAGTTGTTTGTTGGCAGGTGTGTAGGGTGTAAATCAAGCAACCAAGAGATACTGCCTGCAGCCTGTATCACTCCGCCTTGCATGGCTGGCAGGGCTCCCGTGCCCCATGGAGGCTGTCGCGACCAAACCGCGGCGCTCACTGGATGGGTCCTGCGCAGCCGACAGCCCGCCGCGGGCGCATGGCGCTGGCGACCAGGCAGCTCTGAGCACCTGACCCTTGCTGCCGCACAGGTGACCGCGGGCGCGGACCTGGGCGGCAGCGTGGCGGCCGCGCTGGCAGCCGCCTCCATGCTGCTCCGGCCGGAGGACGCGGCCTACGCGGACACGCTGCTTGCCGCGGCGCAGAAGGCGTACCAGTTCGCACAGAACAGCAACCGAGTCAAGTGCGGCGCCCCGCCGGTCGGCGCGCGCTGGCGCCTGCGCGTTGGTCTAAAGTGCACTGCACGGCGCTGGCCTGGATATTGCAGCCCAAGCCAAGCACCTGCCCATCGCGCGCTTGTGCCGTGCCCGCCCAGCCCCACGTTGGAGCAACCAAGTGAATCGCCGCACAGCGCGGTGGCGCACTACCAGAGGCGGGCAAGCCATGTCTGCAACCCGGTGCCTTCCTGCTTCGCGCACGTCAAGCGCTCGCACAAGCCGCTCGCATGCGCGCCCAGGTACACCTGCGCGCTGGCGACGCGGCGCATCGCGGTCTTCTACGGCTCCTACTCCGTCGCGGACGACCTGGCCTGGGGCGCCATGTGGCTGTACAAGGCCACCGGGCAGCAGACCTGGCTGGACACGGTGCGCCTCACCATAACCCTGGCTGGACGCGGTGCCCCGCAGCGCCGCCGGCCCTGCAGCAGACCCGCCCGCGCCTGCAGCCCTGCCGATCCCATGCTGCGCAGCGGCATGCGGCCGGGCAGCGCCCTGGGCCCGCTGTGCGGCAGAGCGCCGCGGGCGGCCGCTGACTAGCTGGTTCCTGTCGCCGGGGTTTTGTGTGTCAGGGCCAAAGCGAATGGCGCGTTGCAGGATGAGCTCCGCGCCTGCTTTGCGCATGCGGATCAAAGCGTGCTTGGAATCCGCGCGCGCAGGCCACGAAGGCGATCTACAAGGACCAGTACACGACCAACGACGGCGCCTACCCCTGGTACTTCTCCTATGGTGCGGCCCGCTCCCAGCCGGCGCGTGCCTCCTTGTTGTTTGGCCTTGAAGCCTGCTGCGCCGCAGCTGCATGACCGGCAGCCACAACAGGCCAGTCTGCCCGCATGTGCACTGTTCCCATGTGCTACATCACGCAGTGCAAACCAAGCGCGCAGACGGGTCGGGGGGAGGGCGCCGTGCTGCTCTACCATCTCAAGGACTCTCTTTTATTGTGCAAGCGCTGAGCCGGCCGCTCACGCCGGCGCCCCGCGCGGCGCAGACAACCTGGCGCTGGGCGCCATGCTGCTGCACGCCCAGGCGGCGCCCAGCTCGGCGTCGCCGTCGTACCTCAAGTCGCACTTCACCACCGACATCCTGCAGTACATCACGCAGCCGGGCCACATGACCAGCGGTGCGGCCGGGGCCGCCGGTGCTCGCACGCACGGTCCGCTCACAGGCTGGACCTGAAAGTGGACGGGCGTGGCAGCGCAGCGCGCTCCCAGCAGCCGGTTCTGCCTCCTGCCTGCACAGACCCAGCGTCCGGCATGCTGCGGGCGGGTTGCATGCTTCGCGCACTGCCCGCACGCGACCGCCGGCCACGAGGGCGGCATCGCCTGCGGGCGGCGGTGCCGCCGGCGACGCCGTGCATGCTGAGCTGAGGCCGGCCTGCCCCGCGCGCGCGCAGCCGGCCTGTTCTGGCAGGCGGACACGTCGCCCTGGTTCTCGGTGCGCGCGGCGCTGTCGGCGGCGTTCACCTCGCTGCTGTACGTGGACAGTGGCCTGGCGGACGCCGGCACCGCCGCGCAGCTGGAGGCCTTTGCCAAGACGCAGCTCGACTACGCGCTGGGTGCGCCAGCCCCGCCGCATGCGCTCTGCCGCGGCCCGCTCTCTGCTGGTCATGCGGAGGGAAGGCGACATGCCTTGCGCATGCGTGCTGTGCAACAAGCTCGCTCTGTGGGGCCGCGACCTTGCCTGCTGGTCTGCAACTGGGCTGCCTGCAGCAGCAAACGTGGTCCATCGTTGCCACCCCTGACACAAGCAGGCAGGGTCCCCTTTTCAATCGGGCGGGCGCCCCCGTCGCCGTCAGAGCCGGCCGAACAGCGCGGCGCGGCGCAGGCAACAACCCGGCCGGCGTGTCGTTCGCGGCGGGCTGCGGGCTGCCGAAGTACGTCACCGCGCAGCACCACCGCTACGCGACGGGCTTCCCGCCGGACTGCCAGCCCACGGCCACCTGCCCCGCCGGCTGCACCAGCAGCTCGTGCCCGAGCGGCCGTTTCATGAACCAGTGCCAGGCGCGCCCGCGCGTGCGGGTGGTGCCCGATCTGCTCACCTGCACTGCCTGCCGGCTCCAAGATGCCGGCTGTTGAGGCGCTCCGGCCCGGGGAGCGCTGGGACAATTGGACGCTCAGACGCGCCCTGGCGAGAGGCCGCAGACGCCTGCCTGTCTGTCACGTCAAGTGAGCGCGCGCTCCCTTGCCTGGGGAACGTACAACGCTACTGCAGGCGGGGCGGGCGGCCGGCGCGCACAGCCGGCCCACGCGCGCTGCTGCCCCGGGCGCCGCCGAGCCTGAGCGAGGCCGCATGCGCGCATCCGTGTGAGCAAGTACCTGCCCTGCACTTGCGCCGCCCCTCACGGCCCGCGCGCGCATGGGCCGCAGGACGCACCCGCCACCAACAAGTACCTGCTGGAGGGCGCGCTGTCCGGCGGGCCTAACAACGGCGCGGTCGATCTCGGGCCGGCCACCTTCGACCAGGGCAGCTGCGAGTGCGCCCCCCGCCCTGTCATGACGCTGCCCTGTGCATGCTCTCCTAGGTGTGCTCTCCTAGATGAGAGCATTAGCAGGGAGATGTGGAGACCCTGGAACATGCAAGTCGGCTGGGCTGCGGAGGCGCGCGCGCCGCTCGCTGGGCGTGCTGCAGCCGCGCCCGCTCCGCGCGGCGCCGCGTGGCCGGCCGGCGCCTGCCCGTTTTGCAGACGCGGGCAGCGCGGTTGAGGCGCGGCTGACGCGTGGCGCGCCGCGCAGGTGGCTGAGCACGCCGCTGAACCCCAGCTACAACCTGCCGTCGGACGCCTGGGCCAACGTGCGCTGCGACTACCAGCGCAATGAGGCGCGCCTGCGACCGGCTTGCTGGCGCCTGCTGTGCACTGTCTGCCACCGCGAGCTCACTCAGCGCCGCTGCGGACAGCACCGGTCACCGTCCCCAGGCTGCTCTGGCCTCCGTGACAGCAACGCCGCATGCGCCTCGGCGCGTGCTTGACACTCGGGTCTGCTGGGCGCGCGTCCCATGGGCATCCATCCCTCGCGGTCTGCGGGCGCGTATGGGTCGGCCCAGGCATGTGCGCCCTGGCGCTGACGCCGGGTGCTCCGCGCCGCAGGAGTCTCTGGACTCTAACGCATTCCTGGTGGGCATCCTGGCGCGCCCGCCCAAGGCGGTCGGCACGACCGCGGGCGGGGAGCCGCCCACCGCGCCGACGCCGGCGCCCGCGCCGCAGCAGGGCCCTCCCTCAACACCTCCGCCGCACCCGCCATCGCCGCCCCCGCCGGCCCCGCAGCCGCCGCCGCAGCCGCAGCCGACGCCGCCGCCGCCGCAGCCGCAGTCGCCGCCGCCGCCGCCGCCCCAGAACCCGCCGCCGTCGCACTCGCCCTTCCCGCCGCCGGTGCCGGGCGGCGGCCTGTGCTACGCGGACGCCAAGATCGGCGACACCTGGCCGTCCGGCAACCCCGACGCGCCCTACGCGGCCACCATCACGATCGAGCTGAGCACCGCCTCGTCGACCCCTGTGCCCGTGCCGTACGCGGTCAGCGTGTTTGGCGGCTACGCGGGCGACGGCGGCCACTGGAACATCGAGGACTGGGGCGTCGGCATGGGCACCGCATCCGGCGTGCTGAGCCAGCCGTGGCAGGCGCTGGTCGGCGGCGGCCAGGGCGTCACGTTCGGCGCCAACCTGCTGAGCGCGTCGCCCAACCTGATCCCCACCAGCGTGACCGCGGCCGGGCAGCGCTGCACGCTCGTCACGAGCTACGCCGGTTCTGCGCGCATGGCGGGCGCGCCGCAGTAGCGCGGGCCGCCCGAGGCTGATGGGAGGGCGCGCCGCAGTAGCAGCGGCCGCCGGAGGCCGGGCCCCTGGAACGGAAGCCGCTTACTGAGGGTTCTGCTGCAGGGTGCTGATCGCCAATTCTGTGCTCCTTACACATATGTCTAGATACGTATATAGCGCGCATACCTGCGCGCGCGTGCCGCTGCATTTTTGCTTCTGAGCCCGTGCTACCTCTGTATGTACATTCACCTTTAGTGCTTGGTGGTTGTTGTGTGGCCGGAGCTCCAGACTTTGGCTGGCTGGCCATTTTCTCCCGGACAGCCCTCTTTCAGCAGTGCCGGTGCGCGGCGCTGCTAAAGGAGGGCCTCCACCCGGCTGCACCAGCCGAGTTGCAAGTTTTGTGGGGCGCCTCTGGCGCTCTGTTCTCGTCTTTATGCTCCGGGAGGGCTGTACCGAGCGGGTTCCTGCCGCTGCGTTAGCCAGGGCTGGCACCAAGGGCTTGCGCGTTTCGGCGCTGGCTGGCGCACCTGCGCGCGCCGCCCCTTGGTGGCAGCTTTGGCGAGGCTGTGTCTCGGGCGTGGGCCCGCTCGTGCCACAGCCGATGACCGTGCTTGTTTGGAAAAGGCTTTTGGGTGTCTTGTGCTGGGCAGGGGGCTGGTTGGAGTGCGGCAGGCGGGTGTTGCTGCCGCCCTTGGCTGCCACATTCTGGGAGACGAGCATGCAGGTGGTCTGGGACGCTGACCTCCACCGTACAGTCGGCACTCGCGCAATGGGCGGCATGCTGGGGCAGCACGCACACGCATGGTAAGGCGCTGGTGGGTTCCAGCAGCTGGTCGAGGTGACTGAGATGCCAAGATGGTCTGCCCCCACTCGATATCTGTGCATGGTCGGTTGCATGCGCGCTGTGACGCCGGGGCGCGGAAGCCTGTGCCTGGACTGACTTGCTAGGTTAGTTTACCACATAGCTACGGACCGAGGTGGGTTGGTGCACCCGCAGACTGGGTTTTGTCACAGCGCCTGACTTCATGAGTGTATGTAGCGCCGATAGGTAACAGTAAGTTACTGTCAGTAACAGCTTGTGAAGCCAACACAGCTTGTGAGCGTGCACTCACTGGATAACGTGTCATTCCATTTCATTTCCTTCTGTTGCAAACAACACAACACTGGCAAACACACAACAGCTACACACCTTGCCATGCAGCGGAGAGCGTGCGCGCTTACGCATGACTGGCATGCGGCAGACTAGCAAACATCAAATTGCTGCTCAGAGCAAAAGGGTGCCACACAATGTGTGCGTGCACCAAACATGTCTATTCGCCCATGAAACTAGGCTGAACGCACAGGAGCTGCACAGCGGGGCTGAAAGCGCCACAGGTGAAAGACCGCAAGACCTGAAGAGCAAGGGCTGTATGCCGATGAAAGGGCCCGAAAGGGGTTGCATGGCTGCGTGCCCAGGCGGCAGGGCGCCTCAGCCCGCCAGCAAAATCTTGGCGCCGCGCGCGTCCTGTGTCGCGGCCTTCACCGCCTCCGCGGCCTCCTCCAGCGGGTACGCCTTGCCTGCACACCGGGCGCCCCCGCTCAGACCACCAACGCACGCCTGGAAGCGCATCGGACCGCAGCAAGCACGCCTGGCGCATGCAGGGAACGACAACGGAAGGGCGTGCGCGCGGGGCGCGCGCCGGTGTACGGCTTGAGAGTGCCGTCCAGGAACAGCTCCCACACGTCCTGCAGCGCCTTGGCGCGCGCCGGCCGCGCCTCCGGCAGCCGGTTGTACAGGCTCCAGCCCTCCAGCTTGCGCGCCTGCGCGCGCGCCCGTTACGCCTCAGCTCCGCGGGCTCGCACACGAGCGGCGGCGCTGCGCCGCTGCCGTTGCTTTTACAGCAGAGCTGTGCCAGGAATGCACGCCCGCGTCACCAGCTGACGGACAGCGCTCGCTTCTGGTTCTGCCATGCAGGCTGCGCCTGTACAGACAATAATGGCTGCAGCCTTGAGGCCGTGCAGAGCTTGCCGCCCGGCACTCATCATGCAAACAGAGGCCTGAGTGGACAGAGTAGAACACACTCATGCATACTCATCCCAAGAGGGGGGCACCTTGAACATCAGCGGCCGCACGGCAACGGGGACCTCGTCGCCGCTCAGCACGCCGTACACCAGCAGCGTGCCATGTGGCCGCAGCTGCAGCATGACGCACGCGTTCAGCAGAGGGCCGAGCTGGCACAGCGCAAGCGCAACACAGGCTGGACGCTGAAGCCACGCAGAGCGCGCGGGGCAGCGCCCTACCAGGGGCACAATCTCGTTGGGCATCGTGCCGGCCACCGCGTCCATGGCGCCATACACGCCCTCCTCTCCTGCGCGCACCCAGCGCCGCCCGAGGCGTCAGCACTGCCGTCACGAAAGCAGCAGAGCACCACAGGCGTGTGCTCTCATGAAGCATGAGGCTGTATGCTCACAAAGTGTGCTGTGTGGAGGCACCCACTGCAAAGCTTGCGCGCGGCTCGCATCACAATGAGAGGATGCGAGGCTGGCATGTCACACTGGGTGCACGGCTGCCCTACGCGCACCGGCGGCCTCCTTCACGCGCGCCGCCAGGTCGTCCTTGTCCGTGCCGATCACGACGTCCGCCCTGCGCGGCCGGGCGGAGCTTGCCAGGGCTGGCGCGTGCGGGCCGGAGTTGAGGACAGGGAGCTCGCGTACACGCACAGGCTCCACTACCTGGTCAACCACCCTCCAGAACAGCGCCCTGCTGGAACAGTCGGCACGTGACCTGAGATACGGCCAGAGATGCACGCCTCTCTCAGGAGGACCGCAGGCATGCGAGCGCTCCCTCAACACTGCTGCACACAGGCCAGCGCGCGTGCGCGCGTCCGGCGGGAGGCGCGCGCGACCCAGGCGCCCCAGGCAGGCGCGCGCGACACAGGCGCTCCAGGCAGGCGCGCGCGACACAGGCGCCTCGGGCAGGCGCACCCCAGCGCCAGCAGCTCGTCCTTCTGCTCGCTGCGCCGGACAACGTTGATGGTCCTCACACCCGCGCGCTTGGCGATCGCGATGAGCATGCGCCCTGGGGGCACAGCTTCAAACAGCGCCACCGCGCAGGGTGGGCCTTGCTCATGCGGCTGCTCATGCGCACAAGGTGGTGCTAGCGCATCTGTGAGCCGAGACTGCGCGGTCATGCGCGTTGCGTTCCGCAAGCGCACAGCTTGCGGCTCGCACGACCCGCCCGGCCGTGCGCTGCCGGGTCCCCATGGCGCACACGGTTACCTGCCAGCAGGGCGCACCGAGGACAGAGCCCGCCGCCGTCTGCAGCATCCACTCGCCTCGCGGCACCGCCAGGGTCTTGAACAGCCCGAGCGCGGTGGCCGGGTTGACTGCGCGCGCGGCGGGCATGCATTTGAAAATGCACTCCGGTCGCGCCAGAGGGGGGTCAGCCTCCAGCCTCGCATGCCAGCGGGCCCCAGACGGGGGTGCGCACTCAGGAACTGCGCCGCGTCAGGGTCGCTGACCTCGTCCGGGACCTTGAGCTGCCGCGGCGGTGGCGCACGCACCGCTCAGCCTCTGCTTATCCTTCCCCCAGCCAGCAGGGCTACAAGCATGTCCTCATCATCGCCATCTGGGCAGCAGGGAGCCTGCTCCGGAGCCAAGGCTACTGGCGGTGCTGTCACAAAGGAAGGGAAATCAGGACAGGCGCGCGGCAGGCCCCACCAGGTCAGCCTCCGGGACGACCACGTACTGCTGCCAGGTGCCCTGGCCGGCGCCAGTCTGCCTGCAGCTCGCACAGCGTGACAGGCTTGGCTCGGCGCTCAGGGCGCCGGGCGGCAGCGCTGTGAGATACGTGTGTGCAGGACAGGTGCTTGCGTGAGAGGCAGACATGGTGCGTGAACACGCGCTCACGCACTTCCAGGGCTCCATGGACACGACGCGGTCGCCGACGGCAAATTTGCTTGCGCCCGCGCCGAGCTGGGCTACCTTGCGGTCGGCCCGCTCGCGTCCTGCCGCAGGGCGTCCGGCTGCCAGGGCTCGGTCCTGGCGCAGGCGCGGTGCGGCATTTGTTTGCACCCAGTTTGGCGCGCCTCCTGCCCGCAGCTGTGCTGCGCGTCACCGTGGTGTACCTTCCCGGCAACTCCCTGCTGACGGGCGGTGCCTGCGGTGGCCCGCGAGCTTAGAGGTGCTGCCCTGTCTGTAGATGGGTAAGTAGTTCCTTTTGCATGCTTGGTCATGGCTCAGCTTGTGAGTAAGTTGTAAATCATTGAGATTTCACGCGGCGCAGCGCTTCACCGAGATCTCCATCGTCGTGCTGCTGGTCGGCACGCTGGTCGGCGGCTTCGTGCAGACGGGCGAGATCTTCTCCACGGCCGCGCTCTCGTACGCGCCCGACACCGTCCCCGACTGGATCCAGGCCCGCTCGGGGAGCTTCCTCATGGTGCTCGCCGTCCTCTTCATCGTCTTCCCGGCCAGCCTGGTGGAGGTCATGACGCAGGCGCGCGCGGCCCCCGGCGCCGCCGCGGCCGCCCCCCCGACAGGCCCCCCGGGCGCGGGCGGGCCCGGTCGGTGCTTTCCCTCTTTGGATCGCCTGATGCGCAGGTTGAACGGGCAGCCGGTGGCACCGCAGTTCAGTGATAGTGGCTTTCACGCCTGGAGGGTAGGGCATCCACCGGCTGCTGTCGTAACCTGGCCAGGGCCGCAAGCTAACCTACATCATACGTTCTGTAAAAGTGCCAGTCATGATAGCAGCCTGTGGATGCCCTACCCTCCAGGCATGAACGCCGTCATGATGGAGCTGACTTGCAGTGCTACCAGCCTGGTGGACGGTGCGGGGCAGGGCGGGCCTTGCCCCGCCCCGGCCACCTTGGCAGTGCGGGCATGGGTGGTGCTGTCTGCTGTGCACGCACTGAGGAGCAAGGCCCCGTCCACTGTGCATTTCGCACTCTGTGCGTGAGACGCCGCGTCTGAGGCGCCGCGTCCATGCTGCACCTAGTGGACTATACGCGCACAAGTCAGTGCACTTGTAGCTGGGGCGCAAGCCCACAGCACTGCACCGGGGCGCCTGCTAGCATGGAACATGGTCTGGCACCAGGACCTGAGCCCCAGCATGCGTGCGGCGCGCCGGACGCGCGGCGCGCGGCCGCGCAGCCCCCGAGCGTCGGCGCGGCGGCAGCGGGCCCGCCGGCAGCGCGCTGTGCGGCAGCGCGCGCATTTGCCATACCTGACAGGGTTGGGTTCCTACCTGCCCTGACCGCAGCGCGCGCGGGCGCGCAGCTGGAGTACATCAGCATGGTCGGCTTCGTGTTTGTGCTTATCATGGTGGCCACGGTGATTATCCAGGCCTGCCTCAACGGCCTGCCGGGCTGGTACAGCGGCGACTTTGCGCCCATCGGCTTCAGCAACATCGGTGCGGCCGCCGCGGCGCCCGCGCCCGCCCCGGTCAGCGACCGCGCATCGCGCGCTCTGTCAATGGCGCACCGCCCTGCAGCCCTGCAAGCGACTCTGCATGGCACGCGACGTGCTTTCATGCCATGTGCGATGGCCCGGAGTGGCGCGCCCGCTGAGGCTGCGCCGCGGGCGGCGCCGGGCAGACAGCGTGGGCGCGACGGTGAGCATCATCGGCTTCGCCTTCTACCTGCAGCCCATCGCCATGCCGATGCTGCGCGAGATGCCGCCCGGCGAGGTCGGCTACAAGATCCTGAGCCTCTGCATGCGCATCACCATCATGGGTGCGCCGCGCGCGCCGGCCCGGCCAGCTCGCTGCGCGCGCGCGCGCGCGGCCCGCGCACGAGCGCGCTCTGCGCACCGTCTGGGTCAACGCGCCGGCGGGGTCTGTGCATCACACACTGCGGTGGGTGCAGTGCGAGGGCTCATTCAGGGTTTGCGAACCCTACAACGCGCGCCCGCGGCCCGCGCCAGGCATGGCCTTCACCATCTACTTCCTGCTCGGCTTCTTCGGCGCGGCGCGCTGGGGCGCGGACACGCAGGGCGACCTGCTGGAGAACGTGTGGGGGCCGGGGCCGTACCAGGGCACGCTCAACACGCTGCTGGGCATCTACCTGGCCTTCACCATGCCGCCCATCTGCTACCCCACCGCGCACGTCGTGAAGGCGCGCGCTCCGGGCGCCCCGCCCCCTCGCGCGTACAGTGTGAAGCCGTCCCTCACATCTGCAAGTGCGCACCTGCCGCGCCACTGCCAAGACCGCTTCACCGACCTGCTGATGCTGCGACCCTCCCGCTGGCATGGCCCGTGACAGAGCGGGGCACAACACTGCCGCGCGTCCTGCACTTTGTTATGAGCAAGATGAACACTGCACCAGATCCGGGCGTGCCTTGCACGAAAGTAAACAATTCCGGATGCGCTGATAGCAGCACACCGGGCATGCTACGGCAGGGGTGGCTGCCCAACGGGCGCAACAACAACTCGTTCTGGCGCCGCTTCCTGGTGGCCGGCATCATCATCCTGGTCTCGCTCGGCATCGCGCTGGCCGTGCCGGGCAAGTCGTCCGACATCGTGACTGCCACAGGTGCCGAGGCTGCGCGCCGCCGCCCCATCCTCCCCAGCCGCAGTCGTTGAATTTGTGGGCCCGGGGGCGCTCGGCATCGGCGGCCTTGCCAGTGCATGTGGCGCGTGGCCGGATGGCCCCGGCCATGCGCACCCATGCACACACGAGAGGATGACTGTCGATGAGCGCTGTGTTCCTGGTCGGCTGCTTACCCATGTACTACTTGAAGCAGGAAGCAGCAGCAAGTTGCCCCGCGCCTCCAGGGCCGGCGGCAGCAAGGCCGCGCGCGCGCGCGCGCAGGCGCCGTGGGCGTGTTTTCGTCGTGCTACTTTGTGCCGATCATGAACCACTTCTTCCTCTTCTTCGGCTGGTGCGCCGCGCGGCCACTGTCCCTACCCTAACAATGACCCCACCCATTACCCTACCCTGTTCAAGCAGTGGGACGTGCTACTTTGTTCCGATCGTGAACTACCTCCTCCTCTTGTTCGGCTGGTGCGCCGCGCGCCTCGGCACCGTGTCGCTGACTGAAAGCGGCTGCCCTGTGGGTGTCGAGGACTTGCAGACGCGCGAGGTGGGACTTGCTGCGTGTCAGTGCCCGGCAGCGCGTGTGGGTGGCCCCTGCATGAAGCGGTCATGTTGACGATGCCTTTAGCTGCTGCAGCAGTGCCTGCGTGCTTGGTGCTGGGCGTCACCCGGTCCTGCCGGCGGTGGACCCTGCTGCCCACCGCCTCACCCTGCCTGTGCCGGGCCGCTCACCCCTAAGCCCTTCGGGGTCAGGGCGCGCTGCCAGCAGCCGGGCCACCCCTCGGTGTACACGGGCGAGGCCGACGAGATGTCCTACCGCGGCCAGCCGAACGGCGTGGACGGCAAGGGCCCGCGCGGGGTCGAAGACTCGGCGGAGCGCGGCGACCCGGTACTCCCCACATCATTCACCCAAACAGGCTCTCTGTGGACATGTCCTCAAGTGGCCATACTGCTCTAGTGGTGAACGAGCGGGCGTGAATCCTCAGATGGGGACGCCGCGCACGCACCCAAGCGCATATGCTCTGCTCTGCTCGTGCACTGCCGGGCGCCCTTACGAGTTCCTCGTTGTGCCTTGGCCTTGCGCGCTAACGCCCGCAGCTGGACCCTGCTGTGCCTGACTGGCTGGACAAGCGTCAAGGCGACTGCCCAGCCTGTTGTGTGCTGGTTGCGGCCTTGCGTTGCTGGCGCAGCGTCGCCCCTGTCTGAGAACGGTCATACAGGTGACACTGGTCAAGTACCGGCGGCATGCTTTCCTCGTCGCCGCCGGCCATCGTCACCTGAAAATGTGCCAGCATCAAGAGCAGGCAGTGTGCTGGCGCGGGCCCGCGCGCGCTGCGCGCGACTGACGCGCCGCGCGGCCCCCGGCAGGCGTACAGTCAGGACAAGGTCAAGGCGGCGCTGGCGGACGGCAATGCAAAGCCGGGCGTGACCGCCGTGCCCGCCGCGCTGGAGACCGAGGGCGCCGGCGGCGCCAGCAAGGGCGGCATGGTCGTCGGCGACGTGCACAGCTACCGCAAGCGCAGGGGCGCGCTGTCGGCGCGCGAGCTGGCGGTCGACGTGGCGCTGCCCATCGTTGTGGTGCTCATTGGTGCGCCCGCGCCCCGGGCCTGGCGCGCACGGCTGCGCGCTGGGCATCCAGTGGGCGCGTGTGTGATCACCAGGCTGCTGTGTCTGAGCAGAGTTGGGTCTGTTGTGTCATAGAACGGGAGTCTGCCAGCGCGTGTGACCATGCCGCGCTTGCTTTGGGAGCATGTACAGGAGCATGTGCATGCGCCGTGATGCATTGTCCAAGTAGGGCTAGACCCTGCCAGATGACGCACATGTCATCAATTGAAAACAGGAAGCGTGCGTGCAGTGTGTCCGTGTAAGGAGAGGCTGGCAGCGTAGCGATGCAGCTCCTTGCGGGCAACGAGTGCAGGCAGGCATGTCTGCCAGTGGACCGGGCCTGAGCAGTGCTAGCTGTGTGCTGCGGCAGGCGCGCTGTGCAGCATCCTCGCGTTCCGGTCGCTCGCGCAGACGGCGTGATCCAACATGTGCAGCCTGGGTTTGCGAGCGGTGCGTGTGCGAGCGCCATGTAATGTCAGGCTACGCAGGCCCAGTGTGTGCATCTGTACAATCGCGGCAGGCCTCAGGCGGCCGTGGCCAAGACAAAGCGGGTCAGATAAGTTGCTGCTTGCCTGCAAGGGGGCTGTATGCCTGTGTATGCACCGCGGCCGTGGTGCCTGTTTCCTCTTGCGTGTCAGGTGCTTCAGCGGTGTCTACCTCAGAGCTCCTGGACTGAGCCTGAGGAGCGCGGGCGCATGGTTTCACCATGGGGATTGTGAGCCAGCATTCTTGGCTGGCGCATGCGCGGGCTGCATTTGGTGGTTTGGCAAGATCTGGCAGAGTCCTTGCTTTTCTTCGGCGGCTAGTGTAAGCACTGTGCGACCAAAAAGAGGTAAGGGTGTGTTGCTCTCAGCACTTTCAGCATTTTGCGGGCGCTGTGTACTGCAGCTGTATGGTTTCCTGTCCCATGGCTCATGCCAGGGCTTGGGGTTGGCGGTTTCGCATGCTTGTTAAGTTGGTGATGAATTTGCTGGGTTGAACAGAACTGTTCCATAGCAATGTGAAATGCCATGCAACGAGGCCGTAAGTCTCCGTGCATGGGCGATATTCTTCGCTTGCTGTCCATCGCTACATGTTCATGTAACATCTTTTTTTTGGGTGTCCTGATCCTTGGCAAGGTTCTCCTTGCAATGCCAACACAAGACTGCTCCGATGCTTCACCCTGCCTCACCCTGATTATGCACCGAAGCGGTCGTACGCGTTGCAACATTTGCTTGCGCACGGCGCTGGTCTGCAGGCATCTGGCACCTGGCACTGCCACCTTGTGTGCCCTGCACTCTGGAAGAAAAGCAGCCACCGCAATGGCACAGGCCACAGACACCGAGTCCTTTGAGTTCAGCTTCAACAAGGAGGTGTTCAGCGACTGTACTGTTGTTGTCACCGCGGCGGAGGGCACCAAGGGCCGCAAGCGCAGCTGGGGCGGGCTATTCCGTTCGGGCGCTGAGCGCGCTGAGTTCTTCGTGACAAAGGCGCTGCTCGCGCGAGCGAGCCCGGTGTTCCGCAGCATGATAGAGGAGCAGGGGCGTGAGCAAAGAGGCGGCAAGACCGTGCTGCACCTCAGCGTGCCCAGCAGCGAGGACTTTGGCTTCATCGAGGCGATGCTGCGGCACATCTACACCAAAGAGCTCACTCTGTCTGCAGGCACGGCTCCTGCCCTGCCCAGCCGCGCCTCAGTGAACAGGTCTGCTGCGACGCGCCGCACGAAAGGTTCAGCACATGCAAGGTCTTCACTGACACACTTCGTCGACAGGATGCACAGACGGCGAGCTGCTGAAGATGCTGCTCGTCGCCGACCGGTGTGCGCGCCTGGAACGTCTGCACGTGGCTGGCATTGTGTTGGAGGATGCCTGCACCGCTTAGTTTTCCTCCTGTGAGGCGTACACACCTATCACCAGAGGTGTCTTGCATGTAAAGGCAGCCGCGGTGTGCAGGTATGGCGTGGACGCGTGCGTGGACTGCGCTGCAGAGCGCCTGGCGAGCGTGCCGGTGCGTTCTGCGTGAAGCACGGCCGAGCCTGTCAGTGACCTCGACCCACCCCTGCGTTTGGCGCACGCCACGGAGTGTGCTCCAGCAGCGGCACCAGTCGCGCTCGCCAGCAGCGCACACTGTTGGGCGTAGGACAGCGCGTCTGTGCTGCGTGGACGCAGCCTGTACACCTTCGCGCTCACAGCCGCGCCTTGGGCTCAGCCTGCTCTCTGCTGGCAAGCAAGGGGCAGCGGGAGGCAGCCCACAGGTCCAGCCGCGCGTAGGAGACGGGCCTGACGCTGGACACGGCGTGCGAGTACCTGCGCCTGCCCACGCAGCTGCGCCGTGCGCACGCGGGCGTGCAGCCGCTGCTCGCGGCCGGGCGGCGGCGCCTGCTGGCCTCCTTCGACGACATGGACCGCGTGTGGGGCGCGGACGACGGCCAGCACGACTTTGTCGGCCTGCCCTTGGAGGCCGTGCAGGCGCGTCCCCGCCCGTGCCTCAGGCGGCGGCGCTGTGCGCCGGCCGAGCCGGGGGCCGGCGCTGCCTCCCAGCGCAGCTGCCTTTCCGCACCTCCGCACTGCCAGGTCGCGGGTGCCGCACCTCTGGTTGCCCATCGTTGAGGCCGGTGCCAGTCCTTTCACCCGAGAAGTTGGTGTGAGCACGTCAGGGTGAGGGAGTCAGGTTTGGTGTGTCGCATCTCCTGGAGGTGCATGCGGAGGTCTGCACGGCTGAAAGGCTTGTCGGTTCAGTGCATCCTTTTTTTTTTTCATATTATTATATTTTGTCCTTAATCAATGCAGTACAACAGCACATCTGTCACGCGCCCCTTACGTCACAGCCAGCAGTCGCTCGCAGAGCAAGCCTTCCGCATGCTCGCCGTCTGCGCTCTGCCTGCTCCAGGCGGCGAGCATGGGCCGCTCAGCGCCAGCGCCCGCCGCGAGCGCAGGCGCTGCTGGAGAGCGAGGGCCTGCGCCTGAGGACAGAGAACACGGCCTTCGTGGCGGCCAGCGCGTGGCTGGCCCAGCGCGGCGACGACGCGGCGGCCGCGGCCGCGCTCGCGCCGCTGCTGCGCTTCCCGTGCATGACCAGCGCGTTCCTCATCGACGCGGTGCCGCAGGCGCGCCCGCGCAGCGGCGCCCGCGGCGGGGCGCGGCGCCCAGCCGCCGCGCCGTGAGCGCCGGAAGCTCGCCCGCCGTGGCGCGCAGTCGCTGTGCGCGAGCCTGCCGCGACCTGCGCGCCGCCCGGGCCGGCCCGCCCTGGCGGTGCGC
>JAABUV010002972.1_pt1 | contig 22156 bp, 18 predicted proteins | sample 5559971 | NCBI WGS metagenome assembly JAABUV01 (sample SAMN10711881, study PRJNA513362) | rock metagenome | isolation source: Antarctica rocks | place: Antarctica: Victoria Land, Knobhead nord | collected 2015-12-19
CCAAAGCGCCCATCTGGTCGACTACGCCGACCGGCACCGGGCCGGCCTGCGGGTTGGGACGTCGCTGACCGAGGGCACGGCCAACTTCCTGGTCAACCGGCGCATGGCCAAGTCGCAGCAGATGCGCTGGTCCCGGCGCGGCGCCGATCTGCTGCTCCAGGTCCGCTGCGCCATCTACAACGGCGTGCTCGGCCCCGGTTTCGGCCACCTGTTCGAGCCGGCTCCCTCCCAGCCGCACCCGTCGTTGGCGGAGGCGGCATAACTCCCCAATCTCTGGACACTCCCTTTAGGCTTGATCCCACTGAAAGCAAAGCTGGTGCTGGCCGCTATCCGACACGAGACAGTCCCTGCACACATCAGGGACCACGCCGTTCAGCGCCCGAAAATGATTACGACCCCCAATCTCGCGACGGCCCCACAGCGCAAAGCGCAGTGCATTGAATCCACACGCTTTTCAGATCGGCACTTTTGGCACGGAGGTTACGACAAGGCCGTGATGCGCAGGAGGCTCGTCACCGTGCGCTGGCCTGGCGCCAGGATCGCGCCGGTCAGCAGCACCTCGGCGTGCCGCCAACTGCGTTGAAGGAACAAGGGCGCAAAGGTTAGGATGACAGCGGCGAAGCAGGCTGGCAGGCGGGGCATGGCGGCGTCTCTTGGCGGGGACACGTCAGCTTGACGCACCGACCCGCTCCGCCACCCAACACGCATCAGCTCAGCCACGATTGGCCAAAGTCGAGCTTAGGGCCCGTCCGGAGATAAACGCTCTGATTCAGTCAAAAATCAGCGAGCCATATCAGGGTGTTAAAATAATCGAGTTCGATCACTTATCTCCGGACAGGCTCTTAGCTATGCACCAGCAACCGGTCCGGCTCCATGTTGGCGGCGTCGACGCCTGCCACGTAGGCCACCAACTGCGCCCGCAGGTCGGCCACGAACGCAGCGCCGGTCACGGCTGCCATGCGCCGTTCTGCCGCTTCAACGCCCATCCGGTGCTGGTCCAGCATCCAAAGCCCGGCTGGGGTGAAAACGACGGTCTTGGCCCGTCCGTCATCAGGGTCTGGCAGCCGTGCGACGAAGCCAAGCCGCTCGGCTTTGTCCACCAGCTCCGCCATAGCCTGCTTGGTCATCCGCGCACGCGACGCGATCTCGGTCAGGCGCGTGCCGCCAAGTTCGAGGTTGCGGAACAGGGTCAGGTGAACCTCGGCCACCATGCCGAACCCGCCCTCATGCACCACGCGCAGCACGTCATGGACGAAGGCGCCAGATGCCAGAACCAGCACGCGGTTGATGCTGCGTTTCCGCCACACGTCGTTCCGGTCCGACATCTTCAACGTGTCCGCCGCCGGGTTTGCCGCTGCGGCGTAGGCGGCGAGCCGCTCCTTCATGGTGGCCAGGGATGTGGCCCCTATCACTGCCGCCATGCGCCGCTCCGCCGACGCGACGCCCTCACGCACCAACTCAAGCATCTTGAGCCCTGTAGGCGTGAATGCGACGAGCTTGGCACGCCGGTCGTACGGATCGGCCTGGCGCTCGACGAACCCCAGCGTCTCGGCCTTGTCCACCAGCTCCAGCATGCTCTGCTTCGTCATGCTTGCCCGTGCTGCAATCGTGGTCAGCCGCGTGCCGTGAAGGTCGAGGTTCTGAACAAGCGCCATATGCACCGCGGTGATGGCGCCGAACCCGCCGGCATGGACAGTGCGCAGCTTCTCGCGGACGAACACGTCGGTCGCGGAGAACATCAAGCGGCCCAGGTTGCGGGTCCGCCACGCGGCGCTTTGGCTAGGCACTTACGACACTCCACCATCCGCCGCAGGGCAGCATCCATCCGATGCTTATACAGCAACTGCCACCGCCATCCAGGTTAGGCCAACAGTGTCCCGAGGGTCGTGCGGTAGTCGTCGGCGGTAGGCTTGTAGGGGCTTGCGCGGTTGAACGGGCTGGCGGCCATGCTGTTCACCAGCGCATCAACGGATGCAGCCCGGTAGCCCGCCTCGCGGTAGCTGGCAGGCAGCCCGAGCGCGGCGTTCAGCGCCCGCAGCGCGTCTGGGATGCCGGCCCGGTCGGCAAGGCCCAGCGCCGCTGCGACCCGGTCGGCCTTGGCCGGCGCGTGCGGCGCGACCAGGGCGACAGTGTATGGCAAGGCTGCGGCAACCAGCACCCCGTGATGCACGTCCTGGTCGCCACAGGCCAGCGCCACGGCGTGGGCGGGACCGAGGCCCTTGTGGATGGCCGCGCCGCCAGCAAAGGCAGCTGCCATCAGCGAGCTGCGTGCCGCATCGTCGCCGGCGACAGCCGCGGTGATGGCGGCGTAGGCCCGCGTGAGACCATCAAGCGCAAGTGCGTCGATGACCGGGTTCGCTGGCTCGGAGAAGAACCCTTCGAGGCAGTGCGACATCGCATCAATGCCGGTTGCGGCAATCAACCGCCGTGGCAGGGTGCGGGCGAGGTCCGGGTCGCAGATCGCGACTCTCGGGACCAGGCGCGGACTGCGCGTGCCAACGGCATGGCTGCCCGTGTAGTCATGCAGGGCGGCCACGGGCGAGCTTTCGCTGCCAGTGCCGACAGTGGTCGGGATTGCGACGAGCGGCGCCACATCGGGGCCGATCCGCTCCGGCTTGCCCTGCATGTCAGCAGCGGACGCCGGGCCGCCCCCTGCAAGTGCTGCCACGAACTTGGACGTGTCGAGCACGGAACCGCCGCCCAGGGCCACGATCCCGTCGCAGCCCCCTTCGCGGTAGGCTGCGAAGGCCGCGTCGGCGCCGGCCAGCGTCGGGTTCTCCGGGACGTCCAGGTGCTGCACCGTGCCCGGCGGCAGCACGCGCGCGGCATTCGCCACCGCCCCGGCCCGCTCCAGCCCACGGTCGCTCAACAGCAGCGGATGCCGAACGCCAAGCAGCGACAGCTCGCCCGCAACCGACGACAGCGCACCGGCACCGAAAACCAGGCGCGGCAGCGGCAGCACAGGGACCATTGAGACCTCCGGACGATGCAGTGGCCGCTCGCCTCACCTTGCGCCAGCCGGGCCATTTGTTTAGTCAGGTGGCCTGACGACGTCAATCAGGCGCAAGCCGATGGGCCTCGGGCGGGCCGGGGAATGCCCGCGTCAAGCAGGGAGGAAGCTGCCATGAACGAGATCACGCCTATCCGGCTAACCGGGCGCACCACGCACTACATCGACGGCAAGTGGTCAGCCCCGGCCGGCCGGACCTTCCCTGACTTCAACCCCTACAACGGCGAGGTCGTCGCCGAGATCGCCGCTGGCGGCCGCGCGGAAGCAGAAGCGGCCATCGCCGCCGCCCACGCTGCCTTCCCGGGCTGGGCCGCCACGCCGCCCAGCGAACGGCAGCGCCTGTTTCTGAAGACCGCCGACATCGTCGAGCGGCGGCGGCAGGAGATCGTCAACGTCATGGCCGTCGAGGCTGGCACCGGCGGCGCCTTCGCGGGCTACCAGGTGAAGCTGGTGGCCGACCAGCTCCGCCACGCCTCCGGCTGGGGCTTCAAGCCCATCGGCGACGTGATCCCCAGCGACGTGCCCGGCCGTCTGGCGCTCGCAGTCCGCAAGCCGCTTGGCGTGGTCGCGGGTTTCTCACCCTGGAACGGCGCTTTCACCCTGGCCTGGCGCACCGTGCTGCTACCGATGGTGTTCGGCAACACGGTGGTGCTCAAGCCGTCGGAAGAGGCGCCGCTGTCGGCCGGGCTGCTGGTGGCCGAGATCATGGATGAGGCAGGCTTCCCCCCTGGCGTGATCAACGTCGTGACGCATGCGCCGGGCGAGGCATCCGCGGTCGCCGACGCCTTCTTCGAAAGCCCGGCGGTACGGAGCATCAACTTCACCGGCTCCTCCGCCGTTGGCCGCATGCTGGCCGCGAAGGCCGGCCAGGCGCTCAAGCGCATCGTGCTGGAGCTTGGCGGCTACAACCCGATGCTCATCCTGCGCGACGCGGACATGGCGGGGGCGGTGGACACGACAGCGTTCAGCGCCTTCTTCCACCAGGGCCAAATCTGCATGAACGCGCGCAAGGTCTTGATCGAGCGGCCCATCCACGACGAGTTCGTAGAGCGGCTGGCGGCCAAGGTGCGGGCGTTCAAGTCGGGTGACCCCTCCGTGCCAGGGACGGTGATCGGGCCGCTGATCAACGACCGTGCGCTCCGCTCGGTCGAGGAGCGGGTGCAGGATGCGGTTTCGCGCGGCGCAACGCTCGTCACCGGCGGCCAGGCAGAGGGGCGGATTTACGCGCCCACGATCCTGACGCATGTGCCAGAGGCCGCGCCGATCAACCGCGAGGAAACATTCGGCCCCGTGCTGATCATCGAGGCGGTGGACAGCCCGGAGGAGGCGCTGGCGAAAGCCTCCGACACGCGTTACGGCCTGTGCGCGAGCATCCTGACGAGCGACCAGGACCGCGGGCTTGAACTGGCGCAGCAGTTCGATTGCGGCATGGTCCACATCAACGGCCCGACCATGGCCAGCGAGCCGTCGATGCCGAACGGCGGCGTCAAGGAGAGCGGCTGGGGCCGGTCCGGTCCCTATGCGGTCGAGGACTTCACGGAGATCCGCCTGACCACGCTAACGCGCGGCCGGGGCCGGTATCCGATCTGAGCGCCCGGTCCGCCCGCAGCAACTCCCTCCCACTATCACGAGCCAAATGCGCGGCAAATCCGGGCCGTGATCCTCCGTAACTACGGCGTAGGCGCCCGGTGATGACGGGGGGGGAAGATGCGGGTTTCGAACGGGACACCTCCCCCCCCCTGCATCCTTGCAGGCGGGGCGGGTCCGTTCTAGTAAGGCAACCTGACCAGATCGGTGGGCGGCGCGAGCCGTTCCGCCGCACAAAAGAAACTGGCGTAATACGGGAGTGGACGATGGACGGCGGACTTGACGAGACAGTACCCTCTTCTCCCCTTCTTGTAGAAGGTGGACTGTCAGCGTTGCCCCATGCGGAGTTGATCCTAGCCGGTGCGGGAGCGGAACTTGACCGCGACTGGCTGGCCGTGGGCGCGTCCGCGGTCGGCATGATGCTCTGTGTCGGGACCTTGGCGCTTTACTCATTCGGCGTGTTCGTCCGACCGCTGACGGCGGAGTTCGGCTGGAGCCGCACTAGCCTGTTCGCCGCGCTGTCGTTCTTCCAATTCGGGTTGGCCTTCTGCTCGCCGATTTGGGGCGTGGTGCTGGACCGCTTCGGCCCGCGCCGGGTTATCCTGTTCTCGCTCGTTGCGCTGTCGCTCCTGGTCTCCTCGTTGGGCCTGCTCACCGCAAACCTTTGGCACCTCTACCTCGTATTCCTCGCCATCCCCCTGCTGGGTGGCGGCGCGTCGCCGCTCGGCTACTCGGCCGTCGTGGTGCGGCGGTTCGATGAAAAGCTCGGTCTTGCGCTTGGCTTGTCCTTGCTGGGTGTGGGGCTTGGAGGGGCCATACTGCCGCTGCTCGCACAGTTCCTGCTAAGCGAGTTTGGCTGGCGGAAGGCCTACGCTGCCCTTGGCGTACTGACCCTCGTGGTCACGCTTCCCGCCGCCCTGATCGCAACGCGCAACGCATCCGGCCCAGTCCGCCGGGACGCTATCGCCCTACTGCCTATCGCACCCATGCTGCGCACGCGAGCCTACATCCTGATGGCCGTCAACTTCGTGCTGCTCGGCATCGTCAGCGTCGGCGTGCTTGCTAACCTGGTTCCGATGATGGTGGATCATGGTTTCACGCCAGCCGAGGCTGCGCGCATCGCCGGGCTGTCCGGGTTGGCCGTGGTGATCGTGCGCGGCAGCCTCGGCTGGGTGCTGGACCGGGTACACGCGCCCTACGTGCTCGCGGTGTTCTCGGCCATTGCGGCAGCCGTCCCCCTGCTGCTGGCCTACGGGGAGGGACCTGCGGCGGGCTATCTTGCGGCCGTCCTGCTGGGCTCAGCCATTGGGGCGGAGGTCGATTTCGTCTCGTTCCTGGTGCGCCGCTACTTCGACAAGGCGGCGTTCGGGCGGCTCTACGGGATCGCCTTCGGCCTTTACATATTCGGCACCGCAATCGGCCCTGTCACGCTCGGATACAGCTTCGACCATTGGGGCGGCTACCGGCCCGGGCTGCTGGTGTTCGCCGTCCTGAGCCTGGCGGCGGCGGTGGCGGCCCTTGCCATGCCGCGCTACGAAGCCCCGAAGCTCCGGCACCTAGCGCCGGCCTAACAGGGCCTGCCTCACCACCCAGCCCCTCGCACGCCCTTCGGCAGCGCAGCATCAGACAGAACAGGAGATCATGATGCGCGTCGTCGCGCTTGAGGAGCACTGCACCTTCCCGGACATCGCGGCCCGCATCAACCCCGACGCGATCCGTGCGCGCGGCCTGACCCCAGGTGGCCACCCGGTCCCCGCCGTTGACCGGCGCGAGCAGCTGCGGGACATCGGTGCCGCCCGCCTCGCCGACATGGATGCTGCCGGGATCACGCTCCAGGTGCTGTCTGTGGCGCAGGCCGGGGCGGAGTTGCTGCCGGGAGAGGAGGGTGCCGGGCTGGCCCGCGACACGAACGACCGCCTGGCGCAGACCGTTGCCGAGCACCCGGACCGCTACGCCGCCTTCACGCACTTGCCGACGTCCGCGCCGGAGCTGGCCGCTGACGAGCTGGAGCGCTGCGTCACCGGGCACGGCTTCCTGGGCGGCATGGTGAACGGCACCACAGGTGGCCTGTTTCTCGACGACCCGAAGTTCGAGCCATTGCTGGCCCGGTTCGAGCACCTCGCCGTGCCGCTTTACATCCATCCCGCGCCGCCGCCGCCAGCCGTACGCGAGGTTTACTATGACCGCCTGCCCGGCAATTCGAGCTTGCTGCTATCCATCGCAGGCTGGGGCTGGCATTCCGAGACCGCCATCCACGTGCTGCGCCTCGTGCTGTCCGGCACGTTGGACCGTCATCCCAAGCTCAAGCTCATCATCGGCCACATGGGCGAGGGCCTACCGGCCATGTTCGCCCGCTGCGACCAGGTGTTCGCCGACGAGGCGCGCGACCGGCTGACTCGGACTGTTACCCAAACGATCACCGACCAGGTGTGGGTGACGACCAGCGGCTTCTTCAGCCTGCCGCCCTTGATGGCGCTGCTGATGACGTTCGGGGCCGACCGGGTACTGTTCTCGGTGGACTACCCGTTTAGCCCCAATGGAAAGGGCACCGACTTCCTTCGTTCGCTGCCGATCCCGGAAGCGGACAGGGTTAAGCTTGCGCATAGCAACGCAGACCGGCTGCTCGGGCTGAAAGCGGCCTGACGGCCCGGTCTACCTGTCCTAGGCAGACGGCCGCTCCTGTTAGGACTTCCGCTGTCGTCCCGGGAGCGCGCAGGTCCGAGTGGAGGCGGACCCGCGCGTCCCATCACTTCACCTCGGGACACCACGGGCCTGCTGACTGGTTCGCGTCCAACAGGCGGAGCTTCGCTACGGAGAGCGGCGCGGCTGCGGCACCGTCCGCATCGAACACCATGCGTTGCGGGTCAGCGGGCCGATAAAGCGGCCATGCCGGCAAACCGGGTCCGTTCGGGTCGCCCGTCTTGGCGAAGTTCGCATAATAACTCGACATGGTATGGGCAAGCTGGTGGTCCATCGGACTCCAGCTCCAATCGTGCGTTTGCAGGTTGTCGAAGGCATAAGGGATTTCCGACCCATGCGTAGCCGCATGGAACGGGTACTCGGTCGGCGGGGTTTTCCCGAACAGGTAGAGGTAGGTTCGTGTCTTGCCGCTGGCTGATTGAAGCTCCGCCCATTTCCATGTCGGCCAGTTGATGATCAGGTCGGCCACGACGCTTGCCGCCGACGCTTTCGCCTCCGCATCGGTCGCGTGCGGGTGCAGGTCCAGGAAGGCCGCCGTATCTGCGCCAAAGGACCGGGTCGCCTGCTGCACGAACGTTTGCGGGGTTGCCGCGTCGTTCCACGCCGGACGGCATCCGCCATGCCCAGACCCGAGCATGAAGGTTATCTCCTCGTGGGAGTTCCAGCCCGTGAGCAGCGCCACGTTGTTCTGGGCGCCCCGGGCAAAGGTCTTCGCCGGCGCTTCTGTCAGCAGGTAGCCGTCGATGGCCGGCGCGAACCGGCTTGCGTTGAACAGGGCGCCCGGCCCATTCTCACCGATGCCGGCGACGGATGCCGCTGGCATGGCGCGGAGATCTGCCAGGGACCGCGCGCCCAGCGCCTTCTTGAACGTAGTGCCGCGCTGCTCTTCCCAAGCCAAGGGCCTGACAGGCAAGGTGTCGATCGTGGTCCCGAGGCCGGCGCCGCTGTCACCGATCGCGCGCGTGAAAAGCCCCTTCGCCAGCGGTGACGCCGTGAGGACATTGACGCTGATTGATCCCGCGGACTCGCCGAAGATCGTGATGTTGTCGGGATCGCCGCCGAACGCGGCAATGTTCCGCCTGACCCATTGCAGGGCGGCAACTTGGTCAAGGATGCCGTAGTTGCCGGACGACTTGTGCGGCGATTCCTGGGTCAACTCTGGCATGGCGAGGAAGCCGAACGCACCGACCCGGTAGTTCAGGTTGACATAAACCAGCCCTTTCTGGACAAAACGGCTGCCGTCGTACTCCGCCTGGTTGCTATAGCCATAACCGAAGCCGCCACCGTGTATCCAAACGATCACAGGCCTACGGTTGGCCCCCGGCGCCGACCACACGTTGAGGAACAAGCAGTTCTCCGACATCCCGCCATTGCCGATCGGGCGGTAGGCCGGAAACGGCATCTGTTGGCAGCGGTCGCCAAACCCGCTCGCGTCCCGTGTGCCGGTCCAGGGCGCCGCGGGTTGCGGCTCCTTCCACCGCAGGTCGCCCACGGGCGGCGCGGCGTACGGGACTCCCTTGAACACGCGGATGCCGGCATTGTCCACCGTCCCGGCGAGTTGGCCATCGCCGATAGTCACCAGCGGGCGCTCGCTTTGGGCGCGGGCGGAGGGGACAAGGCACGCAGCGGCCAGCGCGGCCCCCACGACAATGCGGCAAGCGCCTGCCAGGGCGGTGGACGCGCGGGGCGCGGGGCGCCGGCCCCCAATGCCGCGGCGGCGGCACCGGGGCAAACCATCGGGCAGGTTCGGCATCAGAATGGCTTCTGGCTGGTGCCCAGCAGCCGACCGAGCGACACGGTGGTAAAGATGCCGGCGATGAACCCGTCCCGCGGCCGTCCCCTCTGCGCTGCGCGGTCATAGGCGTCCGGGTTGACGTAGTACTGCACGGTCGGCGTCACTGAGATGGAAGGCGTCAGTTGGATGTTCCCTGCAATCTCGAACTGGAACCCGTCCCGGCTTTGGCTGGGGCCGCGTCCGACCAGGATGTTGGCAACACGCGTTTCGAACGCTGCCTCCACGGCGCTCAGCCGCGCATAGCGCGCCGTCAATCCGACGGCATCGAAGGGGTGGCCCGAGATGAGGCCGGTGAAGTTCACGCCGACCAGGGCGTCAAGGTCGAACGGCTGCGGCTTGTCCACAGCGACGGCAAGGTTGGTGAAGAGTGCGATGTTCGGTGGCGGCCCGTTCGGGATACGGGCGCCGCGCCAGACGACCTTCTGGGCGGACAGGAACAGGTTGCCTCCACCCTCATAGGGCGCGGCCGCGTTCCTGCCGTTGTACGGGACCGGGACCGCCTTGATGTTCCCCGCCGCGCCCCGAGTGTTCCACTCGCCGCCGACTTCCAGGTTCGCAGGATAGTCATCGTTCACGAACTCGGTGCGGTAGCCCAACTCGGCAATGATACTTGTGCCCGTCGCCCCGGTGACGCCGAAGTTGTTCGAGTTCTGTGCCTTGCGTTGGAAGTTTTCCTCGAACGCGCCGGCCTGCACGTACCATGCCGGCGTGAGCCGAAAGGTGGCCTTGCCGCCCCACACGGGGAAGGGTGGGGGGTTGAAGTCGCCGTTGGTTTCCACCGTAGTCGAGTAGTAGGTGAACGGGTCGATGGAGTTTGGCAGAAAGAAGTACCGGTGGACGGTGGTCCGCCCCACCTCGATCGACAACCGGTCATTGAGCAGCTTCTGCTCGTACGTGAGGACGGACAGGTTCGTCTTGGCGAGCGACGGCGTGGCTTGATAACCGTCCAACTGGCCGCCGAACTGCTGGATGGCCTGCGGCTTATTGCTTTTTAGGAAGTATGTCGTGGTGCGGATATGCACGTTGCCGCCAGGGATGCCGACAAGCCTGCCAAGGTCCAGGTCCACCGCCGGCGAGAACTCCCCGACGTTGGTCGTGTTGCCGGGCTTGACGCCGGCGCTGGGGTTGGCGAGGAACTGGTCGAATGCCACGCCGTGGAAGTCGATGCCTCGCGAAAGCAGGTTGGCGCCGAACTCTGGGAACAGCCCGATGCGGGGCGGAGCCGACGTCGGCACCGAAGGGCTTGCGACTGAAAGGTTGCCCGTCGTGTCGTTGGCCGGGTTGGGCGAGATGTTCTCGGGACCACCGGGCACCCCTCGCGTTGCTGGAGCCGGCGCGGGGCCGCCCTGCGCCAGATAGATGGGCGACCTGGCCACTGGCGGCTCAGGTGCTGCTGCGTCCGCGCGGGCAGAAACTGCTGACGAGGTTGCCAAAGCGAGTGCCAACGCTGCCGAAGTCCGAAACTCAACCGTCATAACCATTTCTTCTCCTTGTATTGAGTAGCGTTGTATGGAGCAGCGTTGCGCCATCTCGGCGGTTGGTGGTCCTGCCGTACAATCCCAGGCACCCGGCCCAGGCACCCGGACCGGTGGTGCATCTCCCTTGCGGTTTCGCGCTTGGCCCGGCTTCACGGTCCTGCGGGCAGGGCGTGGCCGCGTTGACCTTCAATCCGATCGGCTCGGCCCATTCCTCGATTGACGATCCGAGCCTGGGCTGCATCAGCGGCGCGGGCTTAAGGCTCGACCTCGGACATGGGCCGTACCCCTCCTTGCTGCGGGCCGACCGGGACAGGGCTGCCGTAGTCCGGCAATGCCGTTGCCAAGCCCATGACCACGACCCCGATGACTGCGAAACCAATCAATCCCGGCAGATAACCGCCAAGGTGATCGAAGCTGGCACCAAGCATCAAAGGCCCGGTTCCGACGCCAAGGAGGTACAGGCCGAAGGCGAGGCCATACAAGCGGCCGAACAGCGCCTGGTCGAAGTAGCGCCGGACAAGGAAGGAGATGAAATCGACCTCCGCCCCGACCACCACCCCGAGCAGCACCGCCGCCGCGACGCTCGGCGCCGTGCCTGGGACGTAGGCAAGGAGAAGGAACGACGCCACCGCCACCAGGGCCATCGCGGCGAGCAGGTAGCGGGCGTGGTAGCGGTCCAGCAGCCATCCCAAGCCGCCGCGAGCCACCACGGTCGCAAGGCCTGTCGCTGCCGCAAGCTGCGCGGCTGTGGCCGGGGTGAACCCACGGTCGATCATCATCGGCACCAGGTGGGCCAGCACGCCGATGCTCACGATGCCGAGCAGGATGAAGGCGGCGCACATCAGGATGAACGGCGAGGTGCGGACCGCCCTGGAGACGGCGGCCGACTGTGAGGCAGTCCGGGATCGCATAGGCCCGGCGGCCCCACGGGTCGCTACGAAAGCTGCCGGCAGGGAGACGACCAGGGTCACCAGCCCAAGCACCGCGTATGCGCCGCGCCAGCCGAGCCCATCGAGCAGGGCATGCGCGACCGGAGGCAGCACTGCCGCGCCGATGCCGACGCCCATGAGCGCGAGGCCGAGCGCCCGTCCGAGCCTGCGGTCGAACCGCCGCACCAGCACGGCCGAGTAGCCGAGCGGCGTTGCCCCCCCTGCCACGAGCGGGATGGCGGCGAACACGACGTAGAGGTGCCAAAGGTGCGGGGTGAGCAGGCTGAGCGAGGCCAGCAGCGCCGACAGCATGACCACCGAGGGCAGCATGATCGCCCGTGGCCCGTAGCGGTCGATGAGCCAACCCCAGACCGGTGCCGACAGCGCCAAGGAATATTGAGAGGTCGCCACGGCACCGGACAACCCCGTCCGGCTCCAGCCGAACTCGGCAGCCAAGGGCCGCACGAAAACCCCGAACGAGTACAGGAGCAGGACACCGACGCTGAACGTCAAGGGACTGCCGCAAGATTGGGGGTCGTAACGTCTCAAGGCGCCGAGAGTAGAGCGGTGTATGGACGACACACAGAGCAACCGGCCTGACAATCTCGGCGATATCTCCGATTCGGGCTTGATCCGATCGAAAGCAAAGCTGGTGCCGGCCGCTATCCGACACGAGACAGTCCCTGCATACATCAGGGACCACGCCGTTCAGCGCCCGAAAATGGTTACGACCCCCAATCTTGCGGCGGTCCCATCTATAAGCGCAATGACAGCACGGAAAGGGCGGAAGAACCCAACTTTCAACGCCGATCGACAATTCAGGCGTCCGGCGGTGCTTTTGGCGGACGGCGGCGGTCATCTCTGCCGCCAACGGCTCGAAAAAACTGGAATTCCCGGCTGACTGCCTGCCTGCCCCAGTCGCAGAGCAAGGTCGATAGGCCGATCCTGATCACCAGCACCCCAACGGTCGCGAGGTCATCGGGAAAGCCCCCAAGCGTGATCAGCAGCGTGGTGGCCGTGGCAGGGGCGTGCCCGGCCCGGACCGGGATCTGGCCACCGATCGTCAGGGCGACCGCCAGGGCGCTCGCGGCAATGCGCGACGCCGTCACCTGACCGGCGACCATGGCCGAGGAAGCATGAAGCGCACCAAGCAAGGCAAGCGACAGGAAAGCTGCCACCGCGCCGATGCCGTGGCCGACGAACGTATTCCAGGGCCGGGCAGCGTCCTGGTTCGGGGTGACGGTATGGATGAAGATGGTCGGGCCAAGGCTCGGAAACAGCCAGGGTTGCTTGAAGGCCAGGCCCAGCCCACCGACAATCCCCGTGATGACGAGGGCGACCCATCCCGCATACAGGGCCGCACCTAGCCTCACGCGCCGCTGCCCGCCCGGCCGGACGATAGCGCGCTTGTCAGATTGGCATCCGGTAGCCGTAGAACTCGTGGTCGGGAGTGTCAAAAACCTGGGGCGCTACGCCGCGAGTGGGATTGCCTGGTGGCCAAAGCGCCCGTCCAGCACCGCGGCCCTGACCTGAAGTATGCGGTGGGCGCCGCGGGGCGACCAGCGCATCTGCCGTCGCTTGTTCATGCGGGCACTCACCAGCTGGTTGACGGTGCCCTCGGCCCGCGAGGTGGAGATCGGCTTGCCTACGCGGTAGCGCTGGCCGTAGTCGATCAGCGCACCCTCGTTGCTTTCGATGTAGCTGCGCAGCTCCGTGCAACGCGCGACCAGGCGCCTGGCCTTCGCTTCGACGCCGGGTTCGTTCAGCACGATGGCGTCCTTGGCCCAGCTCACGATCCGGCACAGGGCCTCGCATGCCTTTTTGTGGTCGCCGCTCCAGAGCAGGTGGCGCAGTCGTTCCACGTCGATCTGCGCTTGCTCGAGCGGGGCAAGCGGCAGCGGCTCGAGGGCACACAGGCCGCGCATGACCTGCTCGACGTGCTGCACGCGCATGGAGAGATGGAACCAGTCCAGGATGTGTTCGACCGAGCCGCCCGTGGCCGAGCGCACCAGCGCCGGCAGGGCGGGGTCGCCGTCGCTGATCGCGGTCACCGGATCGCCCTCCCGCCAGCCCTGACCCTGCAGCGCCGCGCGCAGCAAGGCGTGCGGCTGCTCGGCCACGCTGCGCACCAAGGCGAAGCGCCGGGTGGGCTGTCCTTCCCGCTCCACCTTGCCGCAGATCGCCTCGAAGTTGCGAACCTGATGACCGGGCACGGCACGTATGTAGGCGCCATCGAGCATGACGACGGGCCGGCTCGCGTCCGCCGCTGCGGCCTTGTCCGGCGCGTCTCGGACCGCCGTGACCCCTGCTGCTGCCTGCCGGTCGGCCGCCTCGAGTCGCAAGGCAACGGCATGGGTGCGGCTGCGCACGCTCTCCTGGCTTGCCGGCGAGGACGGCAGCAAGCTGTCCAGGATACGCGCCGCGTCCCGGAACGAGGTGCGTGCGCCCAGCTCGGCCTGCACCCGCTCCAGCTCCGGCGTGCAGCGGGCGCTCAGCAGCGCGCAGACCGGCGAGAACAGCACCGTCCCCGCCATGGGCATCGTCAGGCGGCAGCGGCACAGCTTGAACCGCGGCGCCTCGAGCTCAACCGTGCCGAACAGGGTCTGCAGCCGACGCGTGCGCCGGTCCTTGAGCGGCTGCAGCACCCGGCAGTCCACGCAGGCCCGGTGATGGGCCGCATACTCCGCCACCTGACTGCACAGCATGCTCGCCTGCAGCTTGGCTAACAGCGTCTTGCTCTCGGCAAGCATGAGGCCGACCTCCGCAAGCGTGCTGACCATCGCCGGACGGCTGACCGTCGCCAGCTCCGTCGTCGTCACCTCGCCCGCGCTTGTCCTCGCCTCCAGCCGCACCGTCCATTGCATCAAGCCCGCTCCCCATGGTCAGGCATCAGCCAGGCCGATCAGGCCCAGACGAGCAAGCCACCTGCCCCAGGTTTTTGACACTCCCCACCGGAAATCGATAGAGCTTTGATGGTAAAGGGCTTTCTCGTTTTGGGTGTTACCCTGATTTGAACCACGCCCCTCCGTGAGCGCGAGTAAAGCCGCGTCGCGCTCAGTCTCGACCGCAATCGCACCATCGAGCAGAGCGAGCGGGATGCGCTCTGGCCCGCACTGCGCGAGGTAAGCCATTACCCGCTATAATTCAGCGGGGGGATGGGTTCGGCGCCAGAGAAGCTTACCTGTTACGTCGCAATAGCAGGTTTCCAGGCGGCTGGGGCGCTCCCACTTGGACCATCATGCTCACGACCCCAACGCTCCGGCGCCCGCTCGTCCTCGCGTCCGTCATGGCCGCCATGTTCCTGATCGCGATCGAGGCCACGATCGTCTCGACCGCCATGCCGCAGATCGCGGGCCAGCTTGGCGACCTTCACCTCTATTCCTGGGTTTTCTCGTCGTTCCTGCTGACGCAGACCGCGACCACGGTGGTGTTCGGCAAGCTCGCGGACCTGTATGGCCGTAAGCCGGTGCTGCTGGTGGGCATCGTGGTCTTCCTGGTCGGCACCGTCCTGTGCGGGCTGTCCTGGTCGATGCCATCGCTGATCGTGTTCAGGCTGCTCCAAGGTGTCGGCGCGGGCGCCATCCAGCCCGTCTGCCTCACCGTCGTCGGCGATCTGTACTCGGTGCAGGAGCGCGGCAAGATCCAGGGCTATCTCGCGAGCGTATGGGGCATCTCGTCCGTGCTCGGCCCGCTCGCCGGTGGGCTGATCATCCAGCACCTCAGCTGGGCCTGGATCTTCTGGATCAACCTGCCGATCGGCCTCGCCGCCGCAGCCGGCTTCATCGCCTTCCTGCATGAGAACCTCGCCCCTGCAAAACAGAGCGTGGACACGACCGGGGCTGCCCTGTTCACGATGGCGGTCGCCTCCCTCATGGTGGCGCTGACCGAGGCCGGCACGGCCGACCACGCAGTCGCGTTCGCCGCTGCCTGCGTCTGCGCCGTGAGCACGGTCCTGTTCGTCGCCCAGGAGCGGCGCGCCCGTGACCCCATGATGGACTTCGGCCTGTGGGCGCGCCGCCCCATCGCAACAGCAAACATCGCCACGCTGCTGAGCGGCATGGCCGTCATCGGGCTCACGACCTTCCTGCCGATGTATGTGCAGGGCGTGCTGCACCAATCCGCGTTGGTCGCGGGCTTTGCGTTGACGATGATGGTGCTCGGCTGGCCGATCGGCGCCACGCTCGCCGCCAAGAACTTCTCCCGCTTCGGCCTGCGCGCGACGCTGTTATTTGGCGCTTGCTTGTTGCCGGTCGGAGCGCTGGCCTTCCTGTTCATGGCACCCGGCGTGTCGCCGGCTGTCGCGGGGCTCGGCTCCACGGTCATGGGCCTCGGCATGGGCTTTCTGAGCACCTCGGCCATCGTCATTATCCAGGACAGCGTCGGATGGGCTGAGCGCGGGTCGGCCACGGCCTCGAACATCTTTTCCCGCAATCTCGGCAGCACGCTGGGCGCAACCATCCTCGGTGCAGTCCTGAACGTCAGCCTGGCGCATCGCGGCGGGGCGGGCACCGTGCACTTCGAGCAGATCCGGCAGTTGCTCGACCATTCCGCCGGTGGGATCGGCGACGATGCCGTGCGGGTGGCGCTGGGCCAGTCGCTCCACCTCACGTTCTGGGCGGTGTTCCTGATCGCGGTCGCAACGCTTATGTTTGCGACCCTCGTGCCCGCGGTCGCCGTCAGGCAGCAGGCGCGACCCGCTGCGGCAGAATAGGCGCGACGGTTTATACCGGCGGCCCCTTGGGCTGACCGGTATGCGCGCGGGGTTGGTGGGGTCGCCGAAACGCGCAGCGTTTGCGGCTGAGGCCGCGCGCAAAAAACGACTCTGATACCGGTCGCCCCAAAAGGCGGCTGGTATTAGGCGGGTTCCGGCCGATCCAACCGACGCATCACCCGCTGCAGCTTGGGCCGCCAGCGCAGAAACCGGCGGTACAGCCATTCCAGCATAGCCAGGACGTGCGGGTTACGCGCGGCAAGCCCCAGCGGCCGAAGCCGGGGGATCGCCCGCCACATGGCGGCAAATGCCGCCGCTCCGGACAGCAATCGGCCGTCTTCCATGGCGTGAAAGCGCGCCAGCAGTGCGGCGCGATCGATCGGACAGGAAGTGCCCTCGCGCGCCACATCGACGAAATTGATCGCGTGCCGGCGGTCCAGCCGGCGCATCAGCGCGATCTCCCGCCGGCAGAGCGGGCAGCCACCATCAAACCAGACGAGCACTTCAGCCATGTTTGGCATATGGGCGAGCATCGCGCCCTGTCAGCCTCGACGGCGGCCGAATGGACAAGCGCTGGCGCCGACTCCAGTGTTCACGGCGCAGCGACTACAAGACAGGGACGCCCGATGACCGACACCCACGCCGAGATCACCCCGGAGTTCCAGCGAGGTTGGGACGCTGCCCTACTCGCCGTGCGTTATTGGCATGAGGCCCAGGCTAAAAAGACCCTGATTCAGGCGAGACGCAACCGCTTTCCAAAAAACCTGGAGCGGGAAGCGGAGGTGCATCAGAGGTCAGCCGAGCTGATCGCTGCCCTGAGTCCAGACGACGCCTGACCCCCGATCCCTAGCAGCCTGTCGGACTTAATGCGACGCGGATGCACGCTGTAGGACTGGTGATCGATTCGCCTGCCTCCCCGCCCGGACACCTTGCGCATGAGCAACTTCCGCCTGATCGACCGCGACACTGGCTTTCTGATGCCGCCCTCGGTGGATGAGTGGCTGCCGGAGCGACACCTGGCCCGGTTCGTCGTGGAGGTGATCGCGGGGCTGGATTTGCGGGCGATGACCGGCAGCTACCGTGGATCGGGGGAGGCATCCTATCATCCGCAACTGCTGCTGGGCATCATCGTCTATGGCTATGCCACCGGCGTGTTTTCCAGCCGCAAGCTGGAGCGGGCGACCTACGACTCCGTGGCGTTCCGCTTCATCGCGGCTAACGCGCATCCCGATCACGATACAATTGCCGCGTTCCGGCGGCGTTTTCTCCAACAGATTGGGATATTGTTCGTCCAGCTGCTGGGGGTGGCACGCGAGATGGGCGTGCTGAAGATGGGCACGGTAGCGCTGGATGGGACCAAGATCCACGCCAACGCCAGCCGTCATAGCGCGCTGTCGTATGAGCATGCGGGCAAGATCGAGGCCCAGTTGCAGGCCGAGGTCGCTGAGCTCATGGCGAAGGCCGAGGCAGCGGATCAGGCGGACGTGCCGGATGGGATGTCGATCCCCGAGGAGCTGGCGCGGCGCGAGCAGCGTCTGGCCATGATCGCCAAGGCGCGCGCAACGATCGAGACGCGGGCGAAGGAGCGGCATGCGCGCGAGCGGGCCGAGCACGAAATCAAGCTGGCGACGCGCGAGGCGAAGAGTGCGGCGACCGGCAAGAAACCACGCGGACGGCCGCCCGTGCCGCCGGTCGAAGGGCCGCTGCCCACTGATCAGATCAACCTGACGGACGAGCAATCGCGCATCATGCCGGTGCCGGGCGGCGGGTTCGAGCAGTGCTACAACGCGCAAGCGGTGGTGGCCGCGGGCGGAAGCGGCAAAGGTTCCGCCGGCGTAAGCCAGTGGAAAGCTGCTGGAGGGAGCTTGCTGGTGGTGGTGGCCGACGTGGTTCAGGCGCCCAATGACAAGCAGCAGCTTCAGCCCATGCTGGAGCAAATGAGCGCCTTGCCCGAGACGTTGGGCAAGGCCCGTGTGCTGCTGGCCGACAACGGGTATTTCAGCGAAGCCAACGTGGAAGCCTGCGCGGCGGCGGGGATCGATCCGCTGATCGCGATGGGCCGGGAGCCCCATCATCCATCCCTGGCCGAGCGCTTTGCCGACGCGCCGCCCCCGCCGGACGCTCCGACACCTCTCAAGACGATGGCCCATCGCCTCAAGACGCCCGAGGGCAAGACGCTCTACGGCTTGCGCAAGCACACGCCCGAGCCGGTGTTCGGCATCATCAAGTCGGCGCTCGGGTTCCGCCAGTTCCTGCTCCGCGGGCTCGACCGTGTCCGCGGCGAGTGGAGCCTCGTGACCATGGCCTGGAACATGAAGCGGATGTTCGTCCTTGCGGTCACAAACTGAGGCGGAAGCGTGCCAGCTGGGCCTGGAATGGCACTGCCGCGCGTCGCCGCGATGCCATTTTGGCCACCATACTTCTCAGTCAGCAAGTTCGACCGCGAGAAACCGTCTCAGCGCCACCCAGCAACGCATGATTAGCCCAGGCACACGAAATAGCTCGCAACTTCACTCCGACAGGCTGCTAGGTCGGCAACCTCCGCGAAATCCAGCCGTCAACCTGCTGCGGCCTGCAGCCCATCGTGCGAAGCCTGGGGCACACGGCCAAGAACCGAACGGGCAATCCTGACAGGGATGGCCTTGTAGCCTGGCACTTTCGACTTCGGATCATGGTGCCAAATCGGCACCAATGGGTTGCACTCGGGAAAATATCCGCCCGCGCAGCCTTCCGGAATGTCGTAGGGCACGATCTGCAGTCCCGGCACGATCCGGGCCACGCCGTCCTCCACGGCTGGGGTCAGGTCTACGGCCTCCCCTCCTTTAAAGCCCATGCGGGCGATGTCGGCTGGATTCATGAATAGGACGTGCCGCGTGCCGTGTACGCCACGGAACCGGTCCGTGTAGCCATAGATGGTCGTGTTGAACTGATCGTTCGAGCGCAGCGTCATGAGCTGCAGCACGTGGGCCGTGTCGCCCACCGGCTCGATCCCGGCAAACAGGCGGCCCGGGGTGATGAAGTTGGCGCGCCCGCTGTCCGTCACCCACTTGCGCTCACGCGCTGGCAACGGGCGAGCGAAGCCGCCGGGGTGCATGAAGCGCTCGTTGAAGTCCTTGAACGTCTCGGGGTAGGTCGCCTCGATCGCGTCCCGCACCCGCGCATAGTCGGCCACCCATTCGTCCCACGGCACGCGGCCTGGCGGCAGCACCGCCTTCGCAAGCTCGGCCACGATCCATGGTTCGGAGCGCAGGTCGGGGCTGGCCGGTTTCGCCTGCCCTTGCGAGCCGTGGAAGTGCGCCACCGAGCTTTCCATCGATACGGCCTGCGCCCCAGTCGCCTGCTGGTCGATCTCGATGCGCCCCAGGCACGGCAGAAGGTAGGCGATCTCCCCGTGCACGACGTGGTTGCGGTTGAGCTTGGTGGCGATCTGCACCGTCAGGCGCAGCTTGCGCCACGCTGTCTCCATCGCCGCGGTTTCCGGGATGGCGCGCAGGAAATTGCCGCCGAGACCGACGTAGGCGCGCACCTCGCCGTCTAGGATCGCCTGGCACGCATCGACGGTGGAGTGGCCGGTCCAGCGTGGCGGCTCGAAGCCGTAAAGCTCGGCGAGCTTGTCGAGCGGCGCCAGCTCCGGCTTTTCGGTGATGCCCACAGTGCGCTGGCCCTGCACGTTGGAATGGCCTCGCACCGCGCAGATGTTGGCGCCAGGCTTGCCGATGTTGCCCCGCAACAGCAGCAGGTTGGTCACCATGTGCACGTTCTCGACACCGGCGCTGTGCTGGGTCAGACCCATGCCATAGATGCCGAGCGTAGCGGAGGACGATGCATACGTCTCGGCCGCTTGGGTCATCTCGGACCGGGTCAGGCCCGACACGCGCTCCAGCTCGTCCCAGCCGTGCCCGCGCGCTGCGGCGGCGAACATCTCGAAGTCCTTGGTATGGGCGGCGATGAAGTCGTGATCCAGCACGTTCTTGGACCGGGCGGACGCCATCGCGGCTGCGAACACCTTGCCGCTCGCGCTGTCCGACGGCTCCGGCGTGCCGTCATAGCCCGCAGGCTTCTTGGCGTCCGAGGCCTGGAAGGCGTCATCCATTTCGATCAGCGCCTTGCAGATGCCGAACAGGGCGGCGGTGTCCCCGCCGTTCTTGACCTGCATGTATTGCGAGGTGATCTGCGTCTCCGCCCGCGTCAGCATCTCGCCCGGCGCCTGCGGGTTGGTGAAGCGTTCAAGCCCACGCTCCCGCAACGGGTTGATCGTGATGATTTTCACGCCGCGCTGCACCGCCTCCTGCAGTTGATGCAGCATGCGGGGCGACGAGGTGGCGACGTTCTGGCCGATGTAGAAGATGCAATCGCAGTTCTCGAAATCGGACAGCACCGCAGTGCCCACCGCGGCGCCGATGCTTTCCGGCAACGCCACGGACGAGCTTTCGTGGCACATGTTGGAGCTGTCCGGCAGATGGTTGCTGCCGTACATGCGGGCGAACAGCTGATACATGTAGCTGGTTTCGAGCGATGCCCGGCCGCTGGTGTAGAACACCGCCTGCTCCGGCCGCATCGCCTGCAGTTCCCGCCCGATCTCCTGGAACGCGATCTGCCACGAGACGGGCATGTAGCGGTCGCTCTCCGGGTCCCAGCGCATCGGAAAGGTGAGCCGGCCGGCCTCTTCCAAATCGTAGTCCCGCCAGGTTTCGAGTTCTCCTAGGGTATGCTTGGCAAAGAACTTCTGGTCCGTCGCCTTGTCGGTGATCTCCCACGCCGTCGCCTTTGCGCCGTTCTCGCAGAACTCCGCCGGGTGCGGATGCGCGGGCTTGGCCCAGGCGCAGCTCACGCACATGAAGCCCTTCGGCTTGTTTTGCTGCAACAGCACCCGCGCGCCCTTAACAGGGATGCGCTCTCGCACCAGGATCTCCGTGACCGAGGCGAGCGACCCATAGCCGCCCGACGGACCTGAGTATTCCTTGCGGGTGCCCTCTTGAAGATCGACCTGGCGCAAGCTGTCGGGGTCACTCATAGGATGATTTCGCTTTTCAGAAGGTTTGAGGCACAACATTCGCCTTTGTATCAGCAATACGGGCGGCGCGGCGCTGGAACAAGCCGGACGCACGCGCTGTTGCTGTCCAGCCAGCGGCGCTGATCACCAGCCTCGTCGCTTGCAGATGCCAAGCGCTGCCGATCTCGCCTGACAGCGAAGGATCGTCTGCACGACCAGCACCGCAGTGCCGTGGCTTATGCCGACACTGACCTGCCCGGCATCGACCGTAAGATCACGAATACCATACGGCAGCGCCCAGCCTGCCGCCTCGGTCAGAACGTCGTGCATCCGAACTTTCCTCCTCCGGCTCGTCTTCAGAGATGGGGTGGACGGCCCCCCGGCGGCATCGATGTGCCAAGGTGTGGGTCGTGAGAACCTACAGGAAGGGAACCGTCCGCGATGAGCATTACCATGATCGGCCTCGATACGGCCAAGTCTGTTTTCCAGGTTCACGCAGTGGACGAAACTGGCAAGTTGGTCATCAGGCGCAAGCTGCGACGGAATGAGCTGATCGCGTTTTTCGAGAAGCAGGAGGCCTGCACGGTCGTCATGGAGGCGTGCGGTGCGGCGCATCACTGGGCCCGCGTGCTGACCGGTCTTGGGCACGACGTGAAGCTGATCGCGCCCGAGGCGGTCCGGCCGTTCGTGAAGAAGGGAAAGAAGAACGACGCAGCCGACGCCGCCGCGATCTGCGAGGCCGCGTCCCGGCCGGGCATGAGGTTCGTGCCGATCAAGAGCCTAGCCCATCTTATTCAGGACATGGCAGGGATTCGGCGGCGGGTATGTAACCGGGGCAGATCCCCGGGCAATCAGGCCGGGGTTGCGGCCTGCCGGACGAGGTCTGGAAGCGGCGGGATGCTGACGGCGCCCGGCACGTGCAGGCGGTCGCCGAGATAGCGATAGAACGAGAC
>JAABUV010002973.1_pt1 | contig 22150 bp, 25 predicted proteins | sample 5559971 | NCBI WGS metagenome assembly JAABUV01 (sample SAMN10711881, study PRJNA513362) | rock metagenome | isolation source: Antarctica rocks | place: Antarctica: Victoria Land, Knobhead nord | collected 2015-12-19
GCGGTGGCCCCCTCGGACGCGCGGTTCTATCGCTCGATCGCGCCCTCGAATTCATCGCCGCCGAGGATATCTTCTGGACCGCCACATAGACGGCACAAACCGGAAATTGCGGAAAGTCGAGCTCAGCCGGCACGCTCCTTGCCACGGTCGCTCCTTGCCACGGTCCGGGTCGGTCCAGTTCCTGGATTGGTTTGCCTGAAAGGTGCGATCCACCGATGTCGTTTGGCCAGCAACAACGGGACACCAGCGGTGTTGCAACGCCACGATGGTCCCTGCGCGGACGTTTGCTGATCCTGTGGGCTATTTCGCTGGTCTCGGCGGTCGCAGCCGGGACCATGCTGGTCCAGCTCTATCGGCAGTCCTCGATCGATCAGGTCGCCCGGGCCGAGGCGGTCACGGGCCGCGCCTGCGACGAGATCACCAGCCGCTACCGTTTCTACACCGCCGGCTGGACCCAGCCCCCCGCCAACCTGCAGGACGACGCCCTGCGGAAAGGCTTGCTGGCGGTGCTGGCGATCGCACTAGCCCATAGTCCTGGCGTGGAGGGCGGTATCTGGCACGGCGCCTACGGGTCGCTCGCCTACGCTTATCCGACCTATGAGGGCACCGGTCCGAAAACCGACCTGCCGGCGGCCGAAGCGGAGCGTATCCGGGCAACGAACGCCGCAGCGCTTGCCGAGGAGCGGGCCATCGACGTGCGTCAGGCCGGGCGTCTCCAAACGCTGCTGCTGCACGCCTGCCCGCTCCCCGGACCGATCGGAGGGCTCACCGCCTGGACCATGACGCGCGTGTTCACCGGCCAGGGCGCCGGCTATGCGCGCCTGCTCGGCGGGCTTGGCGTCCTGCTCGCGTCCGTCCTGGCGTCGGCCGGTTGGACGACCCACCTCCTGCTCACCTGGTCGCGCAAGCTCAGCCGGGTCGAGGCCGCCGTCGGCCGGCACGAGGGCCTGGACCCGCCGCTGCTGGAGCCGACCGGCGAGCGCGAACTGGACCGCATCATCGCCAGCCTCAACGCCGCGACGTCGAAGGTTCGGGCCATGCGGCGGGAGGCGGAAACGCTGTCGGCGCAAATCGTCGCGTCCGAGCGGCTGGCGGCCCTGGGCCGGGTCGCGGCCGGGATCGCGCACGAGATTCGCAACCCGATCGCGGCGATGCGGCTGAAGGCCGAGAACGCGCTGCTCAGCGACGACGCAAGGCGCCGGGCCGCGCTGGAGATGATGCTGGGGCAGATCGGCCGCCTGGACGCCTTGTTGCGCGACCTGCTCACCTTCACGCATCGGAACGAGCCGCGGTGGCAGCGCGCCGACGTGCCGGTGCTGCTGGCCGCCACGGCCGAGCTGCACCGCGACATGGCCGACAGCCGCGGCGTCACGCTGCGGGTGCAGGCTCCGGCCATCGTCTGGCCGCTCGATCCCGGCCGGATGCAGCAAGCGCTCGACAACCTCGTCTTGAACGCGATCCAGGGCATGCCGGCGGGCGGCGCCGTGACCATCGCCGCCGAGGAGACGGCCAGCGCGCTTCACCTGCGGGTGACCGACGATGGACCCGGGTTGCCGGCGGAGGTTCGCCTGCATTTGTTCGAGCCGTTCGTGTCGGCGCGGGCCGATGGAACCGGGCTTGGACTGTCCATCGTCCGCGAGATCGTGCTGGCGCATGGCGGCGCCGTGAACTACCGGCCGGAAAACCCGGGCAGCACCTTCGAGCTTATCGTGCCGTATCGGGAGGGATCATGCCCCGGCTCCTCGTCATAGACGACGATCCCGCGTTCCGCGACACGCTGGCGGAGACGTTGCGCGACCTTGGCCATGAGGTGACCGAGGCCGTGAATGGGGAGGACGGGCTTGCGCGGTTCGACGCGGCCCGGCCCGATCTGGTGTTCCTCGATCTGCGCATGCCGGGCCTGGACGGCCTCGCCGTCCTGAAGCGCTTGCGGGGCGAGGCCGCGAACCCACCGGCGCCGGTCGTCGTGCTGACCGCGTATGCGTCGGGCGCCAACACCATCGACGCCATGCGGCTGGGCGCGTTCGACCACCTGACCAAACCGCTCGGCCGCAGCGAGCTGGCCGAGGTGCTGGCGCGCGCGCTCAACCGCACCGCTGCCCTGACCGCCGCGGTCGCCGAACCGATGGACGGACCCCTGGTCGGGTCCAGCCCGGCGATCCGTGCGGTGCAGAAAATGATCGGCATGGCCGCCGCCTCCGACGCGACGGTGCTGGTGACCGGGGAGACCGGCACCGGCAAGGAGCTCGTGGCGCGAGCGCTGCACGATCACGGCGCCCGCGCGGCGGGGCCGTTCGTCAGCGTGAATTGCGCCGCGATCCCGGCGGACTTGCTGGAAAGCGAGTTGTTCGGCCACGTGCCCGGCGCGTTCACCGGCGCGGTCAGGGCGCAGGCCGGGCGGTTCCGCGAGGCGCAGGGCGGCACCCTGCTGCTGGACGAGATCGGCGACATGAACGCCGCCATGCAAGCCAAGATCCTGCGCGTGCTGCAGGAGCGGGTCGTCACACCGGTCGGCGGCCGGCCGGAGGCGGTGGACGTGCGCATCGCCGCCGCGACGCATCGCGACCTGCTGCAACTGGTCGATGCCGGCGGGTTCCGGGCCGACCTGTACTACCGCCTGCACGTGATCCCGATTGCCCTGCCGCCGCTGCGGGAGCGCGTGTCGGATATCGTGCCGCTGGCCAGGCATTTCCTCCGCCTCGCCAGCCCGGACGCGCCCAAGCGCTTGTCAGCGGAGGCTGCGGCGGTGCTGGAGGGCTGTCGCTGGCCCGGCAACGTCCGCGAGCTGCGCAACGCGATCGAGCGCGCCGCCGCACTCGCGCGCGGCCCGTCCATCGACGCCTCCGACCTTGATTTCCTGCGGGAGGCCGACGGTCCGAACGCGGCGGACGCCGTCGCCGGCACCGACCTGACCTTGCCCGAGGCCGTCGCCGAACTGGAGCGCGCGATGATCCGGCGCGCCCTGGCCGAGAGCGGCGGCAGCCGGGCCGAGGCGGCGCGCAGGCTCGGCATCAACCGGCAGCTGCTCTACGACAAGATGAAGCGCCACGGCTTCGGCGCCGAGTGATGCCAGGCCGGTCCCTTGCCGGCTCGATCCGCCGCTACTTGACCGGCGCGACATTGGTCCGGCTCGTGCCGATCAGCGCCGTGCTGGCAGGCGGCGTGACCCTCACGACGATGAGAGGCGCGTGCAGCTCGTGGCGGCGCGGATCGGTTTGGCGTCCCTGCTGACCCGGGCCGGCGTCGAGTTCTATCTGGCCCGGCAGTCGGCGGGAAAAATGGCGCAAAAACCGATGTTCCTGTCAGCTAACCTGACGGCCAACTGTCGTTTTTCCTGACACCGAGCAACATAAGACGGACGTATGGCAAGTATTTTGCCGCGTTATCGTGTGGCACGCCCCTTGCTGTATTTCAAATGCGCCTCGTGTGACGAAGCGAGTTCTGGAGTTTGTTGAAATGAAAGTCAAGCTGAAGGCGTTCCTCATCGCGACGACCGCAGCAGGCGCGTTGGCCGGCGGTGTGTTGGCGCAAACGCCACCCCCCGCCCGCACGGCGCCGTCGCCTACCGCTGCGCCGCTGGCACCGGCACAGCCCGCGTTCGACCTGAGCCAGTTGCCTGCGACCCGCGGCACGGTGAAATACTTCACGCTGACCCCGCGCGGCGACGTGGACGGCTTCATCCTCGCGGACGGCACGCAGGTCCACGTGCCGCCGCACCTGTCCAGCCAGCTCGTGGCGGCAGTCCGGCTCGGCGATGCGGTCACGGTGCGCGGCCTGCACGCGGCGGCGATCCCCATGGTCGCCGCCCTGGCCGTGACCGGCGACGCGAGCGGCCAGACGGTGGTCGACACCGGGCCGCCCGGCGGACCTGGCCGAGGCCCGGGCGGCCGGGCCGACCGGGGATCCGGCGCTCCACCCCCGCCTCCCGGCGGCCCCGCCGCCGGTCCGCCGTCCGAGGTGTCGGGCAAGATTCTCGCCGTGCTGCACGGCCCGCGCGGCGAGGTGAACGGCGCCATGCTGGAAGACGGCACGGTGCTCCGGTTGCCGCCGCCGGAAGCGGCGCGCCTCACCGCTACCTTGGCGCCTGGACAGAATGTCGTCGCCCAAGGGCCGGGGATCGCGAACAATCTCGGCCGCATGGTGGAGGTACGGGCTATCGGCCCGTCGCGCGACCAGTTGGCCCAAGTTCAGGCGCCCTCGCCCCACGGTCCGGGTGGACCTGACGGCAGGCACGGCCCGCCCCCCCCCGATGGCGTCCCAACACCCCGCCCATAATAACCATGCCGAGCGAGGAGGGAGGCATGTCTCCCTCCGCCTTGGCAAGCAACCCGGTGGAGACGTGACATGCATTGGATCGACCCGACCGCGTCCATCTATTTGCCGACGCGCCACACGGGAGTTGTCCAATGCATCCTTCTCCGCCAATGCCAGACGAGATCAAAGCCGGCTTCTATCCCACCTTCGAACATGGCTGGCGCAAGGCCGAGCTGGCTGGCCGGACGATCATGCTGCTGGCGATTTGCGCGACCCTGGTGGGCCTGCTGGGCGGCGGACCCGTCAGTATCTGGACGCGGCACGCCAAGGCCGGAGCGCTGGAGGTCGAGTATTCGCCGGTCATCCGCTTCGGCACGCCGACCGGCCTTTCCCTACGTGCCGCGGCAGCGCCGGGGCAGAACCGGATCGCGGTCACCCTGCCAGGGAGCCTCGTCAAGGGCTATGGGCTGCAGACCGTGTTTCCGCAGCCGCTGGAGTGGGGCGCCAGCGAGGCGGGCATTCGGATGGTGTTCGCCGTGCCGCCCGGTGCGTCGACGACGATGATCCAGATCGGCGGCATGCCGTCCGGCGGCGGATTGCTGCGCCTGTCGGCCCAGCTCGACGACGACTCCGTCGCACAGTGGTCGCAACTGGTGCTGCCGTAGCATGGACACCGTCCTCAAGGCAGCCGCCGCCTACCTCGTCGTGCTGTTCGCCATGCGGCTGATCGGGCGGCGCACGGCCAGCCAGGCGGCGCCGCTCGACATGGTCGTGCTGTTCCTGTTCGGCGGCATGACGACCGCCGCCATCCTGGGCCAGGACCGCTCGTTCACCGCCGCCATGACCGGCCTGTTCACCGTGGGCCTGATGCACGTCCTGGTGTCGTGGCTGAAGCTCAAGTCAGCCACCTTCGAGCGCATCGTCGATGGCACGCCGATCGTCGTGTTCGAGGACGGACGCTGGTCCGAGGACCACATGCGCAAGCTGCGCATGCAGGAGGCCGACATCCGCACCGCGATGCGCCAGCAAGGCATGATCGACATGGACGACATGCGCTACGCGATCATCGAGCGCGACGGCACCATCTCGATCATCCCCAAGGAGAAGCAGTGATGTCGTGCAACGGAACGGTAGCCGGCCGTGTGCTGGCCTGGCTGCACATCGGCGACCTGCATCTGGCCGAGGCTGGAGCAGAGAATCACCGCCACCTCGGCCGCATCGTAGCCCTCGCGGACACCCTCCCACCCGGCAGCCTCGACTTCGCCGTGCTGCCCGGCGACAACGCCGACGACGGCACGGCCGAGCAGTTCCAGCTCGTGCGCGACGCGGTGGCGCCCTTGCGCCTGCCGTTGCACATCCTGCCGGACGATTACGACGTCAAGCAGCACAGCCTCGACGCCCACTACGCCATGCTCGGCGCCCTGCTGGCCCGGCCGCAGGTGCTCGGCGTGGACACGGGCCACCGTAACCTGCAGGGCCGGCGGGACGAGGACGCCGTGGCGCCGGCGCGCCCAGGCTGGACGTCGCCGGGGCGTAGCACGGATGGAAGCGACCGGGACCGGGTGGGCGCCTGGCCGGAGCGGGGCATCCTCGACACCCAGCTCGGCCCGAACCGCAATGGGAAAAAGTGGTGAGCGCCGCCGCGACCCCGGCCAGCGAAGGCCAGCCCTCGGCGCGGTCGCTGCGGGGCTTGGGCGGGATCAACCTGCTGATGGCGGACGTGCGGGACGGGGTGGGGCCGTACCTGTCCGTGTTCCTCAAGGGCGCCGAGCATTGGGATGCGGGTGCGATCGGCGTCGCCATGGCGGCGTCCTCGATCGCGGCGGCGGTCTGCCAAGTGCCGGCGGGCCTGCTGGTGGACGGGACCAAGGCGAAACGGCTGCTCATTGCAGCATCGGGGCTGATGATCGGCGCGGGCTGCCTGCTGATCGTGTTCTTCCCGCATTTCACGACGGTGATCGCCGCCCAAGCGCTGCTGGGCGCGGCCTCGGCGGTCATCCCGCCCGCCATCGCGGCACTGTCGCTCGGGTTGGTCGGGCGGCGGCTGTTCGACGGGCGGATCAGCCGCAACGAGAGCTTCAACCACGGCGGCAACTTCCTCGCCGCCGGGCTGGCCGGGACGTTGGGCCAATACATCGGCTACGACTGGATCTTCTATCTCGTCTGCGGCTTCGCGGTCGCGAGCGCGCTGGTGGTCACCCTGATCAACCCCGCCGAGATCGACCATGAGCGCGCCCGCGACGGCGAGGCGGCGGCCCAGGACGGCCAGCCGATCGCCTTCCGCGACCTGCTGCGCCGGCGCGACCTGCTGGTGTTCCTCGCCTCTGTCGTGCTGTTCCACTTCGGCAACGCGGCGATGCTGCCGATGGCCGGCCAGGTGCTCGCGGTCGCGCACCCCGGCAGCGACACCATCGCGCTCTCGGCCTGCATCATCGCCGCCCAGCTCGTGATGGTCGGCGTCGCCTGGGCGGTTGGGCGCGCCTCGGCGCGGGGCATCGGGCGCAAGCCGATCTTCCTGCTGGCGCTGGCCGTGCTGCCGGTGCGCGGCGTGCTGTTCTCCGTCACGACCAGCCCCGCCGGCGTGGTGGCGATCCAGCTTTTGGATGGCATCGCTGCGGGTATCTTCGGCGTGATCTCGGTGCTGATCGCATCCGACCTGATGCGCGGCACCGGGCGCTTCAACCTGGCCCAAGGCCTGGCCGCCTTATCCGTCGGCATCGGCGCGGCGCTGAGCAACGTGACCGCGGGCTACGTCGTGCAGGGATTCGGCTACCCCGCGGGCTTCCTATACCTCGCAGGGATCGCGGGGGTCGCCCTGGCGTTCTTCGCCGTGCTGATGCCCGAGACCCGATCGTCCGGAGCCGGCGCAGCACGCCAGGCGAGCGCGGCCGTCCCCGGCGAGGCCGCGTGATGGGCACGCTCGCCGCGTCTGCCTGGGTCACCTGGGGGATCGCCGCCATGGCCACGGCCGGGGTCATCGTCAGGCCGTTCTCGTGGCCCGAGTTCGTCTGGGCAGGCGCCGGCGCGGTGCTGCTGGTCGTGCTCGACCTGCTGTCCGTGCCCGACGCGCTCAGCGGCGTCATGAAGGGCGCCGACGTGTACCTGTTCCTCGTCGGCATGATGCTGCTCGCCGAGGTCGCGCGGCAGGAGGGCCTGTTCGACTGGCTCGCCGCCAAGGCGGCCGTGCTGGCAAACGGCTCCGCCACGCGGCTGTTCACCTTGGTGTTCGCGGTCGGCACGGCGGTGACGGTGTTCCTGTCGAACGACGCGACCGCCGTGGTGCTGACCCCGGCCGTCGCTGCCGTGGCCCGGGCGGCAAAGGCCAAGGAGCCGCTGTCCTACCTGTTCATCTGCGCCTTCATCGCCAACGCGGCCAGCTTCGTGCTGCCCATCTCCAACCCGGCGAACCTGGTCATCTACGGCAGCCACATGCCGCCGCTGCTCGCCTGGCTGCCGCGCTACGCCCTGCCGTCGCTGCTCGCCATCCTCGCCACGTATTTCGTGCTGCGCTGGACCCAACGAACCTCGCTGCGGCAGCACATCGCATCCGACATCGAGCCACCCGCGCTGTCGGCTGGCGGCAAGATGGCGGCCTGGGGCATCGCCGGCACCGCGGTCGTGCTGCTCGCCGCCTCGGCGCTCGACATCCAACTGGGCCTGCCGACCTTCCTCGCGGGCGTGGCCACCGCCGTCCTGGTGCTGCTGCGCTCACGGTCCGGCCCGATGAAGGTGCTGAAAAATGTCTCGTGGGGCGTGCTGCCGCTGGTCGCCGGACTGTTCGTGCTGGTGGAGGCGCTGGAGAAGACCGGGGTCACCAGCAGCCTGGCCGGGCTGCTGCACGACATGGTGCAGCGTTCGGCGACACTCGCGGCCTGGGGGGCGGGCGTGGCGCTCGCGGTCGGATGCAACCTGGTGAACAACCTGCCGGCCGGCCTCGTCGCAGGCCGCGTGGTCGAGATCGCGAATGTGCCGGAGCACGTGCGTGCCGCGGTGCTGATCGGCGTGGACCTCGGGCCGAACCTGTCGGTCACCGGGTCGCTTGCCACTATCCTGTGGCTTACGGCGCTGCGGCGCGAGGGGCAGAGCGTGGGGGCCTGGACGTTCCTCAAGCTCGGCGCGCTGGTGATGCCGCCGGCGCTGCTGCTCGCGATCGCCGGCGCGTTCGCGTTCGGCTGACCCCAACCCATTCGGAGATCGAAGCGATGGAAAACATCAGTTCGGCTTGGCTGTATCCGATCATCCTAATCGCGGGCGCCCTGCAGGCGTGGGGGCCGCCGATGAACGGCGCGCTCCGCAGCGCATTGGTCAACCCGTGGCTCGCCAGCATCGTCTCGTTCCTGCCGATCGTGTTTTTCCTGGCCGTGCTGTGGTTCTGCATTCCCCGCCCGTTGCCCACGGCGGACGGCGTGAACAGCATGCCATGGTGGGCGCCGCTCGGCGGCCTGGCCGGCGCGTTCGCGGTGATTGCCGGCTTGCTGTTCGTCAACAAGGTCGGCGCCGCCGTGTTCGGCGGGCTGACCATCACGGCCAACATCCTGATGTCGTTGGCGGTGGACCAATTCGGCATGTTCGGCATGGAACAGCACGGCCTCAACCTCGGGCGCATTGTCGGCGGCGCGCTGATGGTCGCCGGCATCGCCCTCATCTCGATATTCTGACCCGGCGTGGCCGGGCAAGCGCTCGGCCCAGACGTTCTGAGCCCGCGCCACCTATCCCCGGGCCAGATGCCTCGCTCATGCCAAGAAAATATCATTTGACATTTATAGAGGCTCTGGGTTTTCTGGCTGCACCGAAACGGAGTCCACTACGGAAAACCTAGCTGCTCTTGCCAAGGTCGCGAGTGCATGAGTTTCGGCTTGTATGTTACTGCATTATTCCACGCTAACTTCCGGTCAGTCGGTTCTGACCCTCGCAACCAGCCTGTTGTTTGAAACTACATTGACCAGGCACGGGAGAGACCGTCGCGCTCCATGCTCCGAGGCTACCCGAATGAATTGGCTGGAGCGAATTTCTGTCCCGCCTCGACGACCTGGCAACCACTCAGGCCGTGCACGATGATAATTTTTCACGGAATGCATCCCGATCAATAATTTGACAGTAGTAACGATACGACCGCGCCGCCTCGCTGATACGCCAGACCGCTAATAGATACAGAAAGGTTTCCAGACATGAGCGACACGCAGATCGAGCACGTGAACGACGCGACAGTTGATCGTCGAGGCATGCTAAAGCGCGCAGGTCTCGGCGCGCTCGGCCTGGGCGCCCTGGCGGGGGCGGGAGCGTTGATTCCGGCCCGGAAAGCTTCGGCTCAGGCCGCCAACGTTGATGTGGCCGTGCTGAACTTCGCGTTGAACCTCGAATACCTGGAGGCCGAGTATTACCTGCGCGCCTTGACGGGCCAGGGCTTGCAAGCGGCAGACCGCGTCGGCGGCGACGGCTCATTGCCCGGCGTCGTCACCGCGCTCCCCAATACGCTCGTGTCGTTCAAGACCGACATCCTTCGCCAGTACGCGCAAACCATCGCAGCCGACGAGCAGGCGCACGTACGCGCCCTCCGCGCGGCACTTGGCACTGCGGCAGCCGCGTCGCCGGCAATCGACGTCGGTCCGGCGTTCACCACGCTCGCTCTTGCAGCGGGGTTGATCGCGCCGGGTCAGACCTTCAATCCTTATCGGGATGAGATTTCCTTCCTGGTCGGCGCGTTCATCTTCGAAGACGTCGGGGTCACTGCCTATGGCGGCGCCGCACCACTAATCACCGACAAGGGATACCTGGGCGCAGCGGCGTCCATCTTGGCGGTCGAAGCATACCATGCCGCCACCGTCCGCACCTTCCTGGCAATCATGGGCGGCGGGAACGTGACGGACGCCATCGCCAACCTGCGGTCCACCCTGTCCGCAGGCGCCCCGAACCTCGACGACGCTGGAACCCTGGTGCCGGGCGGGGACGTCATCCTCTTCCCAGGCGACAGCAACGCGCTCACCTACCGCCGCACCACGCGGCAGGTGCTGAACATCGTCTACGGCAGCGCCAACGCAACAAGCGGCCTGTTCTTTCCAAACGGCCTTTCCGGAACGATCCGGGCCTAATCGACTGACGATGCAGACGCTGGTCCCTTCCTGCCGGGCTTGAATGTGGGAAGGACCTGGGCGGCGGTGCCGTTTGGGCAGGCCGTGTTCAACTGGGCTTTGGCCTGATGTCGGTATTGGCTGCGCGAACATCGTCCCGGTGCTGCTCAGTGCCGTCGGACAGCAGGGCGTGTGGCCGGTCGCTGCCTTGGCTCGCAAGCGGCGGTGCGCGGTCGAACATCGCGCGAGCCTTCATGCGGGGATACGGTGCTGGGGCCAGCCGCAACCAGCAGCGTGGGCATTGCCATGATCCAGACGCACAGGTTCATGGACTCCATGCGCAAATCGGCAAGATCATGGTGCATGTAGGAGAGTAACTCTGCGCTGAAAGCCGGTCCGCGCCATCCCAAACTTCTGGCACCCGGTCCGCAATCCCTGGCCAGCATGCTTCCTTGTCCCTCTCGGGTCAAAGAAGCGCCACCACTCCCGGAACCAAATACCTAGCTGACCGGCGGCACGCCTTGCGGGTCCAACCGGTAGCCGCCGCCCTCGGTCACCAGCAGCCGGGCATTGGACGGATCGGGCTCGATCTTCTGGCGCAGCCGGTAGATGTGCGTTTCCAGGGTATGCGTGGTGACCGCGGCATTGTAGCCCCAAACCTCGTTCAGCAGCACCTGGCGCGCGACCGGGCGCATGCCGGCGCGGTAGAGGAATTTGAGGATCGCCGCCTCCTTCTCCGTCAGCCGGATGCGGCGGTTCTTGACCGGCTCCTGCAGCAGCTTGGCCGAGGGGCGGAAGGTGTAGGGGCCGATGGTGAAAACCGCGTCCTCGCTGTTCTCGAAGATGCGGAGCTGGGCGCGCAGCCGGGCCAGCAGCTCGGCGAGGCGGAACGGCTTGGCGATATAGTCGTTCGCGCCGGAATCGAGTCCGCGCACAACGTCCGCCTCGTCGTCGGAGCCGGTCAGCATGATGATGGGCATGCGCAGGCCTTGCCGGCGCATGTTGGCGCAGAGGTCGCGGCCATCGCCGTCGGGCAGCCCGACATCGAGGATCACGGCGTCGAACCGCGAGTCGCGCGCCGACACCTTGCCCTCGGCCTCCTTGATGGAAGCGGCTTCGGCGGCGCTGAACTCGCCATCGACCTGCAGTTGCTCGACGAGAGTCTCGCGGAGGGCGAGATCGTCGTCGACGATTAGAATGGGGCGTTCGCCCGCCATCAGCCAATCCCTTCGCAAAAACCGGGGCCGGGCCGTGAGGGACGGTCAGGTGCCGGGTCGGCCAGAAGCGTAGGCACGGTTATCCCAGGCCTGCGCGCCGTTGCAGTTCGGCAAGCCAACGCACGACCATCGACGGCCAACGGATCGATCATGCCGACTATTACACACATTTCCGTGAACTGTTGCATCATATCGCAATCCGACCCGCCATGTACAACGCCTCGACGCGGACGCACCAGCATCGCGTGGACTCGGATTGCCTTCGGCCGGACGCTTCGGCTGTATGTAATACCCATGCCGCCGGCCGGAGAAAACCGACGCCTATGCCCGATACGCCGACCGCAACCGCGTTACATCACCAGCCGCCCGCCGAGGTAGCCGCACTTCGCGCCGTCCACGAAGCTGTCGCGGCCTTGCGCCAAGGCCGGCCGGTCGTGCTGCGCGGCCACGACAACCTGCTCATCGCCGCCGCCGAGACACTGGACGAGAATACCCTTGCCCAAATGCCGCCGGGCGCGGCCCTGGTCCTGTCCAGCGTGCGCGCTGAAGCGGTGCTACGGCAGGCCAGTGGCTCCGCATCCGCGCTGACGGCGGTCACGATGCCGCGGTGGACGGTCGCCGCCCTTCGTGGCCTCGCCGATCCGACGGCTGCCCAGACGGCCACCGGCTTGCAGGCCGTGCCCGCTCCGTACGACGCCGCTGCGGCGGTTGCACTGGCCAAGGTGGCGCGGCTGCTCCCCGCCGTGCTCGCGATCCCCGGCCCGGCCCGGCCCGGCGCCGTCCTGGTCGACGCCGCCGACGTGCTGGCCCATCCCGACCGCAGCGCCGGGGCGTTGCAGCGCATCGCCGAGGCGCGGGTGCCGCTCGCCGCCGCTGCCGATTGCCGGCTGGTCTCGTTCCGGGAGGCTGAGGATGGGCTGGACCACCTCGCCATCCTGATCGGCCGTCCCGAGGACGACCCGGCGCCGCTCGTGCGCGTCCACTCCGAGTGCTTCACCGGCGACGTGCTGGGCAGCCTGCGCTGCGATTGCGGGTCGCAGTTGCGCGGCGCGATCGACCGGATGGCGGCGGAGGGCAATGGGGCCGTGCTCTACCTCGCCCAGGAAGGCCGCGGGATTGGCCTAGCCAACAAGCTGCGCGCCTACGCGTTGCAGGACCAGGGCCTGGATACGCTCGACGCCAACCGCGCGCTGGGGTTCGGCGCGGACGAGCGGCGTTTCCTGGTCGCGGCCGTGATGCTGGGCCAGTTGGGCATCCACCGCATCCGGCTGCTGACCAACAATCCCGGCAAGGTCGCCGCGCTGGCCGCGTGCGGCATCGCCATCGAGCGGCGCGAGAGCCTGCTGTTCGCCGGCAACGGGGTCAACGACCACTACCTCGCCACCAAGGTGCGGCGGCTCGGCCACCTGCCGGAATGACCTCAGGGCGCCAGCCGCTTCGCCGCGCGGCCGACCTGGCGCGTCCACCAGACGTCGAACTTGGCCAGCGGCCAGGCGGCCAGGGCGGTGACGGCCAACGTGGCCAACACGGCGGCTGCGGCACCGCCACGCCCGCCGCCTAGGCCGAGGTAGGCGAAGCATCCGGCCGAACACAGCACCGGGATGTGCAGCAGGTACAACGGGAACGACATCCGGCCGAGCCACTGGGGGACCCGTCCGCTCAGGGCTCGACGCAGCGCCGGAATCGCCTCGGCCGCCACCAGGGCAATGACCGCCCCTGCCCCGTACACCGTCGGCCCGGGCAGCGCAAAATGCAGGTGCGCGTAGATCGAGCGGTTAAGCGCGGAATTGTCCGAGAACGTCGCGGCGGCGTAGGCCAGGAGCAGCAGCGCCGGCGCCCAGGCGAGGTGCAGCCGCGGCAGGCGTCGCGCCGCCGCCACGCTCGCCAGCGCGACGCCGAGCGGGAAGTTCGCCAGCCAGGGATCGATGCAGAAACAGGCGAGCCACGCCACGCCGAGCAGCACGGCGCGCGCGCCCGGCCGCCGCAGCCTGAGCAACGCCAAGGCGATGCCGAACGCCACCAAGCTCCCGGTGAATTCGAGGCGCATCGTCCAGAGGCTGCTGTTGTAGCTGGTCGATCCCGTGAAGAACGTCCCGGCGACGCCCTCCCGCACGGCGCGCCAGACGTTGGGGACGATGGCCGCTCCCTCGGGGCTGTAGGCGAAACCCGCCAGCCACGGCGATCCGCTCAGCGCTCCCGCCTGCTGGAACCGGTAGAGACCGAGCGGGAACAGCGCCCAGCTCACCAGGCACGCGAGGCCGACCGTTCCTGCCAGGCGAGGCCATCGCTTGAGTGCGCCACGGGCCAAGCCATCGGCGTCGTCGGTCTGGAGGCTCCGGCGGGTGAGCACGAACCCGGACAGGACGAAGAAGAAGCCGACCGCCGCGCCGCCGTTGACAAAGCCGTACCAGGGTCGTCCGATCCACGACGCATCGTGTGGAAAGCCGGGCAAGGCGCCTGGCAGGCCCGGAGCGAAGCCCAGCAGCAAGTGCCAGAACACCACCACCAAGGCCGCGACGCCACGCATCGCTTCCAACGGCTCGTCCTTGGCCGAGGTGTCGCCGCGGACCGCGACGCCGCCGGCTGGCTCCAGGAGTTCGCTTTCGGATATAACCAAACGACATGCTTTCGAGGTTGAGGCCCATGGCTGCCACACCAATCCAGCCACCACGATCAGGCGGCCGTCCCGGGACGCACGCAGCCGGATCGGGGCAGGCGGCATGATCGCCGTCATAGGCCGCGACGGACAGGTCGTGCTAGGCCGCCAGCAGTGGCGCGCGGCACTGGGCCGCGGCGGCGTGCGTTCCGACAAGATGGAGGGCGACGGGGCGACCCCGCAAGCGATCCTTCCGCTCCGGCGCGTGCTCTACCGCGCCGACCGCGGCCCGCCGCCCCGCACGATCGTCCCCCTCGAGCCGATCGCGCCCGCCGACGGATGGTGCGACGACCCGGCGCATCGCGACTACAACCGCCCCGTCACCCTGCCGCACGACGGGCGGCACGAAGCGCTGTGGCGCGACGACGACGTGTACGACATCGTGGGCGTGCTCGGCTGGAACGACGCGCCGGTCGTCCGGGACCGCGGCTCGGCGATTTTCCTGCACGTCGCCCGGGCGGACTACGCGCCGACCGAGGGCTGCATCGCGCTCGCGGTGGCCGACCTCCGTGCCCTGCTGGCGGCGGGTATCACCGGCATCAGCGTGGCTCCCGGCTAAGCCCCTTGCTTTCCAACTCATCCAGGTAAGTCGCCCACCGCTGCTCTTGCTCCTGGCCGAGCTCGTAGAGGTAGTCCCAGGTGTAGATGCCGGTGTCGTGGCCGTCATCAAACAGGATGCGGACGGCGTAGTGGCCGATCGGCTCGACCGAGGCCAGCCCCACGTCGCGCTTGCCCGGCACCACCTTGCGCTCCATCGGGCTGTGCCCCTGCACCTCCGCGCTGGGGCTGAGCACGCGCAGCAGCTCGGCGGGCAGGCTGAACCGGCGGCCGTCCTCGAAGTCGACCTCGATCGAGCGGCTGGCCCGGCGCACGCGGATTTCGCTTGGGCGCGCCATCAACCAGCGGGGCTGTCGAGCCGGCGCGCCTCGTCGGGCAGCATGATCGGGATGCCATCCCGCACCGGATAGGCCAGGCCGGCTTTGCGGCTGACCAGTTCGCCAGCCGCCCGGTCGTACTCCAGCGGACCCTTGGTGAGCGGGCAGATGAGGATTTCGAGCAGGCGGGGGTCGAGGGCGGGCTGGTCGGACATGGCGTGCTCCTGCGGTCAACTGACGTGGTAGTCGCCTTCAAGCAGGTCATGCGCGCCCATTTGCAGCAGCGCCAGCAAGGTGGCGGCACGAGACGCCGGGTCGGACGCCTCCAGCAACGCCTGCTTCTCCGAAGGCTCGAACGGGCACACCATGCACAAGGTCACGACCAGCTCGCCATCCTCCATCTGGTCGATCGCCTCCCAGTTGGCGTCGAAGCCGCGAGCGGCGAAGTAGGCGCGCAGGGCCGCCACGATCGCGTTCCGCCGGGCCGCCGTGGCCGAGCCTTCCCGCAGGTCGTCGACGAACCGCGTGAAGTCGGAGGCCACACGCCGGTAGCCGCGCCGCCCCTCGATTTCGGCCGTCATTTCGAATCGGATCAACCCGGTGACGGAGATCAGCATTCGGTTGTCCTCGGTTTCGCTGAACGAGGACAGGCGGCCCAGGCAACCAATTCGGTACAGCGCGGGGCCGTTCGGCGTGGCCGGCAGCGTCGGGTCCGGCTGGATCATGCCGAACATCCGCCCGCTCGCGAGCGCGTCCTCCACCATCGCCTTGTAGCGGGGCTCGAACACGTTCAGCGGCAAGCGGCCATGCGGCAGCAGCAGCGCGCCGGTCAGGGGAAACACCGGGATCTCACGCGGCAGATCGCCCAGGGTAGGAGAAAAAGCCTCCATCCCTAGCTGAACAGCAGGGCCGAGAGTTTTCGGCGCGCGGCGACGGTGACGGGATCGACCACGCCCCAAGCCTCGAAGAACTTCAGCAATTGCAGCCGGGCAGCGCCCTCGTTCCAGCCGCGGTCCTGCCGCATGATGTCCAGCAAGGCATCGGCCGCCTCCTCGCGCCGGCCGGACGAGTTCAACGCGGTCGCCAGTTCGTAGCGCGCTTCGTGGTCGGCCGGGTTGGCTGCCAGCCGCGCCTCGAAGGCGGACATCCCCTGCGACGCGCGGCGGCCTTCCTGGGCCAGCATCAGCGCCGACCGTGCGCCCGCCACCTCGGGGTGCTCGGCGATTTTGACAGGGACTTGGGCGAGCGCGTCGGCGGCTTGGCCCTCCTCGCCCATCGCGAGCAGGGCGCGGACGATGCCGCCCCAGGCGTCCGGGCTCTCCGGCTCCTCCTGCAGCACGGCGCCGAACAGTTCGGCGGCGTCCTGCGCCTGGCCGTCCTCGAGCGCCGCGCGGGCCTCGGCGAGCAGGTCGGCCGAGGGCATGGTGCCGCCGGCGATCTTGAGCAGTTGCTCGACGAAGCGCTTGATCTCGCTTTCCGGCAAGGCACCCTGGAACACGTCGGCGATCTGGCCTTGCCAGAACGCGGCGACGGTCGGCACCGACTGCATCGGCAGGCCGGCGCGGGCGAGCTGCTCGACCAGCGCGCGGTTCTTGTCGATGTCGACCTTCACCAGCTTCAGCCGCCCACCGGCCGCGCGCGTCACCCGCTCCAGCACGGGCGTGAGCGTCTTGCAGGGACCGCACCAGGTTGCCCAGAAATCCACCAGCACGGGAACGGTGCGGGACGCCTCGATGACCTCGCGGACGAAGCTGGCCTGGTCGGCGTCCACGATCATGTTAGCGGGCACGTTAGCGGGCATGCCAGGCGTTGCGGCAGGCCCAGGCGCGGCGCCGGGCGCGCGGGCAGGCGATTTTTGGCCGATGATCGAATCCATAATGGGCTTCCTGCTCGCGCCACGGCGGTTTGGCGACTGGATGTTAAGATGTTGTCGGGACGGGATCGCGCAAGCGCGGGCCGTGCCGGTTGGCCGGCGTGGAGCGGGTGAAGGGAATCGAACCCTCGTATGCAGCTTGGGAAGCTGCCGTTCTACCATTGAACTACACCCGCGGTGCCGACGGCCTCGGTTATACGAACTGGGCGTTGACCGTGCAACGCCCGCGGACGTAGGGTCCTGCCCTTGCGACCTCGTGATTTGTCCGGCCGGATTGCGGCGAGGTGAAACAAGCGCGCTAAAGAGGCCAGCGGACCGTCCGGCACACCGTCGGCGTGCGGCGCTCCGCCGGCATCACCCGGTCGACAACCAAGCCGTCCCAGCGTGGGCGGCGACTGTCGGAAAGGCTGCAACGATGCCCACCAAGCCCCTGCGTCCCGCCACCCGCCTCGTGCACAGCGGCGTCCAGCGTACCCGCTTCAGCGAGTCCACCGAGGCGCTGTTCCTCACCTCCGGCTTCACCTACGCCAGCGCCGAGGAGGCCGAGGCGACGTTCGCCGGGACCGTCAGCCGGCACCAGTATTCCCGCTTCGGCAACCCGACCGTGGACATGTTCGAGCAGCGCCTCGCCGCCGTCGAGGGCGCGGAAGCCTGCCGCGCCACCGCGACCGGAATGGCCGCCGTGCACGCCGCGATGCTGAGCCACCTTAAGGCCGGCGACCGGGTGGTCGCGTCCCGCGCGCTGTTCGGCTCGTGCCACTGGATCGTGTCCACCCTGCTGCCGCGCTACGGCATTGCCAGCGAGTTCGTGGACGGCGCCGACCTCACGCAGTGGCGCGCCGCCCTGTCCCGCCCGGCGGCCATGGTGCTGCTGGAAACGCCGTCCAATCCGATGCTCGAGATCGTCGACCTCCCGGCGGTCGCCGAGCTGGCGCACGCGGCCGGCGCCCTGGTGGTGGTCGACAACGTGTTCGCGACCCCGCTGCTGCAGCAGCCGCTGACCCTGGGCGCCGACGTGGTGGTGTACTCCTGCACCAAGCACATCGACGGCCAGGGGCGTGTGCTGGGCGGCGCCGTGCTGGGCCGCAAGGAGTGGGTCGACGGCACCTTGCAGCCGTTCATCCGCAACACCGGGCCGGCGCTGTCGCCGTTCAACGCGTGGCTGCTGCTGAAAGGCATCGAGACGCTCGGCCTCCGGGTCGAGGCCGGCTGCGCCCGGGCCGCCGCCATCGCCGACTACCTCGCGTCCCGGCCGGAGGTGTCGCGCGCGCTGTACCCGTCCCGCGCCGACCACCCGCAGCACGGCCTCGCCATGCGCCAGATGTCCGCTGGCGGCACGCTCGTGACGTTCGAGCTGGCGGCCGGCAAGGCGGCAGCGTTCCGGATGATGAACGCCCTGCAGGTCATCGGCATCGCCAACAACCTCGGCGACAGCAAATCCCTCGCCACTCATCCCGCCACCTCGACCCACATGCGCATCGGCATCGAGGAGCGCGCGCGGCTGGGCATCACCGAGGGCGTGATCCGGCTGTCGGTGGGGCTGGAGGACCCGGCGGACCTGATCGACGACCTCGCCGCCAGCCTCGATGCCATCGCCCTGCGCCAGGCGGCCGAGTAGCCGATGGCCGAGCAGTACAGCGCCACCACCCGCGCGGTCCGCGTCACCGTGCAGGCATTTTTCCTGGAGGACCAGTCCCTTCCGGAGAACGACCAGTTCGCTTGGGCCTACACCGTGCGGATCGAGAACCAGGGCCGCGAAACCGTGCAACTGATGCGGCGCACATGGCAGATCACCGACGGGCACGGCCGGGTGCAGGAGGTACACGGCGCCGGGGTGATCGGCGAGCAGCCGGTGCTGGAGCAGGGCGACAGCTTCGAATACACGTCCGGCACGCCGCTGGAGACGCCGACCGGGTTCATGGTCGGCTGGTATCACATGGTTGAAACCACGACCGGCGAGGCGTTCGACATCGCCATCCCCGCCTTCAGCCTGGACAGCCCGCACCAGCCGCGCGGGCTGCACTGATCGTTGCCCGCGAGTTCACCGCTCCCATATCGCACCTGGAACGTTGATGGACACAGCCCTGTGGACGCCCTGACCGGCCCGCTTACGGATGCCTTGCACCCCGACCGCCCCAGCCGGCAGGAGGCGGAGGAGGCGGTCCGCACGCTGCTTCGCTGGGCCGGCGAGGACCCGGCGCGCGAGGGCCTGCTCGACACCCCTGCTCGTGTCGCCCGGTCCTACGAGGAGCTGTTCGCCGGCTACGCGGTGGACCCAGTGGCCCTGCTGAAGCGCACGTTCAGCGAGGTCGAAGGCTACGACGAGATCGTGCTGCTGCGCGATATCCGGCTGGAAAGCTACTGCGAGCACCACATGGTGCCGATCATCGGCCGCGCGCACGTCGCCTATCTGCCGGACCGCCGGGTGGTAGGGATCAGCAAGCTGGCCCGCTTGGTGGACGCCTATGCCAAGCGGCTGCAAATCCAGGAGAAGCTGACGGTGCAGATCGCGAACACCATCGACGACGTGTTGAAGCCGCTCGGCGTCGGGGTCGTGATCGAAGCCGGGCACCAGTGCATGACCACCCGCGGCGTCCACAAGCCCGGCGTCAGCATGGTGACCAGCCGGATGCTGGGCGTGTTCCGCACCAACCCCGAAACCCGGCGCGAATTGCTGGCCATGATCGGCAACCGTGCGCCGGCGGAGTTCGGCGCCTAGCATCTCCCGGCTGAAACCCAGGCCCGCTGCCCGTGTTGCTCCCGGCATACTCCGGGAGACCTGACATGGCGCGACTCCGCCTGAAGCCCATCGCCGGGCAGACCATTGTCCTGACCGGCGCCACGTCCGGCATCGGCTTGGCCACTGCCCGGCTCGCGTCCCGGCAGGGCGCGCGGCTGCTTCTGGTCGCCCGCAACGAGGACGCGCTGCGGACCCTGCGCGGTAAGCTTCGTGCCGCCGGCGGCCAGGCCGAGTACGCGGTCGCCGATGTCGCCGACCGCGCGCAGGTGGAAGCGGCCGCAGCCAAGGCGCACGCCGTGTTCGGCGGCTTCGACGCCTGGGTGAACGACGCGGGTGCGTTCATGTACGGCGCCCTGGACGACGTTCCGCTGGACGACCAGCGGCGGGTGTTCGACGTGGTTTACTGGGGCGTGGTGCACGGCACGCTGGTGGCCGCCGAAACGCTGAAGCGGTCGGGCGGCGCCATCGTCAACGTCGGCAGCGTGCTGGGCGAGTTCGCGATCCCGTTCCAGGGCGCCTACTGCGCGGCCAAGTTCGCCGTAAAGGGCTTCACCGAGGCGTTCCGGCGCGAGGCGGACTCCGCGCGCCTGCCGATTTCGGTGTCGCTGATCAAGCCGGCCGCGATCGACACGACGTTCATGGAGCACGCGCGCAACCTGATGGGATCGCCGGGCACCCGCAATCCGCCCCCCGCCTACCACCCGCATCTGGTCGCGCGCGCCATCGTGCACGCGTGCGGGCGTCCGGTGCGCGACATCGTGGTCGGCGGCGCTGGCGGCTTGTCGCTGGTCGTCGCCAACCGCCTGGCGCCGCGCCTGATGGACTGGACGTTCGCCCGCGCCGGACGCCCCACCCAAACCAGCGAGGATCCCGGCGTCGCCGCGCGCCGCGACAACCTGTACGAGCCGCGCGAGGACCTCGCCGAGCGCAGCAGCCTGCACCCGTTCACCCGCAAGACCAGCCTGGCGCTGGAAGCGCAGCTCAACCCCGGCGTCTCGCTCGGCGTGCTGGCGGGTATCGCCGTCGCGGTGGCGGGCCTCGCCCAGCGGCGTAGGCGGTTCTAGGACGCGCCGATGCCGCCGGTGAACCGCATCCTCGAGACGTCGCTGTACGTCGCCGACCTGGACCGCTCGGAAGGATTCTACCGGCGCCTGTTCGGCTTCGAGACGCTGCTGCGGGACCACCGGATGTGCGCCCTCGCGGTCCCTGGGCGGCAGGTGCTGCTGTTCGCGCAGGGCAGGTCGACCGAGCCGAGTTCCACCCCATTCGGCCCGATCCCGCCGCATGACGGGCGCGGCACGCAGCATGTGTGCTTCGCCATCGACCACGCCGGGGTGGCAGGCTGGGAGCGGCATCTGCAGGCGTGCGACGTGCCGTTGGAAAGCCGCCTGGACTGGTCCCACGGCGCCACCAGCCTGTATTTCCGCGATCCCGATGGGCACTCGCTCGAGGTCGGCACCACCGGCCTGTGGCGGAACGACCCGAATCCCTGATCGGAGCTATGCCCGGCGGCTGGTCGCGCCAGCGTGGAACGAGCTGTGATCCCGGATCGTTGGACGGTGCGCGACCCTCGCCGCCCGCAAGGAGAAAGCGACCATGACCGTGCCCCAAGCCGATCCCACGGCCCCAGCCGCGCCGGCGCTGCCCGACAGCAGCCGGCTTCCGAGCGCACCCTATCATCAGGTGCTTACCGGGCAGCCCGCGTTGGTCACCGGGGCGAACTCCGGCATCGGCAAGGCGGTGGCCTTGGGCCTGGCCCGCGCCGGGGCAGACGTCGCGGTGAACTACGTCACCCATCCCGAGACCGCCGAGGAAGTGGTCCACGAGATCGAAGCCATGGGCCGCCGCGCTGTGGCGCTCCAGGCCGACGTCAGCAAGGAGGAGGACGTCGAACGGATGTTCGCCGCGGCGATCGCGCATTTCGGCACGCTGCACGTGGTAGTCAGCAACGCCGGGCTGCAGCGCGATTCCGCATTCACCGAGATGACGCTGGAGCAGTGGAACACCGTGATCGGGGTGAACCTCACCGGGCAATTCCTCTGCACCCGCGCCGCCGCCCGCGAATTCAAGCGGCGCGGTGTCGTCGCCTCGGTCTCGCAGGCAGCCGGCAAAATCATCTGCATGAGCTCGGTGCACCCTCAGGGTCCCCCTCATTTATGATCAGAGATTACTACAGACCTTCCTAATCTTACTTGTACAAAGCCTGATCAGTAGGCGGAAATCTGCAGAACACCGTCTTATGCAACCTAACTGGTTCGAGCTGCCTGAGCGAACGGGGCAAGATTGGCCAGCTACTCAATTTTAACTTATTGAATTCGTTGATAAAAAAATGAGGGGATACCTGAGCTCGACTTTCCGCATCTCAAGCTGCAAGCGAGAGAGTCTCCACGAATCGTTTGAGCAAGCGTAACGGCATTACGACGGTGTCGGTCATCGTCCGGGACATCGAGAAATCCGGCGGTGACCA
>JAABUV010002976.1_pt1 | contig 22141 bp, 18 predicted proteins | sample 5559971 | NCBI WGS metagenome assembly JAABUV01 (sample SAMN10711881, study PRJNA513362) | rock metagenome | isolation source: Antarctica rocks | place: Antarctica: Victoria Land, Knobhead nord | collected 2015-12-19
TGGAAGGGTGAAAGGCCTGGCCGGAGGTGTTGGAGGCGTGGGGGTAGGTGCCGAAGTAGTGGTCGAAGGACACGTTCTCCTGGTAGATGACCACCACGTGTTTGATCGGGGTGCTCGTCGTGCCGGTACGGTGCGCCGGGGTGGGCGCAGCGTGTCCTGGGGAGGCTGCACTCGCGGTGAGGGCTGGGGCTGCGGCTCCCGCTGCGCTGATCCCGGAGGTGGCCAGGATCAGCGCGGCCGGCCCCCAAAACACCGGCGCTGCCTGCGGTGGTGCGGAATCTGGACATCGGTCTCGTGGTCTGAGTAGGGCTGCGGCGACGGGATCGGGCGGCACATCGAACATCGGCCATGTGGTCCGAAATACATTGACCACCCAGCTGAAAAAAGCTTTGAGCGGCGTCGAGCAGATCGTGCACCTGGCCGCTGAGGTCGGGGTCGGCCAGTCGATGTACGAGATCTCCCGCTACCTCGATGCCAACACCGGCGGAACCGGTGTGCTGCTGGACATTCTGGCCAACACCAAGCACAGCGTCAGCAAGATCGTCGTCGCATCCTCGATGTCGATCTACGGCGAAGGGCTCTACACCTGCAGCGAGCACGGCAAGGTCGCGCCCCGGCTGCGCCGCGAAGAGCAGCTGCGTCGCCACGAGTGGGAACTGAACTGCCCGGACTGCGGGCGCGCTCTCGAGCCGATTCCGACCTCGGAAGACAAGCCCCTATTCCCAACGTCGGTCTACGCGATCTCCAAGATGGACCAGGAACTGCTCTGTCTGTCGGTCGGTGCGGCCTACGGCATCGACGTGACCGCGGTGCGCTACTTCAACGCCTACGGCCCCCGCCAGGCACTTTCCAACCCGTACACCGGGGTGGCGGCCATCTTCAGCGGTCGCCTGCTGAACAATCAGGCCCCGATCATCATGGAGGACGGCCTGCAGAAGCGGGACTTCATCCACGTCAAGGACGTCGCCCGCGCCACCGTGCTGGCCTTGACCGCACCCAAGGCCAACGGCCGGGCGGTTAACATCGGGGTCGGTGATCCGATCAGCATTCTCCAGGTGGCGCAGCTGCTGGCCGGCGCGCTGGGCAAGGAGTCGATCGAGCCGATCGTCACCGGTAAGTACCGCGCCGGCGACATCCGTCACTGCTGGGCCGACCCGACGCTGGCGGGCGATCTGCTCGGGTTCGAACCCGAGTACCGGTTCGGCGAGCAGGGCGTCAAGGAACTCATCGAGTGGGTCTCCGAGCAGTCCGCGCAGGAGCAGACCGATCCGACCAAGGAGCTGGCAGCTCGGGGTCTGACCGTATGATCCACGACATTCTGGTCGGTGTTCTGATCGTCGTCCAGGTGCTGTACCTGTTCGCGCTGCTGGTCACCCTCTGGATGAAACTGCTTCCGGTGAACCTGGTCTCCACCGACCCGGCCGACCGGCTCCCGGAGAACAGGCTCCCGCCGATCATCCTGTTTTACCCGCTGTTGCGGGAACTGGAGGGCACGATGCGGACGACCCTGCTGGGCATGAGCGAAGCGACCTACCCGAAGCATCTGCTGCGGGTGATCTGCATTCCCAACCACGACGATCTGGACACCATCGCCCACGCCCGCCAATTGCAGAGCGAGTTCTCGTTCCTGGAGGTGATGCCGGTCCCGAAGACCACCGACCCGTCGTGGGGCCTGGTGTGGTCATCATGGGACATGAACGCCAAGGCCTATTGGTGGCACACCGGTAAACGCGCCGGCAGCACCGATCTGCCTCCGAAGAAGACCAGGCAACTGATCTGGGCGATGTACCAGTTGGCCGGGGACAACCCGGAGGCTCTGCTGTCCTACATCGACGCGGACAGCGTGGTGCCTCGCGACTTCTGGCAGACGGCCGCGGTCGGCATGCAGACCTACGACGTCGTGCAGAACACAAACATCACCGGGAACCTGCTCGCCACCTGGCCGGCGTCGTTCTACGCCATGGACCACATCTCCTGGGACTCGACGACGTACAAGCACATGACCGCCGACGGCAAGCACCCGTTCTACGTCCTGGGCAAAGGATTGTTCTTCCGGTTCCGGGACCTGTTGGAGGTCGGAGGATTTCATCCCTGGCTGACGATCGAGGACCCCGAGATCGGGATGCGGATGTGGACCAACGGCGCGAAGCTGGGGGTCGTCGAATCACCGTTGGTCGAAGAGGTTCCCGCGACCTGGCTCCAGGGCGTCACCCAGCGCAAACGCTGGGTTGCCGGGTTCTTCCAGTCGCTCACAGCCCCCTTGGTGCACATGGGCATGCCGTTTCGCAAGCGGCTCCGGGCGCGCCTGAACTTCGTGCCGTGCCTGTCCCTGGTCATCAATCCGGTCGGCTTCGCCATCGGCATCTGGGCTATCGTCGCCGCGTCGCTATCGGATCAGCCGTTGACCAGTACGCCGGTAGTCGTCCTGGCGCTTTTCACCTTCTGCGTGGCCCTCATCGTGATGGGCTTCGGCTGGTTCAACGCCTGGAAGCGCACCGAGCCCGTGCTGTCCTCCAAACGGGATCGGCTGCGATATTTCCTCCGGGTCAATCCGATCTTCCTGCTGGTCTACTGGCTGTGGTGGAGCTGGCCGCTGGTCAAGGGATTCAAGATGTTCGTCCTGGACCGCGGTCTGGTGTGGGAGCGCACCGAAAAGATCAACGCCAACAGCGAGCTGATCCGAGCTCAGGTTCACCCGCTGGCCGGCTCGAACCTTGCCCTCGGGATCGAAGAGCGCAGCATGGCCGCCGAGAGGGGACCGGCGAAGTAGCCGAATCCGACCGGGCCGCCGGCGGTAGTGATACTGCGGGCCACCGCCGTCCCCGCGTCCATGGTCGTAGCCGACAAAAACACGTTTCGTTCGAACGTCGACCGGCCGTCAACGGTGGCGGGGGTGTTCATCGGGAAGATGACATTGCCGGTGATCCGCACGGATCCGTCTGTCTTTCCCTCCAATTCGGCCCCACTGTTGATGGCCGGGCTGTCGGTCCGAAGATTCCCGATCGCGACGTTGTTCGTCATCAACACGTTTGTGGTCTCATAGGCCAGCACTGCGCGGCCACCGCAGCCGGTGATGACGTTGTCGGCCACCAGGACATGCTTGCTGTACCCGTGCTGGGTGAACAGCTTGTCCAGCGAGATCCCGTTCCCGTCGGTGACGAACGGGTATCCGCCGGCCGTGTACGGCACCTGACATTCGACGTCGTAGATGTAGTTGCCCACCACGGTGTATCCGAAGCCGCCGTCGAACGTCGCTCCGGCCGTGAGGTCCTGGCCCGCGAAGATGCTGATACCCGAGGTGTTGTTCGGGCTGAACTTCGAGGTCCTTGAAATGGTGTTGAAGCTGATGTCGACCATGTCGTGGGAGCCCTGCCAGTCGAAGCAGTTGATTCCGCCGCCCGGAAAGTCGTGGACCGAATTCTGCCAGATCAGCACGTGGTGACTGTTGCCGTAGACGGAGATTCCCGAGCCGTTCGTGTTGGAATTCGTTTCGGTTCCGCACACCTCGAAGCCGTACAGGCCGACGTAGCTCGAAGAGATGATGTTGCAGAAGTTGTCGGTGGTGGTCGTGATGCTGATGCGCGGGACCACTGAGTCATCAGCGGACATGATGCCGAGCCAACGATCAGGCGACCCCTGGAAGTTGCGTACCTCGGTGTAACCGTAGGTGCCGCCACCGACGGAGATGAGATCGCCCGGGCGTGCTAGTTGTACAGCCCTGTTGATCTCTCGGAACGGGTGGCTATCGCTTCCGTCTCCAGAGTCAGAGCCCGCCTCTGACACATGCAATGTCCGTGCACCGCAGAGCACCCGATCGCGGAACCACTGACGCGTCATCGCTGGGCTCCGCGAGATCGGTGCGGACAGGACAGACCAGCCCGACCCCGCCGGAGCAATCTGGCTTGGCACAGATGCTGAAGTGCGCGTCATCGGTGCAACTGTGGCAGCTCCCCAGGGTTGAGCCTTCCCCACCCCCTCCCGGAGGGCTACAGCGAGAGCCAGGCCACCGGCCTGCAACAACCTGCGTCTCCCGATCGAAGTCGATGCCATACGAACCCCTTGTTCCACCAAATGCCGGCCGACCATACCTTCACAAAGTATCACAGGCAGCGACAAAATCGATACGTAGAGTAGGCATTCCAACTGCCTCATCGTAGAGAGATTCAAGACGATTGGTAGGGCGACTCCCGACTGAAGCTGCGCCGGGTTCCTCCGTTACGGGCATGTGCGTTGCGATAGCAGTGAAGACTTCGACCACTTCGCGACTCTTCGAGCCGGATGCACTCAACGGCACGGAATCAGATGAAGCCTGGGGAATGACCTTACGGTCGGGTACGTAGGGTCGGATCAAGTACGGGCCGTAGTTCGCCTCGATTGCTTCCATCAAGATAGCTCTGTCGCGCCGACCAGAACCGTATTTGTTGACCACCACTCCCCCAAGCGTCAAAGTGCTGTTGATGGAGCGGGGGAACTGCCGCGTGCGAAGTTGTCGAAGCGTTCATGATTCGGTGCGGATGCCTGTCGGCGGCTTCGCGTTCTCAGCCGAGGATGACGCGTTGGTTCTTGAAGTCGAACGTCACCGAGCCGAAGGTGCACAGTATGTCGCCACTCAGGCTCGTTAGTTGCGAGCGCTGCCTCACGAACCATCCAGGAATCAATAGCAGCCCGGCTGCTGCAGATCGAACCTTCGCGTAGGAACACCGCGAAATACCCGATGACGGGACGGCGGTGTCCTACGATCAATTCAGCCTGTCGCGTTGAGCTTCAGGAAGTAAGCACGGTAGCCATCCGGAGGTGGTGAACCGGGCTCGCGCTGTCTGCGGATGTTTCAAAACTTCCGAGAATCCGCCGACACCCCCATTGATTGATCTTGTCGGCGCCATCTGCGGCGAGATGCGTCGCGGTCAAGTCAAGCCCTGCAAGTGCTCTCGCACACGTTCAGCGAATTCGTTGCAACCGGCGTCGCGCAATACACGTGGGAGGTTGGCACCGCCGTCTCTTTTTACCCAATATTTTTGCTGGATAGCGGTCACGCGTTGAACGAGCTCTGGCGACCCGTCGTCAACCAATACAAAAAATGGATCCGGCTTGTAAATCTCATAGGGCAGCGCTTTCCGGTCGCCTGCCGTTAGTGTGAAACCGTCGTCATTCGTGAGGAGAATATGGGCATCGCATGCCACAGCAGCGGCGTGGACGTGGCTGTCATCTGGATCCTTGCCGGCGTAGGACGGATCGTAGGTGAAATCGTCAACCCTCCCCCCTTCGAACGTGTCGCGTATCCGATCGTGGATCGAGGTGGTCATCTGACCGGGCCACTCGGGGTTTTTGCGCCGGAGACCACGAATGGTCTCGGCAAGAATGTCCTCGGTCCAGTGCACGCTGAACAATGCTTCGCCTTCGAGGTACAGCAGAGCAAGCCAGTCTCGAAGTGTCCGCGAGAACAGGACATTGGCATCCACCAGGACCCGGGTCGGCATGGCGACAGGGTACTGGTTGCCTTTGTAGGAGCCCTACCGCCACCATGCTCTCTTAGGCGAGTCTCTCTTCCAGATCCCGGAGCGAATCGAACGCTGCACGTCGTCGGATTTGCCGCTCTTTGCGGAAAGCCATGACGTCGGTGCTTTTCAGTCGAGTATGTGTGCCCACCCGGTGAGCAGGGATCTCGTCGTGTTCGATCATCTTCATCAGAGTCGGCCGTGACACTCCGAGCTGCTCTGCCGCGGTGGAAGTGGTCAGCTCTTCGGGCATCGAGCCGATGGTCACAGTGCCTCCTCTCGCGACGATGGTCAGGATCTGCGCAACTACCGCAGAAAGTTCCCGCGGGATCTCAATGGGCTCCTGGCCGACAGTGCGGTTCATGCTCAGCTGCCGTGAAGCATGAGCACCTAGGTCATCGACTACCTGCTGAGCTTGGTCCAGCTCGGCGGAAGTTGCTGCGAGCATCTGACGGTCGCGGGTGCTGGCAAGGACGGTGGCCATGACTGCTCCTTCGGCTGTGCGTTGCACCTGCAAGTGTGCCTCCTTGCACCTGTAAGTGCAAGTAAATTGGTGTAGGTCACATCGCTGACGCGCTGCGTCTCGCAGTGGTGTCTTCGAGCACGTTGCGGATGTGGGTCGGCGCATCGGTGATTGTCGGAGGTCGTTGACCGCCAGAGAAGGCGGCTCCCCCGCCGCCCCGCGCGTCCAGGCAGCCGCGCCGTGGGCCGCGAGCGTCACCGCAGCAACCGCCTTGTGTCAGCATGTTCCACGGACGCCACCGGCGTGGAGGTTGTCCCTGAGCAAAGACAAGAGATGGAGTACCTGGTGAATCGGTCCGAACTGGTGAACGCAGTCGCGGAGAAGACGGACACGCCTCGGACGCAGGTCGAGGCCGTGCTGGCGGCGACGCTGGATCAGATCATGGCCACCACCGCGACCGGCGAGAAGGTCATCCTGGCGGGATTTGGAACATTCGAGGCACGCGATCGAGCTGCCCGAGAGGGACGCAACCCGGCGACCGGCGAACCCCTGCAGATCGCAGCGAGCCGCGGGGTGGGTTTCAAAGCCGGGGCGGTGTTCAAGCAGCATGTCTCCGGTGCCATCGGATAACTGGATCTGTCGCGCGGGTCCTCGCCGTCATCCGGCGACAGTGGCCGAGATCGGAACCCACTTCCTCTCTGTCGGCCAGATCTGTGCCGGTGGCCAGTAGGTGGGTCAGGGATCGGCCAAGCCGAGCGAGCTTTCCCAATGACCAGTGCGTCGCCGGGCAGCAGCTCTGCTCGAGCAGGCGGTCAGCTCCGGCCGGCCGGTCACGACGCCGCTGGCCTGGCCGGTGAACGTACGAGCGCAGCCGGCAGCCGGCCCGTTAAGTGCATCGAGCTGCAACGCCGGGTCCTGCTCGCTGGTGAAGACCGGGCGTACCCGCGTAGATGTGCCACAGCATCGACCATGCCCGAAACCCCCGACAGGGAGTTGCGGACACCTCGACTTCGGGTCACGGATTTGGGCGGTTCCAGCTTGCGCCTCGTCGCGGCCCTGCGCACTGCGCATCGCCCAGCTTCGCCGCGATTCCATGGGCCCGCTTTCCGGCGGCGCGGGACCGGTCCCGCAGCTGTGTGCGGACCGCGCCGCCGGAAGCCTTAATCCGCCGGCCGGTGACCGCGATCCGTTTGATCGCCTTGGCCAACAACCGGCGAATCGGTGGGATAGGCCACGTTCGCCGGGACCACCGTGGTGTCGGCCCGTAGCCGGTTGGTGCGCAGCACCTTCGCCTGGACCGCTTTGGCCAGCAACGCCTCGTTCAACCCATCGACCGCCGTCGTCCCGCAGCGGGTCGTCAGCTTCATCAACGTCGTGGGGTGCGGGACCCTCCCGTCCAACGGGATCCGGCAGAACCGCCGCCACGTGATCGAGTCGGCGACCTCCCGGCACAACGACTCGTAGCCAAGGCCGTGCCGGAACTTGAGAAACATCAACCGCAGATAGGTCTCCATCGGCGTCGACGGCCGACCTGCGGTCGGGTGGAAGAACGGTACGAACGGGCCGAAGAACACCTCGTCGTCCAGCAGACGGTCGACCCGCTGCAACTCCACCGGCAACCGGCGGACCTCGTCCGGGAGAACCGCCTCCCACAGGCTGACCTGCTCAGCATGAGTTCTCAGCATCCAACAACTCCCAGCCGCTCGACCCGATCCTTGGACCTATTCTCCCACGAGCAGGTCCCCAATCAGCGGACGTGAGTATCGAAACCCGCTGCGCCGCAACGACTCAGGCTCCGACTTTTTCATGGGAAAGTAGCTAGCACCGACGATCGGCCCGCTGAGCTTTCACCCGTATCCGTACGCGCCGGGCTTTCCCACCAAGATGATCATTCGTGCCGAGCACGACCTTACGCAGACGGTAGGCATGCGCGGATACCGTTGCAGCGACGGAAGACCGCTGCGTTTCCAGTTCACCGATGGGTCCTACACGCTCCCGACTCCGCCGTTCTCGGACTACCAGATGCAGCAGGTACTGGGCCAAACCGACGTCGCCCTGCACCCGACGACGCCCGGGGGTGACCATAGCGGCTATGCGCTGTTCAGCAGTCAGGGCCAATGGGCGATCACCCTGGAACGCAGTGGGACCGTCGTGGGCCTGGTCCGGATCGATGTGAGAACTGCGGCGACGAGATAGCCGGCGGAGTCCGTAGTGTTCGACCTGCGGTGGAAGGACGCATGCGGTATTGGCGGATTCACCGGATCTGAGCAAGTTCTGAGGTGCAGCGGGGACGATGGGCAGGTGCCCACGAAACGTTCGGTTGACCGGTCCGCTGCCTTTCCGGCCAGATGGAAGCTGCCGACGGGTTGGCAAGGCAAACCCGGGTGGTTGATTCTGCCGCTCCGGCTGTTCCTTGGGATCACCTTCGCTTACGCCGGACTGCAGAAGCTGGCCAATCCCGGCTACCTCGACCCGCGCGATCCGAGCTCGGTGGCCAACCAGATGCTGCTGCTGCGGCATCGCAGTCCGATCGGATTTCTGCTCGGACTGTCGACCCACGCACCGACCCTGGTGGGTCTGCTGATCGCCTTCGGCGAACTTGCCGTCGGGATGGGCGCTCTGATCGGCCTGTGGACCCGGGTCGCTGCCATCGGGGGTGTCCTGCTGTCGTTGACTTTCTTCCTGTCGGTCAGCTGGAACACCACGCCCTACTACTACGGCTCCGACATCGTGTTCGTGTTCGCCTGGCTGGTCATTGTGGGTTTCGGTGCTGGCGGGGTGCTCAGCCTGGACGCGTGGTTGGCCTCACGGGCTCGCCGCGATACCGGGCTCGGCCCGGAGCCTGCGGCCGTCTCCGTCGATGCAGGCCGCCTGAGGAAGCTCTGCCCTCGGGGTTCGACCTGCGGTCTCGCACCAGAGGGGCACTGCGGCCGCCAATCCGGTTGCCCGGTCTTCCCGCTGCGGGAGGGGCTCACCGCCCGGCAGAGGGAGGACCTTGGCCGGCGCCGAATGGTCGTCGGTGGCGTCGGGCTGGTCACCGTCCTCGTCGCGGGCCTGACGGCCCTTGTCGGCCGCGCCGTTGGGGGCACCAAACACCCGGCGGTGGCGGCGCCGGCGAGCCCTGCACCGACACCGGCCGCGACGATGGCTCCGACAAGCGGCGGGCCCGTGCCTTCGAGCACGGTCGTCGCCAACTCCAGCGGTTCCAGCGTCAGCGCTCCCACTGGCAACGCGGGTGCCGCACCGGCCGGAGTCTCGGTCGGCGCGGCCGCCGCGGTCGCCGTCGGCCAAGCCCTCTCAGTCACCGACCCCGCCGCCGGCACCCCCGCCTGGGTGGTTCATGCCGCCGCTAACACCTTCGTCGCGTTCAGTGCCATCTGCACACACGCCGGATGTCCCGTCCAGTTCGACCCGAGCGCCGTGCAATTCATCTGCCCGTGCCACGGCGGGATGTTCGACGCGCGCACCGGACAGGTTCTCCAGGGTCCACCCCCGTCTCCGCTGCCGTCCATCCCCGTGCACGTCGTCAACGGCCAGATCCGCATGGGTTGACCCGGCGCACGGGAAGGGTCACCGGAGTGATTTGTTCTCCATCCGGGTGCGAGCCGGTGACCGCCGCGACCATTGCGCAGCTGTACCCGACCGAGATGAACACCGATCGGATGGCGTTGCCGATGATTTCTCAACTTGGTGGCATTGATTGTTAACTTCACGAAATCGTGGCGCCCCGAAGGTGGGGCTCAACTGTTTCGCGCCGGTCACGATGACGAATGCTTCTTCCATACTGTGGTTTTCGTGGTGATCACGGCCGACACCGCTGCCCGGTGAACGATCCCCAATCGACGTGTTCGTGATCTTTGTCGTCGACTGCCTGGGAGCGCCAGCTTCTGGGCGGCGGTGAAAACCCGTCGTGGTCGGGGGCCGCCGGCGCGTGGGCCGGGTGGGGAACTCATCGGTTCATCTTGACCGATCACATCAACAGCAGCAGACATGGGAATCGAACCTGTTCTCGCCCTGCGTCAGGCGGGCTTGCTTTGAACCGTTGGTATCAACTCACCTTGACACGCAGGGCCCGGCCATCTCCTTGTCGTGCCACGCAAGCACGCGGTTGGCCTCGAAGACCTCGATGGAGCCAGTAGCGCTCACGTGTGGTCGGTCGGTCATGACATGGCACGAGCCTTGCGACGCTCAGGCATGCGCTGGGAGGGGATCAACGTCTTCCTCTGTGACGGCGAAGTCGCCTTTCAGACGGTCTTCCATTTCCACCTTCACGTCATCCCGCGCTGCGCAGGAGACGGCTGGACCATCATTCCCGAATCGGCGGAACGCGAGAGGTCGCTCCTCGACAGCGACGCGCAAGCGATCAGAAACGCCATCGCCTCGACGGACTGACTGGTGACTTCATGCCCCTGTCGGGAGGGACGCCCGACCTTGCCGCGTAGCGTGCGCTCGAGGACGCACGCTCTTGCCGCTGATCGGGCGTGCCGGTGAGGATCCGTACTGGTCACGCTCCGCGTGAGGATCGGCGAGCGGGACCAGGCCTGTATCTGCAGACCTCCAGCCACGCGACAAAGATGGTCGAATGGAAAACTCTCAGCTCAGCGGACTGAGCATTTACGCCTCCGGTACGTTCCCGGTCGAGCTCTCGGTCGGAAAGCGCGATTTCGACGGGTGAGGTCCGCTTCTACGTTGATCCGGAGGGGATCGAGATCCTCCAAGGCGACGCCGACCACAAGTGACGGCCCTGCCCAGCCATCGCGCCGTGGTCGTAGCGGGATCGTTGACCGGAACGGTATCCCTTCGTTTTGAAGCGACCGTGGCTGATCGCGAACGGTCGGGGTATCTGTTCGCGAAGTGTTGGCTTGCCGGGGACGGCCAATGCGGGCACGGTGGTGTCATGGCCAAGATCGTCGACCGGATCGTGGTGTTCACGCAGGAGAACCACACCACCGACAACTACTTCACCTCGCTGCGGGCGTGGGGCGTAAACGTGGCTACCGGCTGGCCGGCCCAGCCGAACCCGCCCGCGCACGATCAGGCGCACAGCCGCGCTGCCTACGCGAAATGGCTGCACGCCCACGCGAACGGCACTCCCACCTCCGCTGCGCACACGCAGGTCGACACCGACGTGGTGTTGCCGTATTACGCGTGGCTGGCCAAGACCGGGGCGTTCTGCGAGAACCACTGCTCCGGGTTCGGCACGAACTCCACCCCGAATCATCTGCTGATCATCGGCGGGCAGAGCCCGACGCTGCGCAACCCGCCACGCACCCAGGCCGACCCCGTGTGGGACATGCCGTCGGTGCCCGGGCACGCCGGCGAGCATGGTCTGAGCTGGAAGGCCTACACCGGCTCGTCGTCCTACCCGGTGAACTTCTACCAGCAGCTGAAAGGCTCGCCGAACATCGTCCGGTCCGACGACATCATCACCGACGCCGCGAATGGCACGCTGCCTGAGCTGTCAATGGTGTGGCATGACAGCCCCTACGACGAGCACCCCGTCGCCGACGTGACCCTAGGCCAGGACAAGATCTGGCAGGCCGTGGACGCCGTCGTCACCGCGGGGCTGTGGGACACCACGGTGTTCCTGCTGTCCTGGGACGACTGGGGCGGCTACGACGACCACGTCGCCACTCCGAACGTGGAACACACTCCCGACGGTGTCCAACTCGCCTACGGCCCGCGGGTGCCGCTGCTGATGTTCGGTGGCCCTGTCAAGGCCGGGATCGATTCGCGGTGGAACGGGCACACCAGCATCGGCAAGACCGTCCTGGACCTGCTCGGCCTGCCGCCACTGGGCGTGCCCCGCCTCGATGACGCACCGACCCTCGCCGACCTCGTGGACACCACCGCGACGCCGTCCCCGACCCCGCCGGCGTATGGCACCACGATCACCCAGCCGACGCCGCCGTCACCGACGCCCACCCCGACGCCTGTCCCGCCGCCACCCTCACCGCACTCGGCGGCCGTCGGCCCCGTCATCCTGCGCGACGGCAGCACCCTGCCGCCGCCGAATGATCAGCCCGTCACCTGAGCAGGCACGCCCGTGCGGGTCCGCAGCTCGCACCGAGGCGGGCTGCGGCGCACAGGTCCGGCACCGGCCGCCTGATCAGCCGTGAGCGCGCCGATCGCTTCGCCTTGCGCGCCGACACACAGGGCGAACAGAGCGTTAGCGAGCTACTGGAGTCGTGAACTGGTGGGTGCGAGCGGGGTCAGCCGGAGCTGAGGTAACGGCTCCGATGGAGCAGGCACACGTGTTGGTAGGCGATCCGCTGCGGACGGGTCGGGGCACCGCCGCAGCGGCCGGGTGAAACAGCGCCGGTTGTTGCCGGTTGGTATTTGTTCGGCCGGTTCGGGATGAACCCTGCTGCAGCTGTGCGCTCAAGGGTGGCGGCAGCCGCGCGGACTGGCGCGTCAACAGCCTCGACCCGCCCGTGGACCTACCGCTGCCGTGAATGGGCTGTTCACCCGGCGGTGGGAGGCTGTGGTGGTGAACGAGCCAGTGCTCGACCGGCGGTTGCCGTCCCCGACGCAGCCGGCTGGGACGGATCTGCTGCCCCAGATTGAGCACATCGTGGTGTTGATGAAGGAAAACCACACCTTCGACAACTACTTCGGGATGCTGGGCCGCGGGGACGGGTTCACCCTCGACGTCCACGGGCAACCGGTCAACAGCAATCCCGACGCGGCGGGCCGGCCGGCGACGGTGCACCACCTGACCTCGCCGTGGCAGCCCTGGCACGGGCTGGACCAGCACTGGAACGCCAGCCACCTGCAGTGGAACCACGGCGCCAACGACGGGTTCGTCCGCACCACGAACAGCTCGCTGCCGATGGGGTACTGGACCGCGGAGGACCTGCCCTTCTACTACGGGCTGGCACGGACGTTCCCGATCGGGGACCGCTACTTCGCGTCGTGCCTGGCCCAGACGTTCCCGAACCGGCGTTTCCTGCAGGCCGGCACTGCCAGCGGCCTGGTTGCGACCAGGTTGCCGAACCCGTTCGAACCGAACCCGCCGACCGGCACCGTGTGGGATGAATTGGACCGGCACCAGATCAGCTGGGTCAACTACTTCGTCGAACTGCCCGAGATCGGGCTGTACCCGCGGGTGTGGATCGACCATCCGAGCAACGCCCACCCCATCGCGGCGTTCTATCAGGACTGCCGGCTCGGGCGGTTACCGGCGATCAGCCTCATCACGCCAGAGCTGTTTGTGATCTCCGAGGGCGAAACCCAAGACGTGCAGGCCGGTGAAGCGTTTACGGCCTCGGTCGTCGACGCTGTCCTGCACAGCCCGTCGTGGCCGCGCACCATGCTGATCGTCGTCTATGACGAGGGCGGCGGCTACTACGACCACGTCCCCCCCCTGGGCCGTTGCGCCCGACGACGTTCCCCCGGCGACCCACGTCCCACCCGATCAACCCGGAGGCTACGACCAGCTCGGTTTCCGGGTGCCCTGCATCGTCGTCGCGCCGTTCGCCAAAGCGGGGCACGTCTCGCACGTTGTCTACGACCACACCTCCATCCTCAAAACCATTCAGCACAAGTGGAACCTGCCCCCGCTGACCCGCCGGGACGCGGCCGCCGCCGACCTGCTCGACTTCCTCGACCTCACCGGGGCGCCGGCGTTCCTGCAACCGCCACCCCTGCCGCCCCCCGCGCTGCACCTACCCTGACCGCCACAAACAGACCGCCGCGACCGCAACAGCGGGAAATCCATCCCCAACACCGCACCGACCCGTCCAACATCGGCGCCGACCGCACCACGGTCCACAGGTGCCACCACTGTCACACCCAGCTATGTCCACCGGACTGTCGACGGTCGCACAAACCGATCGGCCATCGGGCGGTCAGGTCGCCGGGCGCGGCCGGTGAAGGTTCCGCCGGCGTGCACCGGTGTCCACACTCAAGTGGATTCGGTACGCCGCTTCGGCGAGCCTGCTTTGCTCGCGCTCGTGCCGGGGACATGCCATGGGGCGCCCCGCGGGCGTCATGTCGTAATGGAGGCCGCGCGCCGTCTTCCGGATTTTTGGTCATGCTGGTCTCCAGCGATTGGCTGATCATGAAGGAACACCCCCGGATCGGTGGCTGGCGAAAACCCCTCGGTTGGGGCGCCACCGCGTTGATGGCCGCCGCGGCGGTGACCAGTTTCATCGTCGGCGGTTGATGTGATGGGAGGGTGACCGCGTGGCTTGCGCACCCTGTCTGCTGGGAGTTGTCGTGGCGGCACGGCGACCCGCCGCCCGCGGCGCGCTGTTCCGGTGGTTGTTCGGCGGGCGACCGTCCTTGAATCCGAGTCGTGGGGTGGTGTGGTGATCCGTCGGGAAGCCTTACGGGAGTATGCGAGCGGTTCGTTGTGGGTGTGGCCGAGTCTGGCTGCGTTACTGGCCCTGGCGGCGGGTTGGTCGGTGTCGCTGATAAGAGTTGCGGCCGGGTCGGTGTTGTCGCCGTTGGCATTCCCGGGAACATCCGACGACGCCCGGAACCTGCTGACCACCATCACCAGCACCGTGGTCACCGTCATCGCCCTGGTGCTGGGATTGACTGTGGTGGCGTTGCAGCTGTCCTCCACCCAGTTTTCGCCGCGGCTGCTGCGGAACTTCATCCGGGACCGGCCCAACCAGGTCGCGTTGAGCGTGTTCGTGGCGACGTTCGCGTATTCCGCCGCCGGCCTGTACACCGTCGGGTCAGCCACCACATCGGGCACCAAGGACTTTCCCCGGTTGGCGGTTACCGGCGCCATCGTGCTGCTGTTCGCGAGCCTGGCGATGGTGGTGTTCTTCGCCGACCACTTGATGCATTCCATCCAGATCGATGCGATCACCAAACGAGTGGAACAGGCGACACTGGCGGTGGTCGCCGACCGGCTAGGCAGCGTCCAGGACTCACCGCCGGTCCCGGACCGGGCCCTACCGGTGCCGGCGGTCCAGTCCGGGTACGTCCAGGTCGTGCACCCGTCGAAGTTGCTGCCGCTGGCCAGCCGCGACTGCACCTATCTGCGATTGTGCAAACGGGTCGGTGAGCACGTCGTCGCCGGCACACCGCTGGCCTGGATCTGGCACGCCGATCCCGACGGCCACACCCCCGATCCGGTGCTGTTCGGGCGGGCGGTGGACCGGGCGATACAGATCGGCTTCGAACGCACCCTGGAACAGGACGCCGCGTTCGGGATCCGGCAGCTCGTCGACGTCGCGTGCAAAGCATTGTCCCCGGCGGTGAACGACCCGTACACCGCCATCCAATCCATCGACCACCTGTCGGTGATCTTCTGCGCATTGGCCCGCCGGCCGCTGGGCGACTACCTGGTCCGCGACACCGAGCAACGAGCGGCCGTCATCATCCCCGGCCGACGGTTCGGGGACTACCTCTCGACCATGTGCGGGCTGATCCGCCGCTACGGAGCCAAAGAACCCACTGTGTCCCTGGCATTGATTCGCCTCTTGGCCAATTGCGTCGCTGTCGTCGAAGACGACCCAGCCCGATGGCAGGCCATCGCCGAACAAGCCGACCTCATCCTGGCCGACGCCACCCGCGAGGTCGCACAGCCCCGCGACCTGACCGGTGTCCAGGCGGCCGAGCAGACTTTGCAACAGACCCTGCACCGGCACCTCCGGCCACCACCGGTGGACCTTTGAGGCGACCCGAGCACCTGCCGCACGGTGGGTAAGTTCAGCCAGTTTCGGCGCCCGGCGCCGCCTGGCTGAAAGCCGGCGGCCGGCCGAGGGTCTGGCCGCCGCCCTGGAAGCCCCCGACCTGTACCGGGAGCTGGCCGATGGCAACCGGGACGCCTACCCGCCGAACCTGGCCGCGGCGGTGAACAACCCAGCCACCGGCTGGGCGTCGGGCCGACGGGCTGGCCGCCCTGCGAAGCCGTCGACCTGTAGCCCGAGCTGGTCGACGGCCTACCCGACAAGCACGACGGGGCCACTAAATCGTGCCGCTCAGCTACTCCTCGCGTTCGACGACAGGGCGTAGCACCGAAAGGTTGGCGCATCTGTCGCTCACGCAGGTTCGCATGGCCCTGACAGTCTGATTTGGCCCCGGGGTGACGGTTCGATGTGGCTCCATATGGGCCGATCAGGATCGTCGGCAGTGACGGTTTGATTTGGCCCCATCTCGACACGCCGGGTTCCTTGTGACGGTTTGATGTGGCCCCAGTTGACGGTGAACCCGACCGATGTCGGTGTTGCAGAAGGACAGCGCCCGCATCCTCGATCGAGCCGACGAGCCGACGTTCCGCATCGTCCCCTGCCACCGTCCCTCGTCCCACGTGAGGCGTCGCCCACGATGGCGAGCCCCCGGGGAGTCCGCGGACAGCGGTCACCTGCTTAAGGATTGCCCGCTGCCCAACCAACAATCCATGAGTCACGGCAGCACTGGCGCGACCTCGCTTACAAGGCCTGGGAAACCGCGCAAAAGCAGATCGCCAACGAGTGGAGCGGCAACCTCGACACCGCCGGCGCATTCGGGCCTGTGCCGCCCGCCTTCCGGGAGGCAGTCTGCCACCTCTACCTCTACGGTACGGGGCCTAGCGTCCCGCGTCCGCCCGATCATTAAGGACGAGGAGCTAACGGAGTGCAACATGGCGGCTAACCAAGGACTGATGCCTTGATTCCGTCGGAATCAAGGCATCGCCGCGCTGGTCATCGCACCCCACCGCGTGCCGGGCGCCCCCGGCACCGTCCCCGTTTCGAAAACGCATACCGCAGGTCGTTACGTTGCTGCCCGTACCGATCCGGGCGCGCGTCGCACCCGGATCTAACGGCGCTCACGCGCGAGTTCGAGCATTTTGACATCCCGACATGTCGCCCGCTCAAAGGTCATGCAGAAGCACGCTTGAAGCCTGCTGGATAGCCGGGGGACGCGTCAAGGAGGACGGCGCGGCGGCTGACCCTGGTATTCGATGTAATAATGGGCATGCGAGTGAACCGCCAGTCTTGATTCGCTTTTTCGTAGGCCGGTCGAAGCGGCGTCGCTGCGGACGTCACCTCGTGATCTGCGTAGGTCGTCTATGGGTTCGTCATCGGCCTTGAGTCGATACCGGTCCAGTGGTCCGGTATCGACTCCATCGGAATCGTCGGTCCCGGATCGTCGATCCATGCTGTAGCGGATCGACGTACTGCTAGGGCTCCAAGCCGGCGCTACCAAGTTCGTCGGCTCAGCGCAACAGTGACTGCTTAAGCTGACACGGTATGCATGAGTTGCATGAGCAAGGCTCGTGATCGACTCTGGTGATTCCGGTGGAATCGCGCCGGGCGAAGGCGCCATGACGCAGCTCGTCAAACTGACGATGTCGCCGACGGCGCGCCTTAACTGCCCGTCCGCCCTGGTCCGCCATTGTGTGTATTGGAGGTGGTTGTCGTGGCTACGAGAACCCGGGGCATGGGTGCGGCGTCGGTCACGGCGCTGCGTCGTCCGGTGGCGGGAGGTGCCGCGGTAGATCAGTCTTTGGTTACCGCGCTGGCAACTGAGAACCCCGGACAAGGCTTTCAGATGGTCCGGGTGTCGGAGGTTGCCGAACACCCCGATAACCCGCGCGGCCCCCTGAAGAACCTCGAGGAACTGGCGGCCTCCATCCGCTCTCTTGGGCTCCGTCAGCCCATCGTTGTTGTCCCCGTCGCCGCCTTCCGTGACGCCAACCCCGACCTCCCAGTGCCGGCCGGTGCCCGGTGGGTCGCGCTGGCCGGTCATCGCCGCCGGGCAGCGGCCTTACAAGCTGGCGTGGCTGAAGTCCCGGCCTGGGTCCGGGCGGACCTAGCCACCCGGACTGACGCCGCCGAGACGTTCATCGTCGAGAATGTGCACCGAGCCGCCTTGGCCCCGCTGGAAGAAGCCCGGGTGTATTCGCTGCTCGCCGACCTGGGCAGCACCCAGCGACAGATCGCCAGCCGCTCCGGGGTGAGTCAGGCCCATGTCAGTAAGCGACTGGCCCTACTCAAGCTGCCCCAGGCCGTCCAAGATGCCGTCGCGACCGAGACGCTCACGGTGGGCGATGCGTTAGCGCTTGCGGCTCTGCCTGAGGATCGGCAATTGCAGACGTTCCACCGCGCGCAACAGCACCGCTGTCCAGTTCCGACAGCCATCCAACAGCTCGAGCGGGAGGATGCTGTCCAGCGCGCTGCCCAAGCAAGTCGAGAACGAGCTGCGGGGGAGTCGCTCGTCCTGCTGGCGTCATCCGAACAGACCGGTCATCGCGTCGTCGGGGACCCGGCGGAAGCAGAGCGGCTCCGGTCGGAGGGCCGTCTGTTCGCCGGCATCGACCCAGCCGGCCGCTTCCGATACCTCACCTCTGCCGCGCAAGGTGGTGCCGCCCCAGATCCCGAAAGCGAATCCGGGGCGGTGGTTGACTTGCGGCTGGCCGCGCTGCCGATCATCTTCATGTCGGCTTCGACGGACCAGCTAGTCACCGCACTGGTCGATGCAGCCTTAGCCCTGGGGGCCAAAGACCCTACCTCGACCATCAATGTGCAGCACTCGCTCAGTGATTCCATCGGAATCAGGGAGTCGGACCCGCTGACCTGGTTGGACGCTGTCGGATCAGCCGACGAATCAACGCGGCTGAAGGCAGCGCTGGCGCTTAGCGTCACCGCCGCTCTCCGGGCCCCGTCGGCGGTGGGCGACGCCAGCACCGTCGCCTACCGCCGACTGATGGAGCAACTAGACGGGGCGCCCCAGACCATGAACGAGCCGCCGGACACCGCGGTGACTACCCGCAGGCCTAAAAAGAGCCGACGATGACCATCCACGCCGTTGTGAACGAAGCCGGATCAGCGGGCAAGACCACCACCGCCGTCACACTGGCCGCCATCCTGGCCGAGACTGGCCGGCGCACGCTGCTCTGGGACAACGACCCACAGGGGAACGCCACTCTGTTTGCGGGCGCCACAGCGGTGCCTGGCAAGACCGCCGCCGAAGTGCTGGTCGGGGAGGCGGCCCTGGACGAAGTTCTGACCCCCAGCGCGGTCGACAAGCTGTGGGTCGTGCCGGCCGATCGGTCACTTCACGGCGCCACCGTCCAACTCACCCGCGGCTTCGGCGGCGAGCAAAAGATCCGCCGCGCACTGCAGGGCCTGCAAGACCCCTTCGACGCCGTGGTCATCGACTGCCCTGGGGCGGCCGGTGTCCTCACCATCGCCGCACTCGTAGCCGCCAGGTATGTCCTCGCGGTAGCCGCCCCCACCCTCAAGGAGCTCGAGGGTCTGCCGAACCTGGAGCGGACGCTCGCCGAGGTCAACGCCGCGTACAACCCCCACCTTGAGCTTGCAGCGGTCATCCCGTGCAACGTGCCACCCGCCTCCGCCGGGACCCTGTACGTCGAAGGCCTCAACCAACTTCGCGACGCCTACGGCGACCTGGTCACCCCCCCAGTCCGCCGCAGCGTCCGGGTCCCCGAGGCGTACAGCCAACGCCTGCCACTGACCGTGCACGCACCCATGGAACAGGTCACCTTCGACTATCAAGCCGTCTTCGACAGCTTGGTGGACCGGCGGATCTTGCCATGACCGAACCTAAGACTTCGTTTTCCACCCAGGTCACCCCATCAGCGCAAGCCCGGGTCCGCGCAACAGTCCGCGGTGTCGCCTCAGCCACCAACACTCAGTACTCACTGTCCCAGCTCGTCGAGGAAGCCCTGGACGCCTACTGCACGGGGCTAGAGGAGCAGTACCACCACGGAACGCCGTGGCCGCCGGCCGAGCAGCCACTCCAGCGCGGCGCTCGCCTCGCCCCGTAAAGTCGCCTGACCCCGATGGAGCAGGGCCCGGCAACGGTTGATCAGTTCACCGGAAGCCTGCGGGCCGGCCGCCACCTCGGCGATCAGACCGGCGCCAGCCCCACCGCGACGACGACGGACTACACAGGTCCACTGTTTTCCTGTTTCACTGAAAGTGAGGCATGGTTAAGGGCTCTGACCTGCGGTGCCTCAACATAATGAGACGGTGTCGCGACGGGGCTTGTCTCACTGTTGAGGCACAGTGGTGGTTCTCCATGGCGGCCGCTTGCCCCCCGGGGGGCCGGACCCGAGCCACCTCCGTTCGACGCGGCATAGCCCCAACTGCGACAACGGCCCCCGCCGTCGGCGTCGACAGGAGAGGTGTCCGTTACCGTCCAACCTGAGGGATCGCGCCGCCTTGGTCGCGGGCGTGCTTCAGGTCGGTGGGACGGAATCGGGGCGTGTTTGTCCCATCCCGTTGACGCAAATCACCGCGAGCTTGGCGGCTGAGCTGTCCCGTCTCATCTCAAATGAGGCACGGATAGGCCTCTGACCTGCGCTACTTTAAGTTAATGAGACGGGCCACTGACGGTCTAATCTCAGCATCTTGAGGCAAGTTGGCGCTGACCTCTGCCAGGACCGCCACCGTTTGCGCTGTTCACAGCCAGATCCGTATCGCCAAGTTGAGGCATCTCGGCTCGATGCCTCAACTTGGCTGTCCGTTCCCATCCAATCTGAGGCAGTCTCCCGCTTGCTGGGTGGCCTGCTTCAGATAAGTGAGACAGGACTGGGTGGGTGGTTGTCCCACCTATCTGAGGCAACATCACGCGGATGCAGGTCGTTGGCAGACCGCTGAACGAAGCGATGTGGCGGGCGGTGAGGACCATTCGGGTGCGACAACGCCCGTTGGTGAGGGGCGGGGAGGTAAACCCACCCGGTAGCTGCCACCGGGTGGGTTGATGACGGCACATCAGGCGGCCCGGGTGTGCTCGGTGCAGCGGACCTCATGCCTTATACAGGTGGGACTCCCGGCTCAATGCCTCAGATAGTGTCCGTTCCCATCCAATCTGAGGCAGTCTGACGCTTCCCGGACCGGCGTGCCTGAGATAGATGGGACGGAATTGGGTCGTCTTTGTCTAATCGAGTTGACGCACATCGCTGCGAGTTCGGCGATTGAACGCCGTGAAAGTGCTGGTCAGAGCATCGGCTACCAAGATCTGCCTCAGATAGGTGGGAATGCAGGCCTAATGCCTCAGATAGGTGGGACGTGCCCCACCTTCGATGGGAACGGACACCTGCAATGGGAACGGACAACGTGCCTCACCTGCGATGGGAACGGACAACCAGCAAGGTAATCACCCCGGCCGAGGCGTTCTGGGCGCTCTACGGCGCTCTCAGCCACCCACCACTGCGGATCGCATCGAAAAGCTATACGCATCGGTCTGACTAGCATAATGTTCTATTATCGTGACCTATCCCCGGTAGTATGTAACTGGCTGGGTGCAGCGACGGTTTCTCGCTGAAGATCTTTTAGCGGGTCGTTGCGCCGGCTGTGCGCGGTGCTGAGCTGCACCGACCGGGTTGACAGGTACGAGGAGGTGGCCGAGGTGGGGGAGTCCCCGGCGGCTGCGCTGACCGATCTTGAGGTCTCCTCTGCCGCTGATCTCACGGCGCTACCGGCGCCTGATAGCGGGACCGGTGCTGGCCACGGTGTGCCCGTCGAGGCTCTGGACTTGCCCGTGGAGGCTTTGGAGCGGGTGTGGGCGGCGGTGGAGGCGTCGACGTCGGTGAACACGAAGGCGGCGTACCGGTCGGACTGGGCCCGGTTTGAAGGGTGGGCGGCCGGGGCGGGGCATCCGGTGTTGCCGGCGGATCCGATGGTGGTCGCGGCGTACCTGACCGCGGCGGCGGCGGACCAGACGGTGGTGGGGCAGTGGCGGTACAGCCCGGCCACGTTGACCCGGTGGACCTCCTCGATCAACCAGTTCCACACCGCCGCGGGCCTGGCCGCGCCGGGCCGCTCGGAGGTGGTCCGCCGGGCGCTGTCCGGGATCCGCCGGGTCCGCGCGACGCCACCGAACCGGCGGGCGCCGCTGCTCCTCGAGGACATCAGGAGGCTGCTGGATCATCTGTCCGATCGGGTCACCGATTGGCCGGGTGGGGTCATCGCCCGGCGGGACGCGGCGCTGCTGCTGGTCGGGTTCGCCACCGCCGCCCGCCGCTCGGAACTGGTCGGGTTGGCGGTGGGGGATGTGGCGGCGCATCGGGTGGACGGTTTGCATCTGCGGCTGCGGACGTCCAAGACCGATCAGGAGGCCCGGGGGACGGTGAAAGCCGTGCCCTACGGGCGGGACCCCGGGACGTGCCCGCCGTGTGCGTACACGCGGTGGCGGCTGTTGTTGGACGCCGCCGACCGGGTGGATCCGGCGGGGCAGCGGCGGTCGGTGATGACCGAACTCCGCCGGCAGGCAT
>JAABUV010002978.1_pt1 | contig 22123 bp, 31 predicted proteins | sample 5559971 | NCBI WGS metagenome assembly JAABUV01 (sample SAMN10711881, study PRJNA513362) | rock metagenome | isolation source: Antarctica rocks | place: Antarctica: Victoria Land, Knobhead nord | collected 2015-12-19
TTCATCAGCCCCAGCCTTCACAGGCGTGGGCGGCACGGCAGTTCTGGGCTGCTCGGCCCGCACAGCGCACGCAGCATGGGGCCGGCGCCCACCTCGGCGCCGGGGCTGAGGCCGCCGACGCAGGCGGTGCAGGGGACCGCCACCGTCACGCGCGAGTTGTTGGGGTCAATGCCCGCGATCACTGCGTAGCCGCCTGCGCGGCCGCGGTCTCCATAACTTACATCTTTAGGGCGCTGGACAGGCACACTGTGCCGCACGCTTGTTGTTCTGCGTCGTGCATGTGAGACCATCCAAGCTGGCCATAACTTGGCAACCAAGCTCACCCAACGCCTGTATGAACAAGAGTCAGCAGAGCCCATGCACGCCACGGACATGTGTCCGACCCTCGTACCGAAATCGTGCTCCCTGTGCGTGCCGCCTACTTGCACGCTTGCCGCTGGCAGCCCGGGAGCGCAGCGGCGGGGCGCCGCACCAAAGATGGAGATGCCATCGCCGCCGAGGCCGGAGAACACGTTGCCAACCGCGGTGGGCCCGACCAGCGCGCTTACGGAGCGCAGGCCGTCGCCGTTTGCGCCCAGCAGCGGCGCCAGCGCGCCCGCGCCGATCCGCCCCGCGTAGGGGGCCACGACGTTGCGGCTGTCTGCGCGGCGCGTGTACCCGACATGCATGAGCACCGCTGCAACTGAGCCAGATGGGTGCCTGCAACCTCGTCTCTGGTTTGCGAACAACTTTCGCCACGATGCATGCGATGTTCATCGTGTCCATGCATGCCGCTGCGCATGCACAGCCCTCACGCACAGTGATGGAGTTTGTCCGGGTGTCTACGACGACTCCCTTGCCCGTTTAACACCACATGTCTGTGTGGTGCGTACACGAGGCAGTGGCTCATTTCCCACACACAACCAGCAAGGTCTGCGCGTGGCACAGGTGTGCGTGTCTGCATGAGGCAGCGGGGGCCGATGTGAGGACGGGCGGGGCGCACAGGTGTTGTTGATGCCGTACCACTCCAGGAATGCGTGGTAGCCCGCGCCGTACAGCGCGACCTGCGACACGGCCACGCCCTGGCACTTCCATAGGAACACGCCCGCCTGGTACACGCCCGGCACCTGCGCGGGGCGCGCGGGGGCTCAGGTATAGGGTTCGGTCTAGGGTTATGTCAGGCTCGGGAGCCGCAGGACGGGAGCCGCAGGACGTGTGCGGGCTCGAGGAGCCGCAGGAAGGCCGCCGCGCCGCTGACGGGTGACGCGCAGGGAGCGACGGGCAGCGCTCTCACGGCACGGCCAACACGCATGGCCCGGAACGCCGCGCTCGGCACGCATTTTGGTTCAAAGAGCCTACGGCCGGCGGCCGGAGCGGGCGGGCCGGGGGCGTGCGCAGCGCGCGGGCGGCCGCCACGGGCGCACCGCGACCGCGTCGCCAGCGGACACGCCCGGGATCGCGAACGGGAAGCTGAAGTTGAACGCGCGGCCGTCGGCGCCGGGCGCGATGACGGGGTAGGCGTCGGTGGTGTTGGCGTGCACCAGGCGCGTGGCCGGGTCGAACGCAATCGCCAGCACGCGGCCCTGCCCGGTCAGCACGCGGTCCGTGGGGAAGCCATCCTGCACCTGCCGCGCGCGCGCGCCCCGGTGCCTCAGCCGTCGGCCGCTCCGCCGTCGGCGGGGCGAGCAAGCGGGCAGGGCTGGCACGCAGGACGCGCCGCCCTGGCGGCGCGCGCGCGCGCCGGGCGGCGTGACCCCGCGCCCTCGCAAACGCGTCAGAGCCCTGGCACTCGCATGCGGGCGCGGCCCGGCAGCAGACCCGGGCTCCTCGCGCCGCCCACGTTGCATGGCTGCGGTTTTGCACGACCCTGGACCCCAGGCCCAAACCTGGAACCCAGGCCCGAAGAGGAGCGCACGCCTAGTGCTCGCTGGCTCTGCGCTGCATCCGGCGCCGCTCAGGGGTGCGGATGCAAGGCGCGCGCGGCCGTGAGCAAGCCGCTGGCGTGCGCGCGCACCTGCACGACCCAGGTGGTGTTGCTGCTGCCGGCGGTGGTAGCCACGGCCGCGATGGTGCCCTGCGTGTACGGCAGCGCGGTTGCCGGGTCATGCAGGATGTTGACTGGCCCGCGCAGCGCCACGTTGGCGCACATGTCCAGCTCCACGCCGCCCCGGTCCGTGTCCTGCATGGAATTAATAGATTACAGCCATGTTTCAGCGAACTTTGGCTGCTAGGCTGCTGTCGCCGCGCGCGGCCGCGTTGCTCCAGCCGGCTCGCCGCCGCTGGCGCGACACGCAGCAGCAAATTCGCTGGCACTGCTGCAGGGCGGCCCGCCTCTGGAAGAGGCTCGACATGCACGGTGGCACTGCCCGGCAGCAGAAAGCAGACGGCCGGCTCAAGCGCTCCGGCGCCGCGGGCGCCAGCCCCTGGGTGCCGCTGGGGAGGGGGGCGGGCGGGTGCGCTGCAGTAGGGTGAGGATTTGGGAGTAAGCGTAAGATCGGGGTTTGGCGCACGGTGAGCAGCAGCGTGCTGTTGCCCAGGTCGATGGTGAAAGCGGCTGTGCGGTTGGGGCTGCAGAGCACGTAGATGTGGAAGGCCACGGCCGGCGCGGGCGCCACCGTGTAGTTGCCCGCGGCCAGGCGCACGCCCGCCACCTGCGGCCGGGCGCGTCTGCGTTGGAGCGGCGCTCGCCGGAAGCCGCCTGCTGGCTGATGCCCCGGTGGCTCCTGCTTTGAGGCTGCTCCGTGGCATCCCCAGCGGCAGGGCAGTGTCGCACGTCACTCGCAAGGCATCGGCCAGTATAAAAACGCCCCCGGCATTTGCGATACATGCTGCGCTTTGACACAAAAGTACTAAAAATGGTCTGCTCGTCATGTGGTCTTGTTCTGGCCGCAGCCGCCGACAGCTCACGAGACCGGGCGTGCGAGGCGCGCCTGCGCGTCGAGCAAGGCCGACATGATGAAGGCGCTGAAGTTGCCGCCGTCTAGCTGCTGCCCTGCTGGGTCACACGTCAGCACGCCGCCCACCGCCCCCGCTTTCGCGGCCGCGACCTGCGCAAGCATGTCAACCATGTCAGCCAAGGGGTGTCTGGCCGCAACAGGGCAGCGCTCCCACTGCCTGCCCCACATGCAAAATGCACATGGACTTTTGCAGCTTGAGGAACAAGCTTGGACAAAAACAAGCTTGGAAAAATCGCTCTCCCAAGCCTTTCCAGGCTGACGCAACGGCAACAGAGCGCGCAGGCGTGGCGCGCCTGCGGCGGCGCGGCCGCCAGCAGCGGCGCGAACGCGGCCTTGATGGGACGGTAGACCTCTGCGTCAGTCAGGTTGCGCAGCGGCACGCCGCGCGCGGCCGCGACCGCGTACTGCGGCGGCAGCGTGCGCGCAGCCAGCGCGCGGTCGTTGTACGCGAGCGTGAACGTCGGCGTCGCGTTGGGGTACGGCAGGCCCAGCTGCGCCTGCGCGGCCGGGGGCCAACAGTGCGTTCACAGCATGACACGAACACGCTTCGTGTTTTCCAAGGATTGTGGCAAAGGCTTGGTGCTGGCTGGGGTCGGGCGGTCCCGCCTGCGTCCTAGCTTGTGCTCATATGTCGTTATCACACCTTTGGCAGACGAACAGCATTCAGACTGTGACAACAGTAACCGTCGCGCCGGCTTTGCGGCCGGGTGCGCTGCGTAACTGCTGCCGTCCCCGTAATTTTCTGTGGCAACGCATTCTGTGCACGGAGCTGCACGGTGCGGCATGGTGGCAGCCAGGCCGGGCGCCGGCCGCAGGGCGCTGCCAGGCTGCACAAAAGAACCTACCTGGTTGAGGCAGAAGGCCTCTACAGACGTGTAGCTCAGGCCGCCCGCGCTCCCGTTCGCCGCCGTCGCGCGCGCCACCACGCTCTGGCACTGGAGGCCTGCGGTGGCGGGCGCGGCCGCGGGCGCGGCCGCGGGCGCGGCCGCAGGCGCGCCCGGCGCCGCCGCGGGCGCAGGCGCGTCCGCGAGCGCTCTCCTGGCCGGCGCGGCCCAGCGGAGCAGGTGCTGGCCTGCTGCGCTCGCGGCACGCCCTAGCCGCTCCCGCACGCCTCCAAGCGCGCCGCCGGCCCCGCCGCTGAGCGGGCGGCCCGCGCCGCTCCGGCCCTCGCCGCTCGCATCGCTGCCTCGAAAAGCGCCTGAGTAACCTTGGACCTGCCGCACAGGGCCACCCGCGTTAGCAGGCGACGCAAGACCGTGCGCAAGGCGCGCATGCAAGCTCGGTACTTGCTGGGGTGGGGACCAGTCCACATATGGCACGTACCTGGTGGCAGGCTATCAGTGCCAACAGGAAGAGACAGAGTAAGCACCGGGGCTCAGGGGCGCCGCAGCGCCCACCCATCAGCCCGTTTCTACTCGAGCCTGGACCTAAGGTTGCACCAACCCTTCTGCTCTCCTGTGTTGGATCGCAGTGCGCTCATGGAAAGCAAGGGGAACCACACGGTTTGCGCAGCTCAGAGGTAAGTCAGGTGCGAGCATGGCTCCGGCTCGACCGGTTAGTAACTTCCCGAGTAGGTTCTGAGAGGGCTAGGTGCTGGAGCATGATCGACCATCATGGCATGTCCATCGACGCTCGGAACCCCGCGCATCCCTATGATGTCGTCGCGTTACCAAAAAAGCTGATAGAGTGGCGGCGCACTGCAGGGCTCACTCCTCGTCCATCATGAGCACAAGTGGCAGCGCGCGCGGGTCCTCAGCCGCGCTGGTGCTCACGCGCGCCTGCACCTGCATGGCCTCCGCAGCATCCGCCTTCTCGCCGCGCGACCTGCACGTGCGCAGCAGCTTGTCTAGCGTGGCTTTGACCCAAAACTTAATACTTAGTTCGCGCAACTGTCCACAGGTTTCCCTACTTCTTCACCCGTCGTTCATGTTTGCTCGGTAGGACGATTACTATGAAAGCAATTCCACTCCGAAGGGGAGGCGCACCGAGAGGCGTCCATCTCGCGCAGCACCTCGGGCGTCACCAGGTAGTGGTACTGGCTCTTTGCCAGCCGCCGCAGCTCCTCCTTGTCGGCGGCGCGGATCTCGTTCTTGTACCTGGCCCGCCCAGCAGGCACGAGGTTGCCGGGTGGTTGGTTGCACACACGCTGCTGAAGGCAGCGATGCCCCATGTCCTATGATGCATGCAGGAGCGCTCGCTGCCGCCTCAGCCACAGGCGCAGACCGATCTCGCGGTGAGGCCTGCAGCGGCCGCGGCCGCGAGCGCAGGGGGCCCCCGGCCGGCGCGCACCGCTGCACGAAGCAGAGCAGCGCCTGGTGCCACACCACGGGCAGCGTGCGCTCCTCGCGCCGGAAGCGCACAAAGTGGTCCACCAGCGCGTCCACGACGCGGTACGGCAGCGCGTACTTCTTGTCCAGCAGCACGCGGATGAAGAAGGAGGTGGTCCCGCTGTACGGCATCTCCGCCAGCCGCAGCAGCGCGGCCGCCGAGTGCAGCACCGGCACCGACACGCGGCGCAGCACGGACGACACGATGACCGCCTCGCGCAGCGTGCACGTCCCAGACGCGCACAGCGGCAGCAGCAGCCCCTGCCGGCCCCCGGGGCGGCGGCGGGCGTCGGGCAGGCGCGGCGGCGCAGCGCGCCGGGGCGGAGCGCGCCCCTCGAGCCCAACGGCAGCCGGGGGACGTAGCAGCCACGAACGCAACCTGGCCCACCGGCGAGGCAGACATGTGCAGGGCGAGCCGGGCGCATGCGTGCGGCGCCGCCGCTCGCACGCACGCCCGTCCTGCGGCGCGCCTTGTAAAAGGCGTCGGGCTTGTAGGCGGCCTTCTTCATGGCCTGGAAGAGCGCAAAGTGCAGGCGCCGGTTCTCGCGTATGTCCTGGCGCACGTGCGGCAGCAGCACCAGCGCCAGGAAGCGCTGCGCCAGCCGCGCGTTGAGGCTGGACACAAACAGCCGCGTGGCCTGGTACACCGCGTGCGGGCTCCAGTGCTCCGGGTCCGTCAGGTACAGCACCTGCACGGGTCACGCAGGGCAGCGGTCGAGCGAGCACCCTGCCGGCCCCTGCTGCAACCCCGCAGGCACACTGAGCAGGGGGCGAGGAGCACCACGCCTGGCCGCGCCAACCGCACCTCCTCCCAACTCTTCAGCGTCGGCACAATCTTAAACGCCTTTGGCACCTTGCCGGCCGAGTAGCGGCTCAGCAGCTTGCCCACGGCCGTGTACACCTCGACCACCTTGGGGTCCAAGCCGTCCGGCACTGGCCCCTCGCCCTCCCTGCAGCACGCATCTGCCTCAGCGAGTTGCCACCTTCGCCCCGAGCAGCGCACATCCATGCTGCGGGGCTGGCAGGTTCTTCGGCGCGCGCTCGACACCCTTGCTGGCCTGTGCTGCACAGAGCGACGCACACCGTGGCAGCATCCAACACACAGGCATCTTCAGACCACCACGCACGCACGGCCGCAGCAACAGGTATGCAGTCCTGCAGGTGCGCACCTCAGCGCGGGCTCCGCGCCGCCCGCAGCCTGCCGGTCCTGGATCTTTGCGAGGATGATGTCGCTGAGAGTGCGCGGCTGTGCGCCTGCCACGGCGGGGTTCAGGAACTGCTGCAGCGCGGCCTCGTCCTCGGCGGACACGTGCTCCTCCACCCACGCCTGGTCGGCGTCGCTGTACTCGCTCACGCCCGCTTCGCTGTCGCTGTCGCTGTCGCGAAGCGCTCCGCCAGGCGCCCCCGCCTGCGCTTGCGACAAAGTTATGTCGCGCCAGGTCGCTCCAACGCCGGCGCAAAGCCGCACTCAGTGAAGCGCCGCCTGACGCAGCCGTGCTTGCTTGTGCTGGCGGCTGCTCCAGCTCACACACAACCAGCAGTTCCGCTGCGTCGAGCGCAGAGGGCAGGGCTCACCTGGCGGCCGCTTGCGTAGGCTGCGCCGCCGGCAGCCAGCAGGTCAGCTTCGGCGTCCACCTCTGCCTGCTGCGCTTGCGCCTCACGCAAGATACGCGTGCTGAGCGCCGCCGTCAGCACCTGGCGCGCCGCACGAGCTGGTTGTTCGACATAGCGCGCACAAAGCAGAGACTGCCGTGCGCCTGCCGCCAGCGCCAGCCATCCCCGCACCTGCTCATCCTCGTCCTCGTCGCTGCCCTTTGCCCGCTTGGCCTTTCGCGGCCGCACCTGCACAGCAGCACACAACTTTGCAAGGCAAGTGCTGGGAAGCACAGTGAATGCACGCAGCCCAGAACAAGAAGCAAGGCAGCACCCGGACGCCATATGTTTCTGGGTTCTCCAGCTCGTCTGGCAGGGCGGCGCGCTTCACGGCCTTGTTCCTCCTCAGCCGCTTGCCCACTGGCTTGCCGTCCCGCATGCTGCAGGCGGCTTGTAACAGCCCGCTAAGTATGTGCGACGTACAACACGGGTCGCAAGTTAAGAGATCTGGTTCTGCTGTCAAAGGCAGGATGTGCACAACCGGCCGTTCACGTGCAGCCCTATATAGGCAGCGTTACCTAGTGCTAGCTAGCGTTACTCTCACACTAATTTCACCGAAGCTCGGCACGCAGGGATGCAGCAAACCGCCGCGCGAGTGTCCGGGTGCTGGATGAACACAAGCATGGGAAGTAAAGCGGTCCGTCGAACACCACATGCCCGGCTGCTTGCTTTGCCGGGTGTCGGGCCTCGTGTTCATGCAATCTGTGTTGCTGTGTGCGAAGAATGCACAGACCGCTGCCATTACATGACAGATACAACTGTGTCTATGCATCACACATGCAGGACTCCAGAAAACACATTCTCGGCAGGGCCTGTCATTAACACATGGTTGTCAGCCTCCCGCCACTCGATGTGCAGCGGGCCGCCTGGTAGGTCCACCCTGTGGGAACACCACAGCGTCAGCAGCGCACACTGGCACTGCTTCGCACCTGCGCGATTTGACGCTGTGCAGCACAAGCATCGGACTATGCCCCTCTTGCATCGCGAAATTTGCACGCTGACACGCTGCACACCAGACTGCCAAGGGAGCCGCCACGACAGACGTACAGAGGGCAGACCTGCAGATGCGGTCGACCCGCCCCTCGAGCACGCCTGCAACCACCGTTGCGCATGCGCCGGTGCCGCAGGCCAGCGTCCGGCCCGCGCCGCGCTCCCACACCACCATGCGCACGTGGCTCCGGCTCAACACCTGCGGCAAGACCATGCTCGGATCGCAGACGGGTTGCCCGCTGACATGCGACAAGCCCGTGCAGCGCAAACAACTTGCCGCAACACCCAGCTCCAGGCCACACCTCTACGAACTCTGTGTTGGTGCGCGCGGGGAAGGCCTCGTGCCGCTCAAAGTGCGGGCCAAGCGCGGCCAAGTCCACATCATCGACCTGCACGTCGCACGCGACTCTCCATCCTTTTTGTCTACAGGGGGCTACCCAGAGGTCAGGTGGCAGCAGAGGCTCGGTGCCGGCGACGCATGCAGAGCGGCACGCGCCTTCACGTCAGCGTCCACGGAGCCAAAGGTGACTGCGTGCGGGTTGCCCATGCTGACGCAGGTCATCAGCCACTCGCGGCCTGATACTGCCAGCGGGCCGCGCACGACTGTGCTCCCCTGCGCCACCAGCGGCAGGACCTTGCATTGACGGCTGTTGCAGCACAAAGGCTGGCTGGAAGAGGCGGGCAGCGGCGCGTGCCTGGGTCGGCGGCAGGGTGGTAGGCACCCTCTCGCCCTCCAGAACAGGCTCTCCCATGTCCACACAAACCTGGCCGTCCTCCAGGATAGCCGGCTGTATGAGACCTGCATGCATCCGACAGGGAGCGGGTCAGCACTTGGAGGCCCCGCCCACGCTGCCGACCTCGCAGCACCTGCACGCTCGCACCCGCGAGGGTGTGCACGCGGTGCTGGCAGGCTCCGCCGCCGTCCCGGTCCGCCACAAAACGCGCCAGGCACCGTATGCCATTGCCGCACATCTCCGGCTCGCTGCCGTCGCAGTTGTATATGCGCATCTGGTAGTCCGTGCTCCCGTTGTCGCTGGGCAGCGCGAATATCACCTGCTGCGTGCGTGTGAGCTGCTTCCCGCCACAAAAGCAGGGCCACGGCAGCCTCCTGCAGAAGCCCGCACCCCGTCGCCGCCGACGCCAAAGTTGCGGTCGCACAAGCGCGACGCTTCCTCTGGCGACAGCACAGGCTCCCTCTGGTGCCGGTTGTCCACCTAGCGGCGCTTTTTGTGTCAGCGTGGCAGCAGAAAGGGGGCGACACACAGTTGGCAGCAAGCGGCAGGCAGCGTGCTGCAAGAGTGGAGCCAGCACCATTATGAAGTCATTGCCCAAGCCGTGGTACTTTGCAAACTCCACTGTGCGGCTGGCTTGCGCAGTCACGCTCATGCGCCGCGAGCCTGCAAAGGCCACTGGCAGGAAGGGTGCGTGTGACCTGTGCGGCACTGCAGCGCGAGCTGACTCCGGGCAGGCACGCCCTGACAAGCACCGATCCATGGTATGCACGGACTTGTAATACAGGCCGGCGCCGAGTCCCGGTTGCAGCAAAACCCTGTGCGCACTCGACCCAGCCCTTCTGCTCTACAACAGGCCTTGGCCAAAGCCGTTGCTGACTGCAAAATCTCGCAGTTTTTTCTAGTATGACGGTTCCTACGAACGGGCACTGGTCTGCCGGCCTCACACGCCACCGCATGCACACGTGCCGCTGCAATTTGAACCGGCCCAGCCTCAGGAGCGAGGGGTTTTGGTCTGCGGCCGGTGCGCAATCTGCGGTCACGGGGCGTACCGTGTGCCGCACTGCAGTGCGGCCTGCCTGCCTTTGTGCGCTCTCACGCTGAATTTCCGCGCAGGGAGGCCGGGGAGCGTTGGACAGCACGCCCCAGCCAGCAGGGGGTGGTTGTGCCTGCCCTTGGCGGGGGAGAGCTCGGGCGAGCTTCTTCCGGCCCGCCCCTCGGCATACCCGGGCGGCCCGGGCGCCCGCCCGCCCACGCTCGCCAGCCGGGGCGAGGCCGCGCTCTACCGGCGAGCCGCACAAGAGCAGCCGCGCTACACGCAGCACGTGCCCTCGCAGGCGGGCCAGGGCAGGGAGGGCGGGGAGGCGGCCGGGGCGCCGCGTCCGTGGGGCCCGGCGCCGGCAGCGCCGGCGCCGGCGTCGTCGCAGCCGCAGCAGCCGGCGAAGCTGCCGGGAGGCGACACGCGGCAGGCGACGGTGCACTTCTGCTGCCACTACCGCGCGGAGTATGGCCAGCGCCTACGCCTGGTCGGCTCGCACGCCAACCTGGGTGCGCGGAAATATCCCCCTCTCCGCCTCGCCCGCCTGCTGTCCGCTGACAAACGGGTGTAGGTACTGCACAAAGTGGCGGGGGTGAGGCTGCGGCTCTGCAGGCCGCCGGTCGGGCGTGAGGCTTGTTGGATGCCGCGCAGGCTCCTGGGTGCTGGCGAACGGCCCAGAAATGGACTGGACGCCGGGCGATCTGTGGCGCGTGGGCCTATCACTGCCCGCGGGCGGCGTGTACGAGTACAAGTACGTGCTCGTGGCCGGCGGCGCTGGCAGTCGCCACGCCCTGGCCTGGCAGCGCGGCAACAACTCGGTCCTCGCTCTGGGCGCGACCGAGACAGAGGCAGAGGTGCCCACTGCTCGCACATGCGCCTGGCAGCGGGTGTTGCCTTGTTTTCTGCTGCTCCGGGCGTGCAGCGCCCTCACTGGTGCCTGGCGCAGTGAACGTGCGCGACCTCAGCAGCGTGGTCGTCGCTGGCGGTGCTCACGTGCGCTGCCAGGGCCCAACAGTCTGGCCGGTCCGTGCAGGTTGTGGACAACTGGGAGGGCGCGCCAGGCGCGGTAGTGGTGGTGGCTGGGCGGGCCGCCACCCGGGAAGGGCGCCTGCTCGCCTGGGCGAACGAGATGGAGGCCACCATCGCATCTCAGGTTTGCCTGTGCCCTGGCCCCTCGCCTGTTGGCCGGCACACTTTCCGCCTGTGTCACTTTTTTAAAAGGACAAGCCGCTCAGAAGGCCCGGCTGCACGCATGAGCCGCTGTTCTGATGGGCATGCGTGCTGCGCCTCAGAGGAGCGAGCTGCGGGCCGCGCGGATGGAGCTGGCAGCGATGCAGGAGGAGGTTGCACAGGCGCGGCAGGCGCGCGCAGAGCTTGCGCAGCTGCAGGCGCTGCGGAAACAGGCGCGCCCCGGTCTGCTGCCCTGCTGTACAAGGTGCGTTTGTTGCCGCAGCCGGCCGTTGCTCATGCGAGGATACGACCCCTACGTACGGCGTGCATGTGAGCTGAGATGCTGTTACAGGCATGGTCGTTGGACTGTAGTGAGCATGAGCAGATACATACTGCACACTTGTGAGAGCGGGCACTTTGGGAACCTGTGAGTGATGTGCATGCCATCTTGCGCCCTTGGAGGTATGCTTTGGCCTGCCTTGCAGCCACACAGCGGGCGGTGCTGTGCTGCTGCTCAGGAGGCGGCGGCACTGGCCGAGGCACAGGCAGGCAATCAGAGCTTGCGCACTCAGCTGGTGGAAGCCACGTCTGCCTTCCACCATGCGCTGAGCATAGCACAGACGCTGCTGACTGAAGGCGCGGCCTGCCTGGCCATCTGGTCTGGCAGTGACTTGCGCGGCAGATTACATGCGTGCTGTGTCCTGTTTCACAACAATGCGGATGTCAAGGCGTTGGCTGCATGCGCGCTTGCAGCCTGTTCACCGCAGCAGCATGTTTGCCAAGAGAGGAAAGCACCGACATGCTCAATCCGTGTGCTTTGCCGCGCAGCTGAAGAGCTGACCGGGCTAGCTGAGGAGGATGAGGTCGATGAGCATGCGTGGACCGAAGATGACGCTGGGGCGGATATCGAGCCGGATCCTCCGGGAGCTGTGCTGGATGCGAGGCGTGATGTCACAGCGGCAGACGTCACTGAGCACGCTGCGGAACTAGGAGCGTCCTCACCGTCGTAGCACCAGGCTTTCATGTGGTAGAGGTGTGGCACAGGGCTGACTATGATACCTTTGAGCACTGCTGAGAGACAATGTATGCATGGCCTTGTCCGCTTTGGGCAATTGCCGACCTTTTTGTCAGTTTTAACGCTGCTTGACCTGGGAGTCTGCTCTGTGTTTTGCACAGTCAATAGCGATATGTCACCCCCCTGTGGTTTGGAACAATGGACGTGTCTGCTATTGGTTGCGGTTGGCCACGTTGCGTGATGTGGCCAGGAGCATCTGGGTTTGCCCTAGCCTGCATGTTGTGTCGAGTATGCGCAACATGTTTTTGCGCATCTCGGATACCTTGCAAGTGTCTGCTGCTGTGCAGTGCAGCGAGAGCTGTCCACACAGACAGTGGCCTTGGCCCGCCTCACACGGCGCTCTGCAACCGACGTCTCAAGCGCATCTTTTGCATTTCGCCAGCACGCTCCGACTGCCCCCAGGCTCCCTGCGCTGCCTCAGGTGCCGGCCGCTGGTCGCCCCGCCAGGCCGTCCAGCCCAGAATTCGCGCCGGTCGAGAGGGGAGAAGGCGGGCGCACGAAGCGAGCGGCCGTGGTGTGACGCCGCCGCTTCACGCCCTTGCGTGCAGGCTTGGGCGCCTCGCCATGCAGGCAGCCCTCGTTCTGGCGCAGCAGCACAGCCGCTCAGGCAGCGCCACGACTGCGCACCAGCGCCGGCGTGCTGGGAAGGCGCGCTCACCTGCGAAGACCTGGACTCTGCGGATGCGCCGCTGTGAGCAGCGCACGCGGGAGCCGCGGGCGCCGCTTCAGGAGCAGGCGCGCTGGCAGGCGCAGGGGAGGCGGCCGCGGGCGTCCCCGACCCGGGTGCCACCTCCGACGCCGCCAGCAACTGCCGAGCCACCATGGCCAGAATGTCCGGCGCGGCGGCCGCGCCAGTCCCTGCGCAGCACGCCTCATCAAGCGACGGCCGCTACAGGGACGCATGAGCGGGTGAGGTTGCAACGCATGCTCGACTCCAGCCGGGGCACAGCAGTGCGCCTCTGCACTGGAGGCGCAAGGGCTGCGCTGCATGGCGCTGCAGAGCCTGCAGGGCCCCAGGGCGCACCGAGCGCGGGCACGCCGGCCGGAAACTGCAGGGCCTGCGCCGGCTGCGTGGGCAGCCCGGCCGCCGCCTGCGCCACCAGCTGCTGCAAGACCTGCAGCTGTGCCACAGCAGCCTGCAGCACAGCTTGCACTCAGCACAGCCGGCATGCACTGTCACATGCAAGACCACACCCTCGCTGTCTCCGTGACACAAACAACTGGTGCTACTGCGCCATCATTGCACCGACAGAGCACGCCCATCCAGGTGCCTGCATGTCGCACCTGCTGAGCAAGCAGGTTGTTGAAGCCCAGGCCGCTCAGCTGCGCACAGGCAGCTGCGCCTGTTGGCGCAGGCACGGCTTGCGCGTGCGTGCTCGCAGCGGACGCGGCCGCGGGCGGGGGCGCTGGCGCAGGCGCCGCCTGTGCGGCCTGTATGGGCTGCGTGGGACATCCCGCGGCCGCGGCGGGCCTGGGCGGCAACAGAGTCCGTATGCTCCAGTGCAGGTCAACCGGCAGACTCGACGCCGTGCCGGCCTCGGTCAGCTGTCGCAGGACGCCCTGCAGCAGCCCACTGTCACGCCGCGCCTGCCCTGCGGGCAGTGGGGCTGAGCGCAGGCAGCTGGAGGCGGTGGCCCGCCTGGACAGCGCGCACATACTCCACCACCTGCGTCAGGAAGGTCGCCTTGTCGGTCCTGTCCGCGCTGGGCAGCAGGCTGCGCAGCGCCGCGTACCTGCCGCCCGCGCCGCTCAGCACGGAGCGGAGGGGCGCGCGCGGCGACGAGCAAACACTCGTGCTGGGGCAGCTCATACCCATCGTTTATGCGGTTGCGCCGGCGCTGTTCGGTCTGGATGTGGCGACTGGCCGCCGCGTCTGCGCCACTGCACGCTGCCAGGGTGGCTCCCCCGCCCTGCCGCCCCGCGTCGTATTCTCTGCCACACCCAGGCTTGTCGCCTCCGCCGCCCAGGTCCTCCGCGGTGTCCTGCGAGTCGCCTTCCAGTGCCCTGGGCAGCGCACCACTGCGTTGCCTAAGGAGGGGCCCTGCCTGGGGCGTCAAGCGCCAGTCCTGCACAGCGGCGGGCGCCCACACCCACACATGCAACTGGATTGCCGCTGAGAGCGCACCTGAGGGACCGCGCAGCCTCGGCAGCCTGTTCGTCCGGGTCGGGCATGACAGCCGGCTTCAAGGACTAGCCTCACGCTGCCGAAGAGAGTGCCAAACCTTTCTCTGCAGCGCTGTGTCCACAGCCTCAGACCCACACGAGACACTGGGTGTAGTGTACGAGCTTGGAGCGATAGCAACGCACGCCCTCTAAGTGTTCTATGTACGGATCCCCCACAGTTTTTTCCAGTCTTTGTGCAGAGCCCACCTCCTGGTTGGTGCTGTGCCTCAAAAACCCTAGCACGTGCACCACGGTGCAAGCGGTCTCGCTAGCGAGCGACCATTGTGAGAGGTGCCGCAACCAGGGCGACTGCAGGTTCCCAGAAGACTGCCCTGCAGGCGCAGCGCGGAGTGCTGCGTCACCTCACCCACAGTGGTGCTTGCTCACACGTTACCTATTGTGCGACGCGCCCTGCAGGACTTGGCCGAGCCTGCCTGCCTCCAAACGCAATGATGAAGGCTGCGACCAGCTGGGCGACTGGCACAGTGAACGAGATTAGAGCTATGAACGTGAGGCAACTGCTGCTGCAGGCAGTCAACCTTGGTGAGTCGGCGTCCACCACTGCCTACATTGCCGCCCCACCAACCTTGGCGCCCTGCCTGACTGCCGGCTATGCCGCAGGGCTAATCATAACATCCGCGCTCATCATATGGAAGAGCCTGATCCTGTGGACTGGCAGCGACTCGCCAGTGCGGGCTTCTTCACGCTGGTCGCGCTCATGACAGCATCTCTTTCCTGGTCGTGCCCTGACGGCTCCGCGCATAGCCGCTCCGTGCACGCCGCTGATGTGCCAGGACCCGGTGCAGGTCGTCGTGGTCCTCAGCGGCAGCATGGAGCCCGCGTATTACCGCGGCGACATTCTGTTCTTGAACATGGGCAGGCGCCCGGTGCGCGTGGGTGAGGTGGTCGTCTTCAACATAGAGGGGCGCGACATACCGATCGTCCACCGGGTGGTCAAGGTGCACGAGCGCCGGCCGGGCGCAGCACAGGACGAGATTGAAATCCTGACAAAGGCGCGCCCCTGCCGGCCAGTGCTCGCCGCCCGTGCTTGTGGCGCGTGCCCCCAGCCGCTTCGGCGCGGAGGCCTGCCGCGCGCCAGCGCTCTCTCGCTCTGCTGTGGCACCGGCTGATGCCTGCGCCGCGCTCCAGGGCGACGCCAACTATGGCAACGACTACGAGGGGCAGCTCTACGCTGACGGCCAGCGGTGGCTGAACAGGAATCACATCATGGGCCGCGTGGTAGGGTGCGTGCCGCATGCCGCACCGTGTTCGCCGCATGACGCCCCCAGCAACTGGGGAGCATGCTGACGCGCCTGCGGCCGCTGCACAGGTACTTGCCGAGCGTGGGACGCGTTACCATCATCATGAACGATCAGCCCATTGTCAAGTACCTACTCATCGGCGTCCTGGCCATATTTGTCTTGACCAGCAAAGAGTGATGCATGGCAGTCGGCCCAGCATGCGTGAAAATGCCTGTTTAGGCCGGGAAAACAATCTAGCTATCCTGCATCCTACGAGCCCGGCCGGAGCACAGTGCTGCACGCACTTTTGCCTCCTACGCAATGTACAGCCATGCAAAGTGCTCACATGCGTAAAAACCAAACGGGCTGACTTTCCACAAGCCCCTCGGCGCTGATGTACACGACATTGCGCCCTGCAACTACATGCCTCCGCCGGGCGGCGCTGCTCAGTCAGGCCCGTCGCTCTCGCCTTCCTCCTCTGGGTTGAACTGTATCATCTGCTCGCCCGCCAGGAAGCCATGCTGCGGACACATGCACGGTCTGTTGGGCCGCACGGCGCAGCCGCATGGAGGCCCGCCATCTGTGCTGGGGCGACAAACAGCGCCCGGGTGCGGAGCGCACCTGCTCTTCTTCGTGATGGCCAAACATGAGCAGGAACATGACCGACTGCCTGCTCCCGCATCACACGTCAGCTGACATCCCCTGCTTGCTCAAGGCGCAGCGTCCTGGCAGCCCTGTCCACCCTCGGTTGAGCATCATGTTGGCGCATGCACACGAGCATCTGCGAGCGGGCAGCACAAGCTGCCAGGCAGGGCGCGCACCGCCGGCTCAGGTATGCGTCCACGGCGCGCTGCAGGCCCTCGGACAGCGAGAGGCCTGGCAGCGAAGACAGGTAGCGCAGCAGGTTGATGCACAGCGTGATGCTCGGGTCCATGGCCAGCCTGGCCAGCTGACGCAGGTCCGGGTGCGGGCCGCGGCAGCCCACCACGACGGGCCGCGCGTTGCTGCCCGCCGGCGCTGGCGCGGCCTGTATTTGCAGGTGCCGCAGCCTCGGCGAGTGCGCAACGCCCACCACTGCCAACACATCCTGCCCCAGCAGCGCCAGATTAGTTTGCTATGCACGCATGCCAGACGGCCGGGCGGACACTGGCACCGCTGCTCCATGCGAGCATGCATCTGTGCCGCGCTGTGATGCGGGAGCTTGAACCAGGTGTGGCATCTCGCGCGCGCTGATCCTGTCCCAGCCCCGGGCACCGGGAGGCCCCGAGCCTCCCGTGTCCGCACCCGTGCGCCGACGGACGCACCACACAGGACGCCTCCGCCTTGACGGCACACAGTGCGAGGCCAGTATGAAGCCCATGGTGCAGGGGGCAGCCTGCACCTGCACATCATCCTCGCAGGCGACGTGCGTGACTGCCAGGCTCTCCAGGTTTGCATACACGCCGCTGCGCAGGCCCCTACAGGCGCTGCCGATGCGCTCCACAGTCAGGTGCAGCGTGTCGACCTGCAGCCCAGCCACGCGCGCACGAGTGTGCATCAGTCAGAGCGAGCATGCAGAGCACTCCTGCCAGATCCAGTATATGCAGAGAGTGCCTTCACACATGCCCTAGTATTTATGCAGCAACAGACTTGCACTCCGCTGATGTCGAGCCTGGAGCACCACTCTGCAGCGATGCTCGTGACCTGGTGCAAAAGGTGACAATCACTGTAGCACTTCAAAACGTTGCACAGATTGGGCCAACGATGGATGTGTGCGTCACCTGGCACAGGAGCAGGCAGAAGGAGCCCAGCGCGGCCTCGGTGCACGCGAGGTGGAAGCTGGCGCAGCACGCCAGCAGGCCGGCGCCAGCAAATGCCGCCTGCAGCCAGGCCAGGTCCGCCGCTGTGAGCGGCGCCCCGAGCGCCAGGCGCACCTGAAACCTGCAGGCGCAGCCACGGGGTCAGCGGTGCCGGGCGCGCCCCTGCCGCGAGCCCGTGTCTGCGCAGGCGCCGCAGCTGTCCAGCCCAGGCTGGGGCAGCGGGGCGACAGGCGCACCGCCGCGCGCCCTGGCCCGCGCCCAAGTCCAGCGCCTTCAGGACGCGCTTGAATGCGCGCTTCTCCAGGCGGCCGCACCCGTCCTGCACAAAGTCGAGCTTGCTCACCTCCGGGCGCGCGGCCAGCGGCCGCAGCGCGCGCACGTGCCGCGCGGGCAGCGGTATGGGCAGCCGCAGGCCGCAGAAGGTGACGGCGCCGGCAAACTGCGCGCACGCCAGCCGCAGCGCCAAGCGGTCCTGCGCGGCGCGGCTTCAGGGCACGCGTGCGGCAGCAGGCGCAGGACAACAAACCCCAGCGCTCTGGGCGTGCGCCGCACCGCAAGCGGCAACAGGCTGGAGAGCTGCAGGAGCAGGTCGGCCGGCAGCAGGGCCCACGTCCCGCGCGGTGGGGCTCTGCAGGTCGCCCTTGCGCGCCCATGGGTAGACGCCAGGTAGCCGCAGTCCCGGGCGGCGCCGCCTGGGACCTCTGCGTGCTCGACGGCTGGCCGCTTGGCAGGCCTGGGCAGCTCGGCGGCCTCTGGCTCGCGCACGCGCTTGCGCAGCAGGGTAGAAGCAGCGCGCAGCAAGGAGCCCAGCATGTTGAGCCCTCCTGCACCAGGCAGGCCGCCTTGCTGCTCAGGAGTGCAATGCGTGCCTTGTTGTGCCAGGAACGCAGGCAATGCCCACTTCACATGGCGGGCATGCGACTCATGCGGGGTCAGAAACCGGCAGCAAGCAATGCGTGGAGCAACCACACTGGCCGGGCCGGCGACCGCCTTGCACCTGAGGGTGTGGCCAGGGGCAGCGAGGCTGGCGGACACGTTCAGTTGGGAGGTTATCGGTGAGTGTGCGGAGCGCGAGACAGCAGTCAGCCGCACAAGTGGCCAGGCAGCACAAAGTTTCCCAGCGCACCCAAGCAGGGGCAAAGTCTTGCAAGCGAACGACTCGCTTGTTTAGGCCTACCCCATGACTGGGCGGAGGCCCGAGCCTCAGCGGTCTAGTAAGCAAGTGGATGCAGGAACACCCAGACATGTGCGTTGACGGTCTACTGTTGTTAACTCATACTTCACCAGGGACTGCAGGCTAGGGACGCAGTCGCTCGTCTTGCTGACAGTGCACCCGCTGAGCGCAAGATTACCCGACTGCAGACCGAGTGCCCGCGTACATGTCATGGAGCCTGCTGCGCTTATCCCCCTTGGCGCCGGCAGCGCGAGCTCCTAGGCAGCACCTCTGCACGCCGGATAGGAGAGCGTGCGCCTCACGCAGCCTCCGCACGGCCACCACAGCCGGTCGGCGAGCGCCGACGTGTGCTGCTGCGTGCAGGGGCCCGCCGCCAGTGCGGCCACTGCGCAGGCCCGCTGTCATGGGCGCCACGCGCGCTACGGTGTTCCCCGAGACCCTGGCGCCTGCGCCCGGCGCCGAGCGCGGCTCAGAGGCGGCCGACGCGCGGCGCCTCTTGCCCGTGACCGTCGCCGACGGGCGCGTGGTGACCGGGGACCGGGCCATTCTCGCGGGGCTGGGTGCGCACGTCGCGCAGAGCACGCAGGGGCGGAGCGACGTGGGGGTCATCCTGCGCGTGCGCACCGCCGGCGGCACGCCCGCCAGCTCGGAGGATGCGGCGGTGGGCAGCCTGTGCTGCAAGCGGTGCGGGGCCCGGCGCCCGTGGCACGTGACCGCAGCCTCAACAGCGGCGCCTTGGTGACGGCGCTCGTACGCCTCTGGGCGCAGGTTCCTGGCAAGCGCCAGGATAAAGATTTACTGGTGCGCGGTCCTCGTCGCAACCGGTGCTGAGTCAATTTGGGGCCGCGTGCTCCGGCAGCTGGTGCGAGCACGCAGACGTCGCACACGCTCACTGAGCAGCCCGCAGGATGACCCCGGAGTGGGGCTGCTGCGCACGGGACCTGCCGCCCGAGACGCAGTTCCTGCTGGTGCAGCTGGCCGACAGCGGCCCGTACGCTGTGCTGTTGCCCCTGGTCGACTCGGGCAAGTTCCGCGTGACGCTGCGGCCACCCACGTGCGCGGCCTCGCGCGTAGTGCTGCCTGTTGCTGTCACTGCTCGGCCACCAGGGCAGCTGCTGCGCCGTGTGCGGCCGTTGCACGCCTTGGAGGATGCGAGCTGCGCAACCGCTCTGCATGACAGGCGCAACGAGGGCCGCGACCTGCTGAGGCTGCGTGTGGAGAGCGGGAACAAGGACGTGGCGGCCTCAGAGTGGGACAGCGTGCTGCTGATCGCCGCCGGATGCGACCCCTACGCGCTGGTGGACGCCGCTGTGGTCGAGGCTGCGCGCCTGTCAGGCGGGTGCCGTCTGTCGAGTGCTGTCGAGATTGCAGCGATCCTGGAGCAGCGCTGAGGGCGCCTACCAGGGTGTGCGCAGGCAATGCAAAGGCGCGCGTAGCCAAGCAGCTGCCAGACTTTGTCGACGTCTTTGGCTGGTGCACCTGGGACGCATTCTACTCCCGCGTCTCTGCAGAAGGTGAGCTGAGGCAGCCGCTGGCATGACGCAGCGCGCTGTGTTGTGACTACCTCAGCTGCATCCTCCCTCGGCGGCACAGGCTGAACTCTCTGTTGCAGAGCGTCCCCTTGAGCCTAAGTCATGACAAAGGGCTCGTGCGGCGCCACAGGCGTGAACCAGGGCTTGGCAGCGCTGAATGCGGGCGGGACGCCACCGCGCTTCCTCATCATTGACGATGGCTGGCAGTGCACCGACGTGGACCCAGGCCTGCGCCCAGCACTGACTCCGGCCGACATACCGCGCTTGGAGGCAGAATTGCAGGTGCATCCCTGTTGCGCGGCCGGCAGCCCGCATACTTGCAGGGGCAGGCGGCGGGTTGCCAGGCAAACACATTGGCAGGGCGTTTCACCCGTGTTCTGAAAGGCAGTGCGCCTCATGACTCAACTTGACAGCATGTCAGGTGTGCTCAGGCGCGTTCAGATCTGTCCTGTCACACTTGTGTAATGCGGTAGCATTACATGCAAATTAGCCCATGGGTGCTTGTCCCTCCGGCCTCCTCTGTGAAATATGACAAGCATTTCAAGTTTTGCTGCTGCCAGGTCAACCTATGTGATCTGGCAATGTAGCTTGGTGTGTGGCGTATGTGTCTGGCATGCTCACACGGCAAGAGCTAGGGGCGCTCACGGTTTGGCTTGGCACAGGCGTGACCAGACCACAGGTTGCTTGACATCTGGCTTGGCACAGGTGCTGCTCAGGGGCGCCAAGTCGACGCCGATGGCATCGTCCGGGGGCGGCGCCTTGTCGTACCTGGCCAATGAGGCATCATACGATGAGGATGAGGTGGAGGCTGCGCGCGAGCGCATCGCAGCGCTGGCCAGCCGCGTCCAGGGCAGCCCGCCCGGGCTGCTTGCCCGGCGGTGGGCTGCTTTTAAGGGTTATGCAATCGGCCTCTACGAGCTTGTTCTGGCGCTGATATACAAGGTGCGCCGCTGAGCGTCAGAGCAGCAAGGCGCGGCGTGCCATGTCTGGATATCTCAAGATGAAGGCTGAGCGCGCAGCTGCTTATTGAGCACGCGCCGCCCGACTCGTGGCGCATCCGCTTGTTCTGCAAGCTGGCCAATGGTGCGCCATGCCCAAGCTGTGCTGCGTTGTCAAGTACATCACAGCAAGCCATGCACCACAGACGGATGTGCTGTCCTGCAGGGCCGTGGCGCATGGACCTGCTGCGCTACTATGCGGAGACTGCGGACCAGGTTCAGCGGCTCCTGCGCGTCACTGCCAACGGTGACAGCTGTTCTTGGCTCGCTCGACAGGAGCATGTCTTTTCGTGCCTGTTTTGTCACGTCTCTGGTCTCAGGCTTGGACATTGTCTCATATCTGCGTGTGGGCTGGATCATGCAGAACTGCGCATGCTGCTTGTGCAATACCTAGTTGCGCTGAGCTGCAGGCACGAAAGAAGCTGCGAGTGCTGTGCCTCGCAGGCAAGTTCTCTTCGCCGCATGCCGGTCCTGAGGAGCCCGTGACCCGGCCTGAGGCGCTCGGGAGTGTGATTGCCCACATCCGGGTGCGTGACCTGGACGCTGTCGGTTTTACATGCATTTCGTGTGATTCCATCTTGGTCGCTTGGCGCGAGGCGCGGGTTGTGCGCAGGAGCAATACGCCGTGCAGTTTGTCTTCTGCTGGCACTCGCTGTACGGGTACTGGGCGGGCGTGTCGCCTGACACGCCAGAGCTGGCGCCGCTCGCCCCCAGGATCATCATGCCACAGCCGAGCCCCGGTAGGCACGACGGCTGCCCTGGCCCAACTCTGGCGGTGCTTGGTCGGTTGCTGTGCTCGGCCAGTGCACGTGCAAGGCCATCTGAGTTCTGTGTGCGGCAGGTGTGACGGAGATCGACCCCACCTATGCCTGGAGCATGCAGGCGCGCCGAGACAGATTAGCAGCTGTGTGTTTGCCCCTTCTGCCCATGCTTGCCGAGGGGGGTGTGCAGCACACGGTGCTACATTCTGCTCACTCAGTCATCGCATGTGTGCAGGTGCTCTCAGGCGTGGGCGTCGTCGACGGGGTCGACAAGCTGTTTGACGAAATGCATTCGTACTTGGCGGGTGCGCCGTCTCTCGCAGGCTGCTGCACTGCGGGCGCCTAGCAGCGGCCGCCCCCTGCTTTTGCTGCACTGCGGGCGCCTAGCAGCGGCCGCCCCCTGCTTCTGCTGCCTGCATGCCTTGACCATGCGGGCTGCAGGTGCCGGCATCAACGGCGTGAAGGTGGACTGCCAGTCCACCCTGGACATGATGGGCGCTGCGCCGTCCATGGGCGGCGGCTCGGCGCTCTCTG
>JAABUV010002979.1_pt1 | contig 22123 bp, 25 predicted proteins | sample 5559971 | NCBI WGS metagenome assembly JAABUV01 (sample SAMN10711881, study PRJNA513362) | rock metagenome | isolation source: Antarctica rocks | place: Antarctica: Victoria Land, Knobhead nord | collected 2015-12-19
GCGTGCCGCCTGCGAGAGCGCGGTGATGGCCGGCCGCTGGCAAAGCGGGCCGCTGCTGCGCAGTGCCGGCACGGCCCCGCAGCCTGCGCCTGCACGGGAGGCCTCTGCATTGCGCCTGAGCGTTGCCATTCCCCGTAGCTCCAAGCAGGGGCAGTGGGGCAGTGACACGTACTTAAGTGAATAGATCAACAGGACACATTACTGCAACAGTCTGGGGGTTGGCTTCACCATGCACGGACGCAGTGTGCATGCACTGGCAACCCAGCAGGAGACTGCGATGCAGAGCCATGGCTTGGAGTGCGGCCCGCAGCAGGCCGGGCCTGAGAGCGCTCCGCGCCGCCACATGCGCTGGGCTGGTATGAGCATGGGGGGGCGCCTCAGGCGGTGCTCAGACCTCGATTGCAACCACCAGCTAGGTCCAGCGGGTGCAGGCGGGCGGGCCTGTGGCGCGGCCCGCCGATGACTCCCTGTCGCATGGGCCGGCTCCTGAGCCGGTTCCCTGACGCGGCCAGGGCCGGCGGGTGCAGGTGGGCGGGCCTGATCCGGGGCGCGGTGTCGGTCGCGCTGGTGTACTACTTCTTCGACCCCAAGGGCCAGAGCGAGGACTCGCACCGCGCGACGCTGATCGCGGCCACGCTCGTGTGCGTCATGGTGTCCATCATCGTGTTCGGCGCGCTCACCAAGACACTGCTGGACATCACGCTCGGGCCCCAGGGTGCGCCCTGGAACCCAATCCACATTTTTTGGGCTTTGAGACCAACGACGGCCCGGCGCGCTCACCAAGACGCTGCTGGACATCACGCTCGGGCCCCAGGGTGCGCCCTGGACCCAATTGACTTGGTACTCCGGGCTTTGAGACCAATGACGGTCTTCGCGAGATGCGTTCTGTTGGGCTGCAAGAGTAACGGTGGTCACCGGAAGACGTATTTTGCTGGGCTGCACGAGCAATGACGGTCACTGGGATAGGAACAGGCGCTGAGGTGGCAGCGAGCAGCCTGGCCGCCCTGCGTGCTGCTGGAGTTCTGCACAGGCGCCATCAGGTCTGAAGCGTGCTTGATAGGTCTGCCAGGGTGCGGGCTCCACCAGGCGCTTGGGCTGCTGGCGCTCGTGCTTCCCTAACCCTATCATGAAGTGTGCTGCAGGCTCATTGCAAGCAACAAAACCGATATAGAGACCAGCCACAGCGCCAGTGCTGTTCACCCAGGCGGAGCAATTTCAAGAATGTAACCGTGAGGATGCAAGTCCGAGGCAACTCACTGCCGTGTCGCACTTATGCGCGGCAGTGGACGACCTGGGCACAGGCGGCGGGGCCTCGGCCCTACAGGAGCTCATCTCGCACCATGATGGCGGGCGCGGCGCCGGGCGGCAGGTGTCGCGGCGCGCGCCCGACAAGTGCGCCCCCTCCCCTCCGCAAGCCACCCGCCGCTTCAGCATGCCTCTCATGCAGAATCTGGCCCTGCGTGCATGAGATCGCCACACTTCATGCGTGTGGTGCATGTCCCTGAGAGTGCTGCACACGAGCAGATTTAAAGCGTGACAAGGTGATGCTTGGTCTCTGCTCTTGATCAGGACTCCTGTGTCGCGTCTTGCAGGAACGCAGCCTGTCGCAATTACCATGACCTGCTCTGAAAATTACTAGCTCGCAATGTACAGCGCAGCGGCCTGCAGCATTGCCGCGCTGCCATCGCCCTGCCTCTTCTGCGGGATGCTGGGGCGGCTGCCGGTCTACCCTAACCCTAGCCACGCGGCAGGGCGGGGCCAATGTACGACGCGCTCGCGTACGCGCCGGCGGGCGGCGGCGGCGGCGAGGGCCCCGGCCTGCGGCGCAAGCCCTGGGCGGTCAGCACGGACTCGCTGCAGTCCAGCGCCGCGGGCGGCGAGCTGGACGACGGGTTGGACCCGACCCGCGAGGCGCAGCGGTGCGCTGGCCTATCCTAGTCCTACCCTATGCGCCATGTACAGTCATGCGACTGCGCCTGCTGCCTGGTGTCAGCTGCTAGCTTTGCTAGCAGGAAGCTGGTCGCAAGCTTTCAGCGATGTTTTGGCAGAGCTCGTCAGCGAGGTGGGCAATACGGCCTGTTGCTGTGCTGCACCTGGGGTAATCCTGGATGCCTCGGGATGCGCACCGCTGAGCAGACCTGCAGCAGCTGGCCTGGCCTGCTGCTGCGCCGCGACCAAGCGCGTCTGCTGCCACATGGGCCAGCATCGGGCGTGCGTGCGTGCGCGGCAGGCAGCAGGGAGGGCCGCAGCAGGCGCAGATGCAGCAGCTCTTCTTCGTGCCGCCGCCGCCGCCGCCGCCGGCAGGGCCGGCACCGGAGCCGCCCTGGTTTGAAGAGGCCGCGCCGCGCGCCAACGGCGGGGCCCACGCTTTGAACCTGGATCCCCACGGCGCGCCCGCCGGCGTGGAGATGGCGAGCGGGTTTGGCGGCGCGGAGGCGACCGCAGGCCCCCATGACGCCCAGCACACTGACATCGTATTCGGCAACATGTTAGACCCGGGCAGGGGAGAGGCGCTGCCCGGCGGGGCCCACCATGCGTGGGACCGCGGCGGCGCCGGCGGCACGGGCCGGGCGCGCCTGCCGCCGCGTGCCCCAGGGCACCCCGCGGCTGCGTTGCATGCGCCGCTGCCGCATGCAGGCGTAGTCCCTGGCGCCCACCAGCGCTCCGCGCCGGATCTGCCAACCTCACGCCTCAGCGTGGAGACGCGGCCAGCGGTTGGCGGCGGCGGCAGCGGCGGCGGCGGCGCGGCCATGGGCGGCGAGGCGGACGCCGGTGCCCGTGCAGACGAGAGTCAAGCAGGCCCGAGTGCCCCAGACGGGCCCGCGGGGGCGCCGCCGGCGCGGCAGGCGAGTGCGCCGGCGAGTGCCAACGGCACGCATGCGGCGCGCGGCCACGTTCCCGTGCCGCGGCGCTCGCCCTTCGCGGACGGCGATGCGGTGCGGCCCCACGCACAGAGGCGGTGGCATGTTGCGTCAGAGCGGTGTACTCGTTGCGTTGTGCTCTTTAGCTGCGCTCTGTGCGTCTCCCTGCTTCCCAGCCGTCTTTTGCTGTGCACCAGCTGGCATGTGCCTCATGCTAAGCGCCGGGGCCGGCGCGCCGGATCAAGGCGCGTCCGCGTAAAGAGGGCGCCTGTTGCCTGCCTGGCCTGCAGGAGGGCGGCGTGGCGCAGCGCTGCCCCCTGTCCCCAGCGCTGAGCAAAGTCTGGGGCTTCCAGTTGTTGCCGCCAGGGGTGCCGACGAGGCGGTCAGTCGGGTGCGCGCGGCAGGAGCGTCAGGACCGCCGCGCCGGGCCGGGCACGTCCGCGCCGGAGGCCGCGTTCGACTGGACCGGCCTGGAGGAGGGCGGCGGCGAACCGGGGTCGGCCACGGGGCTGCGCGGCAACCAGTGGCAATGGTGGGAGGCTTTCGACGAGCGCTTCATGCAGGTGCGAGCAGGGCGCAAGTGGCCGCGGCCGGCCCATGGCAAGCAAGCAGTGCCATGCTTTCTGGCATGCCGCACAGAAGGCAGCGTGCGTGTGCTTGCCACCTGTCGTGCATACGTTCAGGTATGGCAATGCGGGGCATCTTGTGTAGTGAGACATGCACCATGCTAATAGATTCACAGTGATGGTCTTCTGGCCCAGCCGCGATGCAACTACATGTAAGCTGAGTGTACAGCTCTGCATCTTGCCATGGTCTGGCTTGAGGGTCCGCCGCAGTAGTGAGACACATGGTCGCTGTGCTGCTGCGCAGCCAGTATTTGGTGGCCCAAATCGCACTGGCGGCGTCGGCGGTGGCGGCGGCGCCGGCGCACAGCTGACGCGGCGCAGCCACTCAGGGCAGCGCGAGAACGAGCGCGTCGGCGGCGATAGCATCTGATGCGCACTTGCTGCATCCTGATGTTGTTGCAGCTGCCTCCGCACTGCGTGCCGAAGCAGCGGCTGGCTTTGCTGCGGCGTCATGTCCTTGCTGTGGTCCAGTTGGTGTGCGTGTGTATGTCTGGGTGTGTGTGTTGAGTTGCGTTTAATTTTGGGCATTTCTATGCAGAACATATGCACGTGCCAGCGCTGTGTCAGGCCGTTTGCCGCTGCGCTGGCGGCGCATGTAGCTAGAGTGCTACAGTGTACAAAAGGTGTGGCTGCAGAGCGGAGGGTGAGCAGCCACCGCGTGTACGGCTGAGCAGGCCCGCCTCATACAGTGCCGTATGAATGTGGGTTGTAGCTTGGCTGTACCTGACCTGATGGTCGTGAACGCACATTCCTGAGGTCTGTGGTAGCGAGTGTGGATTGTTGGCTACCGCTCCCGGGTAGAGCCAGAAGCCAACTATGTTTGAGCGCAATTGCATGAAAAAATATGCACAGGTGCTCCAGAGTAAGCAGCGCTTCATGACATGTGCTAACTACCTCAACTTATGATGCCAGGCTCAGACATGCAGATAGCAGACCGCCCCTGCTGAAAGGCATGCACACACAGCAAAACCACTTTCAGTCCTCTTCTGCCAGAGCGGCCGCAGCAGCTGCTGCACGCTCTGCCAACACAGCCTGTGCAGCCGCCCGCATGGCCTTGCGGCTGACGTGCTCTTCATGCACCAGCACCCGCAGCACCTCCGCATCAGTCACCGTTGGGACACTTGCGGCTTGTCCTCCTCATCCTGCGCATGCCATGCAGATGATGTTGTAAGGAGTTCTCCAGGGTATGTCATTGCCACGCATGCGGCATGTGCAAGGTGTGCGCTGACAGACTGCATGACCATGGCTCCGAATGCGATGCGCGCAGTGTGGACATTGATGTACGGCCAAAACCAAAGCCTGTGGAGCCTTGATGAGCACAAGCAGCCATCAAAAACTTGCATGGACCGCGTATGTTATCCTTGAGGGAGGGCAGCTGACCTGCAACCTGGAGTCAGGCTCCTCTGCTCCCTTGTTCTTGTCGTCTGCGACCTGTGTTGCGGCCGGCAGGGAGGCAGCTGCCTTTACCTGCTGCAGCTCCTCGCGCACCTGCACTACCATCGGATTAAGTGCGAAGCATCACTGCCTGTGATGGTTTGGCCATGCCACTGAGCAGCTCCTGCTCGGTCCTCACCCGCACTGTTCTGCATGTTGGTGTCCGTGCATGCACAGGCATTCCTGGCATAAGGAAAGCACAGTAGCCTCGGATACAGCTTACTGCAGTGCTGAATGCATTTGTGCAGAGAAGCACCTCTCACCATGGCTGCATGGACTTGCAGCAGTATTGCTTTTACCAACATGGGCGCTGCACCTTGGTGACGATGTCCTCCAGCGCAGGGGTGGCGGCCAGCGCAGCAGCCAGGACGGCCGGTGCATCAACCAGCCACGCTTCGAGCTCGGCCTCATCTGCAGCGCGCTGCGCCTCCACCTCCTGCGGCTCGAGGTCGTCAGAGGCCCGTTCATAGGGACCGCGGCAGTACATCTGGCCCGCGCTGCAGCTGCCTTGCACCACTGCAAGAGGGTTCTGTTAGGCAGCTAGGCAATATTACCACTTTATGATGAGGCAGCCATTTAAGGCTCTGCAGTACATGCCAGCTTTGCTCACACCTTTCCGATGCCACAGCAATGATTGGGATGGTGTATAGGCAACTACAGATTGTAGAAAGCGCAAAAAGCATGCCTGCGCAGCCTGTGCAGCGGCTGCAGCGAGCTCGATGCGCAGCTGTACTTCCGCGGCGGTCTTTTCACGCTGCGCTCTGTCCAACGCGCCTGCCACCACAGCCTCCACCGTAGCGCGGGCCACTGCCAGCGTCTCTGCTGCCTCCACCGCCTGATGCACATGCGCCATGGATCATAATCTGCGTTGCCGGCTCAAATGTGAGAAATACATACAGCCTGTTCCACCAAAGCACAAAGTCAGGAGCATGTCAAGGAAGGAGGCTACATAGGGCGCAAAGCTTTGCATGCAGCAGCAGGTGGATGTGCACACCTAAAGGCAATGCTGCACATGCTCTGTGCAGGGATGAGTGCGCTACCTGCGCCTGCAGCCATGGCAGGAAGACCTCTTCAACAGCCTGCTTCACGGGGTCCTTGAAGTAGCCGCGCGCGTGCAGGTCCGCAAATGCGCTGTCCAGCGCGCCTGTACATAAGGTGTTGGCATGGGCGCTGCAGACAGCAGCTGTTAACATGCTCCTAGCGTGTCAGCGCGGTAGACATGTGTGCATTACACTCTCTGACCTGACGCACCCGTATGCAAGAGAACTTTCAGGAACTGCGATGAATTACTAGCAAACACGGAGCAGTGCACACCCGTGTGCAGGTACGATAGTTGGGTCGCCACATGGCGCACCCCTCAGAAAAGCGCTCGAGCACGCAGACGCCTCAGCGCGCCGCTGCGCGGCCTCAGCCGCCGCAACGGCCGCCGCCGCCTCCGCCGCGCGTGCCGCGCGCTCGACCGCGCGCCTGCGCTCGGCCGCCTCCAGGCGCTGCACCGCAGCTGCCTCTGCACTCCGGACCTGTCGTCCCAGCAACGCCTTGCTTACGTTGGTCAGCATTTGCAAAGGACATCACCGCGAGCGGAGTGCGCAGTGTGCGCTTTGGTGTTGTGATACACGTAGCCGGGCATGCAGAAGTCTGCTTTTCCTGGCTGAAGGTGCGACCACCGTTTGCTCACAAGTAGCTTGAGCTATACGTACCACGTCTATGAGCCAGTGCGCAATGCTTGCAGGAGTGCTTGTATTCCATGCTGCAGTATGCCGATGCAGATTTGCATGCGTGCTTGCATCGCCAACTCACCACAGAACATACTGGTCCCTAGCCCGAGCTCAGTTCAAGTCAACACGGCGCAGCATTGGATCTGGACTTGTCATGCAGCGCGGGTGCTGGCGCGCCTGCTGGTAGGCGGCCTGGCGCGCGCGCAGGGCAGCGAGCTCGCGCTCCTCCAGCGCCTCGGCCAGCGCGCGCTCCAGCGCCTGCCCGGCCAGCACCTCCAGCAGTGGCTCCACCTGTGACCCCGAGCAGCCCATTGTGATCATGGCCTTGATGACAGCTAAGACGTTCTTTCTCTATCACGGCTACACTGTAATGGAGTCAGCAACGCCTACCGATCATCACAAACAGTGTCTTGGTCATTGCTGATATCCCCTCGCATGAACGAGATTCAAATATGCAGTCTCAATGCTCGCTGAACTCCCTGACCCCATCCTGCATATGAACAACGTCGCAAGGCATACAGCTATCAACATGCATGGCTGAGAATGACAGCGTGTGCCCGCTCAGCAGCGACACAGAGTGCATCAGTCTCCGGGATGTGCCGAGCCTCAAAGTCGAAGTCAAAGAGCTCATCATTAACGATCTGCGTCGCCGCGTCCACGCCGCGCTTGGGCGGCACGAAGCGCGGCGTCGGCGGCCGCGGCAGGAAGGCGTCTGTCTGCGTGCCTGCACGCCGTGATCCTGCTGAGCCAGCTCCGGCAGACTCACGCCAGAATGTTCACCAAGCGCGGCTTGACAAGTCACATCAGGGTCATGCACAAGTGTGCGGCTGGTACCTGCTACCTCCTCCGCAACCACGTCGGTCAGCTCTTCCAGGAAGGCATCCGTCTGTAAGTCCGCATGCTGCCGGCCTGGGAGCGGCTCCGCCGTGCGCGGGGGTGGTTCGCGCGGCGTGCGGCGCGCCGGCCTGCAGCGCACACTCAGGCTGAGCCTGTGTGCACCAGCTGCCATGCCTTGCGTGTGCAGAGGTCCTCGCGTATGCAACACTCTCTGTTGGCATGCATGGTCTGGCATACATGCCCACAACTGCTGACGTACGCGGGTGCTTGGAAATGGAGGTCGTTGCACGAATCGTTCATGGGGCTGGTAGATGACGACCTTTCGGATTGCGGGCGGCGGGCGGAATGCGCTGCTTGTCTCCTGCATGATCTGGCAGGGCGAGGCGGGCCGCGCTGCGTCGCGCACCGACGCAGCGCCGGCGGCGCGCTGGCGACGCGCGGCGGCGGCGCGCACGTCGGCCCGCGCACGACACGGCGGTCGAACATGATGTTGGCAGGAGGCTGCTGGCCGCTGTGGTTTTCCTGCAGCGCCGGGAGGGGTGCAGGAGTCTGTTTGTGGGGTCCGGTTGGCTGTTGCTGCCTCCTTGGGGACCGCGGGTGAAAGGGGGTGTGTGCAGGGGTACACCAGGGGGAGCTTTGAGAGGCGCAGGTGGGCAAGGACAGAGCCAGGTTCTGATAGTGTATTATTTTGCAAAGAGAGGCAGCCGCTACGCGCCCTCAGCGCACGCCAGCAGCGACGTGAGGACGCTGTTGCTGCGTGGTAGAAGGCAGGAACTGTGTGCCAGGTGCCTGCAGACGCGGCTGCTGTTGTGCACACCTTGGCATCACGTCGTGCCGGCGCAACGAGCTGCGTGGAGCCATCTGGGGTCTGCGGCGCCCGCAGGCCAGGCATCGCGGCGTGCCCGAAAGTAACCCCCTCCGGCCTCCCCTTCGACACTGCCCCCAGCCCTGGGTGGCACGGCAAGATGAGGCGCAAGAGCTGCGCAAGCGTTTGACAGGACGCTGTGGGTACAGCCCGGTCTGCTACACGCGAAGCAAGCACTGGCGCTGCTGCGCTCTCTCCTTCAGCACTGGCCCGTGGAACACACTGACTGTAACTGTCAGACCCTAGGATGGCCCAGAAAGTCTGATTCATTAGTAGTCTCTCTCACCTATCTACCCACACACTCATGAGCCACGCACGGCAGTGCCAGAAAGAAAGAAAGCCGGCGGCGCGCAGCATCAGTCCATGAGCGTCAGCTTCATCATCTCTCGTACCTGCCCCCAGCACCCCAGCACAATTAGGTTATCATGCTAAACTGCGCGCGCGCTTTTATGCAAAAACGAAGCGCTGCCGAGTTCGGAGAGCCATGCTCCTGCAACCAGGGCGCGCCTTTTCGAGCGCGCTCAGGCCGCCCTCCGCAGCAATGTGCTCGGCCACCTTCTTCCCCCCTCGGTACACCTGCCAGCGAGCAGACGCGTAAACGATAAACCGCAAACCAACAAATGCCAGGTACAGCGCCACGGCGCGCGCACCGCTATCGTGGGCATCTTCCTGATCCCATTGCCATAGACGAGGCTCCCGGGGACCTTGTTGACGTCCACGAACACCAGCGGCACGCTGCAGGGGGGGCGCGCGCAGCCCGGGGTCAGCACCCCAGCATCACAGCCTCCAGGGCTGGTGAGCGCCCAGCGGGGAAAACCAGGTCTCAGGACAGGCGCCCCAGCGTGTCATATCCAGGTCGGCGCAACGACCGTGCTGACTGGCAGGCCGCACTCTGCAAACTCCTCGTTAAACATCTTCTCCAGCTTGGGCTTCAGGTAGATGCACTTCCGGCACCACGCGGCCATCCAGTCCACGACGACCACTGCGCGCGCTCAGCGTCAGGACGCAGATGTAAGGCACACCACAGCAGCGCGCTGCAACTATCGCCAATACAGTCAGCAGCGGGCAACGGCACGCACCGTCCTTGAGAGCAAAGAAGTTGTTCAGGTCCTCCTCGCTCGCAATCTGCGCTGGCAGCAGGCCCTTGAGCGCGCACCAGATATGTTCGACAGAGCACACAGGCCAGGACGTAGCAGAACTCACCAGGGTGGTCGCAAAGTGCTCAGTCGCCGTCGCGGCCAGGCTCCAGCCTGCGTGGCTATGCCTGCGCCGCGCGGGCTGCGCGCCCCACGCCGGTGCGGGGCACGCGCGTTGCCTGGCTGCCAATGCGGCAGTGGCGCAGCAGCAGGACCGCGGCAGCGCGCTGCTGCCGCCTGTCAGGTCTGCCTGGTGCCGCCAGCGGCTGCACCGGCCAGACGCGAGCGGGCCCAGTGCTGTCATGGCTGCACGGCCTGACAGGGCAGGCAGCCTTCCCACCAGTGACAACTGACAATTGTGGGTTGTGTGTTTCTACTTTGCGCTTCCACACAGCCTTCTGGCTGAAATGTGCACTCAAGGTCAGGGCTACCCGCGCTGGGCGGGGACACACATCCACCCCGGCCTACTGCCCTCTGGCAGTGCATGAGAGGAGCTGACAGATCCTCTAGAGGGAGCCTTGCGCTGTGCGCGGGATGGCCGCCGCCGCCGATGTCTAGCTTTGTGCGCGCTGGAGCGGCGGGCGGAGCAGGTGAGAAGGCATGCTTACTTTTGCTGCTGACGCGCAGGCTCCTGTGCCTGTCCTCACTGCAGTGCCATATCAGGGGTGCAGTGCTAGCGCTAAGACAGCAAGACGTGCACTGGTGACAAACGCAAGAACCATCAGCGGGCTGGGCTTTCGGCCCGGGACGGGCGCCCGCACCAGCGTGCACACGCAAGAGTAACAGCGCACAAGCACTCACACTCAGACTCTTACCCCGCCGCCAGCCACAACGGCCTGGAGTGCACGCTCAGCGGCGGCGGTCAGTCACACGGTGCACAGGCAGACACTGCGTCGCCGCAGATGCACAGCAGAGGCCGCTGACGCGCGGCCCGCCGCGCCCCGCCAGGCGCGGGCACGCGCGCCGGGCTGCACGGCCAGACGCTGGTCTCGAGCGGCCACGCCGACCTGGACCGCGTGCTGGGCGGCGGGCTGCCGCTCGGCGCGCTGCTGCTGGTCCTGGAGGACGCCGCCTCGCCGCACGCCGGCACGCTGCTGCGCTGCTTTGCCGCCGAGGGCGTCGCGTGTGGGCAGCGCGTGCTCTGGGCGGCCGGCGGCCCGCCCGGCGCCGCGCGGCTCGCGGAGGCGCTGCCCGCGTTCGCGCGCGCGCGCGGCGCACCAAAGGCGCGCCCCTCGCTGGGCCCTGAAAGCGGCGTCGCAGGAGGCACGTGACAGTCTGCAGGGCGGGGCTTGGGGGCCCAGCATGCTCTGCGGGCGGCAGGCAGCCAGCCGCGCGGAGCGTGGTGGTTGTTGTCTTGTGTGGTTATGTGTGAGCGCGGCGCGGCTGAGGTGTGTGCGTGGGCGCACGGGAGCGGCTCCAGAAAGCCAGCCAGCTCCGGGCGCGGAGCCGAACGAGCGCGCCGGTATGTGTGCGCACAGCAACAGGCGACATGGCATGCATGGCGCCAAGGCTGGCATTGCAACACATGCACCATAGCATCTCAACATGTCGTGCCCGATGCGACATGCGCTCTGGAGAGGCCAGGAAGAGCGTCAACGCCAACAGCTGTGGGGCAGCCGTGCAGGAGACTGCGGCGCCGCCGCACCCCGCCGCCGAGGAGGGCCAGCTGCGCATTGCGTGGCAGTACCGGCGCTACATACGCCGGCAGCAGGCCGAGCGGGAGGCGGGCGCCGGCTCTGAGGCCGACTTTGGGCGCCCGCCCGACGGCGCGCCCGCGCCGGCGCGCGCGGGCGCCGCGCTGGCGCCCGCGGCGGGCGGCCGCGCGGGCGGCGGCGCGGCGGCGGGCGGCGCCGGGGGCAGGGAGCGGGCTGGGGACGCGGGAGCGGCGCGGCGCTGGTGCCATGAGTACGACCTCACGCGGCCGCTCGGCGAGGCGGCGCTGCGCGGGGTGGGCGCGGTGCGGCGACGGGGCGTGGCTGGGCTGAGGGTTTGATGTAGGGCATATGACAGGCGATTCCGCGCATCACTTCACGGTGTAGCGGGGCAACATGGTGGCATATGTCTCTGCTGCGAAGCTCCTAGGCGTGACAGGACACATGACAAAGAGCTTGCAAGGCTGGGCAGTGCCGCTGACTCACCTGCCTCATCAAGCACTACAGCCCGCGGTGCGTCATTGAGCACTACACCCCGCGGTACGATACGGGGATATTGTATGCGCTGAACGTTGTTCGCCACGCAGTGGTACCTGTGGCGAAGGTGAGCGCCTTGGGGCTGCTTCTGCTGAGCGCTGAGGCCGCGGCGCAGGAGAGCGCGTGCTTTATGGGCGCGGCAGCGGCGCAGCACCTGGCGGCCGCAGTGCAGAATTTTTTGGTTGGAAAGCCCGCCGCCGCCGCGGCCGCCGCCGCCGCACAGGGGAGCTCGCTGAGCGCGCCTAACGATGCGCGCGGAGCCGCTGGGGCAGCCGGAGGTGCGGGTGGCTTGGAAGCGCGCGGGGCGGGCCTGGGCGCAGACGCGCCGCCCGCCGCCGCGCCCAACGGGCCGGGCACAGGCGCAGGACTGGACGCGGGCCCGGCGTCAGAGCCTGACCTCAGCCAGGCGCAGGCGCGGCGGGCGCCGCTGGCCGCGCAGCGCACGGAGCCCGTCAGGCGCCTGGTGGTGTGCTCGCTGGGCGGCCCCGAATGGCGGCTGCGCGCGCCGCCGGGCGATGCCTACAGGGACGCAGCCGGGCTCGGGGCCGGCGGGCATGGCGCCGGCGGCGGCGCCGGCGGCAGCGCCGGCCGGCAGCAGGCGGCGGCGCGGTCGGACGGCAGCATGCCAGGCCCCGACCCCGGCATGGACCCTGACTGCGCGGGCGGCGCCCGGGCGCGCGCGGGCACGGAGGTGCTGCGCAGCGCGTTCCGCATCAAGGGCGCGCTGCGCGGTGCGCGCTGCGCCGGCGTGCTCAGCTTCCCGGGCGGCGCGCCTCCTCCTGGCCCCCGCCGCTCTGCACGGCGACATCTGTATGAGGTCATGTTGGAGGCCGCCCTGCCTTGCGCCTGGGTAGGCGAGCCTGCCTGCGCTGCCAGGCTCTCAGGGCAGCGCAGGACAGCGTCTCGGCAGAAGCCACAACCTTCAGGCTGGCGCACAGGCGCGTGCTCGACAGACGATAAGCTTTCTAGGAGACACTCCCGCTGTTGGGCCATGGCTGAGACGGCATTTGTGCCACACAGCTGCCTGTGTGCTGCGCAGGGCTGTTCCCGCCGGATGTGGCGCTGCGGCTGGCGCACCTGTGCGACGCGGTGGTGGCCGTGGAGGCGCTGCGCGACGACTCCGGCTTCGCCCGCCTCGCGGCCGACCCCGCCAGGCGCGGCGCGCACGGCCCGCGAACTCACACCCTTGGCTGCTGGGCAGTTGGTGCGGTGGTCATGGCCGCGGCGGCCCCAGCGAGCACGGCCGAGCGGTCTGGTTGTGGCTGCGGCCGCGTCAGCAAGCACGGCCCAGCGCACGCCAAATGCCGCAGCGAGCCAGATGCAGGCGGGCAGGTAACCTGTCTGCAGTGCTGCGTGGGCTGGCATGGACAAGCGTATTGAGGGCAACGCTGCCTGTGTTGACGCGGGGGCGCCGCGCCCGTGCGCGCAGCTGCTGCGGGCTGCTGCACGTGCGCAAGCTGCCGGGCCTGGGCGCGGCCGCGCGGCCGGCGCCCGGCGCGTCCACGCTGCTGCTGCGCCACCACCGCACGCGGCTGGCGATCGAGGAGCTGGCGGTGGACCCGGACGCCGAGGCGGCGGAGGCCGCGGCCGCGGGCGCGCGGCCAGCGACCGCCGCGCTGTGCGGCGGCGGCCCGCCGGCCGCCGGCGGCGCGCTGGATTTCTAGGGCTAGGGCTGCGACGGCTCACCCTGGGGGCGGAGGCGCGGCTGCAGCCGCGCCCAGCGGCGGCGGCGCGCTGCGGCTGGTAGCGCCAGGCTTGGTGCCAGGGTTAGAGCAGGCGCTGAGCAGCTTTGGAAGGATTGCTAGGGACGTAGATGCTTGGCTGCCGCCCATGTCAGAGCTGCTGGGGACGCATCGTGAAATGCGGTCTTGTAGGCTTGCTGTTGTGGCATGTGCAGGTGCATGTTGTAAAAACTATGTGTGCCTGAGTCAGTGCATGGCTTCTCTCGACTTCTCTCTCTTGAGTCAGTACATGACTGTGCAACGAAGAAGTGAGTTGGAAGGTGCCAGCAGTGCATCGTACTTGGCACAACCCTAGGTCGGGGTGTCCAAGAAGCCTGCAGTTGGACCTTGTTCGGCTGCGAGGCCCACACTTGCTGCTGCCAGGCTCGTGGGTCCCCGCGCTAAAGCCAGCTCTGAGCACACCAGCGCCAGCCTCCGCGCCCGACAAGATGCGCGGCCGTTGGAGCGGGGCCGCCGCGCGCGCGGCGGGCCTCTTGTGCCTGCTCGCTGCGTGCGGCGCGTGCGACGGGCGCGCCCTGGCGGCCCAAGAAGGTGCCCCGCCCGGCCACGCGGGCCCGTCCAAGAGACGCTCTGCTGTCAGGCGCTCCATCGGCCTGCTACCGTGCTGCCTGCCTTGGCCAGGCGGGCAGCTTGTCGCGCGCCTGCAGCACCGGCTGCTGCACGCTGGAGCGCAAGGGCGCGGCAGGACGCAGCCGAGGCGCCTCGGCGCGGCGCTCGCGCGCGCGCCGGCGCTCGCGGGCGCCGCCCTGCTGCGCGCCTGCATGTGCAGGGCCGCGCGCGCCATGCTGCTGCTAGGGTGCGCGTGACCGGGGCGAGCGCGCGCAGGGGCCATGGCGGCATGGGCGACCGGGCCGGAGCCTGCCGGCATGCGCGCGCTCGCGCCGGCGCCAGGCGCGCCCTGGGGCGAGCGCGCGTTCACGCAGGTCATGCCGCTGACCCCGGGCGCGCCCCGGCGCGGCCTGCAGCGCGCACGGCCGTGGCTGCCTGGGCGCTGCGGGCAAGCAGGGCAGCTGGGTTGGCTCGGCGGATGTGACCACTTGCAGGAGCATGCGGCTGCTGGTAGGAGCTGTCTCTTGTGCTCGCACGGCGCCCTGGATGTTCCAGTCGCGGGCAGCTGGGGCACTTTAACACTGTTCGCATGGGGCATGTGGTCACGAAGTGCAGCAGAGCCCTGAGACAGGGCGCGCTCTCTCCCAGCGTGCTCGGTCATGCCAAATGAGGCATGTGGACGTGGCATTGGTCGCTGCTGATTCAGTTTGCGCCTGGCCTGGGCGCGGCGGGGGCGCGCAGCGGAACTGTGGGCGCGCGCGCCGGCGCCCGACGCCGGCCCCGCGTCCGAGCCCGAGGCGCAGCGCGAGCGCGCGCTGCCGCCCGCGGCGGCCGCGGAGATGACCGCGCGCAAGAACGCGGCGCCTGAGCAGCCCCGCCGCGCCCTGGCGCAGGGTGCGCACCCCCGCGCCGCGCCGCATGCACTCATGACCTGAGCGCTGATGGACCCCTGCAGCTGCCTGTCCTTGCCCGGGGCGCTGCGGCAGGCCGGCCACAGAGCATGGAGCCCGGCGATGTTGAACAGCTTGGAGTGCTTGTAGTACACCCGCCACACAGGGGAGGGGCTGCGCTCAAGCCTTGTGCAGGCTGGCCGGCCGCCGCACAGTGCATGACTGCGCATCAGGGCGCGCGGACATGCGCGCATGCCATGAGGTCCCTGCACATGCAGGCTGACCAATAACTGCCAGACAGCTCATGCGGTCGTCATGTATATAAGGCCTGCCCTGCGTGCCTGCGCCAAACCCCATGGAGGGAACTGCCTGCTGTTGCGCTGTGGCTGACAGCACCTGCCTGAGAGTCAGCGTCGGCACCAGCAGCATGGGCAGGCTAGGCGGTGTCCACGCAGCATGGGGCAGACGACAGGCACTGTCAGCCGCGACTGGAAGCCGCATGTTGACCGCTGCGCCCGCTGCGCAGTGGCCGGCACGCGCGCGCTGCTCAACACCGGCGCGTCCAGCTCGCCGCCGCCGCCGCCGCCCCCGCCGCCGCCGCCGCCCCCGCCGCCGCCGCCGCCGCCGCCGGGCGCGTCCGCCGAGTCCTTCGTCCCCAGTGCGCCCGCCCCCCCGTCGTGACCTGCCAGATCCGTGCGTCGCGCCCCAGCGCGGCTCGCGGCAGACCCTGCCCTGAGCTGCCGGGCGGCGCGCCGCGCGCAGAGCCGGAGGCGCCGCCCCCCGTGGTGCTGCCGGGCGTGGCGCTCCCGCCGGTGGCGCTGCCCTTCGCCGCGCGCGCGCCCCGCGCGGCGCAGCCGCAGCAGCCCGGCGCGTCCGCGGAGGCGCCGCCGCCGGCCGGCACGACCGCCGAGACCCTGGTCTTCCAGCCGCGCGGCCGCGCCGAGCCGCCCGCCGCGCGCGGCCCGGTGTCCGCCGCCGTCTTCGGCGCGCGCCCGGCCGAGGCGGCCGCGCCGACGCCGGCCGGGCTGTTCGAGACCGTCCGCCTGGGCGTGCCCGCCGCCGCGCCCGCCAGCTGGTTCACGGTCGAGCGCGGCCCGGCCGCGGGCGCATGGCCGGGCGCGGCCGCCGGCGAGGCGGCCGTCGCGAGCGCGCCGGCCGCCGCGCTGGCGGTGGTCGCGACGCGGCCGACGTCGGCGGCGCGCGAGCAGGAGCCCGCGCCGGCCGCCGAGGCCGCGCCGGAGGCCGCGCCGGCGCGCCCGCCGCCGCTGCTGCCGGCCGCCGTGGCCGCGCTGCTGCCGCCGTTCGGCCGCCCGTTTGCGGCCGCCGCTCCAGCCGCCGCCCTTGCCGCGCCGCTGGAGCCGGCGGGCGCGCGCGCGTGGCAGACCGCCGCCGCGCCCAAGTCCTGGGAGGCCGCGGCGCCCGCGGAGGCCCAGCCCATGGAGGCGGCTGTCATACGCACCTCGCTGCCAGCGGCCGCGCCCGCCCCGTCGCGGGAGGCGGCAGGCGCGCCGAAATCCATCGAGGCCAAGCCGATGGAGGCTGCGATCGCGCACGCCTCCGCGCCAGCGCTGTTCGAGGCGGGCAGCTCCGCCACACCGTTTGCACCTCGCCCTGCCAATGCGGCCAGCCCGACTGTGGGCGGTCTAAGCGTCGCCGCCGAGGGCCCCAGCCCGGGCAAGGGCCTCTGAGCACATCAGCAGCTGACTTGCTCAAATCGGCGCGCTTCTCAACCAGAAGGGCGCTCGCGCTCGGCTCTGGTGGTGGGTGGAGCGGAGGGCTGAGCTGTGGACGGCAGGCGAGGGCATAGCGACTACGCTGAAGGCGAAGTCTGCAGAGGCGGCGAAGAGGCAAACCTCGAAGCCGTGGACACTGTGGGAGTGGGTCCGGCCGCGTGCTGACGCTGTGCAGGGACCGTGGGCTGATGCGGGCGGCCTGCTATCCTTGTGCCCAACTGCGGGAGCAGAGCTGGGAGGAGGCTTGTGCGCTGCTGCACGGGCTGTTCAGTGTGTCACTTGCAGGGGCACCGGGCGGCCACGTGTGAAGCGAAAAGAGCAGGCAGTGCTTGCAGCATACAGTTGCGCGCTGCGCGCTCGGCTCCCACAGGAGCACGCGGACACCCGCACCAGCCGAACCTTCTCTTGTGAGAGTCACTGACTGCACACTCCGCACTCTGTGCCTGTCCCTTTACGGCAGTCATGTAGTACAGTGGCTGCTCCCTGCTGGCGCTGGGGCAGCGTGGGAGCTGACGCACGAGAGCGCGCTGGCAGCCGCTGCTCACATGTGCTTCTGCCTTGCTGACAGACTGTGTGCCCGGCAGCTCCGGCCAAAGCCCTGGCCAAGTTGTGACGCAGGTCGCAGGCACTGTTCACCGCTATTAACACGCCACACGACTCCCTGCCAGCTGTTTGTAAAGTCTGCTGTCTAATGCCCAGATGACAGACTTGCCCGTGTCGTACACGCCCACGACCACTCACGTTGCGCAAGCAAGAAAGGGGCCATGTATTGCACAACTCTTGGACGCAGCTTCTTGCGACGTATTCAAACCTGGGTGCTTCAACCCTAGCAGCTCACTCTACTTGCCAAGGCCGGTGAAGCCATAGCTTAAGTAATACCAGCTGCGCTAAAAAAAGTGTGTGTCATAGACAGAGGCAAGCAGAAAATTGTTTTCCACAAGTTGCGCCGAGAGTAAAAGCAAGAGAGAACCTTGAGAGCTGAGGACGCCATGGCGCGCATGACAGTTCTGCTGGCGGTGCTGGCAGCGCTGGCAACCGCTGTGCTGGTCAGCGGGCAAGGTGCGCAGCAGCGGGCTCTCTGTGCTGTCCGGCGTGCTGTGGATTTTAGGCATGGGATGTGTCGGCCAGTCTTTCCCGTTTTGAGGCTTTCCGCTCTGGTAATGACGCCGCGGGCGCCTGCCTTGGCGCTTCGCCGTGTGTCAGGTCGTCGCCTGTAACACCCGTCCGCGCTTGCGCTGGGTTTGTACATCACGTCAGGCTGGCTCGACGGGGTTGGGTTGAAGCCGTCTGTTGGCATCTTGTGGGCGTGCTTATTACGCGTTTGGTCGTACGGGCTGGACGCATGTCTGTCGGCTCGGTGTAGTGGCTGTGTAGTGGCTGCCGCGTCCGCTCCTCACGTGCACGTGTGCCTGTCACTGTGTGTTGGTGCTGGCTGACCTACTTTTTTGTGGCAGTGTCTTTTAGTGCTGCAGCATTGAGCATAAGCACGGTAGGGAAACTTGGAGATGCTTTGCGCGCGCCATTGTGCGCGTGTGCAATGCTCATGAGCTTCACACCTGGTAGCTTCTTGCTAAGGGTTCCCGGCGGTGTGTACAGGTGCCGGCGACATCCTGTCCGGCGAGCACAACAGCAACCGCGCTCTGGGCTCCGCTCCGCAGGTGCGCCTATATGCTTTTTTTGGGTGTAATGTGAAAGATGCACACTGGCTATTATTACCAGAGAAGTATAAGAGCGAATGGTGGTAACAGACCTATATGTTGTTGCGTATAAATGGTCAGCGTGTGTTCTGTGCCTGTCAGCACATGTTCTTGTTGCTTAGCCTGTCAGCAGGTGTTTTTGCAACAAGGGGTCGTATTGTGGCTGACTAGGCTTGTGTGCGTGTGCCCCCAGATGAACGGCAACCGCAAGCTACAGCAGTCCTACGGCATTCGCGCCGCACAGGCACCCGCCCCGGGCGCTTTGAAGGATGCCGCTGTTGCTGCCGGCGTGCGCCGCCACCTGCTTGCTGGGGTCAAGGCTGCCCAGGCGCCTGCCCCGGGCGCGCTGAAGGACGCTGCTGTCGCCGCTGGCGTGCGCCGCCACCTGCTTGCTGGGGTGAAGGCTGCCCAGGCGCCTGCCCCGGGCGCCCTGAAGGATGCCGCTGTTGCTGCGGGCGTGCGCCGCCACCTGCTTGCTGGGGTCAAGGCTGCCCAGGCCCCCGCCCCGGGCGCCCTGAAGGACGCGGCTGTTGCCGCTGGCGTGCGCCGCCACCTGCTTGCTGGGGTGAAGGCTGCCCAGGCGCCTGCCCCGGGCGCCCTGAAGGATGCGGCTGTTGCCGCCGGCGTGCGCCGCCACCTGCTGGCTGGGGTCAAGGCTGCTCAGGCGCCCGCCCCGGGCGCGCTGAAGGATGCGGCTGTTGCCGCTGGCGTGCGCCGTCACCTGCTTGCTGGGGTCAAGGCTGCTCAGGCTCCCGCCCCGGGCGCGCTGAAGGATGCGGCTGTCGCCGCCGGCGTGCGCCGCCACCTGCTGGCTGGGGTTAAGGCTGCTCAGGCTCCCGCCCCGGGCGCCCTGAAGGATGCGGCTGTCGCCGCTGGCGTGCGCCGTCACTTGCTGGCTGGGGTTAAGGCTGCTCAGGCGCCCGCCCCGGGCGCGCTGAAGGATGCGGCTGTTGCCGCTGGCGTGCGCCGTCACCTGCTTGCTGGGGTCAAGGCTGCTCAGGCGCCCGCCCCGGGCGCCCTGAAGGATGCGGCCGTTGCTGCCGGAATTTAGTCGTATTTTACTTGGTTTGGTGGCAGTCCTTATCGCAGCCAGTGTGACAGCGCAGGGCACGCGCAGGAGGTTATATAGGTAGCGTGCGCCTGTTGGCGCAGTGGTTGTTGCAGGTGTGCATGGAGGATGTGGTTGCGCCTTACAGCAGGCCTCCGCGAGCTGTGCACTGTCAGGCTTTGTGTCTCTAGTAGTGCATGTGCCGGGCCGAGGTGCTGTGGCACTGGTCGCAGCCCCGCCTGTGCGAGTGGCCTCGCAGGGTCAGTGGTACTTTTTTTTGCCACATGGCGGCCAGTGTTTGTCAGATTGTGGTGGTGGGTATGCACCAGCGTCAGTCCCAGGCCTTTTGAAGTACAATATGTTAGATGTCTTTCTGCGTGCTTTCCGGCCACGGCTGCTTTTCTCAGCACGCACGTGCCTCCCTACACTACACATTTCTGGGCTTGCGAGTCTGCCAGCACCGCACAAGGCTTGCGTTGCCTGCCTGCCGACTTGCAAACCCACCTTCGACTTGCTGATGCACATGTGTGTGCGTCGCCAAGTGAGTGTGTGAGGTTGCTTACCTTGAGGTTCAGACTGAGCGGCGGTCCCATCCATAGGTGTGGGGTGTGGCGCTAGGGCGCCATGCGTGTGCTGGCTGGGGGTGACCCATACAGGGGGTGACCTTAAAGTTGGTGTTGTAAACAAGACGCTGAGGTGCTGGTCTGGCAAGGGATGTCGCGCTTTTTCTGTCTGTCCTTTTCTCTGTCTGGCCATTGCACGTCTGGCCATTGCACGGCTGCTGGCTCGTGGAGCACTCCCGATGGCTCACGTGGCGAACACGCTGGTCAGATTTTGCTATGCCTGTCTCATGTCACCTGCTATCTTCTCATAAGTCAGCTTCTTTTCTTCTTGCGCAGACCGGTCGTCGCCTGCTGGAGAGTGGCGGCGCGCCCACCGCTACGAACGACCTGACGGAGGGCAGTGGCCGCCGCCTGCTCGGCAGCAACGGCGCGCCCACCGCCACGGGCGAGGTTGCCGTCGACAATGGCCGCCGCCTGCTCGACGCGGCCACCTCTGGTGACAGCGCGGACAGCTCGCCCACGGTATGGTCCTGCCCTCAAAGCTTCAGTGGGCGGGTTGCGTGACTGCGTTGGCTGGGACTGTGGGTGTGGCCTGTGAGAGCGTGTATTTGTGATGCGCATCTAGTTTTCATGGCAAATTCAATTGGTTGCATGTCGCGGTCAGACAAGCTGGCGCGCATTGTCGTGATATGTTGTGTGCCTAGGTGCATAGACTGTTGTCATGGTGGTGTTGTGTTTGATGCATGGTAGTGTACTTGCATGAAAAGTACATCATGTTCAAGGGCAAGCATTATTTTGCTGTGTCTTCAAGCCAACCTGTTTTGGTGGGCGCGCAGTCGTCGGGCCGCCGCCTGTTCGGCAGCGGCGGCGCGCCCACCGCCACGGGCGAGGTCGCGGTCGACAACGGCCGCCGCCTGCTCGACGCGGCCACCTCGGGTGACAGCGCGGACAGCTCGCCCACGGTATGGTCCTGCCCTGAAAGCTTCAGTGGGCGGGTTGCGTGACTGCGTTGGCTGGGACTGTGGGCGTGGTCTGCGCAAGCCGCGCTTTCTAGGCGCACTTTTTTGTGGTGAGGTCTTAATTTATGATGCATCTAGTTTTCCCGGCTAATGGTTAATGTTAGGCAATTGCAACATGCAATTGTTGCGGTTGAACAAATTGGTTACTGTTGCGGTTAAGGCAATGTGTGTGTTGGTGCGCGCACAGTCGTCGGGCCGCCACCTGCTCGGGGGCAACGGCGACCCCTTCGCCACCGGTCAGGTCGCCACCGACAACGGCCTGCGCCGCCTGCTCGGCAGCGGCGGCGCGCCCACCGCCACGGGCGAGGTCGCGGTCGACAACGGCCGCCGCCTGCTCGGCAGCGGCGGCGCGCCCACCGCCACGGGCGAGGTCGCGGTCGACAATGGCCGCCGCCTGCTCGACGCGGCCACCTCCGGCGACAGCGCGGACAGCTCGCCCACGGTGCGGCACGAGGCCGTGAGAAGGGGTGTAAGGTGTAGCAATGGGGGGACCTTGGTGGACTGGTGTGTTGGCAGTTGTCAGCTGCCTGTTGGGCAGAGGGTGTGTTGCTGAAATCAAGGCCTGTGTGTATTTTTGCCGCGGTTAGCTATGAAAATGTTTCGGGGGTTTTGGTATCCGCTGCCCTCCATGTATCTTGACTTCACAGGTTGGCTGCTACCTACGCGATAGCATGGTGGCTAACACGTTATTGCGCTGGGGCTTGCAGAGCACCAGCGGCCGCAAGCTGCGCGTCGCCGCCGGCGACGCCACCACCGGCGCCAACGCTGGCGACACGACCGGAGCGGCTGGCACTGGGCGTAAGCTGCACGCTGCTGCGCCCGCGCCCGCCGTCACCGACTTCCGCACGCCCTCCGTGGGCTCGAACACCGGCGCTGGCCGCAAGCTGCAGGACGCCTCTGTGGGCGGCACCACCGCTGGCGTCAGCGGCCGTAAGCTGCAGGACGCCTCTGTGGGCGGCACCACCGCTGGCGTCAGCGGCCGCAAGCTGCAGGACGCGTCTGTGGGCGGCACCACCGCAGGCGTCAGCGGCCGCAAGCTGCAGGACGCCTCTGTGGGCGGCACCACCGCGGGCGTCAGCGGCCGCAAGCTGCACGACGCGTCTGTGGGCGGCACCACCGCGGGCGTCAGCGGCCGCAAGCTGCAGGATGCCTCTGTTGGCGGCACCACCGCTGGCGTGAGCGGCCGCAAGCTGCAGGACGCCTCTGTGGGCGGCAC